>Ga0247727_10000424_pt1 | contig 102984 bp, 95 predicted proteins | sample WisWelCaveWW1625_FD_202498 | JGI IMG/M metagenome (GOLD analysis project Ga0247727, IMG submission 202498) | Biofilm microbial communities from Wishing Well Cave, Virginia, United States - WW16-25 | ecosystem: Environmental > Aquatic > Deep subsurface > Groundwater > Cave microbial mat...
CGGCGAGCCAAGGCCGCTGCACCGTCGGGCTCACGCATGTCTTCGCCAGGTGCGGCAGCAGCCACATTGAACCATATGACGTTTCCGGTGCGAAGATCCACGAGCGAGGCGAACGCCTGCTGTCCGCCGAGCGGAACGCCCACGCCCAAAATGGCGAGACCGACCATCGCCGCAACGCGGCCGGCGCTGGCGTATGAGCCACGCGCTGTAATGAAGAGCGCATAGTCCGCGTCGTGCGCGGCGGCAACTTCGCGCACGCCTTCGCCGAGTGTCCATTCGAAATTGTTGCGCCGCGTCGGCACGTTGACGTTCAAATAGTTCACCGCAAGAATGGATGTGCCCACCGCGTCGTGGAGCCGAATGATCTGCCCGACACGACCTTCCATCGCGGTTGTCGGATCGAGCGCGCTCGGGGCGTGGCCCTCGCTCTGAATATTCGCCGCAATAGCGGCGGCGAGATTGTCACGGCCGGCGCGAGACCAATCCTCGCGAGGCTCTTGCAGGCCGGCGGCGGTCAAGACGGCAAGCTGGACGTCGGGCGCCATCACAAGAACGCGTGAGTTTGCCGGCGGCGGCTCGAACTGGCCGGTAAATGTCCTTGGTTGCGACGTCGCACACGCAGCCAAAAGCGCCAGCGCAACAAGCGCCGCGAATTGTCTCACCACTTTCCCCTCCCGCACTTTGGTCGTCGGCGGACCCAGCCGCAACACTACCTTAGCGGGGCGGCGGGCCATGATCCAGAGCTTAGGCGCCGGGGTTTGCAAGCGCGAACGGCTGCGTTAGGACCCCCGTGGCGGATTTGTATTGCGGGGGGCCTCTTTGTCCATCCTAGTCGGCGCAGCAACACGTGTGATTTGCCAGGGCTTTACCGGCAAGAACGGCACGTTCCACTCTGAGGCCGCGATCGAGTACGGCACTAAGATGACGGCCGGCGTCTCTCCAGGCAAGGGTGGGCGCACCCACCTTGGCTTGCCTGTCTTCGATACTGTCGCCGACGCCAAGGCCCACGCGGGCGCCGACGCAACGGTAATCTATGTCCCTCCGCCCGGCGCTGCAGCTGCCATAGAAGAGGCGATCGACGCCGAGATTCCGCTCATCGTGTGCATCACCGAGGGCATACCGGTGCTCGACATGGTGCGTGTGAAAGCAAGACTCGCGAAATCGCGCTCTGTCTTGCTAGGCCCGAATTGCCCCGGCGTACTGACGCCGGACGAATGCAAGATCGGCATCATGCCGGGCCAGATTTTCAAGAAGGGCAAGATCGGCATTCTCTCGCGCTCCGGCACGCTCACCTATGAGGCGGTGTTCCAAACCACCAACGAAGCACTCGGCCAAACAACGGCCGTTGGCATCGGGGGAGACCCTGTGAAGGGTATGGAATTCATCGATGTGCTCGAACGCTTCCTCGCTGACGATGAAACCCATGCCATCATTATGATTGGCGAGATCGGCGGGGCCGCCGAAGAAGACGCCGCGCAGTTTCTTGCCGACGAAAAGAAAAAAGGCCGCTGGAAACCAACCGTCGGCTTCATCGCAGGGCGCACGGCCCCGCCCGGCCGGCGCATGGGACACGCCGGGGCGATCATTTCCGGTGGCAAGGGCGATGCCGGCTCGAAAATCGCCGCGCTGGAAGCGGTCGGCATCCGCGTCGCCCCGCACCCGGCCGCCCTTGGACGCACGATGACGGAGCTGCTGCGGGGCGCTTAAGGCGCCTTAGCCGAAACGAAGCGCAGCATTGCGCGCCGGCGCACTACTTTCCCTTCGCGAAGCACCCTAGAAGGGGCCGCTCCGGCGCCAATATGGCGCCTGCGAAGGCTTCCGAGAGGACATATGGCGGACGACGCCCGCAGCTTGCCCAACGCAGCGCTCCTGGAGACGAGTTTTCTCTACGGCGCCAACGCGGCCTTTGTGGAGGAAATGCACGCGCGCTTCCTGCAGGACCCGACGTCCGTCGATCCCTCCTGGCGCGCGTTTTTCCAACAGGTGCGCGACAATCCCGATGCCGTGCGTGCAGCTGTGGTGGGGCCCTCCTGGTATCGTCCCGAGCTGGCGCAGCCGAAGACGACCGAGACAACACGGCTCATGGACGGCGATTGGGCCGGGTTGAGCGAAAAGATGGAGCGCAGGGTCGCCGCGCGTTTGCCGGCGGCTTCGGGTCAGGACGTGCAACAGGCCGCGCGCGATAGCGTGCGCGCGCTGATGATGATACGCGCCTACCGCACACGCGGGCATTTGGCGGCGACGCTCGATCCATTGGGCATCGAAGTGCGCCCCCAGCCTGCCGAACTCGATCCCGCCAGCCACGGCTTTGGCCCAAACGATCTCGATCGGCCAATTTTTATCGATGGCGTGCTTGGTCTGGAGACCGCGACCATCAATGAGATGTTAGCGATCTTGAGGCGCACCTATTGCGCCAATGTCGGCGTCGAATTCATGCACATCACCGATCCGGCGGAGAAGAGCTGGATTCAAGAACGCATCGAAGGGCCAGACAAGGGCGTCTCGTTCACGCCCGAAGGCAAGCGCTCCATTCTGAAAAAGCTGATCGAAGGCGAGTGTTTCGAAAAGTTCGTTCACAAGCGCCACCCCGGCACCAAACGCTTCGGCCTCGATGGCGGAGAAGCGATGATCCCAGCGCTCGAACAAGTGATTAAGCGCGGCGGGGCAATGGGCGTGGAGGAGATCATCTTCGGCATGGCCCATCGCGGGCGCCTCAACATGCTTGCCACGGTAATGGGCAAGCCGTACCGCGCTATTTTTCACGAGTTCCAGGGCGGCTCTGCAACGCCCGACGATGTGCTGGGCTCGGGCGATGTGAAATACCATCTGGGGGCATCGTCCGACCGCGCATTCGACGGCAACAACGTGCACCTTTCGCTTACCGCGAACCCAAGTCACCTTGAGATCGTCAATCCCGTTGTCCTCGGCAAGGCCCGCGCCAAGCAAGCCCAGCGCGCGACGTGGACCGAAGATGGCCAGGCGCTGCACGCTCTGCGCGCGCGCGTGATGCCGCTGCTCATTCACGGCGACGCCGCGTTCGCAGGGCAGGGGGTGGTGGCGGAGTGCTTTGCACTCTCGGGCCTGCGCGGTTATCGCACCGGCGGTACGATGCACTTCATCATCAACAACCAGATTGGCTTCACTACAGCGCCGCACTATTCGCGCTCCTCGCCGTACCCATCCGACGTTGCGCTGATGGTGCAGGCGCCGATCTTCCACGTAAACGGCGATGACCCGGAATCAGTTGTCTATGCAGCGAAGGTGGCGACCGAGTATCGTCAGATCTTCGGAAAGGATGTCGTCATCGACATGTTCTGCTATCGGCGCTTTGGGCATAATGAAGGCGACGATCCGACTATGACGCAGCCGATCATGTATCGGCGCATCAAGGATCAGCCGACGACGCTTTCGATCTATGCCGAACGGCTGGTGCGCGAGGGCGGGGCGTCCAAGGCTGAAGTCGATGCTTGGGTCGATGAACTCAACGCGTTCCTCGACAGCGAATTCGACGCCGGCCGCGACTATCGCGCCAACAAAGCCGATTGGCTGGATGGCGCATGGACCGGATTTTCGCTTCCCGAGGACGACGACCGCCGCGGCAAGACCGAGGCGCCGGCGGCGTGGGTGAAGGAACTGGGCCGGCGCATAACGGAATTGCCGCGCGATTTCGATATGCACAAGACGGTGCAGCGCGTCGTTGAAGCCCGACGCAAGGCGATCGAGGACGGCGTTGGCGTCGATTGGGCGCTTGCCGAGCATCTGGCGTTCGCCACCTTGCTCGACGAGGGCTTCCATGTGCGGCTCTCCGGTCAGGATTCTTGCCGCGGCACGTTCAGCCAGCGTCACTCGCACTTCGTGGATCAGACCAATGAGGAGCGCTACACTCCGCTCAATCACATGCGCGGCGGCCAAGCCCACTACGAGGTGATCGATTCGCTCCTCTCGGAAGAAGCCGTGCTCGCCTACGAATACGGCTATTCGACAACCGCACCGAAAACGTTGACGCTCTGGGAGGCGCAGTTCGGCGACTTCGTGAACGGCGCGCAGGTCGTGATCGATCAATTCATAGCGTCCGGCGAGCGCAAGTGGCTGAGGATGTCAGGCCTCGTGATGCTTTTGCCCCACGGCTACGAAGGGCAGGGGCCCGAGCACTCATCGGCCCGCATCGAGCGTTTTCTGCAGCTTTGTGCGGAGGACAACCTTCAGGTCGTCAACTGCACGTCGCCGGCGAACTATTTCCACGCCCTGCGTCGGCAAATGCATCGCGATTTCCGTAAACCTCTGATCGTGTTCACGCCGAAATCGCTTCTGAGGCACAAGAAGTGCGTTTCACCGCTGACCGAGTTTACCGAGGGGTCGTCCTTCCACCGCGTGCTATGGGACGATGCTCAAGTCCAAAGCAGCCACACTACGATCGCGTTGCAGCGGGACGCCGACATCCGCCGCGTCGTGCTGTGCTCGGGAAAGGTCTATTTCGACCTCTTGGACGAGCGCGAAAAACGCGGCCAGGACGACATCTATCTGTTGCGCCTGGAGCAATTCTATCCCTGGCCTATGAAGTCGGTGATGGCTGAACTGGCGCGCTTTCCGCACGCGGAGCTGGTCTGGTGTCAGGAAGAGCCGAAAAATATGGGCGGATGGAGCTTCGCCGACCCCTGGCTTGAGCTCACCCTTGGCAAGATCGACGTGAAAGCGAAGCGCGCGCGCTATGCTGGGCGCCCCGCAACCGCATCTACGGCAGCGGGGCTGATGTCGAAGCATGTGAAGGAATTGGAAGCGTTTCTCGAAGATGCGCTGGGTGCTTCCTCCCCCTGAGGGGGAGGTGGCAAGCGAAGCGAGCCGGAGGGGGTCCGTGCTTCGCAAGGCCAACGTTCTTGACCCCCTCCCGGCCTCCCCCTTTGCAGGGGGAGGAGAGGAGTTGGAATGACCGATATCTTAGTGCCGACCCTGGGCGAAAGCGTTTCAGAAGCCACTGTCGCGAAATGGCTGAAGCAGGCCGGCGATAACGTGCGCAAGGATGAAACGTTAGTCGAACTGGAGACCGATAAGGTGTCGGTGGAGGTCTCTGCGCCCGAAGCGGGGGTGCTGACCGATGTGGTCGCCCAAGTTGGCGCTACTGTGCAGATCGGCGCATTGCTCGGGCGCTTGGGGGCGGCGGGCGCGCAAATTGGCGCGCCCGCGCCTGCAGCAAGACCTGAGCCGCCCCCGGCGCAAGCGGCCAAGCCGGCGCAGCTCTCCGCAACGGCCATGCCGCCCTCGGTGCAGCGGATCGCCGCTGAAAGCGGTATCGATGTCACTGGTTTGTCGGGTAGCGGCAAGGACGGGCGCGTCACAAAGTCCGATGCGCTTGCAATTATTGAAGCGCGCGCGACTACGCCCGCCGCGCATGCGCCTGCCGCGCCCCCGCGCGTTCTGGGACCGCGCGAAGAGCGCGTGCGGATGACGCGCCTGCGCACGACGATCGCGCGTCGCCTGAAGGAGGCGCAGAACACGGCGGCGATGCTTACGACATTCAATGAGGCCGACATGTCGGCGATCATGGCGGCGCGTCAGAAGTACAAGGACCACTTTGAAAAGAAGCACGGCGTAAAGCTCGGTTTCATGAGCTTCTTCGTGAAGGCGTGCATAGCCGCACTGAAAGAAATCCCGAATGTCAACGCCGAGATCGACGGTGAAGACATCATCTACAAGAATTACTATGACATCGGCATCGCCGTCGGGACCGATCGCGGCTTGGTCGTGCCTGTCGTACGCGACGCCGATCACAAAACCATGGCCGATATCGAACGCGAAATCGCCGAGCTCGGCGTCAAGGCGCGCGACGGGCACTTGAAACTGGAGGACCTGCAGGGCGCGACATTCACTATCTCGAATGGGGGCGTGTACGGTTCGCTCATGTCGACGCCAATCCTGAACGCGCCGCAATCGGGCATACTGGGCATGCACAAGATCCAGGAGCGGCCGATCGCGATCGACAAGCAGATCGTGGTTCGCCCGATGATGTATCTGGCGCTCTCCTACGACCACCGAATTGTCGATGGCAAAGAAGCGGTCACCTTCCTGGTCCGGGTAAAGGAGGGCCTGGAAGACCCCGAACGGATGCTCCTTGACCTTTGAGGAGCCCAAAAGGGCTGACTCTACCCCCAGTCCACGTGTAAGCTGGCCTATCGCTCGGGGGAGCGGCGGGGAGGGGACGCCCTATGACCTTCATTTTGCGCTTGCCGGCCATGCTGGTTTTGTTGGCCTTGATGTTGTTGAGTTTCGCGGCGGCGTTCGCCACGACCGCGGTATTGGCGAGCCTGCCCATCGATCTCGCCACTGTGCTGGACCAGGAGCAGATCGCAATCATCAGCGCTGCGAGTTGGCCGGAAGTAGGCCTCTGGGCAGGTGCGGGCCTGTTTTTCCTAATTTCGGTCGTTCGCCTGATCCGCCGGACTCAGGGCTTCTGGACGTGGCTACTCGGCTTTGCCTGCTACGCGGGTCGCTGGGCCTGGGTGCAGCAAAACGAGGGCGGGTTGCTAGCGACCGTGCAGAGCGTTGACCCGAACACCTATTTGCAGCCCGCCGGCCTCCTGGCCGATACGACCTCGACCGAGTCGCAGCTTGCCATCCTGGGCATCGCGCTGATCGCCGGCATCTTCATTTTCATCGTTGATGCCGCCGACCGCGCCTATTGGGATAAGCACGGCGGCTAGCCAGGCTCCGCAGGCGCGCAGGTCATCTCAAACGCGGATTGATCCGATGTGGGGCCGTTCCTAAGGTCGCGCCCACGATTCCCTCGCGGAGCATCCATGTACGATCTCGTCATTATCGGGGGTGGCCCCGGCGGCTACAATTGCGCCATCCGCGCCGGCCAGCTTGGATTGAAAACCGCCATCGTTGAAAAGCGCGGCAAGCTCGGCGGCACGTGCCTCAATGTTGGCTGTATCCCGTCAAAGGCGCTCTTGCACGCTTCGGAGTATTTCGAAGCGGCGGTGAAGACGTTCCCGTCCATGGGCGTGAAGGTATCGGGCGTTTCGCTCGATCTGCCGCAAATGCTGCGGCAGAAGGACGACGCCGTCGATGGCCTCACCAAAGGGGTCGAGTTCCTGATGAAGAAAAACAAGGTCGACTACGTCAAGGGCGCGGGACGGATCGTGTCGGCTGGGCGCGTCGAGGTGACGGCGCAGGACGGCGCCAAGCAAGTTCTGGAGACGAAGAATATCGTCATCGCCACGGGTTCGGCGCCGTCAGATTTGCCCGGCGTTGACGTGGATGAAGAGCGCATCGTCACGTCGACCGGCGCGCTGAGCCTTTCCAGGGTTCCCGGCAAGATGATCGTCATCGGGGCCGGCGTGGTCGGCCTGGAATTGGGCTCAGTCTGGCGCCGGCTCGGCGCCGAGGTCACGGTGGTGGAGTTCCTCGATCGCGTGACCCCCACCATCGACAACGAAATCTCGACCGCCTTTCAGCGCGTGCTGAAAAAGCAAGGCATGAAGTTCGAACTGAGCCACAAGGTCGTCGGCGTTGAAAAGGCTGGCGGGGGCCTCCTGGTTTCCATCGAACCTGTGAAGGGCGGGGCGGCGCGAACGCTGGAGGCCGATGTTGTGCTCGTCGCAATAGGCCGCAAGCCGTTCACGACCAATCTTGGGCTCGAAACAGCGGGCGTCCGCTTCGACCAGCGTGGCTTCATCGAAACCAACCACTTCAAGACCAACGTCGAGGGCGTCTATGCCATCGGCGATTGTACCCATGGGCTGATGCTGGCGCACAAGGCGGAAGAGGAGGGGATCGCCGTCGCGCAAATGCTTGCCGGCAAGTGGGCCCACGTGAACTACGACGTAATCCCGAACGTCATTTACACTGACCCAGAAGTGGCCACCGTCGGCAAGACGGAAGAGGAGCTGAAGGCGGCGGGCGTGGTCTATAAGGTCGGCAAGTTTCCGATGATGGCCAATTCGCGCGCGCGCACGAACCACGAAACAGAGGGGTTGATAAAAGTGCTGGAGGATGCAGCTACGAAGCGTGTGGTCGGCGCCCATCTCATCGGCTCGGGCGTGAGCGAGTTGATCGGCGAGATCTGCGTGGCGATGGAGTTCGGCGCCAGCGCGGAGGACATCGCGCGTACGTGCCATGCCCACCCGACCATGAGCGAAGCGGTTCGCGAAGCCGCCAAGGGCGTGGACGGGTGGACGATGCAGGCGTGAGCAGCGTCAGCCGCGCTGAATACTTGTGGACATTGCCGAATCCTCACTTTGCGGGAGGAGCGCATGCGGCTTTTCTGGGCCCGCAGCAAGGGAGAGACGGCATTTGCTGATATTGACTGCGGAGCGCTTGGCGCTCTTGGCGCTCGACCGCAACTTGGCCGCGCTCCAAGCCGACAGCCGCACGGCGTTTTTCAACGCCATCGCGGTGATGCACGAACCGCTGTGGCCGCCGGCGCCGTTTGAACTGGCTGCTCTCGATTGGGCGGCCAAACACCTGTCCCACGATCCTGACGGTGAAGGCTGGTACGGCTGGGCGTTATTGGCCAACGAAGGCGAACGCATGCCCCCGCGCCTGGTCGGCATTGCGGCTTTGATCGGGCGTCCCGACGATGATGGCGATGTCGAGCTCGCCTTCGGCCTCACGCCCGAGTACCGGGGCAGGGGATATGGCGGGGAGACCATCCGTGCTCTTTCTTCATGGGCGTTTAAGAGCGGCGCACGGCGGGTCATCTCCCACCTCGACGCGGAAGACGTGCACGCTGCCCACACCCTCGCGAAGATCGGTTTTGCCGACACCGGCCAGGCGCCTTATCCGGGCGTGGCGCGTTGGGCGCTGAGTGCGGCGGGTTGACGCCCTGACGCGCGCTCAGGAGCAAAGCCAACACTGCAGGCGGTGTCCCCAGAGCATCACCGCGCCTGCACCGAGCTTCAGCGCTCCGTCAACGAACCACAGGGCTGACAATGGGTAGTGCGGCACTACCGCGCCAGCTACTGCGTTGCCCAGCGCAAGCGCGCCCAACATCACAATAGGTGCGCCAAATGCCGGCGCCATGACGAAGAAGTGCGCGCCGACAATTGCCAGAATGGCGAGTGTCTGATTTCGCTCCCCTAAAGCGTCGGCCCTCAAATGCGACCCACGGTTTGCATGGGGCTCATTGTTGCTTTTGAGGTCTAAAGACGCTTGTGAGTCAGAAGATTCTAAAGCCATTTTGAACTTTACATTCGCGCTGCGCCCGCCATCTAACCGCGGCGAATTTAAAGTCCGTTGCTTTAGCTTCGCGAGTTTGCGTCCTGCCAGCGCGACCGCAACGATCTCGATCAGGACTGCCGCCGCCAACGAGATCACTTGGAAGGTGGTTGGGGGTCCGAACGGTGCGGACAGAGGAACAGCGAGTAGGGTGGTCGTCAAAACGGCGGTTACAGCCGCCGCACCGAGCATCGGGTAGCGCTGTTTCATGTTGGCGCCGCCCAGAGCCATGCCCAGGCCGATGATCACCAAGAACATGCCGCCTGGGCGTATCAGCGGGAATGCGTCCACGAGGAAGACGTGTCCCATCCCACTATTCGGCAGCGCTCAGAAACGATTGCAAACTAGTGAGATAGTCGATCCAGGCTTTTCGGCCCTTCGCAGTAAGATGCACGTTCGTGCGCGGTTTCTTGTCGATAAATTTCTTCTCGATGCGCACATAGCCGGCTTCCTCCAACTTCGAAAGATGCGTGGAGAGATTGCCATCGGTGGCGTTGACCTTGACTTTGAGCTCGTTGAAAGGCGCGGGGCTGACGGTCGAGAGATACGCCATCACGCCCAGCCGCAAGCGCCCATGTATGACGTCGTCGATGGCGGTGTGGTCGAAGCGGGACAACGTTGGCGCCTATGCCAGAGTCGCCGGCTCACGCCGCAGCAGCACGACGCCAGGAATCGCAAGCACCAACAGGCTTCCGCCCGCGGCCAAGAGATAGGCCCAGGGCGCATTGGCAAAAAGGCAAAGCACCGCGCCTGCCAATAATGAGAGCCACGCGAATGCTTTCATCCAGGCCTGCTCCGAAAGCGCCGACACGCCGAACAAGGCCGCCCCATAGATCGTGAAGGCGGCGCCGAATATCGCGTTTGGCGCCGCGGGATCCTGGTCGGCGACCATCCGTGCGAGCGAGCCGAACACGAGTGCGCACAACGCCAATGCCGCCCCGGTCCAGATCGCGCGTTCGGAGCGCCCGCCTATGGCGGTTCGGCCCGGCTTCTGTCGGGAGCGCACTCCAAGCACGGTCATGCCAAGGGCCGCGACCGCGCCATACCCGCCCCAGAGAATCGCGAAGGAGGAGCCCTCATAGGGCAGGCGCTCGGTGAGCATTGCCCAGTGTGCTGTAAACGCCGCCGCGTTCAGAATGCCCCAGAAAAGAAGATACGAGCCGCCCAGGAGCGGCGCATGGCGGCCTTCCTCGGCCAGCGAGCGCGCATAGGCCAAATCCTGCATCAATTCTTCCTGGGTCATTCCCGCACTCCAAAAGTACTTTTAAAAACAAAGTATGGGAGGAAAAGGCGCTCGTCAAGGGGGTGAGTGTGGGGAGCGGGAAGTGCGCGAGCGGAGGAGGAGGTCAGCGCTTGAAGTAATATCGGGACAGTCTGCGGCGTTCGAAGCGGGAGCGGGGAGAGCGTATCACCGGCGAACGCATGAGACCTCGTGGGTTTGGGTGTCCCTGGAAGCGAAGAGGGGCGCATCTCTGCGCCCCCCTTGCTCGACTTGCCTTACATGGCGGCGACGGGCTTCGCGGCCTTGCGGGCGCGGCGCGCCGGCTTGCGCTTGGCGGCCTTGCGCACAACCTTGCGCACAACCTTGCGCGCCGGCTTCTTGGCGGCCTTGCGGGTCGTCTTGCGAGCCTTCTTCGCGGCGGGCTTGCGGGCCTTCTTCGCGGCCGGCTTCTTCGCCGCCTTCTTAACTTTACGAGCCATGGTAGTTCCTCACTTGCTTTGGGTTGGACTTGGTTGGATGGGAGTTGATTGACTCTCCGGGAATGTTTTTTGCAGCAATTTGGTTTGCGAAAAGTTGCCGTAGAAACAAGCGCGTAGATTCTTGGGTGCGCGAGTTTGTACGAGTTTGTGCGCACGCGTATCCGCTGCAGCCCTTGAAAACAAAGGCGCGCGGGCAAAAAGTGTGTGCTGATTTCGCTCACGCGCGCGGATGCGCGGCGCGAAAGGACTGCAGAATTTTTTTCGCATCGACGCCCGCATAGCTCTGAGTCGTCGATAGTGATTCGTGCCCGAGCAATTCTTGGATCGCGCGCAGATCGCCGCCGTTCGTTAGCAAATGCGTGGCGAAAGCGTGCCGCAAGGCGTGCGGCGTCGCGGAAGAAGGAAGGCCCAGCCGACCGCGCAATCGCTGCATCAACGTCTGCGCCATGCGCGGGCTCATGGCGCCACCTCGTGCGGCGCGAAACAGCGCTTTGTCGCCGATGAGGGCGAAGGGGCAAAGCCCCATGTAACGCTCCACTGCCTCGCGGGCGGCGGCAAGCAAAGGCACAAGGCGCTCCTTGCCGCCCTTGCCCTTGATGCGCAGCGCCTCAGGCAGCGGGCAATCGGCGCCCGTCAGAGCAAGCGCCTCGGAAATGCGCAGACCCGCCGCATAGATCAGCGTAATGAGCGCCGCATCGCGCGCGCCGATCCATACTGCGCTCGAAGCTGCATTCGCCTCGGCGATCAGATCGCACGCGGCGTCCTCGGAAACGGGCCGCGGCAACGTGCGTTTGAGCCTCGGTCCACGCACGAGGGAAAGGCGCGGATTTGATATGCCGCGCCGTCGTTCGATGTACCTGAAGAACGCGCGAATAGCCGCCAACGCGCGCGAAATTGACCTGTCGGCAAGGGCATCGGGCCCTTGCCGGCGAAACGCCAGGTAGGCGCGGAGATCGCGCGGTTCGAGCTTGGCCAAGTCGCCCGCGCGGGGTTCGCCGCCGAGATGTTGTCCAAGGAAGCCGAGGAACGCGGCGACGTCCCGATGATAGGCCTCCACAGAATTGGAGGCAAAGCGCCGCTCGTCGCGCAAGTGCGCGATCCAATCAGCGAGGAGGGCGGCCGCCGTCATGGGAGGCACCTTAGTAAAGAATGATGATGAAACGTTTGTTCCGAATCCCTTCGCCCCCTAGATTCTACGTCGCATGTCCACCACTGCCCGCCGCCGCGCCTTGGATGCGCTGAAGCGACAACGCCCGCTTGGCCCGCTCTTCTCGGTGCGGGAGGAGGGAGCCGAGTACGAGGCGACAGCGCTCGATAAGGTGGCCGTGCTGTTTCCATTGCCTCTGCCTGAACCGTTCGATTATCGCGTCTCCGCGGCGATGAAACTTGAGGCGGGCATGCATGTCATCGCGCCCATCGGCCCGCGGCTCGTGCGCGGCGTTGTCTGGGCGGTCGAACGCAATGATCCAGGCGCAGCCAATCTGAAGGCGATCGAAGATGTGTTGCCAGGTTCGCCGTTGCCGGAGATCTCGCGCCGCTTCATCGATTGGGCGGGCAAGTATCTGGTGCGTCCGCCCGGCGACATCCTGCGCATGGTCGCGCGCTCGCCGGAAGCGCTGCTGCCGCCGCCGACGCACATTGTGATCGCACCCACTGGCGAGACGGCGGTGAAGCTCACAGAAGCTCGCGCGCGCGTCCTGGCGGAGGCGGCGAAGGAGGCGGTGAGCGCGGCCGAGTTGGCGCGGCGCGCCGACACCTCTTCGGCGGTGGTCAAGGGTCTCATCAATGCAGGCGCGCTGACGAAACTTGAAATCAGCGAGGACCCGCCGTTTCCCGCGCCGGACCTTGCACGCGAAGGCAAGGGCTTGTCCGAGATTCAACGCGCCGCGGCCGAAATCGTCTGCGCGGCCGTACGCGCGGGCGGATTTGGCGTATCGCTGCTCGATGGCGTCACCGGTTCGGGCAAGACGGAGGTTTATCTCGAGGCCGCTGCCGAAACGTTGAAGCAAGAGCGAAGCGCGCAGGTGCTCGTGCTGCTGCCGGAAATAGCGCTGACGCAAGCGGCCATGAGTCGCTTCGAGGCGCGTTTCGGCGTGACGCCGGTTGAGTGGCATTCGGCGATTGCGCACAAGGCGCGCCGTCGCGCCTGGCGCGAGGTGGCGGCAGGTCGGGCCAGGCTTGTTGTCGGCGCGCGCTCGGCGCTGTTTTTGCCTTTCCCAAACCTTAAGCTCATCGTGATCGATGAGGAGCATGACCCTTCCTACAAGCAGGAGGAGGGCGTCATCTATCAAGCGCGCGATCTTGCCGTGGCGCGCGCCAAGCTTGGCGATTGCGCGGTCATCCTTGCCAGCGCCACCCCCTCGCTCGAGACGCTGGTGAATGCGCAATCGGGCCGTTACACGCACGTGCAATTGCCGGCGCGCCATGGCGCGGCCGAACTGCCCGATGTCGGCCTTATCGACTTGAAACTGGACCCGCCGGACAAGGGCCGGTGGCTTTCGCCGAGCCTGGTGCGGGCGGCTGGCGAAGCGTTGCTGCGGGGCGAACAGGCGTTGTTTTACATGAACCGCCGCGGGTACGCGCCGCTGACGCTCTGCCGGGTCTGCGGCCACCGCATGCAATCGCCGGACACTCAGAGCTGGCTCGTCGAGCACAAATATTCGGGCCGATTGGTTTGCCACCTCACTGGCTTCTCGATGCCGAAGCCGAAGGCGTGCCCTCAATGCCTGACGCCGGATTCGTTTGCCTCGATAGGACCTGGCGTCGAACGCATCGAAGAGGAGTTGCGGGCGTTCTTTCCCGAGGCTCGCTTGGAGATATTTTCCTCCGACACGACGCCCAATGGCCAGGCAGTGCGCGACCTTGTTCAGCGCATGGAGCAGGGCGAGATCGACATTCTCATCGGCACGCAGATCGTCGCCAAGGGCCACAACTTTCCGAACCTCACCTTCGTAGGCGTCGTCGATGCCGACTTGGGGCTGAAGGGCGGGGACCTGCGCGCCGGCGAGCGGACGTTTCAATTGGTTAGTCAGGTGACAGGCCGCGCCGGCAGGCATGAGAAGAAGGGCAGGGCGCTCATTCAGACCTATGCGCCCCACGAGCCGGTGATGCAGGCGCTTGCCGCACAAGACCGCGACGCGTTTCTCGCCGCGGAGGCAGCCGAGCGCGAGGCCGCGGGCATGCCGCCATTCGGGCGCCTCGCGGCGGTGATTGTGTCGGCGCCGAGCGAACAGCTTGCAAATGATGCATCGCGAACCCTGGGTGAGAAAGCGCCGAACGTCGGGGGCCTCGATCTGTGGGGCCCCGCGCCTGCGCCCCTGACCGTCATTCGCGGCATGCATCGGCGGCGATTTCTTATCCGCGCCGACCGCGGAGTTGATGTGTCAGCGTTCCTCGCGGCATGGATGGGCCGCGCGAAGCTGCACTCCGCCGTACGCGTGCAGGTCGATGTAGATCCGTACTCATTCCTCTAAGGCGCACGCCATCGCGCGCTCGCGGGGGAGGACGAAGCGCGTCCACGCGTGCTCCACAAATCAAGAGCTCAGCGTCGCCGCAGTCTCAACCGCGCGCAGACCATGTCGGGGCTGAAGGGGAGGGCTTCATAACCGCCGCTTTCGCGCTCTTCAAATTGGAACGCTTCTCTGAGACCGACGATCACGACAATGCCCTCGGCGCTGCGGTGGACACCCAACGCCGCCGGCCCCTCGGACCCGCAGATGAAAGCCGCGCCGCCTTCGCGCGGATAATAGAGCGTGGGGCTCTCGCCGCCGAACAGACCCATGACTTGCGCGAGCGGTCCGTCGGCGCCTTGCGCAATGAGGTCCATCGGGGCGTGATTGGCTTCCTCGAAATTCATCGCGCGCCCGTCGGCGTGGCTCAGCGTCATGATGACGAGCGGATCCATGCCGCCGCCGCCCGACGCCTGCGTGGTGGTCATCGTCAGGCGCTCGCCAACGATCAGGGACGTAGCGGCGTCGCTCGGTGTCAGCGTGCTGTTGGCCGCACATGCTGAAAGCGCCAAAGCCAGAGATAGTCGAAGAACTCTCATGACAACCCCCAATTCTTGAACTCCTAAAGGTGGCGGACTTGAAATTTCGTCTCATTTTGATGACGAGCGAGGAGCTAATTTCAAGTCCCCAAGCCAGCTTTAGAAACTCTAGAATCTAGTGCGTGTTCCTATCAACTGGGCGCAACACTCCCCTCCCCCTGGAGGGGGAGGGGCAGGGGTGGGGGTGAGCGGGCGCGACGGCTATGCATCGAAGCGATTTGGTGCGCAAGGCAAATCTGAGTCTTGTACATCACCCCACCCCCTTACCCCCTCCCCCTCTAGGGGAGGGGAGCCGCCTAGTGTCTGGATTCAATAAGCGTGGATCACGCTCCAGCGTCCTTACTTGGATTTGCACGGGACAAGTCTATCCCGGCTTGACGTCGACGCCGGGTTCGGGCGTTTGGGCGCCCGGAGATTCCCATGGACTTGATCGCCACGCCCGCCTTTTGGGTCAGCCTTTCGGCGCTGACCTTCCTCGAGATCGTACTCGGCGTTGATAACTTGCTGTTCGTGTCGATCGCTATCGGCAAACTCAAAGGACGCCAACAAACCAGCGCGCGCCGTTTCGGCGTGTGGGGCGCGATGTTCCTGCGCATCGCGATGCTCTCCGGCATATTCTGGATCATTCGGCTTGACGAGAATCCGCTGTTTTCCCTGCCGGAGGGTTGGGCGGCCCTGGTGCTAGGTCCGGTCGACGAGCACGCGCTGCATGCTTTCACATACTTCACGATCAAGGACCTTATCCTGTTATGTGGCGGTCTCTTCCTTCTGGTGAAAGGAACGCAGGAAATTCACGCTTCCGTTGAAGGCGCTGCGCATGAAGAAGCGGTAGCCAAGAACAAATTCTCAGACGTGCTCGTGCAGCTCGCCGTCATAAATATTGTCTTCTCGCTCGATAGCGTTATCACCGCTGTCGGCATGACAGATATCCTCGCGGTGATGGTCCTTGCTGTGGTGCTGTCAACCTTGGTAATGGCCGTGGCCGCGAGGCCGCTGGCCAGCTTCATCGAGGCTCAACCCACCATGAAGTTGCTGGCGCTGGCGTTTATCTTGCTGGTCGGCGTGGCGCTCGTCGCTGACGGATTGGGATTCCACATTCCGCGCGGTTATCTCTATTTCGCCATCGCGTTCTCGGTCGGCGTGGAGTTACTGAACATCCGCGCGCGCTCGAAGAATGAGGCGGCGGCCGAGCGTTAAGGCCCGCCCTGCAGTTCGAGCAGATCACGCCACATCTCGTCGGCGAAGTGGATCGTGGCGACAGAGGCCTTCGCTTGGATTTTCGCCAAGGCCATATCGGCGAACGCCGCGCCCATGTCTTGGCCGCCGCCATGGACGGCGCCAAGCAGGCGCAAGCTCGCATCGTCGAGAAGCGCAAAGGCGCCGGCGAGGCCCCGGGCGGCGGTGGAGATGGCCGTCATGGGCTCATCATGGAGCATGCCAGCTTAATGTCGCGTTCAGTATTGACGTAAACGCGCGGCAACCAACAGCTACCATCAGGCGTGGATGTCTCTGTGCCGCGTCTCTGGCAAGAACAACAGGCACACGGTTGCGGCGATTGCCGTAATAACGAAAGGAAACCACAATCCCGAATTGATCTGTCCGGTCGCCGTATTGATGGCGAACACGATCGCGGGCAGGAGGCCGCCGAACCAGCCCGTGCCAATATGGTAGGGCAGGGAGAGCGCGGTGTAGCGAATGCGCGTGGGAAAGAGTTCGACGAGCGCCGCCGCTTGCGGGCCATAGAGTGCTGTCGCGGCGATCACGAACAGCGCCATGATGGCGAAAACGCCGAGCTTTTCTGTGAACACGCGAACGATTTCGGCCCAGCTCCAACCTTGCATCGGGCCAGGCGCCGCACTTGGGTAGCCGGCCTCGCTCAGGGCTTCGCGCAGGCGGGTGTCGAACGCGCCGCGCGTGGCGCGAATGTCCGATAGCGATTGCCCCACGGCGCTGATGCTTTCCAGCTCTAGCGTGTCGCCAATTCGGATGCGCGCCAGCGCGCCCACTGAGCCGGCAACATTTGTGTAGCTTACGCCCGCACTGGCAAGCGCGCCCTTTGCGATGTCGCAAGAGGTTGAGAATTGCTGTGCGCCGCCAGTGAGGTCGAGCTGGAAAGTGCAGTCGGCGGGATCGGCGACGACGGTCACCGGTGTGCGCGCAGATGCTTCCGCAAGCGCTGGATTGCCGGCGCGCGTGATGAAATCGTAGCCGGGAAAATACAACACAAGCATGAGTAACATGCCGAACAGCATGACCGGCTTGCGCCCAACCGAATCCGACAGGCGCGCAAAGAAAAGATAGAGCGGGGCCGAGAGCGCGACGGTGGCGATCATCAGGACGTTCACCGTCTGGCTATCGACCTTGAGGATGCGCTCAAGGTAGAATTGCGTGTAGAACGAGGCGGTGTACCAAACGACGCCTTGCGCCATCATGATGCCGAACAGGGCGAGCAGCACGATCCGAAGATTGCGCCACTCGAAGAAACTTTCGTGGTAGGCGCGCTTGGATATCTGCCCTTCTTGCTTTAGCTTTTGGAACGCCGGGCTCTCTTCCAGCTGAAGGCGTATCCAGACTGAAATCGCAAGCAAGCCGATGGAGACCAGGAACGGCACGCGCCAACCCCAGGCGCGGAAGGCTTCTTCGCCCAAGGTCGCACGCACCAGCAGAACAACGATAAGCGCACCGACGAGCCCGAACGCGGCCGACGTTTGAATCCAGCCGGTCGCCCCGCCACGGCGATTGTGCGGGGCGTGTTCGGCGACATAGATTGCCGCCCCACCATACTCGCCGCCAAGTGCAAAGCCTTGCAGCACGCGGCACGCGACCAGAAGGATCGGCGCCCAAATCCCGACTGAGTCTGCGGTTGGCAGCAAGCCGATGGCGAAGGTCGCGAGGCCCATGATCGTTATGGTGATGAGGAAGGCGCCTTTGCGGCCGGTCGAATCGCCGATCTTGCCGAAGACCAGCGCCCCGAAGGGCCGAACGATGAATCCAACCGCAAAAGTGAGCAGGGTGAAAACGAACGCTTGCGCGTCTGGCAAGCCGGCGAAGAAGAGAGGGGCGATTACCGAGGCGAGCGCGCCGTAGACGAAGAAATCGTACCACTCGAAGACGGTGCCGGCCGAGGAGGCGGCCACGACCTGCCGCAGTTTGGCAGGCGAAACGTCAGGACTCGTCTGCGCAGACGCAGCGGTGTCGGTCATGGTCACTTTCCCCCCGGCCTAGTGCGGCGATTTTGTCGCTGAGGGGCTGGCCCCAGGGCCGGTTGTCAAGCCCGAATGCGCCATGGTAATCCGCGCGCGCGTCAAGGGTCCGCGCGCTTCACGCGCAGCGGCCCTTCGGCGTTTGGGATTTCCCCAATGGGCGTCATCCAGCTGGCCGTCGATCCGCGTTCGGATCGCGGGTGGCGAAATTAGCGAGACAGGCGTGGCCGACAGGTTTGACGGCGAGGCTTCCGAGGCGGCGGCGCGCTATGCTCTTGCAGCCTTCGATTTGGCCAAGGAAGCCAATGCGTTAGACGCATTGGAGCGGGACTTCGACAAGTTCCTCGCGGCATGGCGCCAGAGCGCCGACCTTCGCACGGCCGCCCATTCGCCCCTCATCGACCCGGAGGAGAAGGCGCGCGCCTTGGCCGCCGTCGCGGCAAAGCTCGGCATGGGTGAGCTGGCTCGCAAGGTGATTGGCGTCGTCGCCCAAAACCGGCGCGCCGCCGAACTGCCGGCCATAGTCTCGGCCTACCGCGCCCTAGTCGCGCGCGAACGGGGCGCACGCCAAGTCGAAATCGTATCGGCCCGCCCGCTGGCCGAGGAGGAGAAGTCAGCCATTGTCGAAGCTCTTGGCGCAAAGCTCGGGGCCAAGATCGAGGCTGAAACACTGGTGGATGAGGGGCTCATTGGAGGCTTCGTCGTTCGCGTGGGCTCGCGCCAGTTCGACGCATCCATCAAAGCCAAACTTGACGCGCTGCGTCTGCAACTGAAATCCGCCTGAGGGGAAGTACAAACATGGACGTCCGCGCCGCAGAAATTTCCGCAATTCTGAAAGAGCAGATCAAGGGCTTCGGCGCCGAGGCCAAAGTGGCCGAGATCGGCCGTGTGCTCTCGGTCGGCGACGGCATCGCCCGCGTTTACGGTCTCGATAACGTTCAGGCCGGGGAGATGGTCGAGTTCCCGGGCGGGGTGAAGGGCATGGCGCTTAACCTCGAGCGCGACAATGTCGGCGTCGTTATCTTCGGCGAGGATCGCGGCCTGAAGGAAGGCGATACGGTCAAGCGCCTGGGCGAAATCGTCGATGTGCCGGTGGGCAAGGGCTTGCTTGGGCGCGTCGTCAACCCGCTGGGCGAGCCGATCGACGGCAAGGGACCGATCAAGGCCGCGGAGCGCCGGACTGTGGACGTGAAGGCGCCGGGCATCATTCCGCGCAAGTCCGTGCACGAGCCGATGCAGACCGGCATCAAGGCAATCGACGCGCTCATCCCGATCGGCCGCGGTCAGCGCGAACTGATCATCGGCGACCGCCAAACCGGCAAAACCGCCGTCGCGATGGACACGATCCTCTATCAACGCGAGGCGCACGACCGAAACGCGCCGGAGCGCGAGAAGCTCTATTGCATCTACGTTGTCATCGGCCAAAAGCGCTCAACGGTGGCCCAGCTCGTCAAGACGCTCGAAGACAAGGGAGCGCTCGGTTATTCGATCATCGTCGCCGCCACAGCCTCCGAACCCGCGCCGCTGCAATTCCTGGCGCCGTTTTCGGGCTGCGCCATGGGCGAGTATTTTCGCGATAATGGCATGCATGCGCTGATCATCTACGACGATTTGTCTAAGCAGGCCGTGGCGTATCGCCAAATGTCGCTCTTGCTGCGCCGCCCGCCGGGCCGCGAAGCCTATCCGGGCGATGTCTTCTACCTGCACTCACGCCTGCTCGAACGCGCCGCCAAGCTCAATGAAGACAACAAGGGCGGCTCTCTGACCGCTCTGCCGATTATCGAAACGCAGGCTAACGACGTGTCGGCCTACATCCCGACCAACGTGATCTCGATTACGGACGGCCAGATCTTCCTGGAGACCGACCTTTTCTATCAAGGCATCCGCCCGGCGCTGAACGTCGGCATCTCTGTCTCGCGTGTTGGCGGCAATGCGCAGATCAAGGCAATGAAACAGGTCGCAGGGCCGCTGAAGGGCGAACTGGCCCAGTATCGTGAAATGGCTGCGTTCGCGAAGTTCGGCTCTGACCTCGACGCCGCGACGCAGCGTCTGCTCAATCGCGGTGCGCGCCTCACGGAACTTCTGAAGCAGCCGCAGTTTTCGCCTTCGCCCGTCGAGGAGCAGGTGGTGCTGATTTACGCAGGCACGCGCGGCTACCTCGACAAGATCGACGTCAATTCAGTGCAGAACTTCGAGCGGGAATTGACCGCTTGGCTGCGCGCCAAGAAGAGCGACTTGCTCGCCTCGATCCGCGCCAAGCAGGACATCAAGACCGACGGCATCGAAGAAAAGATCAGAGCCGCGCTCGACGAATTCTTAAAGACGTTCGCAGCGTGATCGAGCCCGCAGCTCTCCTCGCCTGGTCGGCGCTCGCGTTGGCCGTGACGCTTTCGCCCGGCCCGGACACGCTTCTCGTCGCAAGTCATGGCGCGCGCGGAGGATTGCGTTCCGGACTGGCGGCGGTGGCCGGCATTCAGGCAGGCATGGTTTGGTATGCGGCGCTGTTTGGTTTGGGGCTGCTGCGCTTGCTCGTGGCTGTTCCAACACTTTTCCTGACAGTGAAGGTGGTGGGAGCCTGTTACCTGGCTTGGCTGGGCGTCCAACTCATTTGGCGCGCGGGGACGCGCAAGGTGGAATTGAACCAACCTGCCCAAGGGCCCCTTGGCAGTCCGTTCCAGCAGGCTTTCCTGACAAACATTCTCAACCCGAAGGTCGCGCTTTTCTATCTGGCCGCGTTGCCGCAATTCGCCAGCGGAGAAAACGCGCCCCTGATCGGTGCGCTGTTGATCGGCATTCACGGCGTGTTTGGCGCGGTTTGGTTGTCGTTTATCGCTTTTGCGGCAAGTCGCGCACGCGTGATCAAGTGGAACAGAACCTTTGTGCGCTGGCTCGAAGGCGCGATCGGCGTGGTCTTTGTAGGCGTGGCGGGGCGACTCGCCATGGCGCAGAGGTGAGCACGATGAGGGCCGCGACACGTGTTTGAGATGCTCAAACACCAATTGAAGACCTGGGCGCCGCTCAAGAAGAAGGGTGCGAAAGGTCCTGGCGTGCTGCGGGAAATGTTCCCGGAGGCAAGCGATCTCGACTTGCATCGCTTGGCGGAGGCGGCGCCGTTCACAATGACGTCGCCGGAACGCTTGTGGGCGTTGCGCGGGGCCGTGAAATATGTGGTCGAGCGGGGTGTTCCGGGTGATTTCGCCGAGACCGGCGTGTGGCGAGGCGGCTCGAGCATGCTGATAGCGTATTCGCTTCTCGACCTTGGCGCATCTCAGCGAAACATTTGGCTCTACGATACGTTCGAGGGCATGCCGGCGCCGAGCGAGCGCGACGTGCAAGTGCTGGGCGGGGAAACGGCGCAGAAGCATTTTGAAGCCGAGCGCACGGGTGAGGACAGTTCAGCCTGGTGCAATGCGCCGCTGGACGAGGTCCGGGCCAACATGGCGGCCGCCGGCCATCCCCCTGCACAGACAAAGTTTGTCATCGGCAAGACGCAACTGACTTTAGCAGAGCCTAGCAACCGGCCCGAGCGCCTGGCGCTGCTGCGGCTCGATACCGACTGGTATGAATCTACCCGCGCCGAGCTTGAACATATGTTCGACCTCTTGAGCCCCGGCGGCGTGCTGATCGTCGATGATTACGGTCACTGGGCCGGCTGCATGCGCGCCGTCGACGAGTTCTTTGCCGCGCGCGAACAGAAGTACCTGCTCAATCGCATCGATTACACGGGCCGAATGATGGTGAAAGCTTAAGCCATGCCGAGTTTGAAAGAGTTCCGTAACCGCATCGCCAGCGTGAAATCCACGCAGAAAATCACCAAGGCGATGCAGATGGTGGCGGCGGCCAAGCTGAAGCGTGCGCAAAGCCAGGCCGAGGCGGCGCGCCCGTACGCCTCGCGGATGGCGCGCGTAATCGCAAATCTCGCCTCGTCCGTGTCGGGCGACAGCGCTCCGGCGCTCTTGCGCGGGACCGGCAGGGCGGATGTGCATTTGCTGGTGGTGATGACGTCCGAGCGCGGTTTGTGCGGAGGCTTCAACACCCAGATCGTCCGGCTTGCGCGCGAGAAGATCGTGGAATTGCAGGCGGCGGGAAGGGCGGTGAAAATCCTCGCCGTCGGCAAGAAGGGCCGCGATCAGTTGCGCAGGCTCTATGGGCCGCTGATTGTCAATTACATCGATCTGTCCGGGTTCCGTTCGATCGGCGCCGATGCGGCGTTGATCGTGGGCGATGCCGTGCGCGAATTGTACGAAGCGGGGGAGTTCGATGTCGCCATGCTGTTCTTCTCACGCTTCCGGTCGGTCATCAGTCAGGTGCCGACGGCGTTGCAGCTCATCCCGGCGCGGGCGCCTGAGGGCGTCACGCTGCCTGATTTGAAGGGCGCGGTTTATGAGTATGAGCCCAACGAGACCGAAATTCTCGAAGCGCTGCTGCCGCGCTACCTGAACGGCCAGGTATTGCAGGGGCTGCTTGAAAATCAGGCAGGCTTCTATGGCGCGCAAATGAGCGCGATGGATTCGGCCACACGCAACGCCGGCGACCTGATCAAGAAACTCACGCTGCGCTACAACCGCCAGCGTCAGGCCAACATCACCAAGGAGCTGATCGAGATCATCTCTGGCGCGGAGGCCTTGTGACAGCAATGCTGGCATTAACAGCAATGGGAGCGGGTGTTGGGGTGGCCACATGGCTACGCTAACGATCCGGAACCTCGCCGAGGGTGCAGGCCGCGCGCGAGGAAGCGGAAGCCGCGGAGCAATTCTCCGAGTTTGTGCGCCGGAGCGCGTCGCAATGAAGCCCCATTGTCACGGGCGACCGCGTGTGGGCGCAGCTCAATCTGCCCGTTCAAGTCGAACTCATCCGATAACGAATAATGCCGAAGGACGAAACCATAATGACTAAACCCAGCAAAGGCCGCGTGGTGCAAGTGATTGGCGCGGTTGTCGACGTCGAGTTCGAGGGGCGCCTACCCGACATTTACAACGCGTTGGAGACAACAAACCGCGGCAACCGGCTCGTGCTCGAAGTTGCCACGCACTTGGGCCAGTCGACGGTGCGCGCCATCGCCATGGACGCCACTGACGGCTTAGTGCGCGGCCAGGCGGTCAGCGATACAGGCGGTCCCATCGCCATGCCCGTGGGCGAAGAGACGTTGGGGCGCATCCTGAATGTCATTGGCGAACCGGTCGATGACGGCCCGCCGGTGAAGACCGCGGTCAAGCGCGCTATCCACCAGCTCGCGCCCGCATTCGTAGATCAAAAGCCTGTTCCGGAAATCCTCGTCACCGGCATCAAGGTCGTCGATCTGCTCTGCCCGTATTCGAAGGGCGGCAAGATCGGGCTCTTCGGCGGCGCTGGCGTCGGCAAGACAGTGCTGATCCAGGAGCTGATCAACAACATCGCCAAGGCGTACGGCGGCTATTCGGTGTTTGCCGGCGTCGGTGAACGCACGCGCGAAGGCAACGACCTCTACCACGAGATGATCGAGTCGGGCGTCAACAAGGCGGGCGGCGGGCAAGGCTCGCGCTGCGCCTTGGTGTTCGGGCAGATGAACGAGCCGCCCGGCGCGCGCGCACGCGTGGCGCTCTCGGGCCTTACCATCGCCGAACATTTCCGTGATCAGGGCAAGGACATTCTGTTCTTCGTCGACAACATTTTCCGCTTCACCCAAGCGGGCTCGGAAGTGTCCGCGCTCCTGGGCCGCATTCCCTCGGCGGTCGGCTATCAACCGACGCTCGCCACCGAGATGGGCGCGATGCAAGAGCGCATCACGTCGACCACGAAGGGCTCAATTACGTCGGTGCAGGCCATCTACGTGCCCGCCGACGATTTGACCGACCCCGCGCCGGCGACGTCGTTCGCGCACCTCGACGCGACCACCGTGCTTTCGCGCGGCATCGCCGAGAAGGGCATCTATCCAGCGGTCGATCCCCTCGATTCCACTTCACGCATCCTGGATCCCAATGTCGTCGGTCAGGAGCATTACGAGGTGGCGCGGAAGGTTCAGGAAACACTGCAGCGCTACAAGGCGCTGCAGGACATCATCGCCATCCTGGGCATGGACGAACTCTCGGAAGAGGATAAGCTCACGGTTGCGCGCGCGCGCAAGATCGAACGCTTCCTGTCGCAGCCGTTCTTCGTTGCGCAGGCCTTTACAGGAACCGAAGGCAAGCTTGTCGATTTGAAGGATACGGTCCGCGGCTTCAAGGGTTTGGTTGAAGGCCAGTACGATCACTTGCCCGAACCGGCGTTCTTCATGGTGGGCTCAATTGAAGAGGCCATAGCCAAGGCGCAAAAACTAGCGGCGGAGGCGGCGTGAGTATCACCCATTCAGACCTTGTCGCCAAGCTCGTGATCGAAGGCGCCCTCGCCATGGTCGCGGGAAAGGTCCAAGGCAAGGCGCCGGTCGAAGGCCTTCCGCTCAAGAAAGGCGAGCGCGAAAAGCTCGGCCTCAAGGGCATGGGCCTTACGGTCTTCTATCCCCTGGGCGAAGGCGGCGTCTTCTTCGACATGCAAGGCTCAACCGCGACCGTGTGGTACGATGGCGGCGATTGCGAACGGGCGCTGGGCGTGTTCGAGGTTGCGCTGAAGCGCGCTCACGCTACGGCCCGCCAGCTAGAAGATACGACCAACCCAAACGATCCCGCGATGCGTTCGCGCGCCTATCAAGTGGAGCTAGCAAACGGAAAGCTCGGCATAATCGACGTCGCCTATCCAACAGGCGCCGGCGCGAAAGGCCGACAATTCGCGGTGCGCGTTTTCGCCCAGCAGAGGCGGGCCAATTGATGACAACCAAACTCGCCTTCGCCCTCGTTTCGCCGGAGCGTGAAATCTTTCACGGCGAGGTGGATCATGTCGTTGTACCAGGCTCGGAAGGCGAGTTCGGCGTGTCGCCCGCGCACGCTCCGGTGATGAGCATGATCCGGCCTGGTGCGCTCAAAGTGTTCAATGACGGCGCCGAGCGGCGCATTTTTGTCGATGGCGGCTTTGCTGACGTGACGCCTGAAGGCCTCACAGTGCTTGCCGAGGAGGCGCTCGACCTGACCGATGTGGACGCCGCCCAGCTTGAGCGGGACCTGAGAAACGCAGCTGACGACGCGCGCGACGCCAATACCGACGAACGCCGCGCAAATGCTCAACGCGCCTTGGCCCGCCTGGAGAGTATCAAGGCGGCGATGGCGCGGTAGATTCTAACTCAGGCCGCCGCCGGTAATATTACTCCACCGCGCCATGAGTGTGTGTCACTCTGGCGCCAATGGTTCCTCATTGGCATCTATGGCCGGCGCTTGTTGGCGCGGTCGCCGGGCTCGCGCTGATAGTGTGGGCGAGCTACAGGCTGACGCGGCGATGGGACGAACTCGCCCCGCGCACGCGCTGGATTGCGTTTGCGATAATCGCCGTGTTCGAGACAGCTTTCTGGCTCAATATCTATGCGTGGTTCGTCGAACCGAACATGCTCGTCGTTCGGCGCGTGGAAATCACAAGCGCCAACTGGCGTGGCGCGCCGTTGACCATAGCCGCGCTTGGCGACACCCATGTCGCCAGCCCGCACGTAAACGCGGCGCGCATGGGGCGCATCGTGAGCCGCGTGAACCGTCTGCGGCCCGACATCGTATTACTGCTCGGCGACTACGCCGGCCGCCATGAAGCTGAATCTGAGCGCTCCGGTCGCGAGCAGTCCGAAGTGCTTGGAGGCGTGGCCACCTTCGCTGCGCTCAACGCTCCGCTAGGCGTAGTCGGCGTGCTCGGCAACCATGACAGCTGGTATGGGCGCGAGACGATCGCTCGGGCAATGGAGGAAGCGGGGGTCGCGACATTGTGGAATCGCCATGTCGTCATCGGCCGCGAGGGTGGCGACTTTATCGTCGCGGGTCTTGCCGACGATAACACCGGCGACCCGAATCTGGCCTTGGCGCTCAATGGCGCTCCCTCTGGCGACACGATCGTTATCTCGCATTCGCCGGATCCGTTTGCCGAAGGTCAAGCCGGCGGCGCCTTGATGTTGGCGGGACATGGCCATTGCGGGCAGGTGACGATACCGTTCGTCGGCCATCCGATCCTGCCTATCCGAGCCAAGCGTTATGCCTGTCATCTGACCGAGGAAGACGGCAAAACCATCTACGTCACAGCCGGGATCGGGACGAGCATCGTTCCCGTGCGTTTTCTCAATCCGCCAGAAATCGTGCTGATCACGCTGCGCGGTGCTGCGCCGGATGACTCACACGCTCGCGCAACGCGGTGAAGAAGCATTCCAAGCGCGGAGTGTGCGTGCGTGTCACCCGGCGTGGTTATCACCCCAGCCGAACAAGGAGAGCTGCTTGCGCTTTGCACGAATGGGCGTGATCCCAATGCCGCGCGCTTCCAACCACTGAAGCGCAAGCTGCGCGACATCGGCCGCTTCCGGTTCGCCGATCAACCAATGACTCATGTCAGCAAACTCATGGAAATGCGCCTGGCCTTCGGGGAAGCGCGATATCACGCGGCGCACTGTCGAGGCAGGGTTCACCCGATCCTTGCCTCCGGCGATCCCCAGCACCGGCGCGGCGATCTTGTACACCGGCGCCTGGCTCGACATCGAATGGTCGAGCCACCATTGCATGGCTTCGCGCACGGCGCGTCCCGATTCCGGCACGAAACGCGCGAAGGCGCGGCGCGCATCCTCGCGTGACAGCCGGTCCAAGGTGTTTGCCCGCGCGACGCGATAATCTGGGGAAACGGGCCGGCGCCAATAGTCCCCGAGCAACGTAAGGCCGAGATGATTGCCGTGCTCGTCGAGTGTTGTCGGGGGCACGCCCCAAGGCGCCGACGGCGCAAGCAGCACCAGCCCAGCGACTGGGGCATGCATGGCCGCCAACTGAATCACTAGGCCGCCAAGCGAATGGCCCACGAGCACTGGCGGGGCGCGCAACTCGCGAATGTAGTGTGCGGTTGTGTTGGCGTATTCCCTCAGGCCCGCTTGAGCGAGTTGCTCTAGATCCGCGCCGCGTTCGTGATGAGGCAGATTGGGCGCGTGCGTTTCGAAGCCCCTGGCCTCGAACGGCTCGCGGAAGGCGTCGAACGCCCAGCCGCCGCAGAACGCGCCGTGCACGAACACGACGGGCGTCGCCGCAGATTTGCTTTTCATGAGAAGCGACGCTTCCTCTGCGCCGTTGGGCAGCCGATCACTTCACATCCCCCACGCTGTACTTGCCAAATCGACGCGCCACTTCCTCGTAGGTCGAGCGCTTGAACGGAATCACCAAATCGGGCGCTGCGGCGAGCGACGCCCAGCGCCAGTCGCTGAACTCAGGGGTATGTGTATCGAGTCTGATATCGGCGTCACGCCCCTTGAACCGAAACGCGAACCATTTCTGGCGCTGCCCAATATAACGTCCCCGTTGTTTCATTTTTTTGCGCAGATCCATGGGGAATTCGTAATATAGCCAGTCGGCCGTTTCCTCGAGCAACTCGACCAATTCCGGCTGTACGCCGACTTCTTCCTCAAGTTCACGAAACGCGGCGTCAACGGTTTTCTCGCCGCGATCGACGCCGCCTTGCGGCATCTGCCATTGGTAAGGCCCTTCCGCTCCGTAACGTTTGCCCAGGAAAACCGGCCCTTCGCGGTGGAATAGCGCGAGGCCGACATTAGGACGGTAGAGTTTGGGATCCTTCGGGCCTGTCATCTGCGCGCGGCGCGTGCATTGAGCACAGCCGACGCCGGCGCGAGTTGATACCCGCGCGTGTTTATGTCCTGGGCCCAGCGGCCGACCTGCTCCATGGTCACCGGATACGCGAAACCGGCGCCTATTGCGCTCTGATTCTGCAGCGCCAAGGCCTCAAGGTTGAGCAATTGATCGTCAATCGCGTCCGCCTCGCGACGCGCATCGATGATGCGATCGGCCGCTGTGTTCGCCAAGCCCGCGCGTTGGGCTTCGACTGAGAGCGCCGTGCGCTGGCCGATGCCCGATGAGACAAACACAAGCCCGCGCCGGTGCAGGGCTTGTACAACAGGCTGGGAAGCCTGCGCCGAGGTAGCGAAGCGCGCGCCTTGATAATTGGTGACGCCAAAATAGCCAGCGCCCTTGGATAGAAGCTGTTCGAGGCGTTGCACGTTCTGTTGCGCCGAGGCGGACGCGAGCAACGTTTGCGGACCGGTGTCGTCGGCATCAGGATCGAACGGCTCCATCGGCAGTTCGAGCATGACTTCGTGACCACGCGCACGCGCGCGGTCGATCCAGCCTTGAAGGTCTGAGGCGTAGGGCACGAACGAGAGCGTTACTTCCGGCGGCAGTTCGTCGATCGCCTGCGTGGTCGCGCGCGCGTTGAAGCCCAAGCCGCCAATAACGACCGCCACCAATGGACGGCTTGCTTGCGCGGTGAACGGGCGTGCATAAGCCTGCGCTGGCGTACGCCCGTTCGCGGCCACGATCGGCAGCGGACCGTTCGGCCCAGGCTCGGAAAGGCCCGCGAATGGCGCGCGCGGCAAGGGCGGAACTGTTGGGCGGGCTGCCTCCGGCGATTCAACGACCGATACGCGCAACTGACCGTCGGCGGTGATTTCTCCAACCTCCGCGCCAGCCGCGGATGGCAATTCGCTCAACTCGAATTCCTCGAACGAAAACTCCTCGTCGGTGGCGTCGCCGAAAGAAATGTGCGGCGCGCTCGCAGCGGCGTCGGCAGGCGCCAGCGACAAAGTACGCCGCGGGCCAGCCGCGCTTGGATCGCCGAAAACTTGAATTGCGCCGAATGCGACAAGGCCCAGCGCTCCCGTTACCGCGAGCGCCGCCAGTCTGTGGTTGATCTGCAATCCGCGCGCCTTCGGCCGCTGCATCGTCGGTGCGCGCGCAGGCTCTGGCGCCTTTAATCGCGAGCGAATCATGGTTGCGAAACATCGCTGAATTCGGTCCGCGCGTCACTAGCGCAGTCGCGCAGCGTTCGTTGACGAAGCGTTAACGCCTCTTAGCCCGCTCGTGCGCGCAAGCGCTCGGCGACCAGACCTTGGCGGAGAAAATCGAGCGCCCGCCTCATTTGATAGTCTTCGTCGGCGTCCCAATTCTCGGGCGGCTGATCGTCTGGCACATGCAAGCCGCGACGTTGCGCGCCCGATTCATTGTCGAGTGCATTGGGAAGGTCTGCTTCCGAGAGGCCAAGACGCGTCAGCCGCTCAGGATCGACGCGGCGCGCGGCAACTTCCATATCCGGCTCGATTCCCGCCCCTTGGATGGAGCGGCCGGCGGGCGTGTAATAGCGCGCGGTGGTCAGGCGCAGCGCGCCGTCGCGTCCGCCGTCCAACGGGATGACCGTCTGCACGGAGCCCTTGCCGAAGCTGGTTGTGCCGACGACGAGTGCGCGATTGCGATCCTGCAGCGCGCCCGCGACGATCTCGGCCGCCGAGGCCGAGGCTCCATTGATCAGCACGACAACCGGCACGCCCGGGAGATCATCGCCGCGGCGCGCATTGTAGCGCTGCACATCTTCCGGTTGGCGCCCGCGCGTTGAAACGACTTCGCCGCCATCGAGAAATGCGTCTGAGACCTCGATCGCCTGGTCGAGCAGGCCGCCAGGGTTGTTGCGCAGATCGACCACGACGCCGCGAAGCCTTGCGCCGGCGTCTCGGCGCATCGTGCGGATGGACTCGGTCAAGAGGTCGCCCGTCCGCTCGTTAAAGGTTGAGATGCGGATCACGCCGACATCGCCGCCTTCAAGGCGCGCGGTCACGGCGCGGACATTAATGATTTCACGGGTGAGCGTTACATCGAAAGGATCGGTTCCTTCGCGTGCAATCGTGATGGTGATGTTGGTGCCGGCTTGTCCCTTGATGCGGTTGACCGCCTCGTTGACCGAGAGGCCGACGATGCTCTCACCGTCTACCGCGGTGATATAGTCGCCCGCCTGGATGCCCGCACGCGCGGCCGGCGTGCCGTCGATCGGGGAGACCACGCGAACCACGCCGTCCTCGCTGGTCACTTCAATGCCGAGTCCGCCATATTCGCCGCGGGTCTGGACCTGCATGTCGCGATAATCGGCCGCGTTCATGTACGAGGAGTGGGGATCTAGCGAGGCAAGCATGCCTTGGATCGCGGCCTCGATCGCCTCCTTGTCGTCGATGTCGGTAACGTAGTCTTGCTCAACCCGCGCCAGCACGTCTGCGAACAATTCCAGTTCGCGGTACATGTCGCCGCGGTCGCGGTCCTCCGGCGCCGACCAAGCCAATGCGCCCACGCATGCCGCCAATCCCACTACCGGCGCTGCAATCCAGGCTACGCGCATCGCAAAACTCCTGGGCCCCGCGGCCCGATCTCACCCGGCCTGGACACCCCTCTCAGCAGTCAGCCCGCGTGCGCTAAGCCAACGTCCCGGATCGAGCGGGCGTCCATCCCGACGGACTTCGACATACAATTCCGGCGCCGCCGTGTCAGCTGCTGGCATTTCGCCGACTGGCTGGCCCGCGCGCACCGTTTCACCGACCCTGGCCCGAATTGTCTCCAGTCCTGTGAGGACCACAGCGTACCCCCCGTCCAGGTTGAGGATCAAGACGTTGCCGTAGCTGCGGAACGCGCCCGCATAGGCCACTTCGCCCGCCGCGGGAGAAACCACCTGCGCCCCGGCCCGCGTGTGCAAAACCACGCCCTGTGAGGCGGGCGCTTGGCCCACGCGCACGCCAAAGGCTCGAGCGATGCGGCCCTGGGCCGGGGCGGCCCATGTGGCGGGGATCGTGGACGGACCCCCGGCAGCTGGCGCGCCGCTGCGGCGTGCCGCGGCCTGCACGCGCTGGGCGAGTTCGCGCAGCGTCCGCGCTTCCGCCGCGAGCGTGCGGGCGCGCCGCTCGGCGGCGGTGGCGTCGCTGGTGAGCTGGGCCTGGGCGGCGCGACGGCGGGTAAGCAGCGCGCTGAGCTCATGGCGTTCGGATTCGATGGCCGCCTGGGCCTCGGCCAGGACCTGCTGTTCCTCGGCGACCTGTGTTTCAAGTTGGCGCGCCTGCGCCAATGCCAGGCCGCTTTGGCGCTCCTGGTGACGGAAGCTAGGGGCGGCGGCGGCGGCGAAAATGCCTGTCCGAACGACGCGCGGCTCGATGCGGCGCTGTGCGAAGGCGGCGGCTATAAGGGCCGCTTCGAAGGCGTCACGGGCATGGCGTTGGCGGGCCGCTTCAGCATCGATGTCGCGCTGAAGCTCGGCCAGGCGCGCTTCCGCGGCTGTGGCCGCCGCTTCGGCCTCCGAGCGGCGGCGACCAGATTCCACCAACCGCGCATCCAGCGCGTTTGCCTCACGTCGTGCTTCGGCAGCCTGGTCGCGTAGGCGTTCGGCGCGCGTGTTTTCAGTGCGGCGATCGCGCTCGACCTGCTCGATACTGCGATTGGTTTGGGCGCCGGCCGGGCCGTTCACCGTCAAACTCGCGAGCGCCCCGGCCGCGCACGCGACAAGGACGCAGGCGCGTGCTGCGCCTCGTGCCATGATCCACCACCACCAATGCCCAGGATCTTCAGTCCCGGTGGTAAGGATTACCGCACAATATCGTCACGGCTCGGTAAACTTGCTCGGAAATCATCACTCTTACCAAGCGGTGTGGCCAAGTTTGGCGGCCAAACGCAAGTTTTTCGTCAGCTTGATCCTTAACGCTTTGTGAAACGCCGTCAGCCCCGCCGATCCAAAACGTGACACATGCGAGACCGTCGTCTCGCCAGCGCGCAAGTTTTTCCGCGAGTTGCCGGGAGGTCCATTCGCCGCCGCGTTCGTCCAGCAGAACCTTGCGCGCCTCATCGGGCGTTGCACGGTAGAGCGCACTTGCTTCAGCGCGAGGATCGCCAGGCGGCTTTCCTTCCACTTCGACGAGGTCGATCGCTTTAAAGCCGATTTGCCGACCCGCCGTCCCCGCGCGTTCGACGTAGTCCGCCGCAAGTGCGGCTTCAGCGCAATCGCGGAGGCGCCCGACAGCAGCGATCAAGATGCGCAAGCGTCAACTCGGCAACACGGATGGGCCGGCGGCCCAGATCTTTTCAATGTTGTAAAAGGCGCGCACTTCAGGGCGAAACAAGTGGATGACAACATCGCCTGCGTCCACCAAAACCCAATCTGCAGTTGGCAGCCCTTCGACCCGCACATCCTTGACGCCGCCGTCCTTGAGCTTGCGCATGATGTGATCGGCAAGCGCGCTGACATGGCGCGCCGAGCGGCCTGAGGCCACGATCAGCATGTCGGCGAATGACGATTTACCACGAATGTCGATGGCGAGGATGTCCTCGGCCTTGTCGTCTTCGAGTGAAGCGAGCGCCGCTCGTGTGGCGGTGTCGACATCTATGCCGCGACGAGGCCTTTGGCGGTCCCGCGGCGCGAGCCCGGCAGTGGTCGCGGCCGGTGCGCGTTTCATGTCAGGAGACAGATTCTGGTTTCCTTCTTTTGCCCCATATTGCGCCAGCTTATCATTTCCGCCTGCGCTTCGCCACAGCCGGCTTCCGCTCCCGAAGTGCTGTGGAAGAGACACAATGATGGCGCGCGTTGAGGAAGGCCCAATTCCTAGGCGCCCGAAGGCGTGCGGCGGGCCCGCTTCCGGGCCGCGATACAACGACAACGGGTACCGCGCGCGCGACTTCGCGCCAGTTCCGCCATTTGCGGAAATGCGCGAGATTGTCGGCGCCCATCACGAGGATAAAATCGACGCCGGGGTAGAGCGCCTTCAAGCGCCTGAGCGTCTGAAAGGTGTACGCGCAGGCGAAGCGCTTCTCGAAATCGGTGACGATCATCTTCGAGCCGTGCGCGCGTGCGCGTGCCGACGCCATGCGTCGCGCGAACGCGCCGGATCTTGGCTTAAGCGGATTTTGCGGCGAGACCAACCACCACACGCGATCGAGACCAAGGCGTTTCAATGCCGTCTCGGCGACGTGCGCGTGGCCGTCGTGCGCGGGATCGAAGCTCCCGCCAAAGAGACCGATCTTCATGCCCGGATAGGCGAGGGGGAGGCCGGTCTTCACGCCCGGGTCTGTCCGACGCCGCGCACGACATATTTGAATGTCGTGAGCTGTTCGGCGCCGACGGGGCCGCGCGCATGCAAACGTCCCGTGGCAATGCCTATCTCACCGCCAAAGCCAAACTCCCCTCCGTCGGCAAATTGCGTCGAGGCGTTATGCAAGACGATGGCGCTATCGACTTCGTGAAGGAACTTCTCCGCCGCAGCCAGGTTTTCCGTGACGATGCAGTCGGTGTGGTGGGAGCCATGGCGAGCGATGTGCGCGAAGGCGTCGTCGAGCCCGCTGACGACGCGGATTGAGAGTACGGGCGCCAAATATTCCGTGCGCCAATCCTCGTCCGTCGCCTCGCCCATCGGCGCAAATCCTCGCGCCTCGGCATCGCCGCGGAGTTCGCAGCTGCGCGCAAGCAACGCTTCGGCGATTATAGGCAGCAAATTCCCAGCAACTGGACGGTCGATCAGCAGCGTTTCGGTGGCGCTGCAAACCGAAACACGCCGCATCTTGGCGTTGACGACGAGATCCACAGCCTTTGCTGGGTCCGCATCGGCATGCACATAGGTGTGGCAAATGCCTTCAAGGTGCGCGAAAACTGGCACGCGCGCTTCTTCCTGCACGCGCCCGACGAGGGATTTTCCTCCACGCGGGATAATGACATCAATGGCGCCGTCGAGGCCCGCGAGCATCATGCCTACGGCGGCGCGGTCGGAAGTGGGCGCGATCTGGATCGCGTCTTGCGGCAAGCCGGTTTCTTCGAGCGCGTTGCGCAGCGCTTCGCCGATGGCGGCGACGCTGGCTGCACTATCGGCGCCTCCGCGCAGAATGATGGAATTGCCCGCGCGCAGCGCTAGCGCGCTTGCATCGGCGGCTACGTTTGGGCGGCTCTCGAAAATCATGCCGATAACGCCGATCGGCGTGCGTACGCGCGCGATCCTGAGACCGTTCGGCCGCGTCCATTCCGCGAGCACTGCGCCGACTGGGTCGGGCTGAGCCGCCACGGCGTCGACGCTTTGCGCGATGGCCTCAAGGCGTTCCTGGTCGAGCGCCAGGCGATCGATGAAGCTCTCGGCTTGGCCTGCATTATGTGCGGCCGCCACGTCCTTCGCATTTGCCTCGAGAATCGCCAGTGTCGCATCGCGCAGCGCCCTCGCCATAGCGAGAAGGGCTGTGGTGCGCGCCTGCGCCGATGCTTCGCGGACCGATTTCGAGGCCCGGCGTGCGAGCAACCCGATTTCGTGCATCTGATCGCCGAGCGATATTGTCATGAAGTAAGCACCAAATCGTCGGTGTGCACCAATGCGGCGCCAGCGGCGTAGCCCAAAGCGGCTTCGATGGCGGAGCTTTGCAACCCCTTGATCTTTGCTGCATCGGCGGCGTCGTACCGCGCAAGTCCCCGCGCGAACTCCACGCCTCCCGCGTCGAGAATGCATACGGCGTCGCCTTTCTCGAAATTGCCGCGTACATCGACGATTCCAGCCGGCAACAGGCTCCGGCCCGCGCGCAGCGCCGCCGCCGCACCAGCATCGACAACCAGTGCGCCCTGTGGCGCCAAATGCCCGCCGATCCACGCTTTATAAGCGGCCTGTGGCGAGGTGCGCGGGAGGAACCACGTCGCGCGCGCCCCTTGCTTCAGTCGGTGTAACGGCCGCAATTCAGCGCCCTTTGTGATGACCACTGCACAGCCGGCGCGCGTTGCGATCTTGGCCGCTTCTATCTTGGTTCGCATGCCCCCTGAGCCGACGCCTGCGGCGGTGTTAACCCCTCCCGCCATCGCCTCGATCTCGGGCGTAATATAGCTTACCTCGGATATGAACGACGCATTGGGATGAGCGCGCGGATCGCGTTCGTACAAGCCATCGATGTCCGACAACAGCACAAGAGCGTCGGCGCTGATCATTTGCGCGGCGCGCGCGGCGAGGCGGTCATTGTCGCCGTAGCGTATTTCAGCGGTGGCCACCGTATCGTTCTCGTTGATGATGGGCACAGCGCCGAGGCCGAGCAGCGTTCCTAACGTGGCGCGCGCGTTGAGCCAACGCCTGCGGCGTTCAGTGTCTTCGAGTGTCAGGAGCGCCTGCGCAACGGGAATGGCGTGCCGCGCAAACGCTTCCTCATAGGCGCCCATGAGCCTTGCCTGACCTGCTGCGGCCGCGGCTTGTTTTTCCTCCAGCTTCAGCGTTCGCGACAATCCAAGCGCCCTTCGCCCCAAGGCTATCGCGCCCGAGGAAACGATGCATACGCTTTGCCCTGCGTCCCTTGCCCCAGCTACATCGTCGGCAAGGGCGGCGAGCCATGCCCGCGCGGGCAGGCCCGTTTCCCCGTCCACCAAGAGCGCCGAACCAATCTTGATGACGATGCGCTTGGCGCTGGTGAGAGCGGAGGTCATGCGCGCGTTGAAAGAGGGGGAGGGCGTTTGCTCGGCTTGCGTCATGGGGTCCAGTTCTCCGCCGAGCGCTCCGCAGCGGGGGTGTCCGTTTGCGTGTTGCGCCGCGCACGCAGCAACGCGGCGATTTCATGCACCAGCTCGCGCACGCCCGCGCCGGATACGCCGGAAACGAGGCGCACGTCCTTGCCTATAGCGCGCGCGAGCGCGGCGCGCTTGCGACTGGCTTCCGCTGGCGCCAACGCATCGATCTTGTTGAGCGCAACCAGCTCTGGCTTCTCGGCTAGCCCGGCGCCATACGCCTCTATCTCGTGACGCACGGTGCGATAGGCCTCTGTGGGACTTCCTTGCGTCGCGTCGATCAGGTGTACAAGCGCGACGCATCTCTCCACGTGGCCCAGGAAACGCGTGCCGAGCCCGATCCCATCCGCGGCGCCTTCGATGAGCCCAGGCAAATCGGCGAGCACGAAGCGCTCGCTGTCGCTCACGGTGACGACGCCCAAGTGTGGATAGAGCGTCGTGAACGGATAGTCCGCCACCTTGGGAGTGGCCGCGCTCACGGCGCGTAGCAGTGTCGACTTCCCCGCGTTGGGCAGACCAACGAGACCGGCGTCCGCGATGAGCTTCAAGCGCAGCCACAAGGTTCGTTCTTCGCCTTCCTGGCCTGGATTGGCGTAGCGCGGCGCTCGATTGACGGACGATTTGAAATGCTCGTTGCCGAAGCCGCCATTACCGCCTTTGGCCAACAACACGCGCATGCCCGATTTCGAGAGATCGGCGATGATGGCTTCCTTGTTCTCGTCAAGCACCTGCGTGCCGGTCGGCACGCGCAGGGTCAGGCTTTCGCCGTCGGCGCCGTGGCGGCTCTTGCCCATGCCATGGCCGCCAGTGTTTGCCTTGAAATGCTGGCGGTAGCGGTAGTCGATCAAGGTGTTGAGGCCATCGGCGGCTTCGATCCAGACATCGCCGCCCTTGCCGCCGTCGCCGCCGTCGGGACCGCCGTACTCGATGAATTTCTCGCGCCGAAACGAGATACAGCCCGCCCCGCCATTGCCGGAGCGGACGTAGATTTTCGTTTGATCGAGAAACTTCATGACGCCCTATATGGCGGGCGCCCGCCGGGCGCTCAATCGCTTTCCCGCCTCCATCGCAGCGAAACGCGCTGGTCGGCGTCTCCGAGGAAGCTGGTAATCATCACAAGTCGCGGACGCACGGTCCATTCCACTCGCGTTTGAGCTTGTCCCAAGCCGGTGCGCGCCACTTCGACATAGACATCGCGCGTTAGATAGACGCCGCCCGCCACCAGGAAGCCGCCACCTTCGTCTTGGCGTACATTGAATCGGTCGAGTCCCGCCGCCGCGCGAGCGACGTCGACCAGATCGAGCGATGCCCGTCCGGAAAGCGCCGCTAGGCTCGTCGCCAATTGCGCTCCTTCGAATGGAGAAAGGTCCTGCATCGAGCGACCGAACAACACGTGCGGCAAGATTTCATCCTCGGGAAGCGGAGGGTCGCTCGTGAAGGTGATCTCCGGGTCGCGCGCCGTTCCGGCGAGGCGCAAGCTGGCGGAGAGATCAGCCGTGTCGCGCGCTGCTGTCATGTCGATTTGTGCTTCGAGTGGGTCGCCGTCAAACGTGATGCGGGCTTCCTCGATTTCAAACGGTTGGCCCGATAAGGCCAACGTGCCGCGCACCGCGCGAGCTTGACCGAACAGACGCGGATTGCGCGCCGTCCCATCGAGACGCAGATCGAGCGTCCATTCGGCGTTTAGGCCGCGTCCGCGCGTGAACACGCGCCCCGGCGCGGTGACGGCGATGTCCAACGCGGTGGAGCCGTTGCGGTGCGCTGGCGTCGGGGGCGCGCTTTCGCCCTCATCGCCTGGTCGGTTCACTTCAACGACCTCAAGTGTTGGAATGCCTGCGTCGGGGCTCGCGGCGATGTCGAGATCGGCGCTCTGCAGGGCAAGTGCGCCAGACAGCGTCGAGTGCAGCCCTTCCCATGCAAACGTGAGGTCGCCTGAGGCCAGAGCACGCGCATCTGGCCTGTCGGCGACGAGCACGTTCTCCACCCGAACCGTGATTTCTCCAGAATGCGGATTCGCGCCGCCGCCGGTCGCACTAAGGCGGCCGCCGTGCGGGCCTGATGCTGTGAATCGCTCGATCATCACGCCTTGCGCGCCGATGCCGAGTCGTGCGTCGAGCCCGATGAGAGTGACGCCGGAGAGTTTGTCTTCAAACCGGCCGTCCGCGATCTCGATATGGCCGTCGCCTGAAAGGTGTCCCGCGCCGAAGGAAAGTTCGCCTGCCCCGTCAAGCTCGCCCTCGAGGGATTGGTCCCGCAGGCGCGCCGCCGCCCACAGGCTTGCCGCCGGACCGTTGATGCGCCAAGTCGCGCGCCCGCGCCTCTCGGGCGCAAGTGCGATCCGGATTGGCGCGGTGCTGGTGACGACAGGGGCGTCGGCTTCAAAGCGTGCGGACAGGCCTTCTGTGGAGGTCGCGTCAATGGTTGCGGCCAGGCGCGTTGGATCAAGATCGCCAACGACGCGAAGGTCGAGCATGCCGCGTTGGCGGCCCGCGAATCGCGCACCGGTCAGAGTCAGATCAGCCTCGCCGGAAAGGCCGCGCCCAGCGTTTGCGAGATCGATGCGGCCGTCGATGCGGCCTGACGCCCTTTCGCCCCAGATCGCGGCGAGGGGCCCGAGCGGCGCATTTTCGATCCGCGCCGAGCCGGAAAGCTGGCGCTCGCCATCCCGCCACCTTGCCGTCACCGCGCCATCGGCCATCGCCACATCGAGCGAGGACTCAGTCGCGCCGTGCTCCCATCGCACATGGATGGGCGACCGCGTTGCGATCTGAGTTCGGGCTAGTTCGCCGTCGCCGTCGATCCGCAACTCCATGACCCGGCCTTCGCGGCGCAACTTGGCGTCGCCCGCGAAAGTCAGCGGCGCTTGACCGAGACGCCCGCGCATGTCGAAGCTCGCATCGAGCGCATCGCGTGTCCCCAGCGCACGCAGCGATGCAGTGCGCACGCGCAGCTCGCCAAGGCGTCCGTCCGCGATGCTGGCGTTGAACGCAATGTTCTCCGGTGTCAGATCGAGGCGCCCTGCGATGCGCCCCGCGACCCCCGCCCCCAGTCCATCTAAAATGCCATTGATATCAAGCGCCGCGTTGGCGCCCTCCCCAGCAAACGAGGCCGAGCCTTGCGCCTGCAGCGCGCCCCATTGGCCGTCGATACTGGTCAACCTGAGAGCGCCGTCGTGGAAGGAAACCTCCGCCGTGGCCGCGAGAGTTTGCTCGGATACCAAGCCCTGAACCTCCGCACGCCCCACGTAGCCGGCGGCCTGCGGGGTAAGGCTGAAATCGACGATTGGTTGTTCGATCGTGATGCCGCCGCCGGCGACGCTCGACAATGCAGCGTGCGCTGTGATCGATGGCCGCCCAATGGGTCCAGTGACGCGCCCAGTTGCATCCGCGGCGCCGGCTATCTCCGCTCCGCCGATGGAGAGGGGGCCGCGCGCGCTCGCTTCCAGCGCGAGATCTGCCTGTCCGCGCACGACGCGCCCCACGACACCGGCCCTGAGCCGCGCGCCGTCGATGCGCGCGTGCGACACGGTAAAGCCTCGGTCCTCGTAGCGCAGGCGTGCGTCGAGCCGTGGCGAAGGGCCAAGCAATTGCGCAAGCACGCCGGGCGCATCATTGACATGCTCGCCTTGGCCGTCGACCGCGATAATCCATGCGCGTGCTTCGGATGCGTCGATGGCCCGCCATCGCCCAGCTGCGCTCCCGCCCGCGGCGGGGACCAGTTTGTCGAGCCTGCGCACGCGCCATTCGCCGGCAAACTCCCCATCGCCGCGCGTCGCCCAGCCACGCCCTGTAAGCGAGATCGCGTCGCCTTCCAGATCCGCGCGGTCGAGCGCAAAGCGCCTGCGCGTGCGGTCGTAGGAGAGGTCGGTCCGAAGGCGGGCGCGGGCGAACAACGCGGGTGTGTCCTCAGGCGCGCGCAAATCGGCGCTGAGCGCGAAGGCCTCGTCGGTGAGCATCGCTTGAACTGGCCCGGAAAAGCGCGTGCGCCGGCCCAGCGCGTCAATTTCCCTCGTGTCGAGCGTTGCCTCGATCGCGATCGCGCCGTGCGCGCTGTGCAGCTCGCCATCAAGCTGCGCGCGCCCAAGCTCGAACGGAGATTCGCGCGCAATGTCGGAGAGGCGTTGTGTCGTTGCTACAAAACGGGCTGCGCCGTCGAGCCCGCCGCGCTCGTCGCGTTCACCTGACAGATCGAGCGCCAGGAACGGCGTCTCGGCGTGTGCTGTGAACGAACCCGTGCGCGCGCCAGATGCTTCAATTGCGAACTCAGCGCCGATGCGACGCGAAAGAGTCGCCAGGCGCGGCAGCAGGTGCAATTGCGCATCGGCGTTTGCGGCCCAGTCGTCAGCGCGCCAGTGCACAGCGCCAGTCAGCAGCGCTTCTGCGCCGATGTGTGCGCTGAAAGCCGCTTCGCGCCCATCACCGGTCGCGCGCGCCTGAACCGCCTTGTCCGGCACGCCCAGGGCGTGCGCTAGAACTCCGCCCACTTGGCCTGCGACATCGACATTGAGCGCCTCGCCTGCCTGATACAGCACGAGGGCGCGGTCGGCGTTGGAATCGGTGCGACGCAAACCAATTTCGATGCCTTCAAGGCGCCTGTCGCGCACGTCCAGCGCCAGCTCTGCCGTGAAATCCGCCGTTTCGCCGACAACCGGCGCTTCGAGGCTCAGCGTATCGATGGTGATGGCGCCAAGATGCACATCGAGTGCGCCGTCCGCGCGCCTGCGCTCGGAAAGAGCGGGTTGGCGCAGCACATCGATCGCGCGAGCGCGGGCCTCATCCAAGCGAAAGGCGCCAAATGCGAGGTCTTGCGGGCGCCAGCGCAGCGTCAGGTCCTCTGCTTCGAGCCAAATGCCTGCGCCGTCAGCAAGCCAAACCCTGCGCGCGCGAAGATCGCCCAGCCAGGATCCGGATACGCCATCGATCTGAATGCGCCCGAGCCGCCATACGCGCTGGCCGTCGGCGACATGTTCGACAAGCCATGGCGCGCCGGGACCAATGGCGAGCGCGGCGCCGCTGACAACGAGAGCCGCGCCTGCCTTGAGCAACCATGTGCGAGGCGGCGCCATCAGAATGCCTGCCCAACGCTGATATAGAGCGCGTAGTCGTTGTCGGATTCTTCCTTATCCAGGGGAAAGGCTACGTCGATGCGCAGCGGCGCAAAGCCGAGATCGTAGCGGGCGCCGATTCCGGCGCCCCAACTCAAGTCGCCTGCATCTCGCCAATCGTCGAACGCACTTCCCCCATCGACGAAAAGGGCGGCCCCCCATCGCTCGCCGAAGCGCCAGCGCCCTTCGAGGGAAACCTCAAACAAGCCTTGTCCGCCCGGCGCCAGCCCCAAGGCGTCGCGTTCAGCGGGATAGATGGAATTGTAGTCATAGCCGCGCACAGAACCGCCGCCGCCGACATAGAAGCGTCTGTCGGGGGGAGCGTCATCGGCGTTACCCGTGATGGCTTCAAGCCACCCGGTGCGGGCGCGAGCTGCAAACGTAATGCCATCTTCGTCGCCAATCGATTCATAGACGCGAGCTTCCGCGGTTGCGCGCACGAAACCGAGCGTCTCATCGCCGGTGGAGACCGACGGTTCGATGCGAAATTCGGCGATGGAGCCATCTCGTGGATCAAGCGAAAACTCAGTGGAATCGTTGCGCAGACTTGCAAAGGCCGTGAGCACGTAGGCGCGCGACACGCCTCCTGCGAGATCGTCGAAACTATCAGCCGAGAGACGCAACCCGTAGGATCGGCTGACGCGAAGGCGTGAGGCAGCGTCAGCTGAGGCGTAAATGGCCATGCCTTGGCGCGTGTAACCTTCCGGCGCTTCTCGTTCGGCGGCGACGCCGTAAGTGACGGCGTGGCCGAGGCCTGCTGCGTGGGGACGCAGCAACTCGGCGCGAATATTTTGCTGCACGTCGCCAAGAGTGGCGGCCAATGTCAGCGAATCAGCGCGGCCGCTGAGGTTGCGACGCGTCCATTCCGCCTCAAGGCCAATTCCGTCCGTCGTCGAATAGCCAAGGCCCACTTCGTAGGCGTTACGCCGCGCCGGCTCGATCTCCAGCACGACGCCGCGAACGCCGCTTGCGTTCGCCGGTTCGAGGCGCGTGTTCGCGCGCGCGACCGCACCCGTCGATGTCGCGTCGCGGCGCAGGCGCGCAAGGACCTGGGGCGAATAGGTCTCGCCCTCATCCCAGTTTCGCATGGATGCGACAAAGCCAGGGTTAAGCACGTCATTCGGTTCAGCCCGCAGCAATCCAAGACGCGCACGGTCGCCCACAAAGAATCGCAACTCTGCGCTGACCAATTGGCTCGCATGGTCGACCACGACCCGGGATTCGCCGGCGCTGGCGTCGACGTATCCGGCCTGGCGCAATGCAGCGAGCGCGGCAGCTTCCGCATTCAGCACGCTGATCGTGCGCGCGGGCGCCTCAGCGTGGAGCGGGGCGATCGCCTGCGCGACGACTTCCGCCGTGGTGGGGTCAGGCGGCGCATCGGTGAACACCAGCTGGGGTGTCTCAAATCGAAAGCGCGGACCCAGCGCGATAACGAGACGCGCCATCGCCGGAGATTCGCTCGCCTCCGGCGTAACCTCGGCGCCATAATAACCCTCCGAGCGCAGCCATACGGAGGCGCGCGCGGCCGCTTCCTCGGCGATGCGTTCGGCCTCAAACAACGTTTCTGGTCGCTCGCGATCGGGCAAGAGGTCGAGGATCGCTTCGCGCATATTCTCCTCGGCGCCTTCGATGGCGACAGGGGAGTCAGCCCAAACACCTGGCGACGCGGCGGCGAGGCCGAGCGCCGACAAGAGCGCGGCGGGAAGGGCGGAAGCGATGCGCATGCGGGGCCAGTCGTTGGCCAAGCTCGCGCGGGTGGGTTAACGCGTCATAAACCATGTGTGGCGGAACGCTGGCAGCCGCCGATCTCAACGCGCAGGCGCTGACTCTGTGTGGATTGCCGCGATTTAACCCCAAGGACCCCGGTTGCGGTTCCACGGGCTCGCGGGCGCGGCTGAGGCGGGACGCCCGGTTTGGCGCGCCATTTCCATCAGCTGGGCAATGCGGTTTCGCGTCGCCGGGTGCGTGGAGAACAGATTGTCGGCGCCTCGGCCCGCCAGCGGATTGATGATGAAGAGGTGCGCCATCGCGGGGTTGCGCTCGGCATCGACATTGATGCGCTGGCGGGCGTAGCCCTCGATCCTCTCCAATGCGCGGGCAAGCGCCTCGGGCTCGCCGCCGATTTCGGCGCCGATACGATCCGCTTCGTATTCGCGCGCGCGGCTGATCGCCATCTGCACAAGGGATGCGGCGAGCGGGGCAAGCAGCATGATCAGCAAGCCGGCGAACGGATTTGAACGCTCGCCATTGCCGCCGCCGAGGAAGAACGCAAAATGTGCCAACATGCCGATCGCGCCGGCAACGGTGGCTGTCACGGTCATCGTCAGCGTGTCGTGATTCTTCACGTGCGCCAGTTCGTGCGCCATGACGCCGCGAATTTCCTCGCGCGAGAGCAGCCCGATCAGTCCTGTCGTTGCAGCGACCGCGGCATGTTGCGGATCGCGGCCGGTCGCAAAGGCGTTGGGCTGCGGATTGTCGATGATGTAAACCCCTGGCGCAGGGAGCCCGGCGCGCTGCGCCAGCGCCAGGACATCTTCGACATAGGCGCGTACGCGGGGATCGGGATGGCGCGGATCGACGGGCTGAGCGCGGAAGTGGCGCAGCACCATCCTGTCGGCGTTCCAATATGCAAACAGGTTCATGGCCCCCGCGACAAAGAGCGCGACCACCATCCCGCCCGCGCCGCCGACCATGTAGCCGATGGCGCCGAATAGGGCGGTCAGGCCTGCCAACAACACGTAAGTCCTGAGGTGGTTCATGGCTCTCCTCGCGTTTGCGGAGAGGATATCGAGACCCGCGAGGCGGGGTTCAATACGCGCGCCTCACAAACCGGTCGGGCTGGCCGCGCCACGCTAACCAATCCTGAAACCTCGTGGGTTCAGAATTGCGGGCGGTTAGGAAAAGGTCTAAACGCGCGGCCCGGGGTTCGGGCCTACCGCGCCCGAAGGGGAAGTCACCATGGCGCAAGCCCATGCCGGCGCGCCGCAGCAGAACAACGCACAGCAAGCAAAAGGCGCCTCGGGACTGCGCCACGGCGGCTTCTGGGCGTTGGTCATGGGTTCGATCGGGGTCGTCTATGGCGATATCGGTACGAGTCCGCTTTATGCGTTCAAGGAATCGCTCGCGCACGTGATGCAGGACGGCACGACGGCGGTTCGCGCCGAAGTGCTTGGACTCGTCTCGCTCATCTTCTGGGCGCTGATGATCGTGGTGACGCTCAAATACGTCGTGATCGTTCTGCAGATGGATAACAAGGGCGAAGGCGGCACGCTCTCGCTGATGGCGCTGGCGCAAAGGGCGCTGGGCAAGCGCACGCCATTCCTTTTTTTGATCGGCATCGCTGGCGCCTCGATGTTTTATGGCGATGCTCTGATCACGCCGGCCATTTCGGTGCTGTCGGCGGTTGAAGGCTTGAAGGCGGTGCCGACGCTGGAAGGCTCCATAGATCCGCTCATTCTTCCAATTGCGATCGGAATTCTTGTAGGTCTCTTCGCCATGCAGGCGCGCGGCACCGGCGCGGTAGGGCGCTATTTTGGGCCGATTACTGCTGTATGGTTCGTCGTCATGGGCGCCCTGGGCGCGGCGCAAGTCATGCGCGACCCATCGATCTTCGAAGCGCTGTCGCCGATTCACGCCGTCGGCTTCATGGTCGAACACCGGTTTCTGACGTTCGTCGTGCTGGGCTCGGTGTTTCTGGCGGTGACGGGCGCCGAAGCGCTTTATGCCGACATGGGCCATTTCGGCCGCAGGCCGATACGACTGGCCTGGATCGCCCTGGTGCTGCCGGCGCTGACCCTGAACTATCTCGGCCAAGGCGCGTTCGCGATCAGCCAACTCGATGTCATCAACGGCGAGTACGCGCAGGCGCGCGAAGCCGCCAGGATTGCCGGCCTCGACCGCGTGACATTCGACTACAGCCCGTTCTTCGAAATGGCGCCTCAGATGCTGCGCCTGCCGCTTGTCGTCCTCGCGACCGCTGCAACCGTCATCGCCAGCCAAGCGGTTATTTCCGGCGCATTCTCCTTGACGCAGCAAGCCATTCAGCTGGGCCTCCTGCCGCGCATGGAAATCCGCCGCACGTCAGAGACCCAAGCCGGCCAGATCTACATGCCGCAAATCAACTGGATACTGCTCGCGGGCGTGCTTGTGCTGACGCTGGCGTTCGGCTCCTCGACGCGGCTGGCCGCCGCGTACGGCATTTCCATCACCGGCGAGATGTTGATGAGCACGTGCATGATGTTCATCGTCATCTGGAAATTGTGGAACAGGCCGCTGTGGCTGGCGGCTTTGATTATCGCGCCGTTTGCGGTGATCGAGCTCATCTTCCTGTCGTCCAATCTGCAGCGCGTCTGGTCCGGCGGGTTCGTGCCGCTGCTGCTGGCGGGCGGGCTCGTGATCGTGATCTGGACCTGGGTGCGCGGCACGCGCATTCTCGCCGACGTCGTGCGCCGCGACGAGCCGATGGCGAAATTGTTCGAAACGCTGTCGCACCACCCGCCACACCGCGTTCGCGGGACCGCGATTTTCCTCACCAGCGATCCCGACATCGCGCCGGCGGCGCTCTTGCACAATCTGAAGCACAACCAAGTGCTGCACGAGCAGATCATCTTGCTCACGGTGAAGACGCTCAACATGCCGCGCGCTCCAGAAAAGGAGCGCGTAAAGGTCGAAGATTTCTTGCCCGACGTGAAGCGCGTCACGCTGACCTTTGGCTTCATGGAAACGCCCAATGTCGTGAAGGCGCTGACCGAGGCGCGCAAGCACGGATTGAAGTTCGACATCATGAAGACGAGTTTCTTCTTGAGCCGCCGCACGGTGGTGCCTAGCGAACAATCGGGCATGCCAGCCTGGCAGGATCATTTGTTCATCTTCTTGGCGCGCAACGCCACCAACGCGACAGACTTCTTCCACATACCGTCCGGCCGCGCGGTGGAGCTGGGCAACCAGGTGACGGTGTGAGCGGGCGCAGGCGTCCCTCACCGATAGAGATAGGCGCGAGCCAACCCCATCCGCGCGCAGGCTTGTGCCGGCGGTGCGTCGAGCACGATCCGTTCTCCGGCAGCGCCGAGCGTGCGCAAGAGCAAGCCGCCGCCAAACGGTAAGCCAAGGCGTGGACCGAGCCCAAGAACATCGCGCGCCCATGCCGGTGTCAGCTCCACGGCGGCGCGGATGGCCAAACCCTGCACCGGGCGCGCAAGCGAAGGGAGGAGGGGTGCGCGCCTCAAGATCTGCAAAAACTCGAACACGATGTCCGAGCGTTCCAGTTTCGGCCGCATGCGTTGGAATAACGTCTCTGCCTCGGTTGCCGAACGCCACACCTCGCGTACGCCCCACAACGCCGCCACTGCCACTGCCTCGGCGTAGAAGCGATCACGCTCCTCTGCGCTCAAGTCGCACCCATAGCGACAATACGCTTCGACAAAACCAAACTGCGCGGTGGCGTACACCCAGGCCAGCAGCTCCGGATCATCTGCGCGATAGGGCAGGCCCGCCGGCGTTACGCCCCCAACGCGCGCATGCATGGCGTTGACGCGCGCGATCAGCGCGCGCGCCTGTTCCGCGGGCGCATACGTCGTGGCCAGCGCGGCATAACCGGTGCGGCGGATGCGCCCGGCCGGGTCTTCGCGGAAATGAGTGTGCTCCCACACGCCCGTGCGCACACGCGGCTCAGCCAGTTCCATAATCACAGCCGCGATGCCGCCGATGAGCAGCGAGATCGGATTCTTCATCACAGCCCACGTCACCGAATCGGGCGCAAAGAGCGCGGGCGCGCCCGCAGGGCGGGCAAAATCGATCGCCTTCACCCCCCGCGGCGGCGCCAACAAAACACGCGCGATCTGATCAGCGGGCCACATGCGCCCAACCTGGACCGCCGGCTTCCAGCCGACTAGTGCGGAGTTTGCCGGCTGGAAGCCGGCGGTCCAGGTTGCGCTCGCTTGCAACAGCGTTATTCAGACCCGATGACCAAGACCGCCGTGAAGAAGGTCGTACTTGCCTATTCGGGCGGGCTCGACACCTCGATCATCCTGAAATGGCTGCAGGAGACCTATGCCTGCGAGATCGTGACCTTTACCGCCGATCTCGGCCAGGGCGAGGAGCTTGCCCCCGCGCGCGAGAAGGCGATCGCGCTGGGCGTAAAGCCTGATAATATTTTCATCGACGATCTCCGCGAAGAGTTCGTACGCGATTTCGTCTGGCCGATGTTCCGCGCCAACACGCTCTATGAGGGCCAATATCTGCTTGGCACTTCGATTGCGCGACCGCTCATCGCCAAGCGCCAGATCGAGATCGCCAATCTGGTCGGCGCCGATGCGGTGTGCCATGGCGCTACCGGCAAGGGCAACGACCAGGTCCGGTTTGAAGTCAGCTATTACGCGCTGAAGCCGGACGTGAAAGTCATCGCGCCGTGGCGCGAGTGGGAGTTCGAGGGCCGGCCCGCGCTTTTGGACTACGCCAAGAAGCACAACATCCCCATCGCCAAGGGCAGGGAGCAAACCGCTCCATTTTCGATCGACGCCAACCTCCTGCACACGTCGAGCGAAGGTCTCGCGCTGGAAGATCCCGCCGTCGAAGTTCCGGAGGCTGTCACCAAACGCGCCGGCCGCCGCACCATCACGCCCGAGGAAGCGCCCGACAAAGCCGAACTGATCACTATCGGTTTTGAGCGCGGCGATCTGGTCGCCATCAACGGCAAAGCAATGAAGCCGCACGAGCTCCTGGGCGAACTCAATCGACTGGGCGCCAAGCATGGGATCGGCGGCCTCGATCTCGTTGAGAACCGCTATGTCGGGATGAAATCTCGCGGCTTCTATGAAACGCCGGGCGGCACGATCCTCTGGCATGGTCACCGCGCAATTGAATCTATCACGCTTGACCGCGGCGCCATGCATCTGAAGGACGAGCTGATGCCGCGTTATGCTTCGCTTATCTATAACGGCTTCTGGTGGACGCCCGAGCGAAAGATGCTGCAGGCGGCGATCGACGCAAGCCAGGAGAGCGTAGCCGGAGAAGTGAAACTCAAGCTCTACAAGGGCGGCGTGCGCACCGTGGGGCGCTCGAGTCCATACTCGCTCTATTCCAAGAAGCTCGTCGGGTTCGACGAAGCGGGCGGCTACAACCAGGCCGACGCCGAAGGTTTTATTAAGCTCAATGCGCTGCGCCTGCGCATTCTGGCGGAACGCGACAAGAAACGCGGGAAGAACGAGTAGAGGCCGGCGCATGCGGCGCGCGCTAAATTATCGCTTCCTTCCCCTCAGTCACGCTGACGCGTGACAGCTCCCCCTCCGGGGGAGCACGCACTTCACTTTGAAGCGTTGAGCACGCGTCCTCCCCCGCGCGGGGGAGGTGTCGGATCGCTTGCGATGCGACGGAGGGGGCGGACGCACAGCGCCGAGTTTCCTCCCCCTCAGTCACTTCGCTACGCTTCGTGACAGCTCCCCCTCCGGGGGAGCACGGGGGCCTCATCCTGAAGCGTTGCAGCGTTGCGCGCTTCGTCCTCCCCCGCTGTACTGCAGCTGTGGAGATGCGCGCCAGGAGGCGCGCTCCAACCTTAAAGGGCGGCGTCTCACCCCCACTGAAGTCTCGCCCACCCCTGCCCCTCCCCCCTCCACCATGGGGAGGGGGAAGGTTTCTCCAAGCTCACGCTAACGGAAGCCAGCAACCGTGGCCGCTCGGTCGTTCCACACGCGCCGATTATCGGCGTCGGCCGCGGTGCCCATGGGCAGGCCGTTCCACATCGTCAGCGGCGAAGACCAGTATTGCAGCCGCGGTTCGCAGAGGTTGCTTTCGCATCTGTAACCCATGATCGTGCGCCACCCATTCGGGGCCGCCGCCAGATGGCGGAAGCCGTGGCCCCATGCGTAAGGCGTGTCCGTCGTATCGCTTGGCTCGTCATGGCGCGCGCCAGCAAGGTGCGCGATCTCGTGGCCAAAGCTGTAATAGCCGGTGGCGCAATCCCATTGTACGACCACAAACGCCTGCGCGGCGGTCGCGTTGATTTCTCTCGCGCGGCCGCACTTCGCGGGCTGGTGAACGACAAGCACGACGACGTCGGCGCGCAGCGCATCGCGTTGGGCGTGGACGGTGTCGATCTGGCCGTCGCCATTGACCGTGAGATGATCGACCATCGTCGGATAATCCCGGCCCGATTCACTGTAGGACACAGACATCGTCCCAACGAGGCGCACGCGCGCCCAGACGTTCGAGTTGATGAACGAGCCGTTGGTTTCTTCTATCGCCTGGGTGGCGAACAGGTTCATGTCGCCGGTGAATGATTGCGCCCCGGGGGTAAATGCCACGAGCACGTCGATGGTTGGAGGCCGCAGCAGCCGCCAGATTTCGGGGTTGATGCGATAACGCTCGATCAGCGAAACGTTGCTCGGGCGCGTTGCCAATTGCAGCAAGTTGGCATTCCCCGCCAGCCGGCGCGAAACGCCTGTGTCCGAGAGGTCCTCAGTCGGCGTCACGATCCCAGTAGTGTTGGGCGTAGTCGCAACACGCGCACGATTATCAGTGGGCGAGAGGATGCCGGTGGTGTTTGGCGTGACGACGCCCGGATTGATCTGCGCACGGATGACTGGATTTCGCAGCTGCGCGAGACCGCCGCTGCCGCCGCCTGCATCGTCATGGTCAGGCGGCATGGTCGCGTAATTGAGTTCGACAATGGCGGTCTCGCCGCCGGGCAGCGGGCGCAACCTGTAGGTCCGCCCATCGGCGCCGTGGATGGTGCCCATTACGCCAGTGCTGTTCATGACGATCGTCGCCGTTCCCGGCGGGCGATTGCCTTGCCCCGGAACTTCTCCGCGCCACGTTGTGATGCCGCCGCTCGTCTGCACGCTCAAGGCCCGGGCCGCGATCGAACGCTGGGGCGTTACCTGGAATTGCACCGTCTGGCCGGCGGCGGCGTTTCGCAGATTGTCAGTCTGCAAACGCGCAATGTTCAGTTCGCCTGCCCCAGGCTGGGCCTGCAAAGCTTGCACACGTGCGCGCTGTTCCACGGTCGCCTGCGACGCGGGTCGCAAACCGATCAGGATGCCCTGTACGGGCAGCGGTCGGATTTGGGCCTGCGTCGAACCGGCGATCACGAGCGCGGCCGCGCAAGCGACCGCCGCGAATATGCGTTTCATCAGACGTCCTCCACCAAAGGCCCCTCGCCTTGCTGGCCGGACGATCGTCGCCTCGATTTGATCTTGGGGCCGACATCCACCCAACGGACGCGTCTCATAGCGCCCATGGCGCCTGGCTTCCATCGCCGAAAGCTGCTCGCGCCCAGCAGGGTGCGTCTAGTATGCTACTTGTGTGTTAACCCCAAGATATAGCCGTGAACGGATAAGAAACGATCAAGTTGAGTGATTCGTAAATGATTCGTTCGCGGTTCCTTCTGTTCTTGAAATAGCCAAGAGCCCCGCCCATCGTCACGTCCATGAGCGTGGTCAGAGCGGTTCTGGGGCCTACCAATACCGGCAAAACCCACCTCGCCATCGAGCGCATGCTGGGTCACGCGTCGGGCATGATCGGGCTGCCTCTTCGGTTGCTCGCTCGCGAGGTTTATGACCGCGTGGTCGCCGCCAAGGGCGAGGCGACCGCCGCGCTCATCACCGGCGAAGAAAAGATCGCGCCGGAAACGGCGCGCTATTTCGTCTGCACGGTCGAGGCGATGCCATTCGACCGCGCTGTCGAGTTTCTGGCTGTCGATGAGATTCAGGTCGCGCGCGATCTCGACCGCGGCCACGTCTTCACTGATCGCATGCTCAATGCCCGCGGCTTCGGCGAGACGATGCTGCTCGGTTCGGAAACCATGCGTCCAATGGTGCGGCGATTGCTGCCGCACGCCGAAATCGTGCGCCGTGAGCGGATATCGACGCTTGAATACGCAGGGCAGAAGAAAATCACCAAGCTGCCGAAGCGATCAGCGGTCGTCGCGTTCTCGGCCGAGGAAGTTTACGCCATCGCCGAACTCTTGCGCCGGCATCGGGGCGGAGCGGCGGTGGTGATGGGTGCGCTTAGCCCGCGCACAAGGAACGCTCAGGTCGCGCTTTATCAGAGCGGGGAAGTGGATTTCCTCGTCGCCACCGACGCCATCGGCATGGGCCTCAACATGGATGTGGATCACGTCGCGTTCGCGTCGCGTCGCAAGTTCGATGGCCACAGCTGGCGCGATCTGCGCGCCGATGAAATCGCGCAGATAGCTGGCCGTGCTGGGCGATTTACCCGCGACGGCCAATTCGGCGAAACCGGGGAATGCGCGCCCTTCGACGAAGACACCATAGAGCGTGTCGAACGCCACGAATTTGAAGCGGTCGAAGCCGTCCAATGGCGAAACGACGCGCTGAAATTCGACAATGCGCCGGCGCTCGTTGCATCATTGGAGGCGCCGCCGCCGCGCGCGGGACTGATGCGCGTGCGCGGCGCCGATGATGAAATGGTGCTGAAGCGCCTTGTGGACGATCCTGAATTGATGTCGCGCATACGCACGCCGCAGCTCGTGCGCCAGCTCTGGGAAATTTGTCAGTTGCCGGATTTCCGCAAGCTCTCGCCGGACGAGCACGCACGGCTGGCTGGCCGGATCGCCGGCTACGTTCTTTCGCCTAAGGGCCGCGTGCCAAGCGAATGGGTGTCGGCTGAGGTGGAAAAACTTGATCGCACGGCTGGCGACCTGGACGCGTTGCAATCACGATTGGCCCATGTGCGAACCTGGACATACGCTGCAAATCGCTCTGATTGGCTGCAGGACGCTGAAACGTGGCGAGCGCGCACGCGCGCGTTGGAAGACAAACTCTCAGACGCGCTGCATGAAGCGCTGACACAGCGCTTCATCGATCGGCGCACGTCCGCTCTGCTCAAGGGCCTCAAGCGCGAGGATTCATTGCTTGCAGACATTTCCGACGATGGCGAAGTCACCGTCGAGGGCCATTATGTCGGCCGCTTGCAAGGTCTGGAGTTTGTTCCTGACCCGCGCGCCGCGGGCAGCGTGGAAGGCCGCGCCGTTCGCAGCGCAGCCCTGCGTGCGCTTCGGCCTGAAGTCTCGCGCCGCCTCGCGCGGATTGTGGCCGCCGAGGACGCCGATATCGCGCTGATGCGCGACGGCAAGGTGCGCGTCGAGGGCGCGGCGATGGCGCGCCTGAAGTCGGGCGCACCTGTATTGAAGCCGCGCCTCGATCTGATCGGAGGGGAAGGCGCGACAGAATTGGAGCGCGCGGCTGCGCGGGAGCGGTTGGAGTATTGGCTGGCGCGTGTCGTTGCTTCGGATTTGCGTCCCCTTGTGGCCTTGGAGGCTGCATGGCGCGAGGGACGCTTGCCGACGGACGCGCGCGGGCTTGCGTTTCGCTTGGTTGAGAGCACAGGCGCGCTCGATGTTCGCGGGGAGGATATTCGCCATGTCAGCGCCAGCGCCCGCGCCGTGCTGCATCGTCATGGTGTGCGCATCGGCGCCCACACGATCTTCATGCCGCATTTGGTTCGCCCGCGCGCGGCGCAAACGTTAGCCATCCTTCGCCACGCCCATTCGCCTTCGCATGCTTTGTTCCTGCCGCGGCCTGGCGCGCTTTCGGTTCCGCTTGAGCGGCGCCACGATTGGGGCGAATGCGCCGCAGCCGGTTATCGCATCTGCGGGCGCATCGCAGTGCGGTTCGACATTATCGAAAGGCTCGCCGAGACGTTGGCCAAAGGCGAACGCGCATCAGATCCTGTGCTCGCGCGGCTCATCTGCCGTCCCCGGCGCGAATTGGCGAGCGTGTTGAACGCGCTCGGGTACACCAAAACTCAGACCGAGGAGGGAGCGCATTGGCGCCTTGCTTCGGCAAAGCTGCAAAAGTCGCGCACCCGGCCGGCGGGCGAAGGCGCGTTCGCGGCGCTTGCCGAACTCGTTCCCCCTCGCGCGCCACCGCGGCGGCGCGGGCGCAAGCACGCGTGACCGGCCTGCCTCGCCAGCGGCTGGACGTATGGTTGTTCCGCGCCCGCCTGGCCAAGACCCGCGCCGAGGCCGCGCGCCTCGTGAGCGAAGGGGGCGTACGTATCGTCCGACAGGGCCAAAGCCGCGCCATCGACCGGCCCTCGGCGACAGTAGAGGCCGGCGACACGCTGGTGTTTGCACGCGCGGGGGTTCTGTGTGGGTTGGAGATCATCGCGCTTGGTCGGCGCCGCGGCCCGCCGCGGGAGGCCCGACAGCTCTATGTGGAGTGCTTGCAGAACCGAGATTGATCCCCGCGACTTGGGCGCGCACTTGTGCGTCGGCGAAGGTCCCCTCGCTTGACGCTTGGTGCAGCCCCGGCCATGTCGGCGCTGACATGACCTACATCGTCACCGATGCATGCGTGCGCTGCAAATTGATGGACTGCGTCGAAGTGTGCCCCGTAGATTGCTTCTACGAGGGGGAAAACTTCCTCGTCATCCACCCTGACGAGTGCATCGATTGCGGGGTCTGCGAACCCGAATGTCCGGTCGATGCGATCAAGCCGGACAGTCAGGATACACCTGATAGCAAGTGGTTGAAAATAAACACAGAATTCGCAAAAATCTGGCCCAACATCACGCATAAGGGAACCCCGCCCGCCGATGCGGACAAGTTCCGTGACGAGGCCGGTAAGTTCGAGAAATACTTCTCCCCGGAGCCCGGTGACGGCAAGTAAGCCAGTTTTGGACCCGCCGAGCTTGCCCAAAAGGCGCCGACGGCTTCCGAAACCCCCCAAACTGTGATAGACACAACCTAGAAAATAGGCGTGTAGGCCACGCCGGCAGCCGGATTTCTTACATCGCGTCAAGGCGGACGCAGAACATGAGTAGGGCGGGGAGGCCTCTTGGGCCCCCGTCTTTGTGTTTGCGTCGCCGTCATTGACGTTGGGTAAGGCCTGCTGTGGTTGAAACGGAGTTTTTGATGCAGACGGCCAACCCCTCGACCTCCTTCCGTCCGGGCGATCATATCGTTTACCCGGCGCACGGCGTTGGGCGCGTGACGGGCGTTGAGAAGCAATCGGTGGCTGGGATCGACCTCGACGTGTTCGTAATTTCATTCGAGCAGGACAAGATGACCCTGCGGGTGCCTACGGCCAAGGCGCGCTCGTGCGGGATGCGCCCGCTCGCATCCGGCGAAGTGGTCGACCAGGCCATGAAGACGCTTCAGGGCCGGGCACGCATCAAGCGCACGATGTGGAGCCGCCGCGCCCAGGAGTACGAAGCGAAGATCAATTCGGGCGACCTCGTCTCGATCGCCGAGGTGGTGCGCGACCTTTACCGCGCCACCGACCAGCCGGAGCAATCCTATTCGGAGCGCCAGCTGTTCGAAAGCGCGCTCGATCGGATGGCGCGGGAGCTTGCCGCGGTTGAGAAGGTGGATCGCGAAACCGCGGTGCAGAAGGTGTCGGCATCCTTGGCTTTGAAGAAGAGCCGAGCCGAGGCCGCGGCCGCCGCCGCTGCGGCGGACTCAGATTCGGAGCCCGCCGAAGCGGCCTGATCGGACCAAGTGGAGTTTTCACTGGAAGGGCCGGGCGCAAGCTCGGCCCTTTTGTGCTGGTCTAGTCGCCCGACGACACTTCGAGTTGACTTGGATGTTCCAGACAGAGTTGAGGTTCGCCGTTGAACACGCCCAGCGATCCGCGCGCTCGAACATTTGCGCCGCCAAGTGAAGCAAGTTCCGCCCCGTTCCAAGCGCTGAAATCCTCGCCGTACACGACAAGCGAGAAGGGGGTCGTTTCGGCGCCTCCCTCAAGGGTCAGACTCGCACGGTCGGCGCTCACGCGCGCTTCAAGAACGCGTCCCTCCACAAGACGGTAGGGCGCGGCCCCGCTGAGGCAAGTGTCATTGGCGCGAAGCGCCGCGCGCGCTGCGCTGCGTACATTGAGCGGGCGCCAACCGCGCCGGCCCCACAGGCCGCGCCCGCCCGGGCGCGCGCGCGCCTCGAGAGCGAGCAATTCCTCCGTTCGCGCGTGATTATCGCGGCGCGGGCGCACGAAGGCGGCTCCCCGCGCCATCATTTCATGCTGCAGCCAGAACCAGCGCCCGCCCTCGCTCCGCACGAAAACGTGTGCGATCGCGGCCTCAGGCGCTTGGGACTGTCCTTCGCGCGGCCGACCAATCCAGCGCTTGGCTCCGCCATAGGCAAGCAGCACCTCGCGATGCAGCGCCAAGGCCTCCAACTCGCCGTTGGCCTGCGAGGCGTAATCTTCTTCCCCGCGCGGGGCGTCGATCTCGGCTAGGAAAACGCGCAAACCGGAATCCAGCTCGAGCGTATCGCCACTATAGGTGCGCACGACTCGTCCTGTCTCGCCGCGCTCGAGATCCCCGATCTGCGGACTGCATGCGGCAAGGAGGAATGTGATCGCTAGAAGCACCGTCATTCCGGCCCCGTGAAGTGAGAGCCGGAATGACGGAAGCCTAAAGCAACGGACATTAAATTCGCCTCGGTTCGATGGCGGGCGCAGAGCGAATTTAAAGCCCAAAGTTGCTTTAGAAACGTCTGACTCTAAAGCGTCCTTGGACCCCAAATGCGACAGTGAGCCCGATCCAAGCCGTGGGTCGCATTTGAGGTCCGACGCTTTAGCTGCAGGCATCGGCTTCAATACCCGCCCGCGCTGCCGTCCTTGCGCATTTCGGTCGCCGCTTCGTACACGCCGCTCTCGTTGCGCATGATCGCTTGATAGCCGCCGAATGAACCGTCGGCGGGACGGATACGGTGGCCGCGGCGCTCGAGTTCGGCGCGCACCTCAGCGGGCACGCCGTTTTCCATCGCCACGAAGCCGACGCCGTCGGGCGCATCGCCGGTCGGTTCGGCGCCGCCGTAGAAGCGATAGCGGGCCGCGTCGCCCGCGGCCTGCAAGTCCATCCCGTAATCGACGAGATTGACGATGATCTGCACGTGACCTTGAGGCTGCATGTCGCCGCCCATCACGCCGAACGCGAGCCAAGGTTGGCCGTTCCTTAGTGCGAACGCGGGAATGATGGTCTGAAATGGGCGCCGGCCCGGCCTGTACTGGTTGGGGTGGCCGCGCTGGAGCGAGAACAATTCGCCGCGATCCTGCAGCATGAAGCCCAAGCCATCGGGTACGAGCCCTGAGCCCATGCCCCGATAATTGGATTGGATCAAAGAGACCATCATGCCGTCCGCATCGGCCGTCGTGAGATAGGTAGTGTCGCCGTCGATCCTGAGTTCGGCATGCGGCGGCGGCGGCATTGCCCGATCGTTTGAGATCATGGCTCGGCGCTGTGCTGAGTATTCGTCTGTCAGCAGACGGCGCACGTCGAAGCGCGTGAAGGCCGGATCGCCATAGAATTGGGCGCGGTCAGCAAAGGCAAGCCGCGTCGCTTCAATCTGCGTGTGCAGGGAATCGGCAGAGAGGAATCCCATTTCGCCCAGATTGAAGCCCTCAAGGATGCGCAGCGTCTGCAACGCGGCCACGCCTTGGCTGTTCGGCGGCAGTTCGCACACTTCGACATCGCGGTAGGGAACGCACACAGGGTCGATCCATTCGCCTCGATGCGCCGCGAGGTCTTCGTAGCGTAGCCAACCTCCTATGCGCCGCATGTACGCATCGATCGTGCGCGCGATCGCGCCGCGATAATAGGCGTCGCGCCCGTCGCGGCCGATGAGCTCCAGCGTGTTGGCGAGATCGGGATTTGAGAAGAGCCCGTGGCCGTCCGGCATCTCCGAGAAATAGGTGTGGCGCGCGTTTTCGATCTCTTCGAGGCGCCCCTCCGCGAATTCTCGCTCCAGCCTTCTTTGATTGGTGCGCCAATACATCGCGATGGTTTGCGGAATCGGCGCGCCTTCACGGGCATAGCGGATGGCGGGCGCAAGCAGATCGGCCATCGGCGTGCGCCCGAAGCGTTCGTGCAGAGCAAACCAGCCGTCCACGGTTCCAGGCACGGAAACGCTGGCTGCGCCGAAACTCGGCACGGCATTCGGATTGCCGCGCGCGCGTGCAACGCGCCGCATTTCACTGAATGAAAGCCCGCGCGGGCTGCGCCCCGAGCCGTTGTAACCGTGGAGCCGCTGCGTGCGTGGATCCCAGACTATGACAAAAATATCCCCGCCGACGCCGTTGCCGGTTGGCTCGACCAAGCCGAGGATCGCGTTCGCCGCGATAGCGGCGTCAATCGCGCTGCCGCCCGAGCGCAGCACATCGAGTGCGGTTTGCGTCGCCAACGGATGGGCTGTCGCGGCGGCTCCGTGGGGTGCGATCACAGGTGAGCGCGTCGCAAAGCTCTCGCCGGACACCCGCTCGCCGCGCCCAAAATTCGGATCGTGCGGCGGTGTTTGGGCTTCCGTACCGCCGACCATCAGCGCGAGCGCCGCCAGCGCGCCAAGGGTTCGATTTGCCATGGAAGTCCTCCCGTGCGGGACACTGAAGCCTTTGGAGTTCGTTCTGACAAGTTCCACTTGACGGGTGACAGCGATGTTGTATTTAACCGAGGAGCTAAATAGCAGATTCGATTAATGCAGTCGGACCTCCTCAGCGCGCGGTTCGCAGCCCTTGCCGACCCTACGCGGCGAGCCATCCTGGCGCGTCTTTCCGATGGTGAGGCGAGCGTCAACGAACTCGCCGCCCCGTTCGACATGAGCCTGCCGGCGGTTTCGAAACACATCAAAGTGCTCGAACGCGCGGGGTTGATCTCGCGCGGGCGCGAAGCGCAATGGCGCCCGTGCCGCTTGGAGGCGAAAGCGCTGCAGCCGATGGACGATTGGATCGCTCAGTATCGCGCCTTGTGGGTGGCGCGCTTCGACAAGCTCGAGACATATCTCAAAGACACGCGTCAGAAGGGGAAGAGGAGCACGCGAAGGCGGAAGTAGAAGTGCGACAACGGTCAAGGGAGGAAGCCATGCCGAGGCTTGCGACGTCTCATCACACTATCAGGCTCACGCGAAGGTTGGCATTCGCGCAAAGCAGAGTATTTGCGGCATGGACGACTGTCGAAGCGTTGGCGCGCTGGTATCTGCCCGGCGATGAAACCTGGCCTTCGCGTATCTTGGAGCATGATCTGCGCGTCGGCGGGCGCAAGCGGCTGACGTTCGGGCCGAGAGGTGGACCAATTTACTCTGAAGAGGCGCGCTACGAAGATATTGTCGAGGACGCGCGCCTTTGCTTCGCGATGACGATCTTGCGTGGATCGGAACGCATCACGACCTCCATGGTGACTGCGGAGTTTCTTGGCGATGAGCGCGAAACCGAATTGCGCGTGACCGAACAACTCGTTCTCCTCACTGATGAGGACAGCGCCGAAGCACGAGAAGCGGGCTGGGGCGAGACGCTCGATCGGCTGCCCGCCGTATTGGCGTAGTTGTCTCGAAGGGCGGAAACAATGAAGCTCCAGATATCGCGGCAATTTGATGCTTCCCCCGAGGCGGTGTTCGAGGCTTGGCTCGATGCGGAAAGCGTTTGCCAATGGCTGTTCGCAACGCCCGGCGGCGTGATGGAGAAGGTGGAAATCGTTCCGAGAGTCGGCGGCGGCTTCACCATCAATGAACGGCGCGGCGAAACGCTGGCGACCCATTTTGGCGCGTACCTGGAAATCGATCGCCCGCACCGTCTCGTCTTCACCTTCAGCGTCAGCGCCGATGTTCCAGAGACACGCGTCGCCGTTGATGTCGAGCCTGCGCCCGGCGGATGCCGCCTTACGCTGACGCATGAAGGCGTCTGGGCGGACTACGAGGAACGCACGCGTGCGGGATGGACAATGATACTGGACGGATTGGCGCGCGCATTGCGCCTTGGATAAGATGACGTGATGAGTCCCACAAAACGGTTGATCGCAGCTGCTCTGCTGCTCGCTTCGTGTTCGCAGCCTGCGCAAACTGCGCCAACGCTGGTCGCGACCGATGCGCCCGCGGGCGAATATTCGCTCGATCCGGCTCACGCGGATCTGACCTTCCGCGTCAATCACATCGGTTTTTCAATGTACACGGCGCGGTTCAGCGATTTCGACGCCGTGCTGCAGTTCGATCCCGCCAATCCGGCGGCGATGAGTGTGTCGGCGACGATCGATGTCGCCTCGCTTGCCTTGCCGGCGCCGCCTGAAGGCTTTACCGACGAATTGCTTGGGCCACGCTGGTTCGATGCGGCGCGTTTTCCGCACATCGCATTTCACTCGACATCAGTGGAGATTAGCGGCGCCAACACCGCGCGCGTCACAGGTGATCTCACACTGCACGGGCAAACCAATCCAGTGGTGCTTGAAGCGGCCTTCAACGGTGGTTACGCCGGGCATGAGTTGGAGCCGCGCGCGCGCATTGGTTTTTCCGCGCACGGAGTCTTCAGGCGATCGGACTTCGGCATTGCCTTGGGCATTCCGCCCGAGGGCTCGACATTGGGCGTAAGCGATGAGGTCGAGGTGAGGATCGAGGCGGAGTTCAACGGCCCGCCCTGGGCTCAAGCGGGGCAGGCGAGCCAATGATGCTGATACTCTATTATCATCCGCTTTCGTCCTATTGCTGGAAGGTGCTGATCGCGCTTTACGAACTCGACCTTCCGTTCGAACGCCGCATCGTCAATCTTGGAGATGCGGACGAGCGCACGGCGTTCCTCGATGTTTGGCCTATTGGAAAACTCCCTGTGCTCCAGGATGAGGGACGCGCAATTCCTGAATCAAGCATCATTGTCGAGCATCTGGATCACATTGCAGGCGGCGGGCGCCTCGTGCCCCAAGACGGCCGCGAGGCATGGAAGGCGCGCGCCGCAGATCGTTTCTACGATCAACATATCCAGACGCCGATGCAGAAGATTGTGACCGACAGGTTGCGTCCTGCCGGCGAGAGCGACGCCTTTGGCGTTGGACAGGCGCGCTCGCAGCTGGGTGTCGCGCTCGGCCTCATCGAAGCCGACATGACGAAATCCTGGGCCGTCGGGGAACGATTCTCGATGGCGGATTGTGCCGCAGCTCCGGCCCTCTACTACGCCAACCGCGTGGCGCCATTCGCCAAGACTCACCCGTGCACGACTGGCTATCTGGAGCGGCTGAAGGCCCGACCCTCATGCGCGCGCGTGCTGGCTGAAGCCGAGCCCTATTTTGCGATGTTTCCGGGTGGCGCTTGACAATCCAAGCAAGTCCACTGGTTGTTCTAGCCTACGGAGGGACGCATGGCGGACGAACTGGTTTTCTACACGAACCCGATGTCGCGCGGCCGTATCGTGCGCTGGATGCTCGAGGAGGTTGGCCAGCCTTATCGCACCGAAGTGTTGGAGTACGGCACGACGATGAAGGCGCCCGCATATCTCGCGATCAATCCGATGGGCAAAGTGCCGGCGCTGAAGCATGGCGATGCGATCGTGACGGAAGCGGGCGCGATCTGCGCTTATCTCGCCGATGCGTTTCCTCAGGCGCGCTTGGCGCCGGTCCCGGGTGACAGACGGCGCGCGCCTTACCTGCGCTGGATGTTCTACGCCGCAGGCTGCGTCGAACCCGCAGCCTGGCTGAAAGCGATGCAGTTCGAGCCGCCCGAAGATCGCCGCCGCATGGTGGGTTTCGGCACGATGGGAGAAGTGCTGGCCGCGCTGGAAGGGGCTCTGTCGAACGGCGATTACATCTTGGGCGACATGTTTTCTGCGGCTGATATTTATCTTGGTTCGCAAATCGGCTGGGGTACGCAATTCGGCACGCTGGAGATGCGCCCGGCTTTCGCCCCTTATTTGCAACGCATCTTCGCGCGGCCCGCTGCGATCCACGCGCGCGCTATCGACGACGCACTGGTCGCGGCGCAATAGAAGCGGTCGCGTCGGCGCTTTCAGCGTCGCTTGACACCGCATTAGAAGGTGCTATCCGTAAGCGGTGACTTACGGACAAGCTCTTAACGCCCTTGCCGATCCGACACGCCGCGCGGTGTTTGAGAAACTGCGTTGCGGCGGCCGGTCCGTGGCCGAACTCGCCCAGGGGATGCCGGTGAGCCGCCCGGCAGTTTCCCAGCATCTGAAGGCGCTGAAACAGGCCGGGCTGGTGCGCGATGAGCCACGCGGGACCGCGCGCATCTATCGCATTCACGCCGAGGGTTTGCGCGTATTGCGCGATTGGCTCGACGGGTTCTGGGACGATGCGCTCGCGCGATTCAAGGATCATGCGGAGAAGGGCTCATGAGCGTGGTCGAAATCGCCCCGATCGTCAAAACGATCGACATCGCCTGTTCCGCAACCGAGGCGTTCCGCGTGTTCACCGATGAGATGGACAAGTGGTGGCCGCTCGAGACCCACACACGCGCGAAGACCGATGCGGGGGAGAAGACTGTCGCGGTTAAGGTGGAGCCGCGCGTCGGCGGGCGCATTTATGAAACGCTCAATGACGGGCGCGAGTTGGATTGGGGCGATGTTACGGTCTATGAGCCGGGCGCCCATTTCGCCATGCAATGGCGCCTCGGGAGATCGCGCGAACAGGGCACGCTTGTGTCGGTGCGCTTCGAGCCGCTGTCGCCGGCGCAATGCCGTGTCACGCTGACGCACGAGAACTGGGAGCGCATGGGCGCGGAAGGCGCCCATATGCGCGACATGTATAATAACGGCTGGGTCGCCGTGTTCGAGCAGCGGTTCGCCGTCTATGCCGGACGCGGTTGATCACGTGGGCGCCAAATGAAGTTCAACCTGAGGAGAGTATTTTGAAGCTTTATTACAATCCGCTGTCGACGTATTCGCAGAAGGCGATGGTTGCCTTCAACGAAAAAGGCGTCGCCTATGAATCAAACGTGGTCAATCTGATGTCGCCGGAAGGCCGCGCCGCTTTTGAGCAAGTCAACCCGCTCGGCAAGCTTCCCTTCATGAAGCCGAGCGAGGATTGGCAAGTGCCGGAATCGACCTCGATCATCGAATATCTGGAGGACAAATTCCCCAATACGCCGCGCCTCATCCCAGCCGACCGCGAAGCCGCGCGCCTGGTGCGGTTCATGGATCGCATGTCTGACCTCTATTACAACGATCCGGTCGTTGAATTGTTGTTTCAGCAATTGGGTTTCCGCGGCAAGGACGAGGAGAAAGCCGCCAAGGCGCGCAAATACGTGGCGATCAGTTACGGCCATTGGGATAAGCGGCTCGCGTCGCAGCTCTGGATGTGCGGAGATCAATTCACCATGGCCGATTGCGCCGCGATTCCGGCGATGTATTACGCCCAAACAGCGGCGCCGTTCGAAGCGTTTCCAAACGTCGTCGCCTATTGGAAACGCGCGCAGGAACGGCCGTCCTACGCCAAGGTCGTGGCCGAGTTCGAGCCGATCTGGAAAGGCATGATGGCTCAACGGGCGGCTTAATGGATGCAAAGCAGCTTCGCTGTCCTTGAGCTGGTCCGTCATTCCGGACGCGCGGAGATCCGGAACCCAGGGGCAAACACGCAGTCTTACTATCCCCTGGGTTTCGGGTTCTCGGCTATCGCCGAGCCCCGGAATGACGGTGCTGTGTTCGCACTGCTGAAGCGGGGTTCGGCGAAGCGCTTGGCGACCCCGGAGAGAGTCGAACTCCCGACCGTCTGCTTAGGACGCAGCTGCTCTATCCAACTGAGCTACGGGGCCAGCGCGCTCCCGAGCTAGGCGAATGCACGCGTTCCCGCAACCCGCTTTGGCCGCTCTCGAGCGCGCGCGTGGGCTGGACTCGCCTTCCTTCCCAGGCTCACAATGGCGCCGCTGGGGAGGGGAGGCGCCGAGGATGGCACGTCGCTACGCCAATGTGTGGTCGAACGCCGCCGCGGGTCTGACCGCGTTTTCGCACACTCGCGCCAGCATCCTTCGCTGGGGGGTCGTCGTCATCCTGACGCTCATTTGGCTCATCGGCGGGCTCTATTATTGGCGCGCGCAAGCGCTGCCGGAAGCCATTTACCGCACGATTAGCGCAGTCGGCATGTGGGACGAGTATTTCCGCACCGGGGATGGGCGCAGCGATCAGGAGATGCTGCGCGAAGTGGTGCGCTTCGCCGCAATCGCGGCGCCGGTCGTCGGCTTGCTGTTCGCGTTCTCGGGGCAACTTGGCCGTTCGCTCGCGCGCATCTTCAATCTTGGCGCGGCGCGCCACATCGTCATCGCCGGTTATAGTCCAGCCGCGCTATCATTGGCGCTGGACAGCCGCCGGCGCCGCGATGCCGTCATTCTCATCGCTGAGAATTTGGCGGAGGAAACCGCACTCGGTCTGCGCCGGCGCGGCGTGATCGTTCTTGAAGGAAATGGGGGGCGCCGCGAGACATTGGAGGCGGCGCGGGCTCATCATGCCGCTCATGTCGTGGCCTTCGGACCTGACGACACCGCAAATCTGCAAATCGAAGCGGCCGTGCGCCGCCTTGTCGACGAGACGCGCCGGCGCCCACGCCGACCCATCGGCGTTCATGTCGCCACCAGTTCGGCCATGTTGCTGAAGGAAGCGCGCGAGATGCGCTCAGCGCAAATCCGGAAGAAGGCGAAAAAGGCAGGCGCGCAACTCGCAATCGACCCAAAGCCGTTTTCGTTAGAGGAAATCGCCGCGCGCAGCTTGGTGCAGCGCGAAAGCCAAACGCTGCTTACGCTCGCCGCGCAACTTGGCCAGGAGCGCGTCCATCTCGTGTTCTTCGGGTTCGACGCAGGAGCAGAAGCCGCGGCCAATTGCGTGCTGAAGAGCTTGTGGTCGGCGCACTTCGGCGCACCGCGGCTGACCGTACTGGCGCCTGATCCGCAAGCAGCGGAGGCCGGTTTCCGCGCGCGCCATCGCGAAGCTTTCTCGCATCCGCGCATCTGGACGGCCGATATCGCCTTCATGCCGTTCGATTGGGATGCCGCGTCCGTCGGACCGGAACTTCTCGATGGAATCGAGCAGGCGCGCGGCAAACCCACCGCAGCGATCGTGTCCACCGGCGCTGATCCTGGAAATATCCACCTGGCGATTGCACTCAAGCGCGCAAGCAATCACCGCGGCCGTTGGCCGATACCGATTTTCATGCGCGAGTCGAGTCAATCGGAATTCTCTCACCAATACGCCAAGGGCGACGACACGCCCGAACTTGACGCATACCTGCAGGCTTTCGGAGCACATCAATCGACTTCGACTCGCGCGCGCATCATCGATGGGTCGCTCGATCAGGGCGCTGCAATCGCCCACGAGCATTACAGCAAGGGACTCGGCGAGAAAGACGCGATGAGCATGCGCGAATTGCAAGCGGCGATGAAGGATTGGGCTGACGTGCTCGAAACCTATCGCGCCGCCAATCGGGCGGTTGCCGACAGCGCCATGACCAAATTGTGGGACGCGGGCTGGCGCCCGGCGGCCAAAGGCGAGAGGGGCGACACCGCGCCGACAATCCCCGCCGACCTGATGGAGAGACTGGCAAGGACCGAGCACGACCGCTGGATGGCCGAGCGCCTCCTTTCCGGCTGGCGGCCCACGGGCGAGGGTGAAACGCGCGACAACGATTTGATGGCGCACGACAAGTTGGCGCCTTGGGAGGCGCTTACCGAGGCAGACAGGAACAACGACGTAGTTCAAGTCCGCGCCGGCCTCGACATCGCCCGCATTACGCATCCGCAGGGCTTCGTGGCGCGAGCTTAAAGCGTCGGACCTCAAATGCGACTCACGGCTTGGATCGGGCTCAGTGTCGCACTTGAGGTCCAAAGACGCTTTAGAGTCAGAAGTTTCTAAAGCAACCTTGGACTTTAAACTCGCTCCGCGCCCGCCATCGAACCAAGGCGAATTTAGAGTTCGTTGCTTTAGGCGCGCCCCAGGCTAGCGCCCGTAGCGTAGCTAACGTGCGGTTAACTCAGGAATGCTTTGCTCCGTGGAGTATGGGCAAGTCTCAACGAGACAGGTCGCCGCCCTGTGCGCGCCGCTTACTGACGCCCCCTTGGGCCGTCTTGGCGACGGCCCCGAGGCCGACGACCACGCCTCAGTTGCGAAGCCGCGGAAGTGCTGTCGCGAGGCGACGGACGCAGGCGAAGCCGACACGCCCGAAGCAACGAACGCGCCTCCGAAACGAAAATCGCGACCCGCGCGTGTGAAGTTCGAGCCTGATCCCCTTGTCCCGGCCAAGAAGAAAGCGCGCAGGAAGGCCCAGCCTGTGCCGAATGCCGGCGAAGTGACGGCGGCGCCGGTCGCTGGCGTCTTGGAGGCTGAGGCTTGTGCATCGAGTTTCGTTCTCGGCGATCCCCCTCGCACGCCCGCGCAGCAGGACACGCCGGCGCTTGGCGAACGGTTCTTGTGCAACATCTACGATCCGTTCGGGATGAGCGATCCCGAGCCAGACGACGTGCCGTTCGATGCGCCCGATGAAGCCGGTTTCCGCACTCCGGAGGGGGACGACGAGCCGCCGCTGGCGATCCCTGAATGTGGGCCAGCACTCGGTGCGCACGCCGAGACCCGTCGCTCCCCGGAGCCCGTGACGCAGTCGGACGCTGTCCAATCAAACGCGCGACCTCTACAACCCGAGTACCTGGCCAAGGCGCGCAAAGCAGTGCAGGCGCAGTCAATACCGAAGAAGCAGCGAACGTTTTTCGATTTGCTCGTAGGCGAACAGAGCGGAGTCGCGCTCAGTGTGACGGCGAGCATCACGGCGCCGGTCATGCTTGCCAGTGCGTGGGTCATTCTGGATTACGCGGATGGCGCGAGCGCGCCGGCGCCCCGGCTGGCTGCAGCGGCATCGGCAGCCGCTGTACCGGTGCGCGCGCCCGCCGCAGAAGACCCGGCGGTCGAGTACCAGGCCGCGCTGATGCAGATCGAGGCCGGCCGCGTCGGCGAAGGCGTTAGTTTGCTGCAACGCCTCGCCGATGCCGGCTATCCCATGGCTCAGTATCGGCTCGCCAAGCTCCACGAACACGGCGAAGGGGTTCAGCGCAGCCTCACGCTCGCCCGCCAATGGGCCGAGCGCGCCGCGAGCGCAGGCAATTGCCGCGCGATGCACGATGTCGGCGTCTATTTCGCGCGCGGCGAGGGCGCGCCGCTGGATGAGGCGGCCGCTTTTCGGTGGTTCCGTGAAGCAGCCGAGTTCGGCGTCGCTGACAGCCAGTACAATCTGGGCGTTCTCTATCAGCAAGGCCGTGGCGTCGGCGCGAATTCGCAAGAGGCGCTCTTCTGGTTCTTGCTGGCGGCACACCAGCACGACGTGAACGCCGTCGATCACGCAGTCGAGATTGCGGCGCGCTTATCACCCGCGCAGGTCGAACAGGCGCTCGCTCGAGCGCGCGCATTTCAGCCGCGCCCCGCTGACGCCGCCGCCAACGGCCTCTCGGGTTGCGCCGGCGCACAGCGCGGCGCCTAAAGCGGCTCAAACGCTTCACGCCACACGTCGTACGCGCTTGCACGATGGCGCCGAACCCGACTGGGGAAGAGCTTGCGCAGTCGAACGCAGCATTCCCCGAAGGCGTCGACCCGAGGTGAATCTAATGTCCGTTGCTTTAGCGCCAGGCGAACCCGAGCGCCCGCGCCATCACATGGAACACCTCGTTCTGCTCCATTGTGCCCCCGATCGCGTCCTCGCCTGGGCCCCATGCATAGATCACGACGTCTTCTCCGCCGTGGGTCTCCGCCTCGAGTGGGGTAAGCGCCTGCTGGTGATACCCCAAGGCCTGCGTATCAACGCTGGTCAGGTCGGGGCGCGTCACTGCTTGGGGAGCTTGGCCGGGTGCGATTGGAGCGAATACCGCGCCGGGGCCATTTGCGTAGCCGAGCGTCGTGTAAGGGCGCCCGTCGCGAGCGATTACGGGCGCGCCGTCTTGATCCGTCGAGAGGCCGAGGATCGGCGCCCCGCGCGGCGCGTAGCCCGACATGGTTAGCGTGTGGCTATGATCGGCAGTGGCAATGATCAGGGTGTCTTCGCGGCTCGTCATATCGAGCGCCCGGCCGATCGCCTCATCGAACGCCACTGTTTCCGACAATGCCTCATGGGCCCGCCCCTCGTGGTGGGCGTGATCGATGCGTCCGCCTTCAACCAGGAGCACGTAACCCACGCCAAAACTCGACAAGCGACGAATGGCCTCAGCAGTCATCTCTGCAAGCGAAGGTTCGCCAGCGGGATCGCCGGCGCGCTCGCTTTCATAAGCCATGTGCGACGGCGAGAAGAGGCCGAGCACACGCGCATCTTGGGGAGCTGCGGCGAGTTGGGCGGCGGTCCACACAAAGGCATGGTCAGGCCGCTCCGCCCATTCGACCGTCAGGTCGCGGCCGTCGGCTCGAGCGCCGCGGACTTGTGCGTGTTCAGGATCTGCTTGGGCGCTGGACATGAAATTTACTCGCCCGCCGCCCAAGGCAATCTCGAGCCCATCGCCCTCAGGCCACTCTATCAGCTGGCGCGCGATGTCGACGCAATTGGCGCCACCGCTTCGCGCGGCGATGACATCATTCTCCCAATCGCGATAAGCGACATGGGCGTAGGCAGCGGCCGGAGTGGCGTGCGTGATGCGCGCGGTGGAGACGACCCCCGTCGCGAGCCCGGCGGCTTCCGCGATCTCGAAGATCGAGCGTGAAGTGGCGCCAGCGCCGCTGGAGCAGTTTCCCGGCGTCGCCGCGGCGGTTACCCCGATCACGGCCACATCGGTCTTGACCCCGCTCAGGAGCGCGGTCGCCGTTGGCGCGGAATCCGGGATTTGAGAATCCGCTCCATATGTGCGCGACAGCGCAACACGGGGAAACGTGTCCATCGCCAGATCGAAGCTCTCGCCATCGAGGCCGCGGCGCTGCCCTGCATAGATGCGCGCGGCAGTGACGGTTGTGACGCCCATGCCGTCGCCGATGAAAATGATGACGTTGCGCGCGCGCTGCGCGGCGGGCGCGACGTTCACGCGTTGCGAGGCGGCTTGAAAATAGATGTCGCCGACTTGGGGCGGCGCCAGCGCCACGCGTTGTTGGGCGGCAGTGGAGCAGGCGCTGAGCCCAGCCGCCAGCATTGAGAACGCGATGGTGCGAATCATGTTGTCCCCGTCGAACGCGACCTGAGCGCGTCCCGCAACAGAGCTATGTCTGCAAGTTTTGCCTCGAACAAGGACCAAACGTCGCGTTCGGCAATGGGCGCCCACAAGCCCTCGACCTCATCGATCCCCAAGCTGACCGGCGCGGGGCGATCGAAATAAGAATGTTGCGCGGCTCCAGCGAAGCTGCGCTCGTCGAGGCCGCTGCGCACGTCCGCAAAGTCCCCCGCCGAGTAGAGCGCGGCCTGCGGACCTTCCATGGCGCGCGCCGCCGAAGCGCCCCCACCGCGCCAGTCGTGAAAGAACTGATCCCAGCCGACCTGCGACTGTGTCATCCAGTTGAACATGTTCTGCAACCAGTCGAGATCGGCTTCTAGCGCACGCATTTCGATCCCCAAGCGGGCGAACACGGCGTCGCGCAACGCCTCATGATAGGCTGGCGCGAAACGCTGGAGCTGTGTTTTGAGCAGCGCAACCGGGCACACAAGACCAAGCGCGCTCCCCAGCTGGACAAGCGCCCAGGATACCGCCTCGGGTTGGCGCCCAAACGCATACAGGCCGGTCTCATCGAAATAGGCGGCGGTAAAGTCGGGCTGGCTTGTAGGCAGGAATCGCCAGGGCCCGTAATCGAAGCTCTCGCCGGTAATGTTGAGATTGTCGGTGTTCAAGACACCGTGGACAAAGCCAGCGGCCATCCAGCTCGCCGCAAGGCGGGCATTGGCAATCACCACCTCGCCGAACAGGGCGGCTGCTCGCGCCTGGCCATCCAGGCCTGCAAGGTGGGGATAGTACGCCGCGATCGCATGTTCGATCAGCGGCGGCATCAGGTCTGGCAGCTCGATGTAAGCCAGGCGCTGGAATGTGCCGAAGCGAATATGGCTATGGGACAGCCTCACCAGTACGGACGCACGCGTTGGCGAAGGCTCATCGCCCCGGATTAGGGCCTCGCCGGTTTCGAACAGGGAGAAAGCCTTTGAGGTGTCTACCCCGAGCGCCTCGAGCATTTCAGCCGCCAACACCTCGCGGATCCCGCCTTTTAGCGTGAGGCGCCCATCGCCAAACCGGGAATAAGGGGTTTGCCCAGAGCCCTTTGTTCCCAGATCAAGCAAGCGGCCCTCGCCGCACCGCAATTGGGCGAACAGGAAGCCGCGCCCATCGCCGATCTCGGGATTGTAAGTGCGGAACTGATGGCCGTGATAGCGCATGGCGAGGGGTGTGGGCATGTTGTGCGGCAACGGCTCGAAGCGGGCAAAGTGGGCTTCCCATTCGCTTGGGCTGAGATTGCCGAGCCCCACGCGGGCGGCCCACGCCTGGTTGCGCCGTCGCAGTGTATGTTGTGGAAAACGCGCCGGTGCCACTGGATCGGCGAACTCCGGCCCCAGATGCATGAATTGTGCGTCGGGTCGATAGCGGACTGAGAAGGGCATTTGCCTTTCTAGGCTCGCAAAACGCGCGCGTTAAGCGACGGGCGGTGACGCCGCAGCGCATCTGTGGCAAAGGAGCGGCGGGGGAGGCGAAGGGACTTGTCGGCGATGAGAGCGCTTGGGTTTGCACCTATTGTGGCGCTTGCGGTTTTGGGTCTTGGGGCCTGCGATCGTTCCGCCGGCGCGGGCAAGACCGATGCGAGCTCCGCCGAACGAATTGCCGCGGCGCTCGATGTGTGCGCCGAGGGCCGCGGCGCGTTTGCAGAACATTTGTGCGCAAATCGTGCGTTGTTGGCGTTGAGCGGGGCAGTCAACGAGACGCTGATTGCGGAAGCCGCCGAGGTGTCGGACGCGGGCGCGCGATTGCTGGTTCAGAATCAAAATCGCTGGCTTGAGGCGCAGCGCGTCGCGTGCGGCGTGAGGGATTCGGATGCTGCGCCTGACGCCGGGCAGCAGGCCTGCCTTGAGAGTGAACTTCGCGCACGGGCCCGGGATGCGCATGGCGCCGTTCAGGATATCGGCGGCTACACATTTCAACGCATGGAATTGATCGACGCCACGCCGGTTACAGCCGAGGTCGCGGAAGCTTCTGGATTGGGCGAGGCCGCTCCGTTTGCGATAACTCGCGAGATTCGCTTTCCGCGCATTGACGGGGCTCAGACCGATGAGATCCAACGCTTCAATGCGTTGGTGGCCCAGGAACCGCAATTCCGACTTGAGGATGCAACCAACGAAATCATCGACTACCGCATTGTCTTCGCCGGCCCGGAGCTCGTCTCCGTGCGCTTCGACATGAGCGCAGACACTCTCGGTGCAGCCCACCCCAATGGCGCGTCCCGGGCGGTCACCGTGCTCATGGGGGAAGGGCGGGCGTTGACGGAGGCGGACGTGTTCCAACCGAATTCGGGATGGCAACGATTCGTTACGGTGCGCGCGGTGCGCGAGATTGCGCGGCAATATCGGGATGATGGATTTGCCCCGCCAGAACGTGATGTGCAGGAAACCGCAACGAAGGCGCACCTATGGCTCATCACGGAACAAGGACTGACTATGCTTTTTCCGCCATATTCTTTCGGAGCGCCTTACGTTATGGGCGGTACGGAAGTGACTATTTCCTGGGCCGAGCTGCGCCCCTACCTCAATCCCGCGGCGCCCGCGCCAATCAGGCCCATGGCTTGAAGCGAGGCAAGCTGAGACGCCAGCGCCGTGCGTGCGCTAATCAGCGCGCATGAGTTCTCGCATACCTTCTCTCGCCGCCCTTGTGGGCGTCGTGCTGATCGGGATGACGGGGTTTGGCGTCTTCCTTCCGATTTTCCCATTCTTGGCGCTCGATCTCGGCGCAACGCCGACTGCGACCACGATCGCCATGGGAGCATATTCCTTAGGCCAACTTATCTCATCGCCGTTCTGGGGGCGCTTGTCGGATCGCATTGGCCGCAAGCCGATCCTAATCGCCGGGCTTGTGGGCGGCGTTGTCTCCTACCTTTGGCTTGCGCGCGCCAACAGCGTCGAGGAATTGGGCGCAGCGCGCCTGTTCGGCGGACTGATGGCGGGAAATGTAGGCGCTGCTTTTGCCGCAGCCGCAGATCTCGCCGACGACAAAACACGGGCGCGCAACATGGGCTTCTTGGGCGCCGCAGTGGGCTTTGGGTTCATCGCAGGCCCTGCGCTTGGCGCGTTCCTTATAGGCGATGAACCGGGCCGAGCCGCTTTCTCCCGCGTGTGCATTGCTTCGGCCGCGCTGGCAGGCGTTGCTGCACTCATTGCGCTCGCCCTGTTCCGGGAGAGCCTTTCACGAGCCGCACGCGCCAGTGCACACGCTGATCCTCCACACCGCTTCGCGATATTGTCTGCCAAGCCCGCGTTGGCGCGGTTTGTGGCGGTGATGTTCCTGATCATCGCCGCGCAGGCGTTGATGGAAACGACGTTTGGGCTTTGGACCGACGCCGAACTCTCTTGGGGGCCGCGGGAAGTCGGCTGGACGCTTGCCGCGTTGGGCGCGGGCGCGGTGTTGCTTCAAGGGGCGGTGCGGGCGCGGCGGCGCGCGCGCTGGGCGAACACATGACCTTGCTGATTGGCATTGCGCTCTTCGCGGCCGGGTTCGCGGGGCTGGCTGCGTCGCATCAGGTTGCGACAATGGCGGCCGGGTGGCGGGACCTCTTGGCGCCGGGGCTTTGTTCGATGGCCTTGGTCCTGCGGCGCCGTTTATCGCGGCCGCATTGTTGATCCTGGCCGCGCTGTTCGTTGCGCAGGGTGCTCCCGCGCCCGCCAGTCGCCATCTCGCGGAAGAGCGTGAGTCATGGCGGGGTCCATAGCACGTCGTTGATGTGGCGCGCCCCTGTTGCAAGCATCACGAGGCGGTCCAAGCCCAGCGCGACGCCGCTTGCGGACGGCATCTGCGCGAGCGCGGCGAGAAAGTCCTCGTCGATTGGCCAGGCATTTCCATAGCGCCTTTGCTTTTCCGCCATTGCTTCTTCGAGACGTGCGCGCTGCTCGACAGGATCGGTCAGCTCACCGAAGCCGTTCGCAAGCTCGACGCCGCAGGCGTACATCTCGAAGCGTTCCGCAACGCTTGCATCGTGACGGCATGGCCGCGCCAGCGCCGCTTCGCTGATCGGGTACTCGGTCAAGAGCGTCAACGCGCCGTCCCCGAGTTGAGGTTCGATGTGCTTCACGAGCGCGGCCGAAAACGCATCAGCTCCGCCTGGCATGGGCACGGGGGAGAGCTCCGCAAACGCCTCGCGCACCGTGATGCGCTCCGCGGCCGTGAACGGATCGCAGCTGCGCCCGCGCCAGCGCAGCATGGCGGCATTGGCCGTTCGCGCTGAAACGCGCGCGATCTCGATGCAGTCGTCCATGATCTCTTCGTACGGCGCCCCGGCGCGATACCATTCGAGCATGGTGAATTCTTCGGCGTGGAGCGGCCCGGTTTCCCCGCGTCGCCAGCACTTGCCGAGGAAGAAGATCTTCCCCTCGCCGGCTGCGAGCAGCTTTTTCATCGCAAATTCTGGACTGGTATGCAGGTAGCGCCCGCCAGACTCGAACGCGTCCACATGCACTTCTGCACCAGGCGAGAGGGTCAGCGCCTGGGGCTCGACCTCGGTAAAGCCCTGGGCGTGAAGCCAGTCCCGCACGGCGTGAACGATCGCAGCGCGCGCCCTCAGAAAGGGCGCGCGATCCTCATGGCGGCTCCAGAAGGGGCTCATTGCCGCACTCCGGCCCGCGCCCTTTGGGGGGAGGGGGGCTCGCGCTGCGGTCTAAACATCGCTAAGAGGACCGCCAAATCCCAATCCCTCCAAAGGCCCGCGCGCCAGAAACGGCGCGAAAGCGAGGTTTACGTGGTCAAGGTCATCGCCAGCGACGTACGCAAAGGCAACGTGTTGGAGCACGAAGACGGCAAACTTTATGTGGTCATGAGCCACGAGACGTTTCGTCCCGGCAAGGGCACGCCAACCACCACCCTCGTCATGCGCCGGATCGTCGATGGCGTGAAGACGACCGAGACCTACAAGACCTCGGACGGCTTGGAAAAGGCCTTCGTCGAGGAAGTGCGGCATCAGTATCTGTTCGACGACGGCGATGCCGGCCTCGTCTTCATGAACCCCGAGAACTATGAGCAAGTTCACCTCACTCGAGACATGGTGGGCGATGCCGCCGACTATCTTGTGCCGGAGATGATGGTTCACTTGACCATGTACGAAGGTCAGGCCCTCTCGATAGAATTGCCCCCCCGTGTGGTGCTGGAAATCGTCGAGACCGAGCCGGTGGTGAAGGGGCAGACGGCGTCTTCGTCGTACAAGCCCGCCAAACTGTCCAATGGCGCAAAAACGATGGTGCCTCCGCACATCGAGGTCGGCACACGCGTCGTCGTCTCAACCGACGACGGCTCGTACGTCGAGCGGGCGAAGGACTGATGCCGACCCGGCGCGATGCCTTGCTTGGCGGCCTCGCGCTGGCGAGCTGCACGCCGAATGCTAGGTCTGTAGTCCATCGCGACGAGCCGCGCTTTGCGGCTCTCGAAGGGCGCATCGGAGGCCGTGTCGGTGTGGCGGCATTGAACACCGGATCCGGCGAATGGATCACGCACCGCGCCAACGAGCGCTTCGCCATGTGCTCGACATTCAAATGGCTGCTCGCAGCGCATATGCTCTATCTGGATATGCACATGCCGGGATTTCGCGAACAGCGTGTGATGTTCAGCGATAGCGATTTGCTCGATTATGCGCCCATCGCACGCGAAAACTTGGCGCGCGGCTGGATGACAGTGGAGGAAATGAGCGCCGCTATTGTCGTGGCCAGCGACAATACGTGCGCCAATCTGTTGTTGGTGGGCGCCGGCGGACCGGAGGGGTTGACGCATTTTTTCCGCTCCAACGGCGACAGCGTCACCCGCCTGGATCGTACGGAACCCGCGCTCAATGAGAACACTCCCGGAGACGAGCGCGACACGACCGTGCCGGACGCCATGGTGCGCACGATGCAGCGCTTTCTGCTCGGCGATAGGGTCCTCAATCCGGCCTCGCGCGAGCGTTTGATCGGCTGGATGATCGACTGCCGCACCGGCCGCGAACGGCTGCGCGCCGGGTTGCCCGCGGACTGGCGCGCTGGCGACAAAACGGGCACCTCGGTTGAGGCTCACAACGCCACCGCGGACGTCGCCATCGCCTGGCCTCCGGGGCGCGCGCCGATTCTGATCGCGGCGTATCTGAGCGACAGCAGCGTCGAATTATCTGCACGCAACGCCGCCCATGCTGAAATTGCGCGCCTCGTCGCCGAGAGATGGAGTTGAGCATGACGAAGAGATTTCCCGTCGTCATTTTCCACAACCCAAAATGCTCGACGTCTTCGCAAGTGCTGGAATTGATCGAGAGCACCGGCCACGCGCCAACCATCGTGGAGTACCTCAAGACCGGCTGGACCAAACCGCAACTGCAGGCCCTGTTTGCCGCCGCCAACCTCACGGCGCGCGAGGCGCTGCGCTGGAAGGCCAACGAGGCCGAAGAGTTGGGGCTTCTGGCGGCGAAGGTAAGCGAAGGGAAAATCCTCGACGCCATGATTGAGCATCCCGTACTGGTCGAGCGACCGATCGTGGCTACGCCCAAGGGCGTGCGCCTGTGCCGGCCAAAGGAAACCGTGCGGGAGCTGCTCTAGGTCTTGATCGTTATTGACGGAGTTGCCTCCCGCCGCTCCCCGGACGCCGAGCGCAAGCGAAGCGATCCGGGGGCCATGGCGCCGCTTGACTCCGGAGCTTCGGCGTTCGCCACGACCATGGACCCCGGCGCTCCTCCCGCTTGCGCGGGGGGGTAAAGCTTGCCGCAAAACGAGCAATGGATTTGACCCCAGGGCCACGGCTAGCAACTGGCATGGGAGCGGCTTCAGTCGGTGGTGGTCAATGTATGATCGCGTGCTCACGATTTGCCACTGCTGCTACGAGGGCTTCAATCGCACATTCCTGCGCTACGGCGGCATCACCAATATTGAGAGCAGCAACCGCCTGACGATGCATCGCTCCGGATCGTATGGCGGGTCCGCCGATGTCCGCGATGCATTTGTGAAACTCGCCTGCTATCATTGAGCCTGGCAACACCTCGTCACACAGCACTCCGAATATCATAAGACGCGGCAGTGCATCCAATGCGCCAGGCCGCAGAGCCTGCAGGACTTCACTAAACGCGCTTTCCAAATCGGCACGTTTGCTCCGCGCCCAACGCAAGCATGGGGCTGCGCAGTGTCTTCATTGTCAAAACCATTGCTCATTTTGCGCCAAGCTTTACCCCCCCGCTTGCGCGGGAGTTCGGTCGGGGAGCGTAGCGTTCACGCCGTGATTAGTTCGCGCGCGGCCGCAGTATTGCGCCCAAGCGGTCGGGCGTTCCCGGAATGCGTTCGAGGCGCGGATACCGCAATCCGTCGCGATAATCGATCACCAGCGTGCGGTATTGATCCCCGCGTTTCACCAGGAGCTCGATTGGCGTTGCGCCCTCGTGCGCTTCAGTGATTGCGCGGCGGAGCGCTTCGGCGCTGAAACCCACACCATTCACAGCGATCGCCTGGCCGCCCACCGCAAGTCCTGCATTGAAGGCCGGCCCATCCCATTGCACCTGCGTGACATTGTGCGTTTTGTCGAACGCGGCGCCGATGGAGAACATGAAGTCGGCGACCTCGTTGTTGCTTTCATACTGGCGGAAGTAATTGCTTCGTTCGTCGGTGAATACGAGGCGATAGCCCCCGCGCGTGACGCCGTCGAGCGGCGCTTCTCCCCCGACGGCGTCAAGCCTCTCACGCAAGAATGCGGCCCAATCGTAGGGTGTCACACCATTGAGCGTGGCGACAACATCCTCAAAGGTATAGGCCGACGGCGCCCATGAGCCATTGTGCTCACCGAAAAAGGCGCGCGCGAAATTATCCAGCGACCTGCGCCCGTTCGTGCGCTCCCGGATAAGCGTGTCGGCGTCGAGCCAAATGAGCAAGCCTTCGGAATAGTAATCCTCGCTGCGTTGCCAGCTGCGCCAGGGCTGTGGGCGGCGCTGCGAGAGGATCGGATCGTTGGTCGTATCCTGCAGGGGCCGCCAGGCGCGGCCTACGCGGGCCTGGAATGTCGCAGCGGCGTGCGCGAGCGAGTCAAGCGCGTCCTGGCGGCTCCAGAGGCCCGAGCGCGCAGTAAGCACCTGTCCCCAATACTGCGTCTGGCCTTCATAGACCCACAGCAAACTGTCGCGCATGGGCACATTATAGTCGGCGGTCCACAAGTCGGCGGGTCGGCGGAACTTGCCGTTCCAGGAGTGGACGAACTCGTGAGGCAGCAGGGAGCGGTCGTCGAGCGCTTTGTCCCACTCTGTGAAGTAGTCTCCGCCCACACCGTTTTCGCTGGAGCGATGATGTTCAAGACCGATTCCGCCCATGCGGTCCGAGAGAGCGAACAAGAAGTCGTAGTGATCATAGTGATGCGAGCCGAACAAGCGCAGCGCTTGGCGCGCCAATTCACGGTGCGGCCGGAGCTGTTCTTCGCTCGCTTCGAGCTGGTCTGGGCGGTCGGCGAAGATGTTGAGAATGACGGGGGCCCGTGCGCCGGGCGCAAGGTCGACGCGGCGATAGTATGCGCCCGCGAACATTGGGGAATCGACAAGCGCTTCGAGGTTCGTCTCGGCAAACCGCGTCGTCGCGCCCTCGGTCACGGCGCCATCGAGGGCGGTAGCGAAGCTCCAGCCGGCTGGGAGGGTGACGCTGGGCGCTACACGAATGCGCGAGACGTAGCGCCCCGCTGGATAGAGCACGACCGCATTCCATTGCAGGTTCAACATTTCCTGCGTTGCGACGATGCGGCCCTGGTTGCCGGTCGTGGGGGAAAGAAATTGAAAGGTCAGTTCAAGCTCGCGCACGCCGGCGGGAGCGTCGATGTGGAAGGCGTAAACATTGACAACATCGCGGCGCCAATCGAGGCGCTCGCCATTGGCTCTTACCTCCAGGCCGGCCAGTTGATTGATTGGCCCGCGAGGTCCGTGATTGCCCGGCAACCATTGAGGGTAGAGCAAGGTGAGCTGTCCAGGGCCGGCTAACGGCACGGTCTCACGCACGTGGAAGATGCCGCGCGCCACGTCGCTGGCGTCGACGTGGAGAGATATGGGCCCTGTGTAGGCCTCATCGCGCGGCTCATCGATGGCGGGCGGCAGCGCCGTCGGGCGCGGTTGGGGTTGCGCAAATGCGCTTGTCCATGCCAACGCGAATGCAATTCCCAGCGCCGCCCGACGCCAAACCGCGAACCTCATGCCACCCCCTGCCTCAAAACGCCCGGACCGAAGCGGCTTTAGCCGCGCCCGTCAATCGTCTTGCGATGAGGCTTATGGGATTCGCTTCAAGGCGCCGACAATAGCTCGCGTCGCGGGCGAGAACACGGTCGGCGTAAAGTGAGCTCCAGCTGCGCGTTTCACGATTTCGCCGCGTGTAGGGTAGGGCAGGATCGGCGCTGTCAACGCCCGCACACTCAGCCTTGAGGCCATCGCCAATGCAATCGGGGCGATGAGTTCGCCTGCTTCCGCGCCCACAATAGTGGCGCCTAGGAGCTTGCCGCCCTTGCCGATCACGAGTTTGCAGAAGCCGTCTGTGTCGCGCTGGGCGTGGGCGCGGTCGTTGTCGTGAAAGCCCCAACGCGCGATTGTTACGCCATTGCCGTATCTCGCGCGCGCTTCGGATTCTGTAAGGCCAATCTGGGCCAACTCTGGATCGGTGAAGACAACGGAGGGCATCGGCATGGCGTCCGCCGCCGTACGCGCCTTGAACAGGACGTTGCGCACGAACACGCTTGCGTGCCAGCCGGCCGCGTGGGTGAAGGCGCCGCCCGCGGCATCGCCCAGCGCCCATACATTGCGGTTTGTCGTGCTGCGCAAGGTCGGCGATGTTGTTATACGCCGTCGCTCAAACGCTACGCCGGCGTCCTCCAAGCTCAGCCCTTCAAGATTGGGCGTCCGGCCCACGGCCGCCAATACGTGCGAGCCCTCCAGCATCTGTGTCGCGCCGCTCTTGTCTGTAATCGTCAATGAAACTCCGCTGGGGGCCTCCGCCGCCCTTTGCGCGCGCCAACCCTCCAGAACTTCGATCCCTTCGGCTCTCATTCGCGCCAGTATGATTGCCGCGGCCTCGGCGTCGGCCGCGCCGAGCGCGTTCGCTGCTTCGATGATCGTAACCTTCGATCCAAGCCGGCCAAAAGCCTGCCCAAGCTCGGCCCCGATGGCGCCGCCGCCAAGCACAATCAGGCGGGAAGGCAATTCCGCGATATCGAAGATAGTTTCGTTCGTGTGCACTTTGATCTGATCGAAGCCAGGCGCCGGGGGAACGATCGGGCGCGAACCAGTGGCGATCACGATCCGCTTGGCGTGCACGCGGGAGCTCTCGGAGATAATTGTGCGCGGATCGGCGAAGCGCGCCCGCTCGCGGATGACGGTGACGCCTAAGCCTTCGAAGCGCGCCTGGCTGTCATTTGGTTCAATGGCCGCGATCGCACTTCTTATGTGCGATTTTACATCCGCCCAATCGATTTGCGGCTCGTGCGAGGCAATGCCGAACTTGCCCGCCTCCCTCATGGCTTGCGCCTGATGCGCGGCGGCGATCAGCGCTTTTGAAGGCACGCAGCCGTAATTGAGGCAATCGCCACCCATCTCGCCGGCTTCAAAGAGAACCACCGAAAGGCCCAATTGCGCCGCCCCAGCCGCGAGTGAGAGGCCCGCCGAGCCCGCGCCGATAATGCACAGGTCGACGTTGTAATTCTTCACGTGCGCGTCTCCGCGCGCGGTGGGCGCAGCGCCTTGACGATCACTGGCAGAAGCGCCAGCGCAATCAGCGCCAGGATGGGCCCAAACACGGCAGGCGAGAGCAAGATCGCTCGCGCCGCGTCATTCGGATCGGAGGCTGCGCCAGTCTCCAGCGCCGCACGCAGGCCCGAGCCGACGGAGGCGTACACGAACGCGCCCGGAATCATTCCGATCAGGGTCGCCAGAACATAGTCGCGCAATGAGACGTTGAAAAAGGCGGGCGCGAGATTGACGACGAAGAAGGGTGCGATCGGCGTCAGGCGCAGCACCAAGAGATAGTTGAATGCGATCTTGCGCAGGCCCGCGCCGAGGCGCTCCACCCATCCGCCGGCGCGCGCGCGCAGCACATCGCCGAACGCCGAGCGCGCGGCGAGAAAGATGAGCGTCGCGCCGATAGTGGCGGCAATCCATGCCGCCGCGCCGCCGACCCATGTGCCAAACAGGAAGCCCCCGCTGAGCGTCAGGAAGCTGGCGCCAGGAATAGAGCTTGCGACTGCGATTCCGTAGACGAGCATGAACAGGGCGATGGCGGCGACATAGTTGCGCGCGACGAAGGCGTCGAGCGCGCTGCTCTGCGCGTACAACGCATCGAGAGACAGCCGCTCGTGCACGCGCAAGGCGAGCGCCAGGGCGAAGGCTGCCGCCACGATGAGGATAGGAATAAAGCGCGCCGGAGACTTCCTGGCCTGCAGAGTGGGTGTATCGGTCATGCGTTAAGCTGTTCGCTCCGGGTTTGGGCTGGGTTACGGGTGAAACCGGCAGGGTCGATGGCACGTAACACGTCGGGGCAAGGAGCGAACAGATGCGTTGGTGGCCGGCATTCATTATGGGATTGGCTTTTGCGGGGCAGGCCTGGGCGCAGCCGGCCGATGCCGCGCGCGAGACGGCTGTCTTCGCCGGGGGGTGCTTTTGGTGCGTCGAGAGCGACTTCGAGCACCTGGACGGCGTTATCGAGGCTGAATCCGGTTATACGGGCGGCGATTTGCAGAATCCCACTTACCGCAATCATGAAGGCCACGCTGAAGCGGTGAGAGTGATATTTGATCCTAGCCGCGTTACGTACGAGCAATTGCTGCATCACTTCTGGCGCCATCATGATCCGCTCGACGCAGGCGGCCAGTTCTGCGATCGCGGCGCCAGCTACGTTTCCGCTATCTTCGTCACCGATGCTCAACGCGCTGAAGCCGAGCGCTCGAGGGCGGAAGCTGCGCGAGCCCTTGGCCGCGACGTCGCGACCCCCATTCGTCCGGCGACGCGTTTCTGGCGAGCAGAGGACTATCATCAAGACTATTACCGCCGAAACGGCCTAACCTATCGCTTCTATCGCTTACGCTGTGGACGCGATGCACGGGTGGCGGAAGTGTGGCGCGGACATTGACGCACACGCGGATCGGCGTAGAGATCGCGCCTCGGTTCCTCTCGCGAGGATGAAAAGGGAACGCGGTGTAATTCCGCGGCTGCGCCCGCAGCTGTAAGCGGTGAGCATTTTGGCCAAACGCCACTGGAGCGATGCTACCGCGCTCCGGGAAGGCGGCCAAAGGCAAGGACCCGCAAAGCCAGAAGACCTGCCGAAGGAGCTCTTGGTCCGGGATGGGGCCAGCGGAGGGTCGGGTGCGTTTGTTGTTTTGCGCGTTCAGCGCGCTTCTTTTCATTTCACCTGCCTGGGCGGAGCCGCGGCGCATCGTCAGTCTCGATTACTGCGCCGATCAGTTTGTGCTTGCCCTTGCTGATCGCGAACAGATCGCGGCCGTGTCGCGCGGAGCGCTGCGCGACGATTCATATCTTCGAGAGCGCGCCCGGGGCCTGCGCCAAACGCGGGGAACGCTGGAGGAGACGTTGGCGCTGCGGCCCGACCTCGTCGTGCGCAATTGGGGCGGGCCATGGGATGCGAGCGAAGCCTATGCGCGCTTCGGCGTGCCGGTGTTGCAAGTAGGTGATGCCCCGACATTCGCGGCGGCGCGGGCGGACTTGATAGACGCCGCCCATACGCTCGCTCATGCTGAACGCGGGGCCGCGATAGCGCGCGACCTCGACGCCAGGCTTGGGCGCTTGCGCGCGAGCGCCCCTGCGGTGCGTGCGCCCGTGATGTACGTTTCGGCCGGCGGCGCCGTCGCCGGCAGCGGCGTGCTGCTTGACGATGTGATCACCGTCGCAGGCGGGCGCAACGTTCACACCGCGGCGAGCTGGACCGTGCTGCCGCTTGAGCGCTTGATCGAAACTCCGCCCGCGCTTGTAGTGCTCGGCTTTTTCGATCATGGACGAACGCGGATGAACGCATGGTCGCCGTCGCGCCATCCCGCCATGCGCCGCGCGCTCGCGCAAGCGCGCACGGTGAGTGTGCCGGCCCCAAGCATTGCTTGCGAGGCATGGTTTGCAATCGACGCCGCCGAGGCCGTCGCCGCGGCGCTGCGGCCGTGAGCGCAACGCACACGCTCTCGTTGGCGCTGGTCACGCTTAGTCTTCTTTTGCTGGGCGCCGCATTATGGCTTGGGCAAACGCCGCTCGCTTGGCCTTTCGCCGCCGACGATATCACGCGCGCCATCGTGTGGGAGATACGTCTCCCGCGTGCGTTGACAGCCTGGCTGGTGGGCGCCGCACTTGGGCTTTCGGGCGCTGCGCTGCAGGGATTGTTGCGCAACCCGCTCGCCGATGCCGGCGTCCTGGGCCTCTCCGGATTCGCCGCCCTTGGCGCGGTGATCGCGCTTGCTTTCGGGATTGCGGCGTTCGCGCCGATTGGCGCGCTTGTGTTCGCATTCGCTGCGGCGTCGATCGTAACCGCGCTGGGCTGGTCGGCGCGAGGTCCAGCGACCTTGGTCCTTATCGGGGTTGGGCTTTCGAGCTTTGCCGGCGGGCTCATCGCGCTGGCGCTCAACCTTGCGCCGAACCCTGGCGCGCTCGCTGACCTCGTAAATTGGACGTTGGGCTCGGTCGAGGCGCGCTCGCTGGAGGACGCAGCGCTCGCAGGCGGCCTTCTGGCGGCTGGAGCGACCTTGATTTTCATGGCCGCGCGCGGCTTGCAGGCGCTGACGCTCGGCGAGGAGGCGGCAAGCGCGATCGGCGCCGATCTCGCGCGAACACGCGCTCTCGTTGTGTTGGGCGCTGCCGCGTGCGCGGGCGGGGCGACCGCGGTTGCCGGTGTGATCGGATTTGTCGGTGTGGCTGCGCCCCATCTTGTGCGCGCGCTCGCCGGCCACGATCCGGCGCGCTTGCTGCTTCCAAGCGCGCTTGCCGGCGGCGCTTTGCTTGTCGGCGCAGACATCGCGGTGCGAGTGATGCCTACCGATGTCGAGCTAAAGCTCGGCGTTGCGGCGGCGTTGATCGGGGGGCCGGTGTTTGCATTGATTGCAGCGCGCCTCGCCGCGCGGGGAGGGGAGGCGTGAGCGCGCTCTTGTCGCTTCAGAACGCAAGCGTCTGGCTAGGCGCAACCTCAGCGCTCGCCGCCGCGACATTGCAGGTCGCTGCAGGCGAGGTCGTCGCCCTGGCGGGCCCCAACGGCGCGGGAAAGACCACCCTCATCCGCGCAGCACTCGGGATCGTGGCGTTGCACGCCGGGCGCGCCTCGCTGAGCGGCGATGATCCTCGCAGGCTTTCGGCTCGCCAGCGCGCGTTGCGCGCCGCCTATCTGCCGCAAAAGCCCTTTTCGGTGTGGCCGGTGACAGTCGAATGCTTGGTTGCGCTGGGGCGGTTTGCCCACGGAGCCGCGCCGGACCGTCTCGGAGCGCGCGACCAAGCCACCGTCGATTTGGCCTTGGAGGCGTGCTTGCTGACCCCTTTGCGCAAGCGCCGTATGGATGCGATCTCGGGCGGCGAGCGTGTGCGCGCACATTTGGCGCGAACCCTGGCGCAGGGCGCGCCTTTGCTTATGCTCGACGAGCCGACAGCGGGACTGGATCCGGCCCAATCGCTGGCGGTAGGCGACATATTGCACAGGCATGCGGCCGCGGGCGGCGCTGTTGTGTTTTCCACCCACGACATCGCACTCGCCGCACGCTGTTCGAACCGCACGGTCTTGTTGAAACAAGGGCGCATCATTTCGCAGGGCGCGCCGGAAAGCGCGCTGACGCCGGACTCAATTGAGGCGGCGTTCGGCAGGAAGGGTGCGTTGCACCGGGTCGGCGGCGCCATTGCGGCCGTATTCGTCTAATCAAAGCTTGAATGCGCCAGATTGTATCTCTTCGTACAACGCACGCGTGATGCGCTCATAACGATGAGCCGCGGGATGGTCGAAATAGAGATCAAACTCGGTTTTCGACGGATCGAAGCCGTCGCGCACGAGGTCGATCTTGCGATACTTGAGCGTCCCCGTCGTCTCCATTGCCGGCTGAATCCGGAGGAATACCGGTCGCGCAAAGGCAGGCAGTTCGCGCGCAAGAAAATCACGCAAGCCCTGCAGGTCGAACCCCTCACCTGGCGTTATCGCCGCCATGCCGGCGCGGCCATCGAGCTTATCGATCTTCACCCCATAGACGTTCGCCTCGTCCACGCCTGGATAGCGCGCAATCGCCTCGGCAACCTCGGTTGTGGAGACGTTTTCCCCTTTCCAGCGGAACGTGTCGCCGATGCGATCGACAAAGTAGAAATAGCCGTCCTCATCCTCGCGCATGAGATCGCCGGTGCGAAACCAGGCGTCGCCTTCGGCGAAGGCGCCGCGTAGAATCTTGCGCTCGGATGCGGCCTTGTCGGCGTAGCCGGTGTACCCGCCGCGGGCGTCGTCTTTGATGAGACCGATCGCTTCGCCAACCTCGCCAGCATCACAGGGAATGCAGAATCCATCAGGGCCGCGTTCGGGCGCCTCGGTCTCGACATCAAACCTCACCAGCCGCACATCGAAGCTGCCCCGCAGATACCCAGGAATGCGCCCAACCGCGCCGACCTTGCCGTCGAAATTGAACAGCGACACATTGCCTTCGGTCGAACCGTAGAATTCGAGGATGCGCGTCAAACCAAAACGAGTTTCGAACTCGGCCCACACTTCCGGCCTCAGCCCGTTGCCAAATCCGAGCCGCAAACGATGCGCGCGCTCCTTCGGGTGAGGTGTTTGATTGACGAGATAGCGGCAGAGCTCACCGATATAGACGAACATCGTGCAATCGTGCTCCATGACATCGTCCCAGAAGTGCGACGCGGAAAACTTGCGCCGCAACACCAAGGTCGCGCCATTGAGCCACGCCGCGCCCACTCCGCAGAGCCCGCCCGTTGAGTGATAGAGCGGGAGCGCGCAATAAAGCCGGTCCTCGGCATTGGCGCCCGTCGCGCCAGCGAAGGCGCGCATATAAAGCTGCGCGCGCGTGTGGGCGATTTTCGCCGCTTTCGGCATGCCGGTGGTGCCCGACGTGTAGATGTAGAGCGCTGCGTCGCGCGATTTCAGCCCAGCGCGCAGCGCCCGTGGCGGACGCTCCGGCGCTAGCTTGGGCTCTTTTAGGTCAAGTGCGCGTTGGCTCTCGCCGAGCGCGCCTTCGGCGTCGATCACCCAATAGATTAGCGGCCGCGCAAGCCCGGCGCGGATCGTGCCCACGGCGGCCACGCTCTCGGCGTCTGTTATGACGTGGCTGGCGCCCGAGATCGAAAGGCAATGGGCCAGCGCCGCGCCGGTTAAATTGTTGTTGATGAGCGCCGCCGCCGCGCCGATCTTCGCCAGCCCCATCCACGCCGGCACATATTCAGCGCGGTTCGGCAAGAGCAACGCCACCGTGTCGCCTTGCTTCAGCCCCGCCGCTAATCCCCATGCGGCGAACCTATTGGCGAGCGTGTCGAGCTGGCGATACGTAAAGCGCTCGCCCTCGAACACCAGCGCCGTATGGTCCGCGAAACGATCGCACGCGTCTTCGAAGTCGTCGCAGATGAGCGCGTCGGAATCAGGCGCGATTTCGCGGATGCGCCAGAACAAGCGCCCAACCCCGCTCAAAAACCTGATCTCCCGCGCAATCTGCGCCCACGGACTCATGTCGACGGCTCCCGGGCGAGCCATATATGCGTTCGCGCGCCGATGAAACTGGCGCTCAATGCCGCGCGCGAAACGTTCACATATCGTATGTCAGCGCCACGCCTTCGCTCACGGGCGTCGCTTGGCAGGTGAGCACGTAGCCATCTGCGAGTTCCTGCGCCGAAAGGCCGTAATTCACCTTCATCTCGACTTTGCCGCTGGTCACCTTGGCGCGGCAGGTGGCGCACACACCGCCTTTGCAGGCGAATGGCGCGGGCAGGCCAGCCGCGCGGACATTGTCCAGGATGGAGTGCCTTGCCGGATCGAACACGAGATTTGTACGACGGCCGTTGAGTGTCACACTCATCTTGAGGCCGGCGGCCTTTTCTTCAAGCGCGCGAGCCGCGGCCGCTTGCGCGGCTGAAAGCGGGCCAGTCGTGAAACGCTCGATGAGTATCTTGTCCTTGGGCGCCCCGCGCGCGCGCAGCGCTTCCTCGATCGCATCCATCATCGGGCCGGGGCCGCAGACAAAGAACACATCGGTGTCGGCGGGCGCTACGAGAGTTGAGAGGATCTCTTCGCATTTGACGCGATCGAGCTGGCCGTTGAAGAGCGCGATCTCTTCTTCTTCATCTTCCAGAAAATGAAAAACCGAGAGCCGGTCGATGTAACGATCCTTGAGGTTCGCGAGCTCTTCAAGAAACATGATGCTGGCCGAGACGCGGTTGCCGTAGCAGAGCGTGAAATGCGAACGCGGCTCTGTCTCAAGCGCTGACTTGATCAGCGATAATATCGGCGTGATGCCCGAGCCGCCGGCGAAGGCAGCGTAGGTCCGTTCGGCGTTTGGATCACATGCCCAAACGAAGCTGCCGTGCGGCGCCATGACCTCGAGGGTGTCGCCTGCTTTCAGCTCTCGGTTGGCCCAAGTGGAGAATACGCCGCCAGCGATCTGCTTGACGCCGATCTTCAGCACGCCTTCCGACGGCGCCACGCAGAGCGAATAATTACGCCGCACCTCCTCGCCGTTGAAGGCGCGGCGAACGGTCAAATGCTGGCCAGCTCGGAATGCGAACTTCGCGCCAAGCTCTGCAGGCGCTTCAAGCCACACCGACACCGCATCTGGTGTTTCACGTCTAACTTCAGCGACGCGGAGTGTGTGGAAGTCATGGCTCACCTTCCCCCTCCCCTAGAGGGGGAGGGGGCCAGGGGGTGGGGTGAGCTCATCCTCATCAATGGCACTTGAATCTGTCGAACGGCTCGGCGCAAGCACGGCAGCGCCACAGGGCCTTGCATGGCGTGGAGCCGAAGCGGCTGATTTCCTCGGTGTTCATCGAGCCACAGCGCGGGCACTGCGGGTGCGATTCATTTCGCAGGGAGGCGTTGGCTGCCCCCCGCGGCGGTGGAGCGATGCCATAAGCGCGCAACTTGTCGCGGCCTTCGTCCGTGATCCAATCGGTCGTCCAGGGTGGAGAGAGCGCAACCTCAAGGCGCACATGTGAAAATCCTGCGTTGTCGAGGGCGTGGCGAATGCTCTGCTCGATGAAGAGTGTCGCCGGGCAGCCAGTATAGGTTGGCGTGATGACAATGCGATCGGGTTCGATCGCACGAACAATGCCGAGATCAATTACGGAGACACACGGAATTTCCGGATCGGGGACGTCACTCAAGATCTTTGCGATCAAATCCGCTGCGTCATTCCGGATGCGCGGAGCGCCCGGAATGACGGAGGAATGAGGTGCTTTCGACGCCAACATCACCACGTCGCTCCCGGATAGGCGCGCTGCAGGAATTGCATTTCGCTGAGCAGATGGCCGAGGTGCTCGCTGTGATGGCCCGCACGCCCGCCAAGCACGGGCCGGCGCGGCGCGGGGCGCGCAAGCGTCGCCTCCGACAGCACGGCGTCGACGCGTGCGTCCCACGCTGGGCGCAGGGCGGCTTTGTCGACGGCGACGCCATCTTTGAGAAGCTTTCGGTCAAGCGCATCCATGTCGAACATCTCGTCGACGAAGCGCCACATCCAATCGAGCCCGGCCACAACGCGTTGCTTGCTTTCGTCCGTCCCATCGCCGAGGCGGACAATCCAGCCGCCGGCAAGCTGTTTATGGTAGGTCACTTCTTTCACCGCTTTGTCGGCAATCGCGGCTAGGCGTTCGTCCTTGGAAGACGCAAGGGCGCCAAGCTGCAATTCCTGAAACGCCGAGAAGAGGAATTGCCGCGCAATCGTTTGCGCGAAGTCGCCATTCGGCTGCTCCACGAGCAGGCAGTTGGAAAAATCGAGTGCGTCGCGCGTGAACGCGAGCCTGTCAGCATCGCGTCCCTTGGCCTCGACGTCGCCGGCTACGCCCAGGAAGTACGTCGCCTGGCCGATCAAGTCGAGCGCAACATTGGCGAGCGAGAGATCGACCTCAAGCGCGGGCGCGTGGCCACACCATTCCGAGAGGCGCTGGCCGAGGATGAGGCTGTCGTCGCCGAGGCGAAGGGCATATTGTGCGAGGGGAGGGGTCATCAGATGTGCTTGATGTGGTCGGGAATAGAATAGAACGTCGGGTGGCGGTAAATCTTGTCCTCCGCCGGCTCGAACAGCGGGCCGGAATCGGCAGGATCGGAAGCAACGATCTGCGCCGATGGCACGACCCACAAACTGACGCCCTCCATGCGCCGCGTGTAGGCGTCGCGCGCGTGCTCGAGCGCCATCTTGGCGTCGGCCGCATGCACGCTTCCCGCATGGCGGTGCGACAGCCCGCCCTTGGCGCGTACGAAAACCTCCCAAAGCGCCCAATCCTTCATTCTTCCTACTCCGCCGCGAATTTCGCCGCCGCACGCTTCTGGGCGTGAGCGCGCGCCGCCTCGCGCACCCAAGAGCCGTCTTCCCAAGCTTTCACGCGCGCAACCATGCGTTCCTTCGCGACCTGGCCCTCGCCTTTGACGACGGCGTAGAATTCCTCCCAATCGATTTCACCGAAATCGTAGTGGCTGCGCGCTTCGTTCCACTTGAGCGCTTTATCGGGAACCTTGAGGCCTATCGCCTCGGCTTGCGGCACGGTGACGTCGACAAATTTCTGCCGGAGCTCGTCATTGGTTTCCCGCTTGATGCGCCAGCGTATGCTTTGCTCGGTGTTGGGCGATTTGTCATCGGGGGGGCCGAACATCATGAGCGAGGGCCACCACCAACGGTTCAACGCATCCTGAGCCATGCGCCTTTGTTCGCGCGTGCCCGCGGCGAGCGCCATCGTCAGCTCGTAGCCTTGGCGCTGATGGAAGCTCTCCTCCTTGCAGATGCGCACCATCGCGCGCGCGTACGGCCCGTAGGAGGTTCGCTGCAGCGGCACCTGATTCATGATCGCTGCGCCATCGACAAGCCAGCCGATAGCGCCGATGTCGGCCCAAGTCAGCGTCGGGTAGTTGAAGATCGTGGAATACTTTGCCTTGCCGGAATGCAGAGCTTCAATCATCTCCTCGCGCGAGGTCCCCAGGGTTTCCGCGGCGGAGTAAAGATAGAGCCCGTGGCCGCCTTCGTCCTGGACCTTGGCCAACAATATTGCCTTGCGCCGCAAGTTTGGAGCGCGCGTGATCCAGTTTCCTTCCGGCAGCATGCCCACGATTTCCGAGTGCGCGTGCTGTGAGATCTGCCGCACCAGAGTGCGTCGGTAGGCTTCCGGCATCCAATCCTTCGGCTCGACAAAGTTGTCACTGGCCACGCGCGCCTCGAAGGCGGCCAAGAGGGCCGGATCCTCAGCGACAAGGGCCTCGGGTTTCTTCTTGTCCTTGCCGCTCAAATCGGTCGTGTACAATGCCAACTCTCCCGCAGCGGAAAATAGAATAAACCGACCGAGCGGTCAATTAATCGGCGCCCGCCAGCACCGGCCCCCCGATTGTCCTGGAAAGGCCCGTAAATTCTGCGATTGTTCGACCGTCCGTGGTTCTTACACTGACTTGGTACACTCCTGAACGCCCATTGCGCGAGGATTCCCGCGCTTCCGCCACCAACATCTCGCCCTCCCGCGCTGGCGCGAGGAAGGCGATGCTGGCGTGCTGGGCCACCGTGATTTCGTTGCGCGAATTGCAGGCGTACGCGAAGGCGGTGTCGGCCAGGGAGAAGATCATGCCGCCGTGCGCGATGGCGTGGCCGTTCAGCATGTCGGCGCGCACCTGCATTCCCACGCGCGCATAGCCTTCGCGCGCCTCTTCGATGACGAGCCCCCAAGCCGGTCCCGTGCCTTCTCGCGCCAACATTGCCTCAGCGACGCGCCGTGCTAACTCGTCGGCTTTGCTCATGTTGTCTCTCGATTTGACCACCTCGCCATTCTATCATACCCCATGCTCCGCCGCGATGGAGTGCGAGGCCCTCCCATGAGCTACGAAACGATACTCTTCGACGTCAATGATGGCGTCGCGCGACTGACGCTCAATCGACCGGATCGGCTGAACAGTTTCACGGTGCAAATGCACGATGAGGTTTCGCGAGCGCTTGAAGCGGTGTCGTCCGGCAACGCGCGCGTGCTCGTGCTGACGGGCGCGGGGAGGGGTTTTTGCGCCGGCCAGGATCTGTCGGACCGCGCCGTGGCGCCGGGGGGCAATGTCGATCTCGGTGAATCGCTTGAGAAGCGCTACAATCCGCTGGTGCGCCGCCTGGCCAGCTTGGAAATGCCGGTGATCTGCGCGGTAAATGGCGTGGCCGCTGGCGCTGGCGCTAACATCGCGCTCGCCTGCGATATCGTGATCGCGGCGCGCAGCGCCAAATTCATCCAGAGCTTCGCCAATATCGGGCTCATCCCGGATTCTGGCGGCACTTGGAGCTTGCCGCGTCTGGCGGGTCAAGCGCGCGCGTTGGGTTTGGCGCTCACGGGCGAGCCCTTGACCGCCGAACGCGCCGAGGCCTGGGGGCTTATCTGGAAGTGGGTGGACGATGACAAGCTCGCCGCCGAGGTCGACGCGCTCGCGGTGAAATTCGCCGCCGCGCCCACAAAGGGCTTGGCCGCCACGAAAAGGCTCCTGCGCGAGAGCGGTGCGTGCACGCTTGAGGCGCAGCTCGAAATCGAACGCGACGCGCAAAGCGCGCTTGGCCGCACAAACGATTATCGCGAAGGCGTCGCCGCGTTCATGGAGAAGAGGCCGGCGAAGTTCGGCGGAAACTAGCTCGTGCGAAGCAAGCGCGTGCCGTCCTTCCCCGTGAGGGGGAGGCGTCGCGACGACCGCCCCCTCCGGGGGAGCACGCTGATCGCCAACGGAGTTTGCGAAATGAACCCTGTCACACTTCAAAACTACGCCGAAGGCCGTTGGACAGCTGGGGCCGGCGGCATGGCGGAGCTGCGCTCGGCGGTGAACGGCGATGTCGTTGCACTCACGTCTTCGCAAGGCCTCGACTTTGGCGCCATGGCGCGGTTCGCGCGTGACAAGGGTGGGCCGGCATTGCGCGCGCTGACATTTCACGAGCGCGCGCGGATCTTGAAGGCGCTCGCCGATGCGCTGACGGCGCGCAAGGAAGAACTCTACGAGCTGTCATACAACACAGGCGCGACGCGCGCTGATTCCTGGATCGATATCGACGGCGGCATCGGCACATTCGCGGTGTACCAGAGCAAGGGCCGGCGCGAGCTTCCGAATGAGCGCGTGCTAATCGATGGCGCGGTTGAGGGACTTTCGCGCGGCGGGACTTTTCAGGGACTGCATGTGTTCACTTCGCGCCAAGGCGTGGCCGTGCACATCAACGCTTTCAACTTTCCCGTCTGGGGCATGCTGGAGAAACTGGCGCCGGCCTTCCTGGCCGGTATGCCCGCCATCGTGAAGCCGGCCAGCGCGACCGCCTACCTCACCGAAGCCGCCGTGCGCATCATGATCGAGGCCAACGTGTTGCCGCAAGGTGCGCTGCAGCTGGTCGCAGGCTCGCTCGGCGATTTGTTTGACCATTTGGCCTGTCAGGATGTCGTCTCGTTCACCGGTTCGGCGCAGACAGCGGAAAAGCTGCAAACCCATCCCGTGATCGCGCGCGAAAGCGTGCGCTTCATTGCCGAGCGCGACTCCCTCAATGCCTCGGTGCTCGGTCCGGATGCGACGTCTGAAAGCCCCGAGTTCGATCTCTTCATCAAGGAGGTCGCCAAAGAAATGAGCGTGAAGGCGGGACAGAAATGCACCGCCATTCGCCGCGTGTTTGTGCCAGCGCCGTTGCTTGACGCAGCGGAGGCCGCGCTAAAGGCAAGACTGGCGAAGATCGTCATCGGCGATCCGCGCGAGGAAGCGACGCGCATGGGCGCGCTGGTTAGCGTCAGCCAGCGAGAGGATGTGCGCGCCAGGATCGCTGAACTTGCGCGCGACGGTGAAATCGTGTTGGGCGATCCCAGCGCTGCGCCGGTCAACGAGAAGGGCGCATTCATGACCCCGGTGCTGCTGCTTTGTGAGCGGCCGTGGCAGGCGCGCGCCATCCACGATGTCGAAGCGTTCGGACCGGTATCGACCTTGATGCCCTACAGGGATGGCGCCGATGCGATCGCGCTTGCCAATCGCGGCAAGGGCTCGCTCGTGATGAGCGTATTCACGCACGATGCGAATTTCGCCCGTGACGTTGTATTCGGCGCCGGCGCTTTTCATGGGCGCATCGCCTTCATCGACCGCGATAGCGGCAAGGAATCCACAGGCCACGGCTCGCCGATGCCGCATATGATCCATGGTGGACCCGGCCGCGCCGGGGGCGGGGAGGAGATGGGAGGAATGCGCGGCGTGATGCACTATATGCAGCGCACGGCGCTGCAGGGCCATCCGCGCATGCTCTCGTCCATCGCGGGCCGCTATATCGCTGGCGCTCCGACAAAGGATGCCGGCGTGCATCCGTTCAGGCTCAAATTCCATGATCTCGGCGTCGGGCATCAGCTCAAAACCAAGCCGCGCGAAATCTCCATGGACGATATCGAGCACTTTGCGCGCTTCACCGGCGACACTTTTTACGCTCATTTGGATGAAGAGGCCGCGCGCGCCAATCCGTTATTTGGAGGGCGCGTCGCACACGGTTATCTCATCTTGTCGTTTGCGGCGGGGCTGTTCGTCGATCCCGCACCCGGGCCCGTGCTAGCTAATTATGGCCTCGACAATCTGCGCTTCGTGAAGCCGGTCAAGCCCGGCGAGACAATACAAGTGACGCTGACGGTCAAGGAGAAGACGCTGCGCAAGCCCGACCAGGGGGAAGTGCGCTGGGATGTGCTCGTTAGCAATGGCGAGGGCGAAACCGTGGCGGCGTATGATCTTTTGACGATGAACGCGGCTTAGCTTGGCGGAAGCCGCGGCGCCACGTGTTGTGGGGGGTCCGGGTTCACGGCCAAAGCGTCGGACCTCAATGCGACTCACGGCTTGGATCGGGCTCGGTGTCGCACTTGAGGTCCAAAGACGCTTTGGATTCAGGAGTTTCTAAAGCAACTTTGGACTTTAAATTCGCTCTGCGCCCGCCATCGAAATGAGGCGAATTTAAAGTCCGTTGCTTTAGCGCCGAGCCCCGGAATGACGCAACGGGAAAGACAAGTGCAAGAAGCTGGTGTTGAAGCCTAAGCCGCTGCCTTCAGCGCTTCGACGAAGCGCGGAATATCGGCCATGCGCAAACCCGCGACGTTGATGCGGGCGGCGTCGGTCAGGTAGATGGCGTGCTTCTCGCGCAGCGTCACGATTTGCCCGGGCGTAAGCGGCAGCGTCGAAAACATGCCTTTCTGCTCTGCAATCAAATGCATCGGGATCGAGTTGACGCGCTCCGCGGCAAGCGCGGCGCGGGTGCGTTTGATATGAGCGCGAATGTGGTCGAGTTCGTTTTTCCACGACGCCCGCAACCCATCATCTCCCAGCACCTCGCGCACGCAGGCGGCGCCGTGATCGGGCGGCATGGAGTAATTTGCCCGCGCAATCGCCGCGAGATTGCTCATCACGGCGTGCCGCGCCTTTTCGGCCGCCTTGACGTAAAGCGCGCCCACGCGCTCGCGATAGAGCCCAAATGATTTGGCGCCCGACACAGCGACGATTGCTTCCGGCACACGCGCCAGAAATGCGCGGGCCCCGCCCACGTCCTCCTCGACGCCATCGCCGAAACCTTGGTAGGCGAGATCGAGAAATGGGATAAGCCCACGCGCCAACACTGCATCCGCGAGCGTGTCCCAATGCTCGGGCGTGAAATCGGCGCCGAGCGGGTTGTGGCAACACGCTTGCAAAATGAGTGCATCGCCGCGCTCGGCGCGTGCGAAGCCGTCAATCAGCCTTTCAGTGTCGATGCGTTGCTCGGCGACATTGAAGAAGGGAACATCTATTCGCTCGAGCCTCGCCGCTGCGAGGATCGCCGGATGGTTCGGCCAAGACGGCGTCGGCAGGATGACCCGTTTGGTCCCGGATTCACGCAATAGCTCGCAGCCGAGCCGAAGCGCGCCAGTGCCGCCCACGGTCTGGATCGAAACGAGTTCGCTCGCTGTGGCGCCAAATGCGAGCTCCCCCAGGAGGTTCAAGAACTCAGCGTCGCCCTGCTGACCGACATAGGATTTCGTCTTCTGCGCAGAAACGAGGCGGCGTTCGGCTTCCTTCACGGCCGCCATCACCGGCGTCAGGCCGCTGGCGTCGCGATAGACGCCGACGCCGAGGTCGATCTTGTCGGCGCGCGGATCCTCGCGGAACATCTTGATGATCTTCAGGAGCGGGTCGGGCGCTTTTGGCGCGAGAGAGTCAATCATTGGTCTCAATTCAATCTTCAAGCGGCCAGCTTTCCAGAACTTCGACAAAACGTGTCAGCCACACGTTGGTTTGGCGGCCGTCGATCACCCGGTGGTCGATGGTGAGCGAAACGTAGGCCATCGGGCGAACCTGAATCGCGTCAGCGCCGTTCACGTCGCGCACGACGACGCGTTTCTCCAGCTTGCCCACGCCCAATATCGCCGATTGCGGCTGGTTGATGATGATGGGCGTCGCCAGCAATGATCCGGAAACGCCGTGGTTGGAAATCGTGAACGTGCCGCCTTGCACGTCGGCGGGCTTCAATTGTCTGCTGCGGGCGCGCCCGGTCAGATCGGCGAGCCGCGCGGCCGTCTCTTTCAGCGAAAGCGTTTGCGCGCGCTGAATGACGGGCACGATCAGACCCATCTCACCCAACGCCACGCCCATGCCGATATTCACGTCCGTGAACACTTCCAGGAAATCGTCGCGCCAGCGCGCGTTCACATTGGGCGAGACCCTCATCGCCTCTGCCGCCGCGCGCACGATGTAGGCGGAATAGGTCAGCGGCGCGCCCGCTTTCTCGTATTGTCCCTTGTGCTTGGCGCGATGCGCGGCGATGGCGGTGAAATCCGCCTCGAACACCGCAGTGACATGGGGCGCGGTGGCAACCGAGCGCGACATGTGCTCGGCGATGGACCTGCGCATGGGGTCGTGCGGAATTTTTCTTGGTCCAAGAGGCGCGCGCTTGATGTGAGCCTCAACATCCGTGTGCGTAATCCGCCCGTCGCGGCCGGAGCCGGCGATCTCGGATGGCGAGAGTTTGTGTTCAGAGAGCAGGCGCTTCACCAAGGGAGAGAGGCGCATCTCAATTTCGTCATCCCGGCCGGAGGCGCGTAGCGCCGCAGAGCCGAGACCCAGTGGATCAGAGCTCTTTGCGTTTGTCCCCGGGTCCGGGGTCTCGCTCCGGGCGTCCGGGATGGCGGAGGTGTTCAACACCCCCAAAGTTGCGCCTGGCGCTGCTTCGTCGCCTTCATTGAGCGCAATCGATTGCAACACGCCGTCGGCAGGCGAGGGGACTTCGACCGCAACCTTGTCGGTTTCCAGTTCGACGATCGGCTCGTCCTGCTTCACCGCGTCGCCCGGCTTCTTCAGCCACGCGCGGATGACGGATTTCGAGCCCTCTTGTTCGAACGGCATCAGGATGTCGATGGTGCTCATCAAAACCGCACCATCTCTTCGATCTTCGCGGCGATGCGCTCCACTGAGGGCAGCGCCCATTCCATCAGCGCGGGGTGATGCGGGCTCGGAATGTCGGGCATGGTCAGGCGCGCCACAGGGGCGTCGAGATCGAGGAAGCCTTCATCGGCGACGACCGCGGCGATCTCCGCCCCAAAGCCGCCAGTCATTATATCTTCGTGAACGATCAGACAGCGATGCGTGCGGCCAACCGATGCGAGCACCGCTTCGCGATCCCACGGCGAAAGCGTACGCAGATCGAGGATATCGGCGCTCGCGCCCGCCTTGTCGGCGCCCGCCTCGCAGCGCTCCACCATCGCGCCCCATGTTACGATGGTAATATCGCCGCCCTCGCGCACGCGTTTTGCTATGCCGAATCTTAGCGCAAAATCGTCTCCAGGATAGGGACGGCGTGCGCTCGCCGCGTCAAGCATGTTGCGATGCTCGAGGAACATCACCGGATCATTGCCGCGCAGCGCCGTGCGGAGAAGGCCCACAGCATCCTCCGCGTTGCTTGGACACGCCACGCGCCAACCTGGGCTATGCACGAACTGCACTTCGTTGGTTTGGCTGTGCCAGGGATCACCGCATTTGAAGAAGCCGACCGGCATGCGTACGACCATCGGAGCGGCGAAACGATTGGCCGTGCGCCAACGCATGGTTCCGCAATCATTTATCTGTTCGCAGGCAGGATCGGCGTACTTGCGGAACTGGATTTCCGGAACCGGCATCAAGCCGGCGATGGCCATGCCAACGGCCCGACCGATTATGCCTTCCTCCGACAGTGAGGTGTCGAACACGCGATCGGACCCGTACTTCTCCTGCAGGCCCAGCGTGACCCCGTGAACGCCGCCCTTTGGGCCGACGTCTTCACCGAATACAAGCACGCGCGGGTTGATCGACAGTTCATGATCGAGCGTGCGCCGTATCGCTGTGATCATGTTGATGCGGGCGCCTTCCGGCGTGGGCTCATCCGTTGCAGGCGGGCGCGCGCAGGACGCGTTCCAGAGCCCGCCTTCTTGTTGCAAGAGCACCTTCCCGCGGTCGTCGGTTTCGCTGAACACGAAGCGGGTGACGCCCCTAGGCTCCGCAATTGGCCGCTGCTCTGCAACTCGGAGCGCGCGCTCAACTTCTTCCTTTGCTTCCGTTTCCAAGGCCTCCCATTCCGCCGCTGACATCGCCGAGGGGACTAGACGCGCCTTTAGCTTCGGCAACGGATCGCGGCTCCATTCCGAGGCGATCTCGTCCTTGGATTTGTAGGCTTGAGTGTCCTGGAACGAGTGGCCCTGCAAGCGCGGGACCGCCAGGCGCAGCAGCGCAGGCCCACGGCCGGCGCGCACATGGGAAACCGCCTCGCGGATCAACGTGGATGCTGCATCCGGGTCGGTCCCGTCGCCATCGTACACCTTGAGTCCAGAAAAACTCGCAAGGTTCTCGGCGATGTTGGAGCCTGGCGTTTGCAGCCAGCCAGGCGTTGAGATGCCGTAGCCATTGTCTTCGACGTAGAACAGCATCGGCAATTTCAGCGTCGTCGCCATCGTAAGCGCGGACCAGAAGCCGTTGGTCGCCACTGAGGCGTCGCCGCCGAGCGCGACGCCGATAGCGCCGTCAAAGGCGCGGTCATTCAAGACGCGTCTGTGATACTCGACCGCCTGAGCGTAGCCTGCCGTAGGCGTATATTGCGCGCCGACGCCGCCGCACATGGGCAGCGCCGAGGCGCCGTGGGCGTTAGGGTAGTTGAACACGGCGCCGATGTCGCGTCCGTCGGAATAACCGCCCGCACGGCCCATGGATGAACCGAGCGCGTCTTCGAGCCGCACGCCGAGCGCAAGAAGGATGGGGCGAGAGCGGTAGTAGCCGCAGATGGCGTCTTTCGGGTGAGTGAGCTGCAACCCCAGGAGCACCTGCCCCATGTCGTGGCCGCGAGCCGAGAACTGGTAGAAAATCTTCTTTTCGGGAATGAGGCGTGTCTCTTCGAGCGTGTCCATCGCGCGCGAGCGCTGCACCAGGGAAACGACGCGGGCCCAGTCGGGCGTGGGGGCTGGTCGCGGCGAGGGCTTGGCGCGGGCGCTCATGGCCCGTGACAATAGGAACCTTCGAGCGAAAAAGCTGTGCGTTTTGCGTAGCTGGCGGGTCGCGTGTTGCATGAACCATGCGATGGTGTAGCATTAATCGCATGAAACATGAATCAGTCGCGGACGCAGCCGACCTGCGCCTGCTCCGCGCCGTGCAGCGCGACGCTTCAGTTTCTCAGGCGGAGCTGGCGGCGGAGGCGGGCATTTCGCCCAGCCTGGTTTCGCGGCGTTTGGCGCGGCTAAAAGAAACGGGCGTGCTGCGCGCGGTCGTGGGCCTAATCGAGCCGGGGCGGGTGGGACTGTCCTGCGCGGCGATCATTCGCGTACGGCTGCGCGATCACTCGGCCGCCAACGTACGCGCGTTTCGCGATGTCGTGCAGCGCATGAAGGAGGCGACCTTCTGCGTCATGCTCACGGGCGAAGCCGACTATCTGGTCAAGATCGTGGCGCGCGATCTGCCGCACTTTCAGGAAATCGTGCAATCCAAGCTCTTGCGTTGCTCCGCCATCGCCCACATGGAAAGTTCGATCGTCCTTGAATACCTGAAAGATACAACCGAGCTGCCGTTGCCGGATTAATGCGTCGCATGCGCAGCACCCGCGTGCACCGGCAGCAGGATCTCAAACGCACCCGCGGTTTCGAACGTCAAAGTCAGGGGAATTTCTTCGCCCTCAAGGAAGGGCGCGGTCACGCCCGTGAACATGAGGTGCAAGCCGCTCGGACCGAAGGCGACGCTGCCGCCAGCGGGAATGGCCACCCCTTCGACGGCGCGCATGCGCATGACATCGCCGTCCATGCTCATTTCGTGCATCTCGACGCTCACCGCACGCGGGCTCGACACCGCTATCAGGCGGTCATCGGCGCCGGCGCCGTTGGCGATCGTAAGGTAACCTGCCGCGACATCGATGCCCGCCGGGGTTGGCGCGGCCCACGCTTCGCGCACCTCCAGCGCGCCTGTCTCTTGGGGTTGAGACTGGGGCGCCCCGCAAGCGGCGGCGAGAGCGAGGAATGTGATGGCAGCGATCCTTTTCATGGGGCCGCAAGCTAAGCAAATTTCGCGCCAATGTCAGGCGCCGCCACGCCGCATGGCGCAATGGACGAGCGCGCCATTTGCGGCCATAAGTCCGGCAAATTCCCCAAGCCCCGCGGAGCCTCGCCATGCGCGCTATATCGCACTTCATCAACGCCAAATTGGTTTCTGACGCGGCGCGCAAGGGCCAGGTGTTCAATCCCAACACGGGACAGGTGCAGGCCGAGGTCGCCTTCTCCACCGCCAAGACTGTGGACGCCGCCGTCGCCGCCGCAAGCGCTGCATTTCCGGGCTGGGCCGCAACCAATCCCCAGCGCCGTGCTCGCGTCATGTTCGCGTTCAAGGGGCTTGTCGAAAGGCACATGGAAGAACTGGCTCTGATGCTTTCAAGCGAGCACGGCAAAGTGCTGGCCGATTCTCGTGGCGACATTCAGCGCGGCTTGGAAGTGATCGAGTTCGCGTGCGGCATCCCGCATGCCCTGAAAGGCGAATACACCGAGGGCGCGGGGCCGGGCATCGACGTCTATTCGATGCGTCAGCCCTTGGGCGTTGTCGCCGGCATCACGCCGTTCAATTTCCCGGCCATGATTCCGATGTGGATGTTCGGCGTCGCCATCGCGTGCGGCAACACATTCATCTTGAAGCCCAGCGAGAAGGACCCGAGCGTACCTGTGCGCCTGGCTGAGTTGATGATGGAAGCCGGCGCGCCGGCCGGCGTGCTCAATGTCGTGCATGGCGACAAGGAAGCGGTCGACGCCATCTTGGCGCACCCCGACATCAAAGCCGTCAGCTTCGTCGGCTCCTCCGACATCGCGCAGTACATCTATTCAGTCGGCACGGCGAACGGCAAACGCGTGCAGGCGATGGGTGGCGCCAAGAATCACGGCGTGGTGCTTCCCGATGCGGACATGGATCAGGTCGTGAAGGATCTGGTCGGCGCTGCGTACGGCTCCGCAGGTGAGCGCTGCATGGCGCTGCCTGTTGTGGTGCCGGTCGGCAAGAAGACGTGCGACGATTTGCGCGAACGTCTGTTGCCGGAAATCGAGCGCTTGAAGGTGGGGATTTCCACCGATCCCGACGCTCAGTATGGGCCAGTCGTCTCCGCCGCGCACAAGGCCAAGATCGAAGGCTATATCGGCATCGGCGCGGAAGAGGGCGCGGAGCTCGTGCGCGACGGCCGCGGTTTCAAGCTCCAAGGTTATGAGAGCGGTTATTTCATCGGCCCGTCGCTCTTCGATCGCGTCACGACCAAGATGCGCACCTACAAGGAAGAAATCTTCGGCCCGGTGCTGCAGATCGTGCGCGCCGAGACGTTCGAGGAGGCGCTCACGCTGCCTTCCCAGCACCAATACGGCAATGGCGTCGCGATCTTCACGCGCAACGGCCGCGCCGCGCGCGAGTTCGCCCAACGCGTGAATGTCGGCATGGTCGGCATCAACGTGCCCATTCCCGTGCCGGTCGCCTATCACACCTTCGGTGGTTGGAAGCGCAGCGCGTTCGGGGACACCAACCAGCACGGCATGGAGGGCGTGAAGTTCTACACCAAGGTGAAAACCATCACCGCCCGCTGGCCTGAAGGCGATGTCGGGGATCAGAGCTTCGTCATCCCGACGATGCGGTGAGCGTTTGGCGGATGACCTGCCACCTCCAAGCAAGCGTTTCGCGAAGCACAAACTTGGACTTCGTGTGCACGCTATCTTATGGAACGACTGGGATCCGATCGGCGTGAACAGCAAGGAACTCCGTCATTCCGGGGCTCGCGCAGCGAGAACCCGGAACCCAGGGGATCGTAGGCGCGGTGCGTTTGCCCCTAGGTTCCGGATCGCGCTCCGCGCGTCCGGAATGACGAGCGTTGTTAGATGGAATTTGCTTTGACTGATCTCCTCACCTCCGTCTCTTCCGGCCTCGCGACGCTGACGCTCAACCGCCCCGAAGCGCTGCATGCGCTGAACACGCACATGTGCCGCAACATGATCCAGGCGCTCCTGGCCTGGCGCGAGGATGCAGGCGTGAAGGCGGTTCTCATCGATCACGCACCGGGCACGCGCGGGTTTTGCGCTGGCGGCGACATCCGCATGCTGGCGGAATCGAGCAAGGGCGATGGCCGCGAGGCGCGCGAGTTCTTCCATACCGAGTACCAGCTCAATCATCTCTTGTTTGCGTACAACAAGCCGGTGATCGCGATCATGGACGGGGTCACCATGGGCGGCGGCGTCGGCATCTCTATGCCGGCGAAGTTTCGCATCGCCACCGAGAACACCACCTACGCCATGCCCGAAACCGGCATCGGCTTGTTCCCGGACGTTGGCGGCGGCTGGTATCTGCCGCGCAAGCCGGGACATATCGGCCTGTGGCTGGCGCTCACTGGTGCGAGGCTCAAGGCCGCGGACTGTCTGATCGCGGGCGTGGCGACGCACTTCGTGGAAGCCTCACGGCTCGACGAACTGAAGCAAGCACTGCGTTCCGCGACGGCGCCACCGGCCCAATTTCCTGCACGCCCCCTTTCTGGAACGCTCGCGCAATTTGCAACACAAGGCGGCCCGCCGCGCGAACTTACGCCCCACAACATCGAACGCATTGCTCGCATCTTCGCGCTGGACTCTGTCGAAGCGATCTTCGCAGCGCTCGAAGCTGATGGTTCGGATTGGGCGAAGTCGCAACTGGCGACGCTTCAAACCAAATCGCCGCAAACGCTGAAGGTCGCGTTCCGCCAGCTGCGCGAAGGCGCATGCATGCAAAGCTTCACCGACGAAATGCGCCAGGAATACCGGATCGGCGCACGTGTGGTGCAGAGGCATGATTTCCTGGAAGGCGTGCGCGCGCTGATTGTCGACAAGGACAACAAGCCGACCTGGAACCCGCCGACGCTAGCGGGCGTCACAGAGGTGATGCTGAACGAGATTTTCGCGCCGCTCCCCGGAGCAGAGGAGTGGCGCCCGCTGCCGTAGATGTTTCAGGAGCGCTCGACGCCATTTTCGCGCAGTTGATCGACTGTCGATTGCGCTCGCCGCCATAACCTGAAAGCGATTGGCCGTCGCTGCCGCATTCACCCAAGCGCGACGGCGCAAAGCAGGGGATACAATGTTGAATCGATTGCTCATGGCGGCCGGCGCCGCCTTTATGATCTTGGCGGCGCCTGGCGAGGCCGCCGAACTCAGTTTCACAGCCGCGCTCAACGGGCGCCAGGAGCCGACGCTCACCGGCTCCGCCGCGACAGGGGCCGCCACCATCAGTGTCGATACCGAAGCGCAAACACTGAGCGTGAACATGCGCATTACCGGCATCACGACGGGCGATCTCTGGGATCACTTGATTCACGTCGGCATGGGTCCAGTGCACCTGCACCTCTACGCCGCCAACGGCGACATCTCGTTGCTGGTGCCATTTCCGTACGGCGCGAACTATGCGCCCACCCCCGACGGCTTCACTCTGAGCGTCGAAGAATATTCCTACGCTGACGGCGCGGCCGTGCTGCAGTCGGACATGAACTTTGAGACGTTTGTCGCTACGTTGGGCTCGGAGTTCGTTTATCTCAACATCCACACGGACGCGGTTCAGGACGGCGAGATTAGCGGGCGGTTGACGCCAGCCAGTTGACGGATGCTGCGTTTCTAGACCGCCGGCGCTCTCGCCGGCGTGTTCCATTTGCTCTAAGTGAAACCCAACAAGCGCTGTCGGCGTCGGCTGGCGCGGCGCCGGCGGTCCAGATAACAACGGAGCAACCTCATGACCCGCGTTGCATTCATCGGCCTTGGCAACATGGGCTCTGGCATGGCGGCCAATCAGGTGAAGGCTGGGCGTGAGGTCCTGGCGTTTGATTTGAGCGCCGAGGCGCTGACGCGGGCCAAGGAGCAGGGCATGAGCCCCGCCTCGTCGGCCGCCGAGGCGGTAAAGGATGCCGACATCGTCATCACCATGCTGCCCGCCGGGCAGCACGTCAGCGGCGTTTACGGCGAGGCGATTCTGCCCAATGCCCGCAAGGATGCGCTCCTGATCGATTGCTCGACGATCGACGTGGACACCGCTCGCACGGTCGCGCGCGATGCGGCTATGGCTGGCTTCCGCGCCGCCGACGCGCCCGTTTCCGGCGGCACGGCTGCGGCGACCGGGGGTACGCTCACGTTCATGGTCGGTTGTCGCGAGCAGGACTTCACTGATTTCGAAGACGCGCTGAAGCCGATGGCGAAGGCGGTGATCCATGCCGGCGCCACTGGCGCCGGCCAGGCGGCCAAGATTTGCAACAACATGCTCCTCGGCATTTCCATGATCGGCACGTGCGAAGCTTTCGCGTTGGCCGAACGCCTGGGGCTCGACGCCCAGAGATTTTTCGACATCGCATCGAAAGCATCCGGGCAGTGCTGGTCGCTCACGTCCTATTGCCCCTGGCCAGGGCCGGTTCCAGCCGCGCCGTCGAACCGCAACTACGAAGGGGGCTTTGCCGCCGCGATGATGCTGAAGGACCTGAAGCTGTCGCAGGACGCCGCCGAAAGCTTGGGCGCGTCAACCCCGCTCGGCGGCGGCGCAGAGGCGCTTTACAATGAATTCGTGGCGCGGGGGTTCGGCGGCAAGGATTTTTCCGCCATCCTTGAAATGCTGCGCGGCAAGCTCTAGCTGGTGATCGCTCTTGATGAGTAGTGTCGCGTTTGTCCTCCCCCGCGAGGGGGAGGTGGCGGATCGCTTGCGATCCGACGGAGCGGGCGGCGGTGACAACGTCGCGTTTCCTCCCCCTCCGGGGGAGCACGATGCGCTTCAGCCTCAGGCGATCAAACTCCCTAGTAGTTGCGTGTGCCTGACCGGCGGCGCGGCGCGCGCTCTGGGGGCGCATCTTCCGGCACCGCTACGATCCGCGGCAGGCTCACCAGTGCCTCAAAAGTCAGCGTTGTCGTGTGACTTTGCACGGCCGCCTCTGATCCCGCGGGCGCGGTGGCGCGATGTCGCGCCGCGATCACGTAATGGCCAGGTGCATCGAGCGAGACATGCGCGCGGCCATCGGCGCCTGTGGCGACGTAGCGATCGACCATGGTGTCGGAATCGCCAGCCGCATAGATAACAACGGCGGTATTCGCCAACGGCGCGCCGTTGTACAATATTTCTATGTCGAAGCCGTTGGCGGTGAGCACTTGGTTTGGGTGTGTTACAGGGCGGATGGCCAAGCGCCCGATCGTGCGATCGACGACCGTGCGTGTCGGCCCCCCGCGCGTAACGTAAACATCCGAGACGGTGACGGTTTGGATTGAAGTCGTCGGCGCTCCTTCCGGGACGGCCTCGCCGCTGGCAAGTGGACGCCATTGCCCATCGACGCCAACAAGCGTTGTCACCGCGCCCAATTGCTCCCCGGTCGATACCCGGTAGGTGCCCCCGTTTGGCAAAGAGGTCTCGAGCCGCGTCGTTACCCCGCTGACGGCCACGCTGCGGAACGGCTGATCGCTCCCGTTGGGATGGAGCACGGTAAGTCGCGGCGCGATCGCCACCGCTGGCGTGAAAAAGTGATTGGCGAAAGCGCCTTCGACAACGACATCGGCGTCCGAAGTCCAGAACTCATCGGGCTTCAGATAGGTCGTATAGGCTTGAGCCGAGCCAGTCGAAACAATGGCCAGCACCGCCGCCAGCACGCATGCTTTCATGTGCCTCATCCCGTCCGCCACGAAAAAATGTCTAACCACACACTGAGCGCTGCTTTCAAGCGAGTAACGCGAGTGTGAAGGTGACTGAGCGTTGCCCGGGCGTCCTAGTGGAGCGAATTTGACATTCGCATCCCCCATTGCGCAACCCTCGGAGCGAATGTCAAATTCATCAGCTCCACTAAGATTCCTTGATTTCTAGTGGTCCTGATGATTCTGGCATTTGCC
>Ga0247727_10000425_pt1 | contig 102733 bp, 94 predicted proteins | sample WisWelCaveWW1625_FD_202498 | JGI IMG/M metagenome (GOLD analysis project Ga0247727, IMG submission 202498) | Biofilm microbial communities from Wishing Well Cave, Virginia, United States - WW16-25 | ecosystem: Environmental > Aquatic > Deep subsurface > Groundwater > Cave microbial mat...
AAGCAGTTCGGCGTTGAGACCCCCCGGTTGGCCGCCCAACGCCCCGAAGCGTTGAAGCGTGAGAGGAAGAACCCCATGGAATCGACCCTGCAGAAGCCGGCCCTCGTCGCCGCCAAGACCACCCCCAAAGCCAAGACCATCGTCTATTGGCGCTCTTCTGCTTGCAGATGAGCTTCACCGCTTACGCGCAACTGCGCCTGCCGCAGGTGGCGGAGGTGTTCACCCACCTCGGCTTCCCCGCCTACTTCCGGGTGGAGCTCTCGTGGGCCAAGCTCCTCGGCGTGGTGCTGATGCTTGCGCCGGTGCCGGCGCGGCTCAAGGAGTGGGCCTACGCCGGCTTCGCCATCAACCTCGCCTCGGCGCTCATCGCCCACCTCTCGGTGGGCGATGGCCCGGAGGCGTGGGGCTGGGCGGCGGCCACCGGCGTGCTCTGGGGGCTCTCGTACTTCTTCTGGCGCCCCCTGCAGGCCACGCCGGCGAGCGCATGACCGCGCACCGCCGGCGGTTTAGGTCGTAGGAGTGCGAGGAGGCGGCGACGTTGGCGATGCTGAGCCCGTTGAGTCGAGAGGCCAGCGTGGGGATGTTGTTCACCAAGGCCACCCACTGCGAGAAGTCGCTCGAGTACGCCAGGCGCCGAGGATGACCACGTTGTTCGCGCCCGCATTGCGCACGGCCTGCAGGAGCTTCCACTTGCGGAGGGTGCAGGTTACGCTGAGCGCAGCTAAAATAGGTGCGAGAGTTGGAGCTGTACATGAAAAGGCCCGTCCCGGTGGAATCAGCCTCTGCATTAATCGACGAGAAGATCAAGGAACTTGGGGACTGGCGCGGGAAGACGCTCGCGAAAGTGCGCGAAATCATACACGAGGCAGACCCTGAGATCGTCGAAGAGTGGAAGTGGATGGGGACTCCCATCTGGTCCCACGGCGGCATCGTCTGCACGGGAGAGACGTACAAGAACGTCGTCAAGATGACATTTCCCAAGGGAGCTGCGTTGAAGGACCCTTCAGGTCTATTCAACTCCAGCCTCGACGGGAATGCCAGGCGCGCCATCGACATCCACGAAGGCGACAAGGTCGATGAGGCGGCCTTGAAGGATCTCATCCGCGCTGCAGTGGCGCTCAATCTCAAGGGCAAGAGCAAGCCGAAGCCCCGGCGAGCGAGCAGCAAGCGGGCCGACTAGCTTCATCGCAGGTCCCGGCCATATCTCCTCCCATAGGGGAAGAGCTTCGGCACCTGCCTCATACGCCAAGCAGTTCGGCGTCGAGGCCCCGAGCTGGCCGCCGAAGGGCGCTCGGTCTTGATTGCGGAGGAGACTGCCATGTCTATGGAACGTCCATATGGCGGTCAAGCGTGAGTCGTGCCGACGAAATCGGCGGGCGCCGTCGACTATCGCTTGCGATACGAATCGCGCCGGAATCGCAGCGGCTCATCAACGAGACCTTCTCGACGTTCGTGCCAATTGTTTCTGCCGCGTTACGGGCAGCCCGGCGCGGACGCGCTGCACAATCTCTCGACGGCGATCATCGTCGACCAGCAGCCGCTCGGCGGAAATCCGCGCTCCACGCTCGGCGCGGCCACCGACGTGTACACGATGTTCCGCGTACTCTTTGCGCGCATCGGTTCACCGAAAGTGCCGCACGCCCTGGCGCTCTCGTTCAACGACCCGCGCGGCATGTGTCCCGAGTGCGAGGAAGGAAAGGAATTGGCTCCTCAGGTAGGACTCGAACCTACAACCCTTCGGTTAACAGCCGAATGCTCTACCATTGAGCTACTGAGGAGCAGGCGACCTCTATTGCTTCATCGTACCGCATTGGGCTGGCGCTCTGTCAATTTTCCCGGTTGTGGCGACGTTGTGGATGGCGAGTTGGGAGCCGCGACGGCGAACAGGTGCCGCATGCCGCGAACCACCAGCAGGCCTTCGGACAACGCCGGAGTCGCCATCAGCACTTCTCCCATCGGATTGGTCGCCAGCAGCTCATACTGCCGTCCGGCCTTCACCACAAAGATCTCGCCGTCCTCGCTCGGGAAATACAGCTTCCCGTCGCCGGCCAACGGCGAGGCGCTGAAGGAGCCGCCCTTGCCCAGCCGCTCCTGGTAAACCCGCTCCCCGGTCTTCGCCTGGTAGCAGGCCACAACGCCGTTGTTCGAACACGTGTACAGGTACTCGCCGTAGACCAGCGGCGTCGGCGTATACGGCCCGCCGCGCTGCTTGCTCCACGCGATCGCGTCGCTCGATTCCACGCCGGCCTTCAGCGTGATGTCGCCGCTCGCGCCCGGCCGAACGGCGTAGATCGGCTGGACGCCGCGGTAGCCGTTGGTGATGAAGATCAGCCCGTGGGCGACGATCGGCGTCGGCGTGGCAATCTCCGAATTCCCGGAGAGCCGCCACAGCTCCCTGCCACTCAGCGGATCGTAGCCGCGGATGAACCGCGTGGCGTGCGTGATCAGCTCCGGTCGCGGCGCGCCGTCGTATATCGTCGGCGTTCCCCACGACGGAATCTCCTCGCGCGGGGTGCGCCACACCTGCCTGCCGTCGGCCAGACGGAACGCGGCGACGAAGGAGTTCTTCTGGATATCGCACTGCACGATCACCAGGCCGCGCCAGATGATCGGCGAGCTGGCCACGCCCCACTCGTAGTCGGGATCGAAGAACCACCCGGCGTTCAGCGCGCCCAGATCCTGCTTCCAGCGCAGCTTGCCATCCATGTTGTAGGCGTACAGTCCCTCGGAGCCGAACGACACCACCACGGTGTTGCCGTCTGTCACCGGCGTACACGACGCCTGGCTCGACTTGGGATGCCGCTTCGTCCTTGGAATGCCTTCGTGCGCCACACGCTCCCACACAATCCTGCCGTCGCGCTTGTCCAGGCAGTAGAGCCTCCAGGAGTGCTTCGAGACATCGCGGTCCGGATCGACGTCGCCGTACAGTCCATGCCGCAGCTTCACGTTGGGGTCGCTGCTGATGGCCGTGCTGACGAACACCCGACCGCCCCAAATCACGGGGCTGGAAACAGCCAGGCCGGGGATAGCAGTCTTCCACAAAATGTCGGCCGGCTTGCCGGCATCCCAGGCGGTCGCCAGCGGAAAACCGTCGGCCACTCCGGCGGCGTTCGCCCCGCGGAAAGCCGGCCAGTTCTGCGCGTTCGCCGCCAGCACCGCCAGCAATCCAGCCGCCAGCGCCTGCTTCACTTGCCACCCCCGGCGGTCCGCAACAGTTCCTGCATCTCGACGTTCTTCCTCTGCGCGGCGGCCGCCAGCGCCTTATCGACCGTTTCCTTGCGGTAGCCGCCTCTCGCGAGCGCCGCCTTCACGAGCTCGAGATGCCCGCCCGCGACGCCCGCCAGGAGCACTTCGTCGACGGCCGCGCCTTTTTCGAGCAGCAGCTTCACCACCGCCACCTGCCCCTTGGACGCCGCCCACCCCACCGCGGTCGCGTTATAGAAAGTGTCCTTGGGATTCGGATCGGCACCCTTGTCGATCAGGAGCCGCACCACCTCGAGGTGGCCGTTGGCGGCGGCATAGAACAGCGGCGTCACCCCGTAGTGCGTCCTGGTATTGACGTCGGCGCCTTTGCCGACCAGCGCTTTCACCGCCGCCAGGTCGCCCTTGCGCGCCGCCGCGAGCAGGTCTTCATTGAGGTCGGCCGCGCCCGCGGCACAGGCCGCGAGCAACAGGAGCAATGGGAAAAATCGCATGGTGGATCTCCTCACGGCCGCAGCAGCCGGGCCGCCAGCTCCGTGCTGCCTGCGACGTCGGTCAGCCGGTAGTCGCGTCCCTGGAAGAAGTAGGTGAGCCTGGCGTGATCCAGGCCCATCAGGCGGAGGATGGTGGCGTGCAGGTCGTGCACATGGACGGGATCCTGGATGGCGCGCAGGCCGATCTCGTCGGTGGCGCCGATCACCGTTCCTCCGCGGACGCCGCCGCCGGCCATCCAGATGGTGAACCCGTAGGGGTTGTGGTCGCGCCCCTGGGCGTCACCGCCGCCATTGGCGCTGCCGTCGGAAGTCGGCGTGCGCCCGAACTCCCCGCCCCAGATCACCAGCGTCGACTCCAGCAGCCCGCGCGCGGCCAGATCGGTCAGCAGCCCGGCGATCGGCTGATCCACCTTGGCCGCCATCGCGACATGGTTCTGATCGCACTGGCGATGGCCGTCCCAGTCGGCGCCGCCCGAGCTGTTCCCTGAATAAAGTTGGATGAAGCGAACGCCGCGCTCCACCAGCCGCCGCGCGAGCAGGCAGCGCGCGCCGAAATCGGCGGTGCGCTCCTGGTCCATCCCGTAGAGCGACCGGGTGGCGGCAGTTTCCGAGGAGACATCGGCCAGTTCAGGCACGGCCATCTGCATGCGGAATGCCAGCTCGTAGGATGCCATGCGCGCGGAGAGCTCGCCCTCCTCGGCGCGATCCGCCAGGTGCCGCCCGTTCAGCCATTGCAGCGTCTCGATCAGCGCACGCTGCTCGCGCTCGCTCATACCCTGGGGCCGCCGCGCGTTCAGGATCGGCGAGGGACCGCTGCGCAGCGGCGTGCCGTGGTACATGGCGGGAAGGAATCCCGCGCTGTAGACCGGCGGCCCGCTCTTGATGCCGCCTTCCAGCATCACGACGAACGCCGGCAGGTTGTCGCTCTCGCTCCCCAGCCCGTAGACGATCCACGATCCCAGGCTCGGCCGGCCCAACCTCGGCCATCCGTTGTTGAGCCAGTTCAGCGCGGCCGTGTGGGTGAAGCCGTCGTGGTGGCAGGAGCGGACGACGGCCAGCTTGTCGGCGTGGCGCGCCAGTTGCGGGAACAAGTCGGAGATCTCGATGCCCGCCTGGCCCCAGCGGCGGAAGCCGCGGCGCGAGGCCAGCAGCGGCACCTGGCGAAAGGTGGAGAATTGCAACTGCACGTCGCCGAAGCTCTCCGGAACGCGCTCTCCGTTGAGCCGCGCCAGCGCCGGCTTGGGATCGAAGGTGTCGATGTGGCTGGGCCCGCCGTGCATGAAAAGAAAAATGACGCTGCGGGCCGTAGCCTCGAGCGGCGGCGTGCGGGCGGCCAGCGGGTTGGCCGTCGCGGCCGATGCGCGGCTCAGCAGCCAGGAAGCGGGCAAGCCGCCGAAACCCAGGCCGGCACGCTCGAGAAACCCGCGGCGGGTGAGGTCAGTCCACATAAAGAAACTCGTTGAGGTTGAACAGCAGCAGGCAGAGCCGCGGCAGCGGGTTGTCGCGCAGAAACTCCCGCGCCCGTTCGCGCTCGGCCCGGCTCGGCTCGCGTCCCAGCGCGCGGCGCCACCCGGCGACGATCCACGCCTCGGGATTCTCCCCGACTTCGATGCGGAGCCGTGCGGCGAACCGTTCGGCCTGAACCTGGAGGACCGCGCCGTTCAGCAGCGCCAGCGCCTGGGGCGCGACGGTGGAGACCTCGCGCCGCGCGCAGCTCTGGGCGGCGTCGGGCGAGTCGAACATCTCGAGCCACGGCAGCCGGAACGAGCGCTTCACGTAGAGGTACACGCTGCGCCGGGCGTGCTCGGTTTCATCCGAGGTCACCGGCCAGTGCGCGGCTTCGCGGATTCCACTCATCTCCTCGGGCTCGAGCGGCACCACCACCGGCGGCCCGCCCGCTTTCAGGTTCAAGGATCCGGATGCGGCCAGCACGGCGTCGCGCATGGCCTCGGCTTCCAGGCGCCGGCGATTCATCCGCCAGAGCAGCCGGTTCGCCGGATCCATCTCGAGCCCGGCGCGATTGGCGGCGCTCGACATGCGGTAGGCGCTCGAAGTCATCATCAGCCGGTGCATCGCCTTCAAACTCCAGCCGCGCTCGCGGAATTCCACCGCCAGCCAGTCGAGCAGCTCCGGGTGCGTCGGCGGCTCGCCTTGGCGTCCGAAGTCGTTCGGCGTGCCGACGATCCCGCGGCCGAAATGCCCCTGCCAGATGCGGTTCACCATCACTCGCCCCAGCAGCGGATGCTCGGGAGCGGTCAGCCAGCGGGCCAGCGCCTTGCGCCGCTCGGGGACAATGCGCATCCCTGGCGGTATCACTCCCTCGCCCACGGCCTCGCCGCCGCCGAGCGCGGCCGGATAGCCGGGAGCCACCCTCTCGCCGCGGTTGCGGAAATCGCCGCGAATCAGCACGTGCGTTTCGGGCACCGAATCCGAGTGCCCCAGCACGCTGGCGGTAGGGTAGGGCGCCGGCGCCGCCATGTACGCCTCGCCGAGCCGTCGCAGCAGGCTCTCGCGCAGGTCCCTTTCCGCGGGCGTGTAGTCGGACCCGGGCGGCCTCGCACGGCGATCGCGGCTGGCCCTTCCACGAACGTCCGCGTCCAGGCGCTGGATGCGGAGTTTCAGTTGATCCACGGCCCACTGCTTGGAGAGATGCCGCGTGTGCTCGTAAATCCCCATGCGGCTGACCAGCGGGATCTCGCGGTCCTCGCTGCCGGCAAAAAACGCCGCCAGCCGGTAGTAGTCGCGTTGAGAAACGGGATCGAACTTGTGGTCGTGGCAGCGGGCGCAGGCGAATGTCAAACCGAGCATGGCGGCCGCCGTGGTGTCGACGGCTTCCGCCTGCCACTCGGCGCGAAACTGGTCGCCGAAGAACGTGAACTCGACCGCCATCGGGCCGATGGTGTAGAGGCCGGTGCCGAGCCTCCGGTGCAGGTTAGCCTGCTTGTCGCGCGGAATGTCGTAGCCGCCGTCCAGGTCGAGATTGTCCGGCCAGATCTCGTCGGCGGCGATCTGCTCCTGGACGAACACGTCGAACGGGGTGTCGTTGTTGAGCGAGGCGATCACGTAGTCGCGGTAGCGCCAGGCGTTGGCGTAGACCACGTCGGTCTCGTAGCCGCCGGTATCGGCATAGCGCACCACGTCCAGCCAGTGGCGTCCCCAGCGCTCGCCGTAGCGCGGCGAGGCGAGCAGGCCGTCGATCAGCTTTTCGTAGGCGTCCGGCGAGGAGTCCTTCACAAACAGGTCGACGGCGGCCGGATCCGGCGGCAGCCCGTGCAGGTCGAAGGTGGCCCGGCGGATGAGGGTCCGCCGATCGGCTTCCGGCGCCGGCGCGAGTCCCTTGCCGCCCAGCGCGGCCAGAAGGAATCGGTCGATCGGGTTGCGCGACCACCGGTCGCCCTCCGTCACCGGAACGGCGGATAGCACTGGCGGGCGAAATGCCCACCAGGACGAGTCGGCGGTCTTTCGCGCCGCGTCTTCCCACGGCGCGCCGGCGTCGAGCCACTCGCGCAGCGCCCGCAGATCGGCCGCCCCGAGCGGCTCCTTGCCCGGCGGCATCTTCAGCTCCCCCTCGCGTGTCACCGCGCGGTAGAGCAGGCTTTCGCCGGCCTTCCCAGGCACGATCGCCGGACCGCGCCCGCCGCCGCTGAGCATGGTGGCGCGCTGGCGCAGGTCCAGCCCGGAAGTGCGCAGCCCACCGTGACAGACCAGACAGTGAGTCTCGATCACGACGCGGGCGGCGCGCTCGGCCGGCGTCTGGCCCGTCGCCAGACTTGCCAGCGCGAGCATGGGGATGAGAATCGGCGCGTGTCTCATGACGAACCCGCGGTCGGGCTTCGTAACAATGTAGCGCACCCGCCCACTTCGTGGGGTCTTGCCCGCGGTGGGCGCACCGTAACAACTGGAAGGTCACGGCCGCGAGGGTGGGCCGCTTCGCGGGGTCTTGCCGCTTCGCGGGGTCTTGCCCGCGGCGACCGCTCGTCTCCAACTGGAAGGCCACGGCCGCGAGGGTGGGCCGCCACTTCGCGGGGTCCTGCCCGCGGTGGGCGATCGTCACCAACTGGAAGGCCACGGCCGCGAGGGTAGGCAATCGCTTCTCCGTCAGCGAGCGCCTTCCTCTCACTTGTGCACTTTTCTCGTGCTACACTGGATTCGTGGCCAGGAATGTCACCATCAGAATCTCGGATGACGCGGCTCTGTGGGCACGCCGAAAGGCAGCCGACGAGAACACCTCTGTCTCCCGGCTGGTCGGCGAGATGCTGGAGCGGCAGATGAGGCTGACCGACGATTACTGGCGGGCGTTCGAGCACTGGAAGTCCATTCGCCCGCTCGCCGGAGCCGGCGCGGATCGGCGCATGAGCCGCGAGGAAGTGCATGAGCGCCGTTGACCGGTTTTTTGTCGACTCGAATCTTCTCCTGTATTACGTGGATCCCGTCGACTCCCGCAAACAGGCCCGCGCCATGGAGTGGCTGGAAGCTCTGTGGATGGCGGGAGCGGGTTGCCTGAGTTGGCAGGTCCTTCATGAGTTTTACTGGAATGCGGTGAGGAAGATGCGCCTCGAACCGGCGCTGGCCCGCGAGATGGTGGAAGACTTGGCGCATTGGAAGCCCGTGGATACCACTCTCGGCCTGCTCCAGCAAGCCTGGCATTGGATGGATTCCGCGCAACTCTCCTACTGGGACGCCCTCATCCTCGCCGCTGCTCAGCGTTCCGGCGCCCGCTACCTGCTGTCGGAGGCCTTCCAACCCAACCGCCTCTACGGCGAAGTCCGGGTTCTCAACCAGTTCGATCATTCCGCCTCCGGCTTTGCCTTGTAGTTCCCGTTTCACGCCCAGGGATTGCCAGAGTCAGCCGCCCTAGCCGCGCCTCCTCCCCCATCCGCCGCACCAACACGCTCGCCTGCCGGCCACAGCTCTCACACCGGCACTTCCTTCTCCAGGGGGGACGATTCATGGCATGACGCCTTCGGACGACGCCGGAAGCGCCGATACCCCCTTGCGGTAGAATGTGAGTTGTTCCGTTGTCCGCCCTTATTCGTCGTTACGATTCTCGCCGGAGCCTCCCTCCACGCGCAGACGACCCCGCAGCCCAAGCCGGCGGCGCCAAAAACCATCTCCGTGGGTCGCCGGATGGCAGCCTCCTCGATGCGCAATGAAAACGTCGCGGTCCACCCGATCGACAACTACGCCATCCGCGAGACCAACATCCGGCTGGGTACCACGGCGACGCTGGTGGATGAGGCGCCCGTCGAAGCCGGCTACTGGGCCACCGAGTTCGGCCGGCCGGCGGGGGCTCCCCTTGTGCTCGCCGCGCCGGCGCGTCAGCCGTCCTGGCACGGCGAGCTCTACCAGTGGCACCAGAACAGCGTGCTCAACGCCCGCACGTTTTTCCAGGTCGGCCCGGTGAGGCCTTCCCGGCGCAACTACTACGGGGGCCGGTTCACGGGCAACCTCGGCCCGCGGGCGAACCTGACGGCGACGGGCTCGCAGCGCAAAATCCGCGGCATGGTGAACGGCAATGTGCTGGTGCCGCTGGCCTCCGAGCGTACCCCGCGCGCCGCCGACCCGGCCGTGCGCGAGCTGGTTGCGCGCTTTCTGGCCGCCTATCCCGCCGAGCTCCCCAACCGGCGCGATTTCGACGAGCGGGCGCTGAACACCAACTCCCCGCAGCGCATCGATGAAACCGACGCCAGCCTGCGCCTGGATGCCGACGCCCCGGCGGGCAAGCTTTCGCTGTTCTACTCCCAGTTACGGCGGCGCATCGACGCGTTCCAGTTCATCGCCGGCCAGAATCCGGACTCAGAGCTCCATGGCCACCGCGCCGAGATCAGCTACCGCGGCGCCCTTTCCCCGGCCACCGACCTGGCCGGAGGCGTCCTGTTCCTGCGCACGCGGTCGGTCTTGCAGCCGGAGCCCAACGCAGTGGGAACGCGCGTGCGGGTCGGCTTCCAGATCGAAGAGCTGGGACCGGACAACCAGTTCCCGATCGACCGCGCGCAGAATTCCTGGCGCGGCGGCGCGCTGTTCACGCACCGCGCCGGCGGCGGCCGGCACACCCTCAGCTTCGGCGGCGACCTGACGCGGCTCCAACTGAACGGCAGCGAGAGCGGCATCCAGAGAGGCTATTTCAGCTTCAGCAACAATTTCGGACGTACGGCGATTGAGAACCTGCTGGCGGGTACCCCGACCTTCTTCGAGATCACCCTCGGCGAGCCATCGCGCGGCTACCGCCACTCGACCGCCAATCTCTTCTTCGCCGATCGCTGGAAGCCGCACTCGCGGATCCAGCTCTACTGGGGCCTGCGATACGGCCTCCAAACCGCGCCCGTGGAAGTGCACCGCCTCGAGCGTTTTCCGTACGGCTGCGACTGCAATAATTTCAGCCCGCGGCTCGCGCTCGGCGTCCAGTTGGGCGCCGGCTGGATGATGCGCGCCTCCTATGGGGTCAGCTTCGGCGAAATCCAGCCGGTGACCTACCAGCAGATGCGGAACAATCTCCCCAACATTTATTACATCCAGCGCGCGGACCCCGACCTGGTGCGCCCGCTCGCCGGGATCCGTCTGGATGACCCGAACCTGCGCACCGCGCCGGTGCTGTTCAGCCCGGATCTGGTCTCGCCCTACTCGCACCAATACACCTTCAGCCTCGAGCGCGGCTTCGCCGGCTATCTCCTGCGCGCCGGCTACCTGGGCAGCCGCAGCCTCAAGCTGATGAACGCCTTCATCCAGAACCGCGCCGAGCCGACGCCCGGGATTCCGCTGACCACCTCCACGGTGAACCAGCGCCGCCCGGACCCGCGCTTCTACGAGGTCCGCCAGACGCTCAACGCCGGCATCGGCTACTTCGACGCCGCCCAGGCGAGCCTCGAGATCCCGCTGACGCACGGCCTGCGCGGCAGCGTCTCCTACACGTTTTCCAAGGCGATCGACGAAGGCTCGGACTTCTCCACCACCGCCGCCAACCGCGACCTGATCTACGCCCGCAGCCAATGGCAATACGACTCCTTCGGCGACAAGCGCGGCCTGAGCTTGTTTGACGCCACCCACTCGTTGCTGCTCTCGGCCTCCTGGGATCTGCCGCCGGCCACGCGCGGAAACGGCTGGCGCGCGCGCCTGCTCAACGACTGGCAGATTGCGGCCATCACCATGGTGAAGTCCGGCACACCCTTAACTTTGTTTGTCGGCTCGGACTCTCCCGGGTTCGGCAACGTCGACGGCGGGCCGGCCGACCGCCCGCACATCGTGGATCCGTCCATCCTCGGCCGCTCGATCCCGCATCCGGACGTCTCCGCATCCATCCTGCGCCGCGATCGGTTCGCATTCATCCGTCCCGGGGAGCTGCGGGGCTCGCTCGGCCGCAACACGTTTCGCAAGGCAGGCATTTCGAATCTCAACGCCTCTGTCACCAAACAGTGGCACTGGGGCGGCCAACGCGAGTGGACCGTCCAGTTTCGCGGGGAGGCCTACAATCTCACCAACACACCGCAGTTCGACGAGCCGCAGCGGAACTTTTCGGCGCCGTCGTTCGGAAAGATCACCAACGCGCTCAACGACGGGAGGGTTTTCCAGCTTGCGCTGCGCCTGTCGCTGTAGCCGCCTGAACGACGGGCCGGCAGGCCTGTCCCATAAACGGGCCCCGCTCCCGGCCTGTCCGCCGGAGCGTATATAATCGGAAGGCTCATGGTGGAGGCGTTCGGGCTGTCGGATCGGGGCTGCGTTCGGAAAAACAACGAAGATTGTTTTCTATTGGCCCGTGAAATCGGCCTGTATCTTGTGGCCGACGGCATGGGCGGCGCCCAGGCGGGAGAATTGGCTTCCAAGATGGCCGTGGAAGTCGCAGCCGAGGCCGTACACGCCGCCCCTGCGCGGACTCCCGAGGTCCTGGTCCAGGCGTTCGAAGAGGCCCATCGGCGCGTGCTGGAGGCCGCCAACAACGACGTCAAGCTGGAAGGCATGGGCACCACGCTGGTAGGGGTGCTGGAGTGCAACGACGTGCTCGCCGTGGCCAACGTCGGCGACAGCCGCGCCTACCTGTGCGAGCAGGAAACCGTGTACGTGGTCACCGAAGACCACACCTGGGTGCGCGAGGTCGGGCGCAACCTGGGCCTGGAAGAGGAGCAGTTGAAGACCCACCCGATGCGCCATGTGCTGACCATGGCCATCGGCGTTTTCTCCCCCCTACGGATCCACACCTACTCTCTCCAGCCGGCTCCCGGCTCCCAGCTTTTGCTGTGCAGCGACGGCCTCCACGGCGTAGTGGACGCGAAAACGCTCGGCGACGTGCTAAGAAGCCGGCAATCTTTGGAGTCCAAGGGCCACTACTTAATTGAAGCCGCCAGGAAAGCAGGAGGACCGGACAACATTACCGTTGTCCTGCTGGACGTAGTGTAGCCTTGTGGGACAGGCCTCCTGGCCTGTCGTTTTCGGTCTGCACGAACGCCCGCGCGGCGGCCTCACCGCGATGATCCGCAGAAGCTTCGCCCTGGCCGTTACGCTGTCGGCGTGGCCGGCCGGCCCTGTGCTGCGCGCCGCCGATGTGCGCGGCGGCGGCCAGGTCGCCATCGTGCAACTGCGTGTCCTGGAAGGCGAGGGCGCCATCCACGTCCCGGCTTCCCGCTCCTGGCGGCCGATCGTGGTTCAGGTGACCGAAGAGACGGGCCAACCCGTCGCCGGCGCCGCGGTCAGCTTCCGCCTTCCCGAGGACGCACCGACCGGGGTCTTCGCCAGCGGCTTGAAGACCGAGATTCAGATTACCGATGCCGAGGGCCGCGCCTCGGTCTGGGGCATCCAGTGGGGTAAGACGACCGGCCTGGTCGAGCTGCGCATCACGGCGGTGAAGGGGCAGGCCCGCGCCGGCATCGTGTGTCCCCAGTGGATCGAGGCGTCCGCGCCGGCGGGAGCTCCCTCGGCCAGGTCGGCCGATCCACGCCCGGGCGCTGGTCGCAAGTGGATTGCGGCCGCCGTGGCCGCTGGAGGGGTGCTGGCCGGGGGAATGGCCATCCGCCTCGCGAGGCAGGGTTCCGCGCCCACGGCCGCAGCCGCCCACACACCCTCGGCCGCGCCGGCGGCGGTCCAGATCGGCCCGCCGGCCATCACTGTCGGCAGACCATGAAGCAAGCGACTCAGACGAACGCCGAAACCGAGCCGCGACCGTTAGGGAGCGGTTCCGTCCTTGTGTGCAAGTTGCTCCTACTCGCCTTGGCGGCGTCCATCTGTTCCGGCCAGTCGACCCTCGGGCCGCCCCAGGTGGGCTACGTCCGCGATGAGGGCGGCTTCTACCGCGCGGTTTGGGGAATCGCAGGGAATTTCCACCTCGGAGAAGTAGTCCTCTATGACGTTCTCGGCGCGGCATTCTCCGGCCGCTTCGGATTGCTGAAAACCGAAGACCAGGTCCTGGTGGTCGACGCGCTCGCCTCCGTTGTGGGGCGCGTGGAAGCCGGTCCGGGGCGGGCGTGGTTCGCCTTCGCAGGCGATGGGTCGCCGGCCCTGGCGTTGGTTCCCTCGAGTGGCTCGTTCTTCGGCTGGCGCGACGGTCGCATGGAACGCGTCCCCTTCCGGTTGGAACCCGGCGAAGAAGTCCTCGCGTTGGGGTCGGCCGTCGAGGACCGCTACCGCCTGGCTGTCCGTCGCGAGGGCTCCTGTTGGATGCGAACAGTTTCATTCCCCGGCGGGCTGGTTGTCGACGAGATGCTCCAGGACGACTGCGGCGAGCCCATCCTGCTGCGCCACGATGGCGCGCTGATTTCCGTTCGCGACCGCGATGTGGTGCTGCGGAGCGCCGAAGGCGTCGAGTTGCACGCCCGGCTGCCGGATCGGTTAACGCGGCTCGAACAGATGGGCGCCGACTGGATCTTCGCGGTCACCGCCTCCGGGCTGCCCCTGGCCTTGCGCCTGGAGCCGGACCGCATCGCGTGGTTCTACTTGCCCCAACAGGTCGAAGAGAAACGATGAGCCCCGCGCGGCTGCTGGTGGTGGCTCTCCTGATTGCCTGCGCGCCCGCAATTGGCCAGCTCCAGCTTTACACGGTCGCGACGGGCGGGGCGGAAACCGCCGTGGGCGCCGTCCACGAGGTGGGTCCGGCCGCCGCGGGCGACGTGGCCGACACCCGCTTCCGCATCCGCAATACGGGCGCCACCCTGGTCGTGTTGCAGCGGCTTCTCATAGCCGGCGTCGGGTTCTCGCTGGTGGGCGATCCGGAGCTGCCTTTCCGCATGACCGCCGGCGTGAACGTCGACTTCCGCGTCCGCTTCCGCCCGCCTTCCTTCGGCGCCTACAGCGCCAACCTGGACGTCAACGGCAGGAGCACCATCCTGCGCGGAGCTTCGCCGCCGGCGGCCGCTCTGCTGTTCGAGCAGGACGGGCGCTGGCTGGCCGCCAGTGTGGAGACGCCGATCGACTTCGGCCGCATCGAGCGCGGGGAGAAGGTGTCCCGTCGGTTCCAGCTCAGCAACCCGACCTCGGTTGTCGTTTCCGTTTCGGCGCTATCGGTGGTCGGGCGGTCCTTTCAGGGGCCGGCTGGAGTCGCGCCTCCGCTGGTGGTCGAGCCACGCGAGTCGGTCACCTTCGAGGTCGGCTTTGCGCCCCAGTCTGCCGGCATCCAGCAGGGGACCCTGCTGATCGATCAGCGGGGTTTCCGCCTCGAGGGCATCGCGGTCGACCCGCCGCTGCCGGAGCCCGAGCTGGTGACGCCTGTACAGGCTCTCGCCAGCGCGCAGCAAGGTAAGGTATCGGTGCGCCTGGCTTCTCCTGCGCGGGCCTCGGGAACCGGGACGCTGGCGCTGGAGTTTCAGCCTGCCGTCGCCGGCACGCCCGACGATTCGGCAATCCGGTTCCTGGCCAACGGCAGCCGCTCGCTGAGCCTGGCGGTGCGCGAGGGTGAATCCGAGGTGTTGCTGGCGGGACAGCCGGAGGCCGTATTCCAGACCGGCACCACCGCCGGGACCATCCAGTTCACGCTGCGCGTCGGCACGCACACCCGGCAAGCGAGCCTCACGATTCCGCCCGCGCCGATCGGCGTGGACTCCACCCGCACCGGCCGCATCCCCACCGGGGTCGAGGTGCTCGTCTCCGGATTCGATAACACCCGCACCGTATCGCAGCTCAGCTTCGCCTTCTTCGACCGCCAGGGCCGCCCGCTCGGCACAGCGCCGATCCGCGCGGATGCCGCCGAGGATTTCCGCCGCTTCTTTCAGTCCTCGACGCTGGGCGGCGTGTTCTTGCTCCGCGCGGCGTTTCCGGTGGCCGGTAACGCCGCCCTGATCGGCGCGGTCGAGGTGGAGCTGACCAACTCGGCCGGCAGCAGCGCGCCGCGCCGCGTGGCGTTCCCCGATTGAAGTGTTGTGGGACAGGCCTCCCGGCCTGTCGTTTCCCCGCGAAGCGGTACAATAACAAGTTTGGATGGCGAAAGAATTTGACCTGATCCCGCGGCGCGTCGCGCGGGTGGAAACCGGTCTGCGGCGCATCGTCACCGACCTTCCCGTTCCCGAGTCCGTGCCCGTGCTGGAGACGCTCTACCGCTGCGAGCCCGTCGCCATGCGCGGCCAGCCGCCGGTGCTCTGGGATCATGCCGAAGGGTTTCGCGTCTTTGACGCCTGGGGCAACTGCTGGATCGATTGGACCAGCGGCGTGCTCATCACCAACGCCGGCCACGGACGCGCCGAGATCGCCGCGGCGGTGGCCGCCCAGGCCGGCAAGCTGATGGCCACCTACTGCTTCCCCAGCGCGGTTCGCGCGCGGCTGGTCGAGAAGCTCGTCTCGATCTTTCCACCGAAGTTGGGCAAGGTCTTCCTGGTCACCACCGGCGCCGAGGCCGTCGAGTGCGCCATCAAGCTGTGCCGCACCCACGGCGTCCTGACCGGCGGGCCGTCCAAGTCCGTCATCGTCTCCTACGACAAGGCGTTCCACGGCCGCACGCTCGGCGCCCAGCAGGCCGGCGGCATCCCCGCGCTGAAGGATTGGATCGTGAACCTCGATCCGGACTTCGTGCAGATCCCCTTCCCCGACGGGTTCCGTACGCCGGACATATCCTTCGGCGGCTTCCTCGACGCCCTGGCCGAGCGCGGCGTCGATCCCGCTCGCGTCGCCGGTGTGATCCTGGAGACCTACCAGGGAGGCAGCGCCTCGTTCGCGCCGGTCGAATACATGCGGTCGCTGCGCGCCTGGTGCGATCAGCGCAATGCGCTTCTGGTGTTGGACGAAGTGCAGGCCGGATTCGGGCGCACCGGCACGCTGTGGGGCTTCGAGCATTACGGAATTGTTCCCGACCTGGCGACTTTCGGTAAGGGCATCTCGGGTTCGCTGCCGCTGGCGGCGGTCGCCGGCCGGCCCGATGTGATGGACCTGCATCCACCGGGAAGCATGACCTCCACCCACACCGGCAGCCCTGTCTGCTGCGCGGCCACGCTCGCCAACCTCGATCTGATCCTGAACGAAGACCTCGCCGGGAACGCGCGCCGTGTCGGCGCCGTGTTGCTCGAGGCGCTGCGCGCGCTCGCCGCCCGCTATCCGCAGATCGGCTGCGTGGACGGCAAGGGGCTGGTCGCCGGCGTCGCCTGCGTGCGGCCCGGCACCAAGGACCCGGATGCCGACCTGGCCTGGGAGCTTGTTCGTCGTTGCTTTGAAAAAGGAGTGCTCATGTTCTCTCCCGTCGGATTTGGAGGGGCGACCCTCAAAATCTGCCCGCCCCTGGTGATTACCGAGGAAGCGGTGCTCGAAAGCGTCTCCGCGCTCGCGGAAGCATTTCGTGAAGTCCTCGTCGCGCAGGAGGTGACCGCCTGATGGGTCCCCAGGGTCCGCCGCCCCCCCAAATCACCATCATCGGAGGCGGGATGATCACGCACGATCAGATCCTGCCGTCCCTCTACCAGGCGCAGCGGATGAACGGCGTCGGCCAGATCGACGTCTGCGCGCAACACGGCCGGACCGTCAAGTCGCTGGCCGAATCCGAGGGTCTGAAGAAAAGTTTTCCAAGGCAGTCCTTCCGCTCGTATCCGGACCCGTCGGCGGGCAATCTGGACGAGCCGCAGCCGGAGCTCTACCGGCAGGTGATCTCGAAGATGGCGCCGCGCAACATTGTCTGCGTCGCCGTTCCCGATATGCTGCACTACGACGTAATCATGACCGCGCTGAAGCATAATCAGCACGTGCTGTGCGTCAAGCCGCTGACGCTCCAGGCGGCCCAGTCGGTGGAGATCGAGCGCGAGGCCGCCGGGCGCGGCCTGTTCGTCGGCATCGAGTACCACAAGCGCTTCGACGACCGCAGTCTGCTGGCGCGCAAGCGCTACCGCGAGGGATACTTCGGGGAATTCAAGCTGGGCACGGCCTGCCTGCTGGAGAAGTGGTATTACCGCAACTCGAACTTCCAGAACTGGTGTACCACGGAGAACTCCGACGCGTTCACTTACATCGGCTGCCACTACGTCGACCTGGTGCATTTCATCACAGGGTTGATGCCAGTCTCGGTGAGCGTCTATGGCGTGCGCGACCGCTACCCCAACGGCAACGAAGGGTTCCTGTGGACCGACGCCCGCATCCTGTGGAACAACGGCGCCTGCCTGAACGTGCAGAACGCCATCGGCTTTCCCGACGAAGCGCCCGGCACCAACACCCAGGGCCTCTCGATGTACTGCTCCGACGGCAGCAAGGGCGCCTGGCTGGAGCACTCGGATCAATACCGCGGCCTGCGCTACTGCTACACCAGGCGGCCCGACGGCCCGGGCTCGACCGTGTTCGCCGAGCCCAGCACGGATTACTTCCAGTTGCTGGACTTCGGCGAGGGCCTGGGGGTTCCGGCCGGATACGGCTTCCGCTCAATTCACGCCTTGCTGGTCTCTTGCATGCGCGTCGAGATGACCAACCCCGGGATGCGCTCGGCGGCGCTCAGGGACCTGGATGCCAAGGAGATCGTGGCCACGCCCGCCAACAGCCGCTACAACGAGCTGGTGATCGAGGCCGGCCGGCTGTCGATCCTCAACGGCGGCCGCGAGGCCGTCATCGACTACGGGCCCCCGCCCTCGGTGCGCCTGCGGGAGTATTAGTGGGACAGCCTCCCGGCCAGCCTGCCCGACGGTGGTTTGCCGCCAAACGGCTGGACGCTCATCACCGGGCCATGGTGAGGACCGCAATGGAGAGACACCTTCGCCACCAGCCGACGAGGATCAGCAAGAGCCGGATCAAGCGGCTTCGCGGCGTTCGACGTCCAGGCTATCGGTTGCGTGTCGGTGACATCCGTGTTTTCTATGACGTGTTGGACGGCGTCGTGGAAGTGGTCGTCTTTCCCGCTACCTGCGAATCGCCGAAAAACAGCAGGTAGTGATTACTCGCCACGGCAAGCCCGCGGGCGTGCTCATTGGCTTCGAGTCGGAGGAGGATTGGTTCGACTACAAACTGGAGAATGACCGACGGTTCCTTCGTCGCGTTGAATCCGCAAGACGGAACCTCAGAGCCGGGTTGGGCGTCCGGCTGGAGGACCTGGACCGAGCGATGTAGGCTCGGTCGCCGCGAATCGGCGGCCCACCCGCGCGGCCGTGACCTTCCAGTTGTTCGTGATCGCCACCGCGGGCAAGACTCCGCGAAGCGGCGCGGGCAAGACCCCGCGAAGCGGCGCGGGCAAGACCCCGCGAAGCGGCGCGGGCGAGACCCCACAACGTGGCTAGCAGCGCAGGTCGTCGCGACCGACGTGCAGCCCGTCGAGGCTGCCGAGCACGGTGAGCGCGACCTGGCGGGGATCGAAGAACGTCTGCGCAAGCTGTTGCAGATCGCCGGCGGCGACCTCCTCAATGCTCTCCAGCATCTCGTCCATGGTGAAGAAGCGCTGGAAGTAGAGCTCCTGCCGTGCGAGGTTCGCCATCCGGCTGCCGGTCGACTCCAGCCCCAGCATGAGCGACCCCTTCAGGTGATCCTTGGCGCGCCGCAGTTCCTCCTGCTGAACCGGCTCTTCCTTGAACCGGCGAAACTCCTCCAGAATCAGCTCGATCACCTTGCGCACGGCCTCGAGCGAAGTGCCGGCACATACGGACAAACTGCCGGCGTCGTGGAACAGGCTCAGCTCGGAGAAGACGGAGTAAACCAGGCCGCGCCGCTCGCGGATGTTCTGGAACAGTCGCGAGCTCATGCTGCCGCCGAGCAGCGTGTTCAGCACGTAGCAGGCGTAGCGGCGCTCGTGCGCCATCGCCAGGCAGGGGACCCCCAGGCACAAATGCACCTGCTCGAGCGATTTCTTGTCGCGCAGGTTGAGGCGCGCATGGGGCTTCGGAGCCACCGGGGAGGGAGGCGGCCCGGCCGCGGCGAGCCCTTCGAAGGCCCCCCGCACGAGCTCCAGCAGTTTGCCGTGATCCAAGTTGCCGGCGGCCGTGATCAGGATGTTGGCGGGCGCATAGACGTCCTGGTGGTAGGCGCGCAGCATCTCGCCGCGGAAACCGCGGATGGTGTCCTTGGTGCCCAGGATCGGCTTGCCAAGCGGATGGTCCTTCCAGAAGCTGCCGGTGAAGATCTCGTGCACCAGGTACTCGGGGTTGTCGGCCTCCATCTTCAGCTCTTCGAGGATCACCCCCTTTTCCTTCTCGATGTCCTCCTCGCGCAGCAGCGGGCGCAGCACCAGGTCGGAGATCACGTCGAAGGCGAGGGGCAGGTGCTGGTCCAGCACCTTGGTGTTGAAGCCGACCATCTCCTTGGCGGTGAACGCGTCCAGGTTGCCTCCGATGGAATCCACCGAGTACGCGATCTGCTCGGCGGTGCGGTTGACAGTGCCCTTGAACACCATGTGCTCGAGGAAATGCGAGATGCCGTTCTGCTCGCCGGTTTCGCGGCGCGAGCCGGTGGCGATCCAGATCCCCACCGAGACCGAGCGGACGTGGGGCATGGCTTCGGAGATGACTCTGACTCCGTTGGGGAGCGTGTTGGACTCGATCTCCCGATCCAGGGCGGCCGGTGTGGGCATGTGGAGGAAAGGACTCTTCTGAATATCAGTTTAGCCGAAATTCGTCACACCCTGTCAGAAGCCCTCCCAGACGTAGGCGGCGAACCTGTGGCGGATCCGGAATCCCATGCGTTCGTAAATCGCCACCGCGCGCTCGTTGGCGGCGGTCACGGTGAGGCTGATCTCGCCGCAGCCGTGGGCCACCAGCGTCTCCAGCGACCGCCGCAGCAGCTCGTAGCCGATGCCGGTCGACTTGACCCACGGGTCCACGCAAACCTGCGTGATATGGCCGACGTTCTCCGCCACCAGGCTGGTGAGCGACAACCCGCACAGCCGGCCCGTCTGCGGCCGAATAGCCACCAGCGAGGCGGGCTCGAAGAAAACGCCGCAGCCGGGATACTGGACAATGTTGGTGAGAAAGCGGCGCGCGCCGTTGGCCGAGCGGTACTGATCGTTGATCCGGCTGTCAATGTGGCTGCGATAAGCGGCGGCGATCACCTGCGAGGCCTCGTCGTGGTGGCGCTCGCGCCAGTTTTCGATACGCACGTTCGCCCCCGCCTCTCCCGGCGGCAGCCGCACCGCATCCCCGGCGGCGATCGTCATGAAGTTGCGGCGGTAGACCTGTGCCGCCTGGGGCCGTGGGAGCGGCCGCTCCTCGGGCGAGCCGAGCATCATCAACTGGGTCTCGATGCGCTGGATCGCCGGCGTGGCGGTCAGCACGCGAACCACCTCGGCGAGGAGCCGGTTTTCGTTCTCGATCGACGCGAATTCCCGCGCCACGTAAAGATCGCCGATGAGCGCCTTGTTGTCATCGCAGACATAGTAGGAATAGCCGATCACGCGGCCGGCCACTTCCAGCGCGTAGCCGCTCAACGCCTGCATGCGCACGTAACGGCCCACCAGCTCCGCCGAAGCGTGGAAATCCCAGTCCAGCAGTTCGCGCCACAGCCCGATCTCCTCCTCCAGCAGCTCGTCCAGCTTCTCCGGGACGAGCCGGCGCAGGTCGATCAGGGACGGGCCGCTGGTTTCCGGTTGCGCGGCCATAGCCGCATTATAAGCGCCCGGTGGCGGCGCGGTGCAGGCGGTCGGCGATGGCCGTCCACTCCAGGTCCTGGGGCGGCGCTTCCACCGCGATCCAGTCCCAGCCCTGCTCGTCCAGCTCGTGCAGGATCCTGTAGAGCATCGCGCCGTAGGCCGCCGCTTCGGCGGGCATGGCGATGGCGCGGGCGGCCGGCGCCGGCGTGCTATGCCAGAGATAGGCGCCGCGTCCCGCTTCCGGTATCACGCCGCCGTCGACCAGGTACAGCGCGGTCCTGGGACTGTAGTGGCGGGGATGCATGCCGGGCGACGGATGCGCGCCGGGGACGGCCGCAACGAGCTCCACCGGGCCGATCAGCGCTTCGATCGTCTCGCGCGAGATCATTCCCGGACGCAGCAGCAAGGGGCGCCCGGCGGCGAGCGAGACCACCGTGGACTCGATGCCCACCGCGGACGGCCCGCCATCGAGAATCAGGTCCACCGCGTCGCCCAGCGAGCTGCTCACGTGCGCGGCCGTGGTCGGCGAGACTTCCGTGAACCGGTTGGCGCTCGGCGCGGCCACCGGCACGCCGGCTTCGCGGATCAGCGCCAGCGCCAGCGGATGGGCGGGCATTCGCAGGCCTACCGTGGGCAGGCCCGCGGTGACAATATCGGGCACCTCGGGCCCCCGCGGCAGCACCAGGGTAAGCGGGCCGGGCCAGAAACGCGCGGCCAGTGTCTCGGCCGAATCGGGCCACACCGCGGCCAGCTTGCGCGCCATGTCGATCGAGTCCACGTGGACGATCACCGGACTTGTGAAGGGCCGTCCTTTCACCGCGAAGATGCGCGCCACCGCGTCGGCGTCCAGGGCGTTGGCGCCCAGCCCGTATACGGTCTCGGTGGGGAAGGCCACCAGCTTGCCCGCGCGCACCAGCGAGGCGGCCAGCCGGAGGCGGGCGAGGTCTTCGCTCATCGAAGGGAGGCTATTCTGGCAGCTCGTCGCGGGCATCGCCGGCGATCTTGCCCGTCCTGCGGAACACCAGCCACGCGCGCATGAGGTCATCCAGGCCGCCATCCAGGACGCGGTCCACGTCGCCGATGGAGAGCCGCGTGCGGTGGTCCTTGATCAGCCGGTAGGGCGCCAGCACGTAGCTGCGGATCTGGCTGCCGAAGTTGATGTCGGCCTTGGAGTCCTCGAGATCGCGCTCCTCGGCGCGCCGCTTTTCCATTTCGTGCTCCCACAGCCGCGCGCGCAACTGCTTCAGGGCGCTGGCGCGGTTCTTGTGCTGCGAGCGCTCGTTCTGGCACTGCACGACGATGCCGGTCTCGAGGTGCGTCATGCGGATGGCCGAATCGGTGCGGTTGACGTGCTGGCCGCCGGCGCCGCTGGCGCGGAAGGTGTCCACGCGCAGGTCCTCGGGACGGATCTCGATCTTGATGTCCTCTTCGATCTGCGGGTAGATGAACACCGAGGCGAACGAGGTGTGGCGCCGCGCGTTGGCATCGAACGGAGAAATACGCACCAGCCGGTGCACCCCGACCTCCGAGAGCAACTGGCCGTAGGCGTTTTCGCCGTTCACCTCAAAGGTGACCGACTTGATGCCCGCCGCCTCCCCGTCCAGCCGGTCGGTTACCGCGGTCTGGAAGCCGCTGCGCTCGGCCCAGCGCAGGTACATGCGCAGCAGCATCTCGGCCCAGTCCTGACTCTCGGTGCCGCCGGCCCCGGGGTGGATGTTGACCAGCGCGCCGCGGGCGTCGTTTTCCCCGTCCAGCAGCATCGACGTTTCGAGCTTTTCCAGGTACTCGGCGAAGCGGCCGACCTCGGCCTCCAGTTCGGTGGCGACGTTCTCGCCCTCGCCGGACAGCTCAAACAGCGTGTCGATGTCCGAGCCCAGGCCGATGATCCGCGCGTCTTCCTGGATCGCCTCTTCGAGGCGCTTGCGATCCTGAAGCACCTTCTGGTTCTTCTCCGGCTGGTCCCAGAATCCGGGCGCCGCGAGCTGCTGTTCAATTTTGTCGAGCTGGGATTTCTTGGCGGGGGCGTCAAAGATAGCCCCGCACAGCTTCAGCCTGCTGGCGGAGCGACACGTACTGGCGCTGTAGTTCTTCCGGCGTCATTTGGTAGCTATTCTACCATTACCGGCCGCGACCCCCCTGCCCCCGGCCGCGTATAATGCTCTGCATGATCCGGACTCGTTTTGCGAAACCGCTTTTTCTGCCCCCCCTCCTGCTCCTGACGGCCTCCGCCCTCTGGGCCCAGCCGGTCAAGGGCTGGCAAAAAGGGAAGGGCTATGGATGGGTGTACGGCAACGATGACCAGGTGGGCGCGCTCAATGCCATCGCCTCGCCGGCGCACACGCTGGCGGCGCTGCGGGCGGTGAAGACCGGGCGGGTGTTCGACCTGGGAATGCGTGTGGACAAGACCTCGTTCAAGTGGCCGGGACACTCCTCGGTGGAGGTGATCACCTACCGCTCGCCGGAATCGGTGAAGCGCCAGAAGGACATCGCGGGCTTCGCCACCAGCCCCAAGCAGATGGGGTTCCACAGTTGCGCGCTGTTTATCTCCGATAACGTCGGCACCCAGATCGACGGCCTGGCTCACATCACCACCGGCGCTGACGACCATTGGTACAACGGCTTCCGCGAGCGCGACTGGGGCGGAGATTTCGGGCCGCGGAAAGCCGACGCCGACACCATCCCGCCGATGATTGCGCGCGGCGTGCTGATCGACGTCGCCGGCTGGAAGGGCCTCCCCGCGCTTCCGTCCAACTACCCGATCGGCTCGAAAGACCTCCAGGCGGCGTTGGCCCGGCAGGGGGTGGACGTCGAGCCGGGCGACGTGGTGTTGATCCGCACCGGCACGGGCCGGTTCTGGGGCGAAACGGGCGCCGACCACGCCCGCATCGGCGAACATGATTCAGCGGGCCTTACGCTGGAGGGCGCCAAATGGCTGGTCGAGCAGAAGGGAGCGCTGCTGGTCGGCACCGACACCAGCGGCGTGGAAGTGGGCCAGGATCCCGCGCTTCCCGGCGCCACCATCCCCGTGCACGAGTACCTGCTGATCGAGCAGGGCGTGCATACCGGGGAGTTCCTGTACCTGGAGGATCTGGCGCGGGCGCGCGTCTACCGTTTCACCTTCTTCGCCGTGACCAACCGCATCAAGGGAGCCACGGCCGGGTTTGCGCTGCGGCCGGTGGCCATCGAATAAGGCGAGTCCGGTGGGACAGGCCTCCTGGCCTCATAGTCGCTAACTTAGCGTTCGCGCGCGGGAAATCGTGGCGCAGACTCTCAGTCTGCAGCGTCGAGACTCGTCTCGACGCAACAAAAACCCCCCTCGACACGAGTGTCGAGGCTGCAGGCAAGAGTGCCCGCGCCACGAAAGCACCACACAACCGGCGTAAGTTAACGCTTATGGGCCTCCTGGCCTGTCCTTTTCGGCGGCTCACAGCGTCTTGCGAAGGAGGGCCTCGACCGCCGCCATGTCTGTATCCCCCACCAGGCCGGCGACTTTGTTCCCGCGGCGGTCATAAAGGAACAGCGCCGGCATCGCTCCGCTCCAGCCCGGGTCGACGCTGTTGATGAAGCGCGTGCCGTCGGTGGTCCGCATGAGGTAGCGAGGTCCGCGGACGTTGTACTGACCCAGGAAGCGCGCGGCATCCGCTGCCTTCTCGGGTTCATCGGCCGAAATCGTCGCCAGGCGAAGGCCGCGCCGGCGATACTTCTCCTCCAGCTCCACCAGAACAGGCATCCTGGCCCGGCAGGGCGTGCACCAGGTGGCCCAGAAGTCCACCAGCAGCACTTTGCCTCGATGGCGTGCGACCACACTCCTGTAGACCGCCTCGTCCAGCGGGGCGAGCGAAGTTTTTGGGACACGCTTGACGGTACAACCGAAGGCCTTGGTTTCGGGCGCGGCGACCGGCTTTCCGGCGAGCGTCGCTTCGAGCGCGTCCCGGAGGCCGTTCACGCGGATGCGAGCCGGGTTTCTGGAGTCGTCGATGAAACCGTGGTAGCGGAGGACTCCCGCGGAGTCGATCACGAACGTCTCCGGAGTCAACTGGGCGCCGAACCGGTCCGCCACCGCGTTGCCGGCGTCCTTGTGGACGGGGAAGGGGAAGGAGAACTCGGCGGCATGCCGCCTCACCTCGACGGCCGGTTCGTTGGCGTTGGCGTTGATGGCGATGAAACTCACGCCCCGGGAGCTGTAGTCGCGCCAGAGCTGCTTGATGCGCTCGTTGTAGTCGTTGGAGACCGGGCACTGGGTGGAGATGAACATCACCACCGTCGCGCTCCCCGGAAATCCGCTGAACGCAACCGGCGATCCGTTGAGGTCCTGGAGAGTGAACGCGGAGACGGCCGATCCCAGCGTGAACTCCTGAGCCGGCAGGGCGCCGGCCGCGGCCAACAACAGGGCCATCCCGCGGAGACTCTTCATGGATTGCCCTCGGCACGCTTCTTGGGCTCGAGTTTGAGATGGATGACCGCCTGCTTGCGCGAGTCGAACACGCTCAGCGTCTTGGTCGGGCTGGCGGATGCCTTGAAGTCCGCACGCAGCTCGTAATCGACGTTGGTGCTGAGGCCGGTGAAGCGGTACCCGCCGTCATCGCGGGTGATGAACGAGCGAACCCGCAGCGACTTGGTGTCCTTCAGGTAGACCACCGCCCCTTCCACCACCTGCTCGGCTTCGTCGCGCACCGTGCCCTGCACCGTGCGGACGTTCTCGTCCTCGTTCTTGTTCTTCTTCGGACCTTCGAACAGTCCGGGCTGGCGCTGCGGCTGCGCATACAGGGCGGGGCAGGCTAGAGCCGCCAGCAGGAGGAGAATCAGCCGGTGCGTCCTCATTTCGATTCCATTATATCGAACAGCCACGGGCCGCTAACGCCAGGGGTCCTTCTCCTCCTCCTCGTCATCGTCGTCATCGTCATCCTCATCGTCGTCATCGTCCTCTTCCTCCTCGACGGGTTCCAGGTCGAGGGGATTGAGGCCGCTGACACGTAGGCTGGAGCCGCATTCCTCGCAGATCAAGGCGTCGCCTTCGTCAAGCTCCTCTTCATCCACATCGATATCCGCGTTGCATCGAGGACAGTTCACCATGGCTCATCCTCCAAATGAGTGTTCACCATTCTTTATACAAGAACCGGGGGGAATTGCAAGAGGCCGCCGGCCGGGGCTCTACCGGCGCGCCTGGCGCCGCCGCGTGGTCGGGGGAACGATCCCTTTCAGCCGAAGGTAGAGGAACATCTGCGAGCGGTGCGTCAGCTCGTGTTCCTTGACGAACTGGAGCAGCTCCAGGCGGGTGACACGGACGCCGTCCAAGCGCGTCACCTCGTGCGCGTAGAAACCGGCGTCGCGTGCGGCGAGCAGGCCGCAGCGCTCGTCCATGTCGCGGCGCAGCTCGGCGGCCAGTGCCGCGGCATCGGCGTTGGCGGCCAGCGCGCTGAAGTACTGCGCAAACCGCTCGCGAATCCCCGGCGTTGCGAAGTTCTCCTCGCCCTCGAGCAGCAAGCCCGTCAGGGCGCGTCCGGCGTCCAGAATGTGGCGCGCCAGCTCGCCAAAGGTCATCAGCTCGGGCGTGGGACGAAAGTCCAGCTCGGCGGCCGGGAAGTCTTCCACCGCCTGCGCCGTGTCCTGGCGCGCGGATTTCCAGGAGTCCAGTACGGTTTCCAGTCGGACCATAGGATTTCATTGTACCCGCCGGGATGCCGGGGGTTTGTCGGACCTTCGCTATACTCTTAATTGAAATGCGCGGGAGGGCCGGTCCCTGCTTCTGGATGGTTGTTTTGTTTCCGCTCGCCGTATGGGCGAGCGCTGCGCCGGTCGCCACGGAGATCCCGCGGGAAGAATACAAAGCGCGTCGCACCGCGCTCCGCAACACCCTCCGCGACGGCGTGGTGATTCTGTACGGACGCACGGAGCGGGAGCGTGGCGATCTTCGCAACGCGTTTTTTCAGGAATCGAATTTCTTCTATCTCGCCGGATGGCGGGAGCCCGGCGCCGCGCTGGCGCTCACGCCCTCCGCCGAGTGGCTCTTCCTGCCGCGGCGGAACCCAGTGCGGCAGCGCTACACCGGACGCAAGGCTTCGCCCGAGGACGAGAACATCCGGCAGTTGACCGGGTTTGAGCAGGTATCGGGGCAAGAGACACTGGAAGCGCAACTGCCGCGGCTGCTGGAGGGCTTCGCAAAAGTCTACACGCTGGTGGATCAGCCGGCGGCCGAGCGGCTGAAACCGCTGCTGGGCGGCCGGGAGCTGGCCGACGCATCCAAGGCCATCGGCAGGCTGCGGATGGTCAAGTCGCCGCGGGAGGTGGAGTTGCTGCGGCGGTCGGTGGAGCGGACGCTGGCGGCGCACCGCGCGGGATGGAATCGCATGGCGCCCGGGATGTTCGAATACCAGATCGCGGCCACGCTGAGCAACGTCTGGCTGGAGGAAGGTTGCGAGCGCAACGCCTATGCGCCGATCATCGCCTCCGGTCCCAACGGGGTGATTCTCCATTACCAGAGAAACGAGCGCCGTATCGCCGCCGGCGACCTGGTGCTGCTGGACGCCGGCGCGGAGTGCTCCGGCTACGCGGCCGACATCACGCGAACGGTCCCCGCCGGCGGAAACTTCGCCGCGCGCCATAAGGAGCTGTACGAGCTGGTGCTCGGCGCCCAACAGGCTGCGCTGGCGGCGGTGAAGCCCGGGGTCACCCTGCGCGGTCTCACGGAAATCGCGCGCGAGTGGATGAACTCGCGCGGGAAACCGATAGGCGGGAACCCCCCGGGACGGTACTTCACCCACGGCATCGGACACCACGTCGGGCTGGACGTGCACGACCCCGGCGACGTGGCGACACCGCTCGAGCCGGGCATGGTGATCACGATCGAGCCGGGACTGTACATCCCCGAGGAGGGCGTCGGCATTCGCGTCGAGGACATGGTCCTGGTGACCGAACAGGGTCCCCGTATCCTCAGCGAGGCGTTGCCCCGGCAGGTGGAAGCGATCGAGAAGGCGATGAGGCGCCAGTAAAGTGAACAGCCGGTTGTTTCAGACCGCCGGATACGCAGTCGCACTCGCTCTGTGCCTGCTGGCGGCCTTCCTCGCCGGCTGGACCACCCTCGGCACCCAGATCGATAACGACGCCTACGATTTCTTTTTCCGGCTGCGACCGCCGCGAGCGGGGGCGATCGAGTCCGCCGTGCTGGCCGTCGACGAGCGGACTTTGTCCGCACAGGGCGGCATGCGGCGGCTGCGCGGCATACTCGCCGAAGGGCTGGAGCGCCTGTCGGCGGCGGGACCCAAGGTGGTCGTCGTGGACCTGAACCTGGCCGACGCGGCCGATTCCGGCCAAGAGGCCCGGCTGGAGAACGCCCACCTGGAAAGCTCCTTCGCACGGACAAAGAACCTGGTGCTGGCCAGCGAGCTGGTCGCCGGACGCTGGGAGGATCCGACGCCGGCCTTCCGGCGTCACGCCGCCGCCCTCGGTCACGTCCACGCCGATCCGGATCCCTACGACAATGTGACCCGCTCCATCAGCCTCGAGAAAGCCTCCGGACACGAGCGGCGGTGGGCGCTCGCGCTGGAAGCGTTCCGGCTGGCGCGCGGTGCGGGTTCCATCGAGGAGAGCCCGGACACGTTGCAGACCGGCGGCAGGCTGATTCCCGCGGCCCGTTCTCAGGCACGCCCCCTGCTGATTCGATTTCTGCCGCGCCCCGAGGCCGGCCGCTCTGGTATCCCGCATTACTCCTTGCTGGACTTGAAGTCGGATCCGCAAGTGGCCGCGCGGCTGGCGGGTAAAGTGGTTTTTGTTGGCGTGACCGCGCAGTCCGCCGCCAGGGACCGTCTGATGACGCCGTACTCTTACGGGCAAACCATGCCGGGGGTGGAGATCCACGCGCACGCCTTTGAGACGCTGGTGCGGGGAGCCTTTTTGACGCCCGCCAGGGAGTCGACCGTGGCGTTGTTCTGCTTGCTGGCGACCCTCGCCGCCGGCTTCACATTCGTCTGGCGATCGGGCTGGCAGGCGTACGCGATGGGCGCCGGTCTGGTTGCGGTGGCGCACCTGGTCCCGTTTGGCCTGTTCACCCGCGACGTTGTGTTCCCCGTAGCCACGCCCGTCGGCGCCGCGTGGCTGGTGGTGGCGGGCGCGGCCACCTGGCAGCACTTCGTGGTGCGGCGCCTCTGGCATCGTTCCGAGAACGAGCGCGATCGCTACCGCCAGGCCATCCACTTCGTCACCCATGAGATGCGCACGCCGCTGACGGCGATCCAGGGTTCCAGCGAGCTGATGGGCCGCTACCGGCTCAGCGAGGAGAAGCATCGCCAGATCGCGGGGCTGATAAACTCCGAGTCCAAGCGCCTGGCGCGCATGATCCAGACTTTCCTGGACGTGGAACGCCTGTCGGCGGGTCAGATGGAGCTGAAGCGCGAAAGTTTCCCGGTGCGGGAGATTGTGGAATCCTGTGTGGAGCGTGTGCGTCCTCTGGCCGAGGGCAAGCGCATCGCTTTGAGCGCGGAACAGCCTCCGCCCGGGCTGATGCTTGGAGATCGCGAGCTGATGGAATACGCTTTCTATAATCTCCTCACCAACGCGGTGAAGTATTCGCCGACCGGTACCGAGGTGAGGGTCAGCGCCCTCCGCCAGGGGCAACATTTGCGCTTGTCCGTGGAGGATCAGGGCATCGGGATGGATGAAGCGGAGCTGAAGAGCGTGTTCAACAAGTTCTACCGGACCCGGAAGGCGGAAGCCTCCGGGGAAGCCGGAACCGGGATCGGCCTTTCTCTCGTCGATCAGATCGTGACCCACCATGGCGGGCGGGTCGAGGTAACCAGTGAACCGGGAAAAGGCTCCTGCTTCACTCTGGTGCTGCCGGCGTCGGTTCCCGCCGTCACCGCCGAGTCCCGTTGAGAGGTATCATGCGGCGCCTGTTGCTGGTGGAAGACGACTCCGCGGTTCGCATGACCATTTCCACTTTCCTGGAGCTGGAGGGCTACCAGGTGGATGCCGCCGCCAGCACCCAGGAAGCATTGGACAGGCTCGGCGGCGCCTCCTACCCGATCGTAATCTCCGACATCTACCTGGACGAGCGCACGGGGCTCGACGTGCTGGATGCCGCGCGGCGAGCCGATCCCGCCTGCGCGGTGATCCTGATGACTGCGCGCGGCACCATGGAGACCGTGATGGCCGCTACTCGCGGCGGCGCCTTCGACTACATCGCCAAGCCGTTCGAGCTGGAACGAATGCTGGAGACCATCCACCGCGCCGAGGCTTCCCTGGCGGACCAAGGCGAGGAGAGCGCCGACATGGAAGATCTCCCGGAATCGGAGCTGATCGGCAGCTCCGCCAGCATGGTGGAGATCTACAAGACCGTCTCCCGGGTGGCTCCCACCGACGCCACCGTCCTGCTGGAGGGCGAGACGGGCACCGGTAAGGAGCTGATCGCGCAGATGATCCATCGCAACAGCCTGCGCGCCGGCCAACCATTCGTACCGGTGGATTGCGCGGCCATCGCGCCGTCGCTGCTGGAGAGCGAGCTGTTCGGCGCCCTCAAAGGCTCCTACACCGGAGCCGAGCGCGACCGCATCGGGGTGATCGAGGCCGCCCACCAGGGAACGGTCTTCCTGGATGAGATCGGCGACATCGAGGTGGGCTTCCAGTTGAAGCTGCTGCGTTTCCTCCAGGAAAGGCAGATCCGCCCGCTGGGTTCACCGCGTTCCCATCCCGTCGATGTACGCGTGATCGCCGCCACCAACCGAGATGTCGCCATCCTGGTGGATGAGGGCAAGTTTCGCGAGGATCTGTGGTTCCGGCTGAACGTAGTACGGCTGCGAGTTCCACCGCTGCGGGAGCGCGGCGGCGACGTCGTGCTGCTGGCCCATTTCTTCCTGCGCAAGTACGACCAACGGTACGGGTTGGAGGCGCGGCTGACCGAATCCGGCCTGCATGCGATGCAGGGCTACACCTGGCCGGGCAACGTACGCCAACTCCAGCACATGATGGAGCGGCTGACGATTCTGGCACAGGGCGGCCGTATCGACGCTGCCGCCGTCGCCCAAGCCATCCAATCCATGGAGCCGGGCGATCAGGCCAGTGAATCCCTGGCGGACACGGAAGCCGAGCAGATCCGCAGGGTTCTTTCGGCCACCAACCGTAACAAGAGCCGCGCCGCCAGGATCCTGGGCATCGAGCGCAAGACGCTTTATCGAAAGCTCGAGAAGATGGGCCTCGCCTGAGCCAGCCTCACGGGCGGCTCACGTTGACGGATTCCTCGTCCCCACGCGTAAGGCCGACCGCCGTGCCCGTGGCCGCCGAGGCCACGATGACGCCGGCGATGACCGCCTTTGTGCCCACGGTCATGCCGACGGCCGCCCCTCCGGCCGCCGCGGCTCCCGCCGCACTGGTGCATCGCTTCGACAGGTGCTTCACGTTGCCGACCTGGAGCACCTGACTGGCGCCCGCGGCCGGCGTGGCCCCCGGAATCGTCGATCCGGTAATCTCGACGCGGTTGCCGACTTCCTTATCCGGAACCGTTCCTTTGAGCTCCACCGTGACGCCGGCTGTTTCGTCGGTGAGGAAATAACGCCCCTCCCGCTTCTCCAGGCAGCCGGTGAGGGTCGAGGGAGCGGCCGCTCCCGCCTGTGGCTCGAATTCCAGCGCCCTGCCGGCGGCCAGCGCCGCAATCAGGGTCCCCTGCGAGTTTGTGACACGGAAGTCGCCCTGCAAGGCCGCCACGTATACGCGGTTGCCCGCCTTCATCTGGACGCGACCCACCGCCGCAGGCGTCGAAGGGATGACACGAAGGCTCAGCGCTTCCACGCGATAGCCGGCGGCGTTCTCCAGTTGCCCTACCCCTCTTTCCAGCACCAGCCGGTCGTGGAACACCTTGCCCCGCGTATCGGAGGCAAGCCGCATGCGCACGCCGCCTTGCAGTTGTATATCCGAAGAGGCCTTGGATGTTTCAATGGCGGCTCCATCGGTCAGTGTGCCGTTGCCATGGATGGTCGAGCTGTCGATCCGAAAGCTGCCGTTGGCCAACACCACTCCGATAACAGGAGAGGCTGCCATTCCCAAAGAAAGTTGCGCTGTCAGAATCAGCGAAACCAAAAGTTGTACATTGACTGTGGACATCTTGCGATGCACGAATTCACCTCCGCTCGATATTAGAAGTGGGATGGGTTGAGAATCCTATCACCGGGAATCTCATCGACGGCGGGAGGCGCCGGAGTTCAGAGGGCGGGCCACGAGATGAATCCGGATTGGCTATGGGACCGGATTAGAATCCTTCTAGGACTGGAGTAGCCGTCGTAGCCCGCACCACGCGGCGCGGCCTGTCCACGACAGGCCAGGAGGCCTGTCCCTGGAGTTTCTACATATTGCAAATGGATCAGGCGACCCACGTGGCGCAGGCTCTCAGCCTGCCGCGCCGAGACTCGTCTCGGCGCCTGCGGTCCGCTGGCTGTTTTCGATGTAGGCGGCAATTCGCTCCAGCTTCCGCTCCTCTGTCCGGCCCAGAACCCGGTTCGCCTCCCGTGCGGTTGAGCCTTTCAGCGACTGCAGCAGCCGTGCCGGCGGCACTCTCGCTAACGGCTGCCATGCAGATGCCAGGTGACAAAAGCCACCTTGGCGTCGAGACGAGTCTCGACGCGGCAGACACGAGTGTCTGCGCCACATTGCTGGCTCGGAGGCTGCCAAAATGTACAAACTCCAGCGACAGGCCAGGAGGCCGTCCCACCAGCGCCTCAGATGCCCTTGGCCAGAAACCCGCCGTCGACCGTGAGCACCTGGCCGGTCACGAAACTCGACGCTTCCGAGGCCAGGAAAATCGCCGCCCCCCCCAGCTCCTCGACCTTGCCGATGCGGCCCAGCGGAGTTTTCGCGATGATGGCCGCCGAGCGCTCGGGAATGTCGAGCACCTTGGAGTTGAGCGGCGTGCGGAACACTCCCGGCGCGATCGCGTTCACCCGCACCCCGAAGGGGGCCCATTCGCAGGCCAGCGTCTTGGTCAGCAGCACCACGCCCGACTTGCTGGCCGCGTAGGACGCCACTTCGTTGAAGCTGACGAAGCTGGTAAGGGAGGCCGTATTGATGATACTGCCGCCGCGCTGGGCGATCATCTGGCGGCCGAAGACCTGGTCGGCGCGGAAGGTCCCGTTCAGGTTGATGTCGACGACGCGGTTCCAGTCGTGGTCACTGAGATCCTGCGCCGGCGTTTTCTGCAACACCCCGGCGGTTACCACCAAGATGTCGCAGCGGCCGAATCGCTCCACCGTTTGCCGGCACAGCGCTTCCAGGCTCTCGCGGTCCTGCACGTCGCTGGTCACCCGCAGCGTCGGCGAGCCCAGGCGTTCCATCTCGGCGGCCGTGGCTTCCACTTTGGCCGCATCCCGGCTGGAGGCGATCACCGTAGCGCCGGCCTGGGCATAGGCGCGGGCGATCGCTTCCCCGATCCCGCTGGTGCCTCCCAGCACCACGGCGACCTTTCCTTGCAGCGAAAACAGCGATTCGATAATCTTCATAAACCGCGGCGCCCGGGCGGCGGCCTCCGGCCACGGCCTGGCGGTCCGAACCCGTCATGATACAATAAGCGGGTTTCGGAGGTTTTTTTCTACCCATGCGTTTTGTCAGATTTCAGAAGGCCGGCGGCAACCCCGAGCCCGGCGTCGTCGTCGACGACAACGTCATCAGCCTCAGCTTTCCGGGCTTTCGCGGTCTGGTCCAGGTGATGGCTGGCGGCAAAGAGGCTATGGAGCGCATCCAGAAAGTCCTGGCCAATCCGCCCCAGCGCGGCACTCACGCGCTCTCGTCGGTGAAGCTGCTGGCGCCGATCCGCCGCCCCGGCAAGATCTTCTGTGTCGGGCTCAACTACCGCGACCACGCCGCCGAAAGCGGCATGGAGATCCCCAAAGTCCCGACGATGTTCTCCAAGTTCGCCACCGCGGTCATCGGGCCCGGTGACAACATCGTGCTGCCGAAGAACTCCACCCAGCCCGATTACGAGGCCGAGCTGGCGCTGGTCATCGGCAGGGGCGGCCGCCACATCGCGGCGGAGAAATGGCGGGAGCACGTATTCGGATACACCTGTTTCAATGACGTCAGCGCGCGCGACTTCCAGCGTGCGACCACGCAGTGGCTGATGGGCAAGACCTTCGATTCCTTCGCTCCGATGGGGCCCTGGGTGGTGGCCGCCGAGGTCATCCCGGACCCGCATGCGCTGGACATCAGCCTGACCCTCAACGGGGAAACCATGCAGAGTTCCAGTACCAGCCAACTGATCTTTCGGATTCCGGAGCTGATCGCCTTCATCTCCAGCGTGGTCACGCTGGAGGCGGGCGACGTCATCTCCACCGGCACGCCCTCCGGGGTCGGGTTCGCGCGGAAGCCCCCGCGCTGGCTGCGACCGGGCGACGAGGTGGTGGTGAGCATTGGCGGGATCGGGGAGTTGAGGAACCCCGTGGTGGCCGAAGTCTGAAGCCGCCTGCCGGCAGGGGCGGGCGGCGGCGCTTGAAAAAGACGCTTTACTTCCCTGCTGCTTTTGGATTATATTGGGCATCGCCCAGTTCAACTCTAGAAGGAGGGAGCTAATGAGAAGGAGAAGCTTCTCTGTCTTTGTCACGCTGTTGTTGGGGATCATTCTGACGCTGTGCCTGGCCCTGGCTGCCAGTGCTCAGGAGAAGAAAGGCGGAGCAAAAGAGGACCGGCTTAGCGGCCGGGTCCACATGATCAATAAGGAAACCTCCACGATCACCATCCGCGTGGGAAGCATTCAGAGACAGGTGGTTTATAACGCCGACACCAAGTTTACGGTTCGCAACAAGGCGGGCTCGATGACTGAGGTTAAAGACGGCCGGCGCGTGATCTGCATGGGCAAGTACGACGATAAAGCCCGGCTGGTTGCCTCTCGCGTCGATGTTCGCGACACGAACTGAACCCGCCGGCTCCGCCGGTTGAATACTTTCGGGCGCGCCCAGGGGGGATTCTGTCTCCTCGTGGGCGCGTTTTGTTTGGGTCCAGTAGGACAGGCCTCCCGGCCTTGTCCTACGTAACACCGAACAGTCGCGGCACGCGAAGCAGTTCGTTGTCGGTAGTCTCGTTGGGTACCGAACAGCCCGGCGCAAGCACCAGCCTGGCTCCCGCTTCGGTTCGCGCCGTGATCCATTGCCGCTTCATCTCGGGCGCAGTCAGGTTCCGGAAGTTGCGCTCGTCCAGCCCGCACATCAAAATCCCTGCAAACCGCTGCCGTGCCTGGGCCGCCGCCAAGCCGGTGCCGTGGACCGAGTAAGAGACGGCCGCCGCCGGCCAGCCCTTCCAGAAGCGGTCCAGGAACACCTTGTCGCCGTGCAGGTGCAAGGTAGACAGCGGAGCGGTCCTCGCCGCCTCGATCACCATCCGGTCGAACGGCTCGCTGAACTTTGCGTATTCGGCCGGGGTGAGCACCCCGTCGACCGCATTCGCGATAGCCAGGAAGATGCCGGAGGCCCCGGCTGCCCGGGCGCGCCGGGCGTGGTTGGCCTGGGAGCGGGCGATCACGGCCAGGGCGTCCAGCAGCGCCTGGGGCTTTTCCGCCATCAGGGCCCGCACCTGCTCTTTCGAGGACAGCTTCTCGGCCATGTTCCAGGGGTTGAAGATCGTCTCGATAAAATGAGCCTGGCCCTCCAGGCCGTCCCGGATCAGATCGAGCGCCCGTATCTGTTCCGGGAATGGGTTCTTCTCCTCGCGCAGCTCGTACCATTTCCCGGCCGCCCTGGGGTAGGGGTAGTCGCTCATGACCTTGACCAGGTCGGTGCGGAACTTTCGATGGAACCCCAGCGTAGCCTGCGCGTGGCGCTCGCCGGGGTGCTTTTCCAGACCGAAGTGGTACCAGAAGGTGAACGCCGGGCGGTCCGTTTCCCGACCCTCCAGAACACGGTCCAGGCGCTGGCGGGGTGTGATGGCGGCGGCCGGCAGGGCGGTGGCCGACAGGGCTCCCAAGAAGGCTCTTCGTAACATCTTCGGATTCCTCTCTCGCGATTAGTACACCATACTCCCGGCGCCGAGCGGCGGCTGGCGGATCTCCAGGCAGCCACGACCCGTCGGCAGGAGTTTTCCCGGATTCAGCCGGCACTCCGGGTCGAACAATTTCTTCAGACGGCCGATCGCCTCCAGGGTCTCGGCCGAAAACAGGTGGCCCATCAGCTCCATCTTTTCCATTCCCACCCCGTGCTCGCCGGTGATGGAGCCGCCCACCGAGATACAAAACTCCAGGATCTCGTCGCCGGCTTTGCGGGCCTTCTCCAGGTCCCCCGGCTGCCGTGGGTTGAACAGGATGATCGGGTGGAGGTTGCCGTCGCCGGCGTGGAAGATGTTGCTGATGGCCAGCCCCCACTTGAGCGAGACCTCCTGAATCAACGCCAGCGCTTCGGCGATCCGGCTGCGCGGCACCACCCCGTCCTGCACGTAATAAAACGGGCTGACCCGGCCGACGGCGCCGAAGGCGTTCTTGCGTCCCTTCCAGAGCAGCTCGCGCTCGGCCGCCGAGCGGGCCACGCGGAATTCGCGGGCGCCGCAGGCCAGGCACACCTCGCGCACCTGGCCGGCCTGCTCCTCGACCGCCTCGCGCAACCCTTCCAGCTCGATGAGCAGCACCGCTCCGGCGTCCATGGGATAGCCGGCGCCGGTGGCCTCTTCCACCATGCGCAGCATTACCCCGTCCAGCATCTCAATGGCAACCGGAGTGATGGCCCGCGCGGTGATCTCCGCCACCGTCCGCCCGCAGTCGCCGGCCGACTCGTAGACGGCCAGCAGCGTCTTGACCATCTCCGGCGCCCGCATCAGCCGCACTACCACGCCGGTCACCAGCGCCATGGTTCCCTCCGATCCGGTCAGCAGGCCGGTCAGGTCCAGACCGGCCAGGTCGGCCTGCTTTCCGCCGGTTGTGAACACAGTGCCGTCCGCCAGCACCACCTCCAGGCCGAGCACGTGGTTGGTGGTCACGCCGTAGGCCAGTGTGTGCGGCCCGCCGGCGTTCTCCGACACGTTGCCGCCGATGGTGCACGCTTTCTGGCTGGAGGGATCAGGCGCGTAGAAGTAGCCTTGGCCCTGGACCGCCTGCGTGATGTCCAGGTTGACCACGCCGGGCTGCAACACGGCGCGCTCGTTGGCCAGGTCGATCTCCAGGATGCGGTTCATGCGAGCGAAGGAGATCACTACGCCGCCGGCGCGCGGGATGGCGCCCCCGCTGAGACCCGTCCCGGCCCCCCGGCCGACCATCGCCACGCCGTGCCGCCGCGCCGCCTTCACCACGGCCACCACTTGTTCGGTCGAGCGCGGGAACACCACCAGCTCCGGCCGCGCTTTGTCCACCCCGCCGTCGTATTCGTACAACGCCAGGTCCTCGGGCAGGTCGAGGAAGCCGCGCGGACCCAGCGCCGCCGTCAGATCCCGCCTGGCTTGGGAGGTCATCATGACGCCTTACCGCTTCACCTTACAGCTTCGAAAGGATGTCACGGATGGTTTTTTCATCCGTCCACGGGTGCGGGCCGATAATCTTCTGCACCACCTTGCGGTCGCTATTGATCACGTAGGTTTCCGGGTAGCGGTAAGTGCCGTACTCGGAGCTGATGCTCGTCTGGGGATCCCGCGCCGTGAGAAAGCTCACACCCGCCCGCTTCAGGAAGCTCCGGTAGGTATTCTCGTCCTTGTCCACGCTGATGCCCAGCACCACGACTCCCGATTGGCGCATCCGGCGGTGAAACTCCTCCAGCGCCGGCATCTCTTCCACGCACGGCGGGCACCAGGTGGCCCAAAAGTTCAGCACCAGCAGCTTTCCGCCGAAGTCGGACGCCGAGATGCTCCGGCCGCTGTCGGTGGTGATGGTGAACTCGGGAGCCGTGTCGCCCACACCCACCCTGCGGTCGCGCAGCGTGTCGCCGACCACCGCAATGAGCGCCACCACCAGCCCCGCGAGCCCGAGCCGCAGCCACCGCTCCGTTTTGACCTGTTCCATCGTGAACACCTATAATTCTAGAGGATCCGCGACCCACTCTTCCGGGGAGATGGAACGGATCGGCCATGCTGGTGACCCGCAAAGAGGAATTCTGCGCTTCCCACGCCTGCTGGAGGCCGGAGCTCTCCGAACAGCAGAACCTGGAGCTGTATGGGGAGCCTGCCAACCCCCACGGTCACGGTCACAACTACGTCGTGGAAGTCACCCTGGAGGGACGGCCGGACCCGTTGACCGGCATGGTGCTGGACTTGCGGCTTCTCAAGCAGATCATTCGGCGCGACGTCGTCGAGCCGTTCGACCACCGGTTCTTGAACCGCGAGGTGCCGCCGTTCGATCGCCTGGTCCCAACGCCGGAGAACATCGCGGTGGAGATCTGGCGCCGGCTGGCGCCCCATTTCCCGGATTCCGGCCCGAGGCTCCACGCCGTCCGCCTGTATGAGACCGAGGATCTCTACGTCGAATACTCCGGAGAGCGGGCATGATCCGGTTGACGCGCCGCTATCGGTTCTCCGCGTCCCACCGCCTGCACTGCCGCGAGCTCTCCGACCAGCGGAACCGCGAGTTGTTCGGCGCCTGCAACAACCCTTTCGGCCATGGTCATGATTACGTGCTCGAGTTGAGCGTGCGCGGGCCCGTCGACGAGAGCTCCGGACGCGTGGTCCACCTGGGGGAGCTAGATAAACTGATCCGCGGGGAGATCCTGGAAACCTTCCAGCACAAGAACATCAACGAGCAGGTCCCCGAGTTCGCCGATACGATCCCTTCCACGGAGAACCTGCTCGCCGACATTGAGCGACGCCTTGCCCGGCGCTGGTCCTCGGTGTTCCCCGGACCCTGGCCGGCGCTGGACCGCATCCGGATACGTGAAACCCGCCATAACATATTTGAGACTTCCACGGAAACCTCCACGGAACCCTCCCCGAGGGCAATATGAAAACTGGAAAGGCGATCGTGCGGCTGACGCCCGCCGCCCCGCGAGCCGACCGCACGCTGCCGGAGGCGTTCGAAGACCTGCTGCGGCATCTCGGCGAGGACCCCACCCGGGAAGGCCTGGTGAAGACCCCGGAACGAGCGGAGAAGGCGCTGCGTTTCCTCACCAGCGGCTATCGCATGGACCTCGACCAGATCGTCCATGGGGCGCTGTTCGACGTTCCTCACGACGAAATGATCCTCGTCAAGGAGATCGAGTTCTTCAGCCTGTGCGAGCATCACCTGCTGCCCTTCTATGGCAAGATGCACGTTGCCTACCTGCCCAAGAACCGCATTATCGGGCTGAGCAAGATTCCGCGGATCGTGGACCTGTTCTCCCGCCGCCTCCAGGTCCAGGAACGGCTCACCACGCAGGTGGCGGAGGCGATTCGCGACATCGTGCGCCCGCGCGGGGTCGGCGTGATCTGCGAGGCGCGCCATTTCTGCATGATGATGCGCGGCGTGGAAAAGCAGCACTCCGGCACGGTGACCAGCGCCATGCTCGGCGCCTTCCGCTCGTCGCGCGCCACGCGGGAGGAGTTCCTCGCGCTGGTGGCGCACAGCTCGCTCGGGTTCTAGGAGCATGGACGACTTCCGCCAGTTCGCCGCCGGGCCGGACCCGTTCGGCAAAACCTGGCAAGTGGAGTTCGGCTGGCTCCAGACGGCCATCTCGATCCGCCGCAGCGATTCGGTGGACGTGAAATTCTTCCTCTCCGACGGCGAGGAGCGCTGTGAGAAGGTGGTCGCCCTGCCGCACCCCGATCTGCTCGACCTGAGCCGTCGCGTGAACCGGCCGCTGACCGATCCGTGGTGTTCCCGGCTGGCCGCGCTGCATGTCCTCCACATGGTGGAAACCGGCGAGGACATGGAGAAAATCCTGGTCACGCTGTCCACCCAGGAGATGGCGCGCTACGCCGGGATGTTGGACTCATGAGCGGCGTGTGCTACCGGACAGGCCGGGAGGCCTGTCCCACGTGCCAGGAGGCCTGTCCTACGTGCTGGCCTGCTGGATCCTGATCGGTCTGGCGCTCGCGCTGGCGTTGGCTTCCCTGCGCGGCGAGCGGCGGCGCGCCGATTACGTGGCCGCGTGCCTGGCCCAGCCGCCGGCCCACGATCTGCCGCCGGCCACCGTGATTGTGCCCGTCAAAGGCCAGGACGAGGGGCTCTCGGACAACCTGGCGGCGCTGGCGGCGCTGGACTACCCTGACTACGAGCTGATCGTTGTGGCACGCGCGCCCCAGGACGTTCCCTCCGGAGTCGTGCCCGCGAGCGCGCGCCTGGTCCTGGCCGGTGAAGCTCCCGCCGGCGCCGGCGAGAAGATCCACAATCTTCTGGCAGCTTTGCGCGAGGCGCGGGCCGGCTCGGAGATTCTTGCGTTCGCCGACTCCGACGGCCGCGTCGGCGCCGGATGGCTGCGTGCCCTGGTCGCCGCGCTGGCGCGCCCAAACGTCGGCGCCGCGACCGGTTACCGCTGGCACCTTCCGGATCCGCCGGACTTCTGGTCGCTGGTTCGCGCCGTCTGGGACAGCGTCATCGCCGGCCGTTTCGGACCCGGTGAGAACCGATTCGCCTGGGGCGGTGCGATGGCCATTCGTCGCGAGGATTTTATTCGCCTGCGCGTCGAGGATTTCTGGAAAGGCTCGGTCAGCGACGACTACGGCCTCTCGGCCGCCGTGCGCGCGGGGGGTCTTGGGATCGCCTGGGCGCCGGGGGCTTTGGTGGCGACCAGCGGGCACACCTCGGCGGCGGAATTGGTCGGCTGGATCCGGCGCCAGATGGTCATCACGCGCGTCTACCAGCCGGGCCTCTGGTGGCCGGGATTCCTGGCGCACCTGGTCTATTGCGGTGCGATGGCGGCCGCCGTGTTCCTGATGTTCCAGGGCGGGTTGGCCGGCGAGTACGCGCTGGTGGCGCAGTGGGGACTGGGGATGCTGAAAGGCGTCAATCGCGCGACGCTGGCCAGGGCGGCGCTGCCGCACTACAAGCCCTGGTTCGACCGCCACGGCTGGGTGTTCGCGTGGTGGACGCCGCTCGCGACCTGGGTCTGGCTGTACGCGTTCCTGGCTTCGGCCGCGGGCAACCGCATCCAGTGGCGCGGCCGCCGCTACCGGCTCTCCAACCGGGGAACGCGTAGCTTTTGACCACTCCCTTCGGTCGTGGCTCGGTAGAACATTGTAGACTTGTGCTATGCGAACCGAATGGGTGGTCCCGCGGAGAGCCGACGCCATCCGCACCCAGATCCATTACGCCCGCCGCGGCCTGATCACCGAAGAGATGCGTTATGTAGCGCGCAAGGAGAACCTGGCGCCGGAGCTGGTTCGCGCCGAGGTGGCGCGGGGGCGCATGATCATCCCGGCCAACATCAACCACACCAATCTCGAGCCGATGTGCATCGGCATCGCGTCGCGGTGCAAGATCAACTCCAACATCGGCAACTCGGCCACCACGTCGAACATCGCCGAAGAGCTGGAGAAGCTCCACTTTTCCGTCCACTACGGCGCCGACACGGTGATGGATCTCTCCACCGGCGGCAACATTCCCGAGATCCGCCAGGCCATCCTCGGCAACTCGCCGGTGCCCATCGGCACGGTGCCGATCTATGAAGCGCTGACCCGCGTTCGGCGGGTCGAGGACCTGACGGCGGAAGTGATGCTGGAGGTGATCGAGGAACAGGCCGAGCAGGGGGTGGACTATATGACCATCCACGCCGGCGTGCTCATCCAGTACGTGCCGCTGACCACCCGACGCGTCACCGGCATCGTCAGCCGCGGCGGTTCCATCCTGGCTGAGTGGATGGTGAGGAACCACCGGCAGAACTTCCTCTACGAGCGCTTCGAGGACATCTGCAAGATTTTCCAGAAGCACGACGTCAGCTTCTCGCTCGGCGACGGGCTGCGGCCGGGCTCGCTCGCCGACGCCAGCGACGAGGCGCAGTTCGCCGAGCTCAAGACGCTCGGTGAGCTGACGCTGAAGGCGTGGGAGTACGACGTGCAGGTGATGATCGAAGGCCCGGGCCACATCCCGATGGACCAGATCCAGCTCCAGGTGGAGAAGGAGATGGAGATGTGCTACGAGGCCCCCTTCTACACCCTCGGCCCCCTGGTGACCGACTTCGCCCCCGGCTACGACCACATCACCTCGGCCATCGGGGCGGCGATGATCGGCTGGCACGGCGCTTCCATGCTCTGCTACGTGACGCCCAAGGAGCACCTGGGTCTGCCGAACAAGGAGGACGTGAAGCAGGGCATCATCGCCTACAGGATCGCCGCCCATGCCGCCGACATCGCCCGCCATCGTCCCGGGGCGCGGGACCGGGACGACGAGCTGTCGCGCGCCCGCTACTCGTTCGACTGGAACCGGCAGTTCGAGCTGGCGCTCGATCCGGAGACCGCACGGGCCATGCACGACGAGACGCTTCCGGAGGAAGGATTCAAGGACGCGCACTTCTGCTCGATGTGCGGGCCGAAGTTCTGCTCGATGAACATGTCCTCGAAGATCGAGGAGTTCACAGCCGAGCAGGCGGCTGCGGTGCTCGCCTCGCCCGCCGGCGGCCCGCCCGCGCGGGCTTCCGGGATGGTCAAGATCGCCGGGGCATGATCGGGCGGCTGGAGATACAGCCACGCGACCGGATTCTGTTGCTTTCCATCCCGGATGTTTCCCTGATCTTCGATCTCGCCGCCCGCGTCCCGGAAGGCCTGATTGCCGGCCTCGGCACGGAGGAGGAAGTGTGCGAGGTCCGGCGCGTCTGCCGCGGCCTCGATAACGTCATGTTCCTTCTTGCCGCCCCCGACGAGGTGCCCTGGCGGGAGCGGTTCTTCACGAAAGTGCTCGATCCGCGGGGAGTATGGGAGCGGCCGGAACTGGTGGTGCGCGAGATCGCGCGCCTGTTGGCCCCCGGCGGCCTGGTGCTGGCGGCCGAGCCTGCCCGGAGCGCGCTGCTCGGCGCGGGGTTCGTCGAACTCGCTCCCGGCGGTCAGCTCGGCAGAATGGACGATGCGGCGGGGATCCAGGCGAGGTAAACTGAATCGAAAAGCTTCCTTGTGGGGGTCACTTGTATGAAAAACTTCGTTGCGGCCGCTGCCGTGCTGTTGTGCCTGGCCGTCGAGCTTCCGGCGCAGTTTGAGACCGCCGTGGTACTCGGAACGGTTCGCGATCAGACCGGCAACGTCATCCCGGGCGCCGCGGTGACGCTGCTGAACGTGGAGACCGGAATCCGGTCGACGACCACAACCAGCGAGATCGGCGACTACATTTTCCTCAACGTACGCATCGGGCTGTACAAAGTCAGCGCCGAACGGGCCGGCTTTGCCACCGCCTTCGCCGACAACATCACGGTGACCGTGGGCGCGCGCCAGCGTGTGGATGTGACGCTCTCGGTGGGACAGGTGACCGAGTCGGTGCAGGTGACCGACGCGATTGTCGCCGTGGAGTCCGATTCGAGCGACCGCGGGCAGGTGATCAACCGCAGGCAGATCGTCGATCTGCCCCTCAACGGCCGCAACTACGCCGACCTGGCGCTGCTCACCACCGGCGTGCGGCGCTCCGATTACGCCTTCGCCAACCCGCCGCGGGAGGGCTCGTTCAACGTGAACGGCCAGCGGAGCATCCTCAACAACTTCCTCATGGACGGGGTCGACAACAACGCCTACGGCACTTCCAACCAGGGCTTCTCCAACCAGGTGGTGCAACTCACCCCGGACGCCGTGGCCGAGTTCAAAGTGGTGACCGGCCTGGCCGGCGCCGAGTACGGGCGCAGCTCCGGCGCTGTGATCAACGCCACCATGCGCAGCGGCACCAACGAAGTCCACGGAACCGCCTGGGAGTACCTGCGCAACACCGAGCTCAACGCCGCCGGCTTTTTCAAACCCGCCACCGGCAAGCCGGTGTTCCAACGCAACCAGTTCGGATTCACCTTCGGCGGGCCGATCGTCAAGAACCGCGCCTTCTACTTCGCCAACTACGAAGGATTTCGCGAACGCCAGAAGTTCACCGTCTTCGCCGGCCTGCCAACACTCGACGACCGGCAGGGTGTCTTCGCCGTCGCCGTGCGAAACCCGCTGAGCGGCGAGGTATTTCCCGCCAACACCCCGATCCCGCCGGCGCGGATGACCGCCTTCGCGCGCCGCGTGCTGGCCGATCTTCCACTACCCAACACCGGGCCGGCCAACGTTCGCGCCAGCAACTACCAGGACCTGCGCAAGGATAAGAACAACAACGACAAGACGGACCTGAAGTTCGACGGGCAGATCAACAGCCGCATGACGGCTTTTGTACGGTTGAGCCATCGCAAGAGCAACATCTTCCAGTCGCCGGAGATCCCCGGAGCTTCCGGCGGCGGCGGCAACGGCTTCATCCGCGCGCTCAATCAGCAGATGGTGGGCGCCTGGACCTACACCCTCACGCCCAGCTCGCTGCTGGAGGCGCGGCTCGGGTTGTCGCGGACCCGCGCCGGCAAGGAACCCTTCGCCCTGGGCGGCCCGAGCATGTCGCAGCTTTACGGCATCACCGGTCTCTCCGAGGATCCCCGGCTGCGGGGTGGCCTGACGGTGCAGGAGGTCAGCGGCTTCAGCAGCTTCGGGCGGCAGCCGACCAACCCGCAGTGGCAGCACCCGTTCGTCACCAATCCGAAAGTGGTCTACTCGTTCATCCGCGGCGGGCATTCGATGAAGACCGGCTTTGAATATCAGCGGATCCACACCGAGATCCAGGACGTGAATCCGCTCTACGGGCAGGACATTTATAACGGCCAGTTCAGCCGCCTGCCAAACTCGCCCGCCCCGGGCGCCTTCGATCAGAACAGCTACCGGCTGGCGGACTTCTTTTTCGGCGCGCGCAGCGAGTACCGGCTGGTGAACTTCTACATCGCCCAGTACCGGCAGGCGATGGATTACTTTTACTTTCAGGACGACTGGAAAGTCACGCCGCGGCTGACCCTGAACCTGGGAGCCCGCTACGAATACGCCACCCCGCAGTGGGAGCGCGACAACGTGCTCACCAATTTCGACCCCGCCGGCAACCGGCTGGTGCCGGCCAAGGACGGCTCGATCGCCGACCGCGCGCAGGTGAATCCGGACCGTAACAACTGGGCGCCGCGCATCGGGATGGCCTACAGCTTCAGTCCGCGGACGGTCATCCGCGGCGGCTACGGCGTCAGCTTCATCCATTTCAACCGCGCCGGCGGCGGCAACATCCTCGGCATCAACGGCCCGCATGTGGTCAACGCGGCCATCTCCCAGAGCCCGGGCGCCGCCGGATTCCGGGCGACCCAGGACGGCTACCCGCAAGGGTTGACCGATCCGGACAAGTTCAACCCGATTCTGGCCAACATCTCCTACATCCCGCGCGAGACGCCCACCGGCTACGTGCAGACCTGGTCGTTCTCCATCCAGCGCGAGGTGTTCTCGGGCACCATCGTGGACATCGGCTACGTGGGCAACAAGTCCACCCACCTGATCCTGTTCGCCGACTTCAACGAAGCCCGTCCCAACCGGCCCGGGGAGAATGCGTCGATCCAGGCGCGCCGGCCCAACCAGTCCTTCGGCGCGATCACGGTGACCTTCCCCGGCGCTTCGGCCAACTATCACGCCTTGCAGGTGCGACTGGAGCGGCGCTTCCACGGCGGCCTGTACCTGCTGAACTCGTTCGTCTATTCCAAGGCGATTGACGACGCCGGGCAGGCGCTGGAGGCGCAGGGAGGCAGCGGCGGGCGCGCCAGTCCGCAGAGCTTCTACAACCTCCGCGCCGAAAAGGCGGCCTCGGATTTCGACCAGAAGTTCAACAACACCACTAGCCTGGTCTACGAGCTTCCCGTCGGCCGCAACAGGCGCTACCTGGCCGGTTTGCCGAAGTCGGGCGAGCTGCTGCTGGGCGGCTGGCAGGTTACGGCGATCAACAACATGTGGAGCGGGCAGCCGGTGAACCTGGCCTACACGCCGGCGGCGGCGTTCCAGGTTTCACAAACGCTGCCCGACTGGCGCGGCGGCATCAGCTATCGCCCGAACGTGATCGGACCGCCGGTGACGCCGAAGGCGCAGCGCACGATCGACAATTACCTGAACGCGGCCAACGTGGTGATCCCCGCTGACGCCAGCCAGCCGTTCGGCAACGCCGGGCGCAACCTGGCGCGCCGCATGGGTCTGTACCAGTTCGACCTGGGCCTGTCCAAGGCGTTCGCGCTGCCGCGCGAGGGCGCCCGCGTCGAGTTCCGGACCGAAGCGTTCAATCTGTTCAACAGGACCAACTTTGGCAACCCGGAGACGAATCGCTCCAGCGCCAACTTCGGCCGGATCCGGTCCACGTTCCCGGCGCGCCAGGTCCAGTTCGCGCTGCGGCTGGTTTTCTGAGCGCTAACCGCCGAAAACGACAGGCCAGGAGGCCCGTCCCACAATGCCGTGTCACCGGCCGTCTCGAACACGTCCGGTCAACGAGCGCAGGAATGTCACGAGGTCCTGCTTTTCGGCGGGGAAGAGATGGAGGGGGCGGAGCCTGGAGTCGAGACCGGGGTTGCGTTGGCCGCCGCGGTCGTAGTAGTCGATGACCTGCTCGAGCGTCGCGAGGCCGCCGTCGTGCATGTAGGGCGCGGTCCGCGCCACCTCGCGAAGGGAGGGGGTCTTGAAAGCACCGCGATCCCGATCGGCGTGAGTCACGCCGGCGCGGCCTTCGTCGGTCAGGACCCCGGTACGCCAGGCGATGCCTGTGTTGTGGAACTGCTCGTCGGTGAACAGAGAGCCGGCGTGGCAGGCGCCGCATCCGGCCTTGCCGTGGAACAGTGCAAGCCCGCGCCGCGCGGAGTCGCTTAACGTCCCGCGGTCAAAGGCGGAATCGCCCGCGACAATGGTGCGGACGTAGGAGGCGAGCGCTTGCGCCACGACTTCGAGCGAGGGCGCGCGAGTGACGGCGAGTACGGCTTCCTGAGTCATGCCGAGCTCCTTGGGACTGAGGATTGGCTGAAGCACTTGCTGCTCGAGCGTGACGGTGCGGCCGTCCCAGAAGAAGCTGGCGCCCCAGGCGCGGTTGACGATGGCGGGCGTATTGCGGCCGCCGCGCGCGCCTCCCAGGCCCTGAGCTACCCTGCGGCCATCGGTAAAGGCGCGGCGCGGATCGTGACAGCTCGCGCAGGAGAGCGAGCCATCGCGCGAGAGGCGGCGGTCGTGAAACAGCCGCCGGCCAAGGGCGATCTTGGCCCGCGTGAGGCGGTTGTCCTCGGGAACGGGGCGGTAAAGGTCCAGGCCAAGGGGTGGAGTCCACACGGCCGCGACCGCCGCCCCGCCCAGGAGAACGGCGCAAAGCGCGTGCATGCCGCTACCGGGATGCCCGCATTTCGGGCAACAGGTTCTGGATGACCCAGAGCTCGTTCTTATTCCGGGTTCCGGTGAATGCGATGCGGCGGCCGGCGGGTGAAACCGCCGGATGCAAGAGCCCCCGCATGGTTATGTCCAATGGCCGCGGCTCGCCGCCTTCGGCTGAAATCGCCCAAACCTGCTGGCTGTCGTCTCGAAGGCTCGTGAACAATACATACCGCCCGTCTGGGGTCCAGGCGCCTGCGAAAGGAGTTGCCTGGTCGTAGGTCCCCCTGAGCAGCTCGCGCGGCGCGCCGCCCTGGGTGGACACGGTGAGCAGGGTTCGCTTCCCCTGTTCCACGTCGTTGCGAGAGAACGACACACGAGCGCCGTCGGGCGAAACAGCGAGACCATAGAAGCTGGTTCCAGGGCTCTCCGCGCTGTACAACTCGACATCCTGGTCGGTTTCGAGGTTCCTTTTCCTCAAGTGCAGCATGTTGAACTTCGACTGGGGCACACGCTCACCGCGGACGGAGTAATACAGCGCCTTACCGTCCGGGGATAACCTCGCCTGCGGGGAAGTTGCCGACGAGGTTTCAAACACGACTTGGCCCTCTCCGGTTTCGGTGTCAATCTTCCGGAAGGCCCACCTGGAATCCGCTGTATCCCAGAGCAGCAATGAGCGGCTGTCCGGGAACCAATGCGGAGAGAAGTATCCGGTGATGTATCCGCGTTGTTCGATTCTTGCCGGCAATGCGCGCTCCTCGCCCGTGGCTACCGAACGGATGACGATCGACCTGGACGCGCTGTCATCCGTGGCGCGGAAGAAGGCGATGGATCTGCCGTCGGGGGACCAGGCCGGGCCCCAGTTGGAGCCCACGAACTTTTCCGTTACCAGGCTCGGTTGTGAGACGACCCGGAGGGTCTCCGGGTCGATATCGGCTACGTACACATCTTGTTGCCGATTGGACGTGCCGTAGAGGAACGATCCATCCCGGCTGAACCCGAATGCCATGATGGAGCCGATGCTTGCCTTTAGCAGTTCGGGCGAGCCCTGCGGTCTTCCCTCGGCAACCCGAATGGACCACAGACCCATAGTTCCTGAACGATCGCTCTTGAACACCACAGCCCGGCCGTCCGGAGTCCAAACCGGGTCCTGTTCGTTCGCCGTTTCCGGAACGATCGCTGTTTCACGGCTCCCGTCCGCGGCAATCACAAAAATGCCGCCATCACTGGCCGACGGATTGCTCTTGGGCAACGAATAAACCAGGAAGCGCCCATCCGGCGAGAAACCCCCGATCCTGGGCCGCCGCCATCCGTTCGATTTCAGTTGCGTCGCGGAGCCATCCACCGCCGAAATCAAAGCAATCTTGCTTGTACCGCCGTCCTCCGCTAACAGGCAGGCAATCTGTTTTCCATCCGGCGAAAAGGAAACCGGGAGGAATTGCGTGCTCACATTACTCATCAGGACGCGCATACGGGAACCATCAACGCCGATCACACGCAGGGAAAGTCCGTTGTCATGCCACTGATACGCGACCTGCTTGCCGTCCGGCGAAAAAATCGGGAACCGTGCTCCTACGTCTCTTCCGGATGGCGCATGCCGCGTGAGGAAGCGGTTCTCGCCCGACTTGAGGTCGCGCACGACAAGATCTTCGCTTTTCCAATCTGCGAATACGAAATAGCGGCCATCGGGGGAAGGCCTGCCGCCAAGGTTCACGCCGTCACCGGCCCAAACCTGGCGTACGACAACCCCGGTCTCGCGCGACGCCCCGTTCCGGCCCAGGCGCGCGCGAGCGATGGCGGCGGCTTCCTTCTGGTCCGCGTATTCCCGCAGCACCCGCTCGTAGATCTTCCGCGACTCCGCGTCGCCGAGCTTCTGGTAGCACTCGGCCATGTGGATCAGCGCTTGCGCGGCGACCCCGCGATGGCCGCTTTGCGCAACCTTCCTGTACTGCTCGATGGCGGCCTGTAAATTGCCGTCCACCAGCTCGGTGTTCATGGCGGCCTTGAGCAGCCGCTCGGCATCGTCGGTCTTCTGAGCGCCGGCCGAGAGCACCGCGGCCAGGATTCCGATCACGATTCGTTTCATGAGCTGACCTCCAGCATCGAGGTTAGGCGCCCGGCTTCCGGATCGCTCCATCGCCCGGTCATGATTCGGTCACGTCTTCCAGATGGAACCGATATCCGATGGCGCAAAGCGCGTGCTTAAGGATTTAGGGCCAGACGCTTTTCAAGTCCGTAATGGCGCGGATCCTAGCCTCTACGGCCTTGCGAATCACCGCCGCCAATTCCGTTGCTTGCAGCCTTTCCAACATCACGCGACGCTCAACGTAGCCGAGGCGCGCCAGTGCCCTTACAAACTCCAAGTCCTTCTCCCTGCCGGCCACCAACTTGGCCACGGCAAGGTCGTGGACCTCCAAACACCAGCCCCGGACGTGTCGGGCATTGGATCCGGGCACAAGGATCAGCCGATCCTGCCATCCGCTGGGCATACGGCGGTCGAGGCGTCTACACCATGCGCGTAATATCCGAACTCCCGCTCGAACGGGGAACCTTCACCGATCGAGCCGTCGATCAGCCCCGCTGCGCTCCGGTCGGTTGCGCGGGTAAACGTCCGCTTCCATGGACGCCAGCAGCGCTTGATCGGCGTCCGGGAACTGGCCCAGCACCGCCTGGCTGCCGATCACGATGATGTCCGGATCGTCAGCGATGGTTCCGGCTGCCCGGATGATGTGTTCCAGATTCGAACGTGTCATAGATACGCCAGCGCTCCCGCGGGTCCAGCACGCCGGCGAACGGCGTCGACTGGCGCAACTCCGTCATGCGCGGACTGTCTTCTTCGATCAGCCTGAGAACTTCTTCCAGCGGCCGCGTCAGGATTTCCCGCCACACGTCCAAGTATGGCTGCGAGGCGCCGCGCTGGGCGGACCAGCGGTCTAGGTTATCCTGGGCAATCCTGACCAGTTCAGGGTTCTCACGGAGCTTGGCCGCAACCGCGCGGTGCAGCGCCAAACTGCGTCGCTCGATGCGGTCATGCGGCATACTTCGATGCTACCGCAGCCGGCGAGCGCGGCACGCGAGGGTTAACGACAACCCCGGTCCGCGACTCCGCGTCGAAGAGCTTCTGGTAGCGCTCCGAGCCGCTACCGGGACGCCCGCATTTCGGGCAACAGGTTGTGGATGACCCAGAGCTCGTTCTTATTCCGGATTCCGGTGAATGCGATCCGGCGGCCGTCGGGTGAAATCGCCGGAAACAAGAGCTGCTGCATGGTGATGCCCAAGGGCCGCAGCTCACCGCCTTCGGCTGAAATCGCCAAGAACTGCTGGCTGTCGTCTCCACGGCTCGTAAACAACACGTGTCGTCCGTCTCCGGCCCAAGCGCCTGACCCGGGCTGGACAGTGGTCCCCTTGTAGAGCTCGCGCGGCGCGCCGCCCTCAGTGGACAGGGTGAGCAGGGTTGGGCCATACAGGTACCATAGGAACGACAGGCGATCCCCGTCGGGCGAAACAGCGAGGTTAGCAAAGCTAACCCCAGTGCTTTTCGCGCGGTATAACTCGACCTCCTGGCCGGTGTCGAGGTTCCTTTTCATCAGGTGCAGCGGCCCGACAGCCGGACTGGGGGTCGACCCGTCGCGGAGAGAGTAATACAGAGTCTTGCCGTCTGGGGATAACCTCACATCCGGATGGATTCGAGATGAGCCTTCAAAGACAACCCGCCCCTCTCCGGTTTCGGTGTCGATCTTCCTGAAGGCCCACCTGGAATCCGCGGTATCCCAGACCAGCAGAGAGCGGCTGTCCGGGAACCAATGCGGTGACAGATATCCCCTGACGTATTCGCCCTGTTCGACTCTTGCCGGCAATGTGCGCTCTTCGCCCGTGGCCATAGAACGGATGACGATAGACCTGGACCGGCTGTTATCGGTGGCGCGGAAGAAGGCCATGGATCTGCCGTCGGGAGACCAGGCGGGGCCCCAGTTCGAGCCCACGAACTTTTCCGTTACCAGGCTTGGTTGTGAGACGACCCGGAGGGTCTCCGGGTCGATATCGGCTGAGAACACATCTTGTTGCCGATTGGACGTGCTGTAGAAGAACGATCCATCCCGGCTGAACCCGAGTGGCATGATGGAGCCGATGCTTGCCCTTAACAGTTCGGCCGAGCCCTGCGGCTTTCCATCGGCGATCCGAATGGACCACAGACCCGTAGGTCCCGAACGATCGCTCTTGAACACCACAGCCCGGCCGTCGGGAGTCCAAACCGGGTCCTGTTCGTTCGCCGTGTCCGGAATGATCGCTGTTTCACGGCTCCCGTCCGCCGCAATGACAAAAATGCCGCCATCGCTGGCCGACGGATTGCTCTTGGGCAACGAGTAAACCAGGAAGCGACCATCCGGCGAGAAACCGCCGATCCTGGGCCACCTCCATCCCGTCGTTTTCAGTTGCGTCGCGGAGCCATCCACGGCCGAAATCAATGTGATCTTGTTCGTCTTGTCCTCAGTTGACAAGATGGTAACGATCTTTTTCCCATCCGGCGACCAGGCAACCGGCGTCGATCCGTGTGCGGTGCTGGTAAGGACGCGCATGCGGGAACCATCGAGGTTGATCACCCGCACGGACTGCCCCTGGTCGTGCCACTGATACGCGACTTGCTTCCCGTCCGGTGAGAAAATCGGGCTCGCCGCCCATAGGAATCTGCCGGCCTGCGAATCCCTTTTGAGGAGCGCGCGGTTTTCGGCCGATTTCAGATCGCGCACGACAAGATTCCCGGCCGCGAACACGAAATAGCGGCCATCGGGAGAAGGCCTGCCGCCAAGGTTAACGCCGTCACCGGCCCAAACCTGCCGTACGACGACCCCGGTCTCGCGCGACGCCCCGTTCCGGCCGAGGCGCGCGCGAGCGATGGCGGCGGCCTCCTTCTGGTCCGCGTATTCCCGCAGCACACGCTCGTAGATCTTCCGCGATTCCGCGTCGCCGAGCTTCTGGTAGCACTCGGCCATGTGGATCAGCGCTTGCGCGGCGACGGCGCGATGGCCGCTTTGCGCAACCTTCCTGTACTGCTCGATGGCGGCCTGCAAATTGCCGTCCACCAGTTCGGTGTTCATGGCGGCCTTGAGCAGCCGCTCGGCATCGTCGGTCTTCTGAGCGCCGGCCGCGAGCATCGCGGCCAGGATTCCGATCACGATTCGTTTCATGAGCTGACCTCCAGCATCGAGGTTAGGCGCCTGGCTTCCGGATCGCTCCATCGCCCGGTCATGATTCGGTCACGTCTTCCAGATCGAACCGATATCCGATGCCGCGCACGCTCTTCAGATAGCGCGGCGCGGCCGCCGACGGCTCGATCTTCCGGCGCAGGTTGGCGATCTGGTTGTCCACCACCCGCTCTGTGATGGCAGTTTCCTTGCCCCACACCTCGTCGATCAACACACGACGGGTCAGCACGCGGCCGGGGCGGCGGGTAAACAGGGACAGCAGCTTGAACTCGAGCGGCGTGGTGGTCACCGGTTTTCCGGCGCGGCGCAGCTCGCCGCGGGTGAAGTCCACCTGGCAATCGCCGAACCGGACGACGCCGGCAGCGGCCGTTTCCGGGGCCGTGCGGCGGAGCAAGGCCCGGATGCGCGCCCGCAGCTCTTTGGGGCTGTAGGGCTTGGTCACATAGTCGTCTGCGCCCAGATCGAGGCCGAGCACTTTTTCGGTGTCCTCGGTGCGTGCGGTAAGCAGCAGGATCATCGAATCGACACCGGCCCGGCGGAGCTCGCGGCAGACGTCAAAGCCGTCCTTTTTCGGAAGCATCACATCCAGAAGAATGAGATCGAACGGGGATTCGCGGGCGCGTTTCGCGGCGGCTGCTCCGTCATGGACCACTTCGACACAGTAGCCTTCCAGGCGCAGATCGTCTTCCAGTGCGACGGCGATGGCCTGGTCGTCTTCGACAATCAGGATGCGGGACATGGCAATACCAAAGTGAACGTGCTGCCGCGGCCGGGCTCGCTGCTCAGTTGTACCGAGCCGCCGTGCGCCTCGACGATGTGCTTCACCAGGGCGAGACCGATGCCGACGCCGCGGATACCGGCGCGGCCGGCTTTGGCGCCGCGCACGAATTTCTGAAAGACCGCCGATTGCTCGCCCACAGGGATGCCGGAGCCGTGATCCTCCACGCCAAGAAGAATGGAGTCCGCGGCCCGGCGCGCGAACACACGGATCGGCGTGCCAGGCTCGGAATACTTGGCCGCATTCTCCAGCAGATTCCAGAGCGCGCGCGCGAGCGCCTCGCGGTCGGCGCGAATGGGGGGCAGACCATCGTCGATTTCGCAGAGCACCTGGCGGCCGCGGGCTTGCGGCTCGCGCCGAAACTCTTCGACCATGCCGCGCACCAACTGCGAGGCGTCGGCCGGCTCCAGGCGCCAGGCGTAGGCGCCCGCCTCGATGCGTCCGAAGCTGAGCAGGCTTTCCACCATCCGGTGGAGCCGCTCGGTTTCGTGCGCGAGCAGCTCGTAATAGTGAGCCTTGCGGTCTTCATCGGCCACGCCGCGGGAGGCGAGCAGCTCGGTGAGGTGACGCATGGAAGTCAGCGGCGTTCGAAACTCGTGGGAGACGGCGGAGACGAAGTCGGCTTGCTGGCGGGCGAGCGCCATCTCGCGGGTGGTGGCCCGGTACAGCCCGTAGGCCGCCGCCAGCATGAGCCCGAAGGTCAACAACAGCCCGCTGATCAGGACCATTCTGCGCGCGCGGTAGCCCTCGGCGCGAGCCGGAGTGGAGAGCGAGGCCACCCGCAGAATGAACGGAAGGCGCGTCTCGCCGGGCGTGAGAGCGACTGTTTCGGTGAGTTGGGGGCCTAGGAAGCGCTGGCCGTCGGCGTCGTAGAGCGATACCGCCAGTTGCTGCGCGCGCCAAAGCGGGCCCAGCATGGCTTCGAGCTCCGCGGGGGCGGCAAGCCAGGCGGTCGGGTGCTGTGGCCCTCCCGCCCACACGGCCAGCACAGGCATTGCTTCCGCCGGAAGGATACGGCGGCCCCGTGGGACAAGATCATCAGCGCGCCAGGCGCGCCAGAGTGCGATAGCGGCTTCGGTGCGCGCGACCGCGCCGGCGGGCGGAGGCGGTCCCGCCCGGCGCCGGATCAAGTCGCGGTAGAGCTCAAAGGTGGGGCGATCGATCCGCCAGGCGCCGGAGTAGAGCACACGGGCCAGGTCCGCCACTTCTTTTCGCAGGTCTTCGGCATTTCCCGCCTCCTCGAAAACGCGGCAGCGCGCCTGGCGGGCAATGAGTTCGGCGGGCTGACCGGCAACGGGTACGGAACCCAATTGCCGCAGGCGGGAATAGGCTTCGAGCGCCGCCGGACGGTCGCCCTGCTTGCGCAGCACACGACCGAGGCCGATCAAAGCGGCAGCGCGTGCCGCCGGCGTGGGGGATTGCGCCATGCGCCGCCAGGCCGCTGCCGCGCCGGCCAGGTCCTGGCGCTGGTGCTCGAGTGCGTCCGCCTCCGAGAGCGCCGGCGCGGGCGCCTCCGCGCCCCCCGGAGAAACCTCCGGCTGGTACAGTATGCCTGGGCCCTGGGCCGGATCAAGCCCGGCCGAGGTGAGACGAAGGCCGGAGCCCTGAGCGAGCTGCTCCTCGATATCCCCCAGGCGGCGCTCCATGGCCAGCGCCAGGCGGCCCGCCGCGAATTCGAGGTTTTCGCGGACGCGCTGCCGCTCCAGGTCCCGGTCCTGGCCGAGGATGCGCAACCCAAGCCAGCCGAGGGCGCCGATGGGAATGAGTGTCGCCGCCGCCAGCAACACAGGTATGGTTTGCCTGCGATTCCAGACCACGATCCATTGTACGGTTGCTATTTCACGACGGCTTCATGATCCTGTCACGGGCGTGTCTTGACGCGCCGGTCACGGCGCCGCCGCCGGAGGATTCGCCCGGCCTGCCCGATGGCCCGCTCGGCTCTTGCAATGGATCGGGGCGACTCGACGTGGCGCAGGCTCTCAGCCTGCCGCGCCGAGACTCGTCTCGGCGTCTGCGGTCCGCTGGCTCGCGCTCGGCGCGCGCAGGAAGTAATGACCCAACTCCTCCCCACGCTGCAAGGCTTCCCATCGAAGCAGATGCCAGGTGACAAAAGGCCACCTTCTCTTTTATGGCGTTGAGCCGCTGGAAATTCGGTGGCGTCGAGACGAGTCTCGACGCGGCAGACACGAGTGTCTGCGCCGGTTGCCAAAATGTACAAACTCCAGAGACAGGCGAGGAGGCTTGTCCCACATCGGAGTCAGTACAATAGCACCCACCGGATGAACTTCCGCACCGCCCACTTTCAATTCACGCTCCGGCCGCGCCAGCCGCTGCGGCTGCCCGCCGAGAACGCGGGAAACGCAGTACGGGGCGCATTCGGGACGCTGTTTCGCGGAATGTGCTGCCCGCCCGAGTGCGCCGACGCCAGGACCTGCCAAGTACGCACATCCTGCCCCTACGCGCGCATCTTCGACCCTGGGCCGCCCCCGGGAGCCACGGCGCTCTCGTCGCACGAAAGCATCCCGCGGCCGTTCGTCTTCCGCGTTCCCCCTTTGGCGCCGGCCCTGTGCCGGCCGGGCGAGAGTTTCCCGTTCGAGCTTCTTCTTTTCGGATCGGCCATCGAAGCCCTCCCTTATTTCGTGTCCTGTTTTTCGCAACTGGCCCGGACGGGTTTCTCGAGCGGGCGCGTGCCCACCGAGCTTGCGTCGGTGGCAGAGTGTGGTCCGGACGCGTTCCGTCGCGAGATCCTGGACGCCGCGGCGGGCCGTCTGCTTTCCCCGGAGCTCTCCTTCGGCATGGACGACATCCGGCGACTCGGCCCGGCTCCCGCCGACCGCATCGGAGTCCGGTTTGTTTCCCCGACGCACCTGGTGGCCGGCGGCCGCGCGGTCGAGAAGCCCGAATTCCACCATTTCTTCAAGCGCCTGCGCGACCGGGTCAGCTCGCTCGCGACCTTTTACGGCGCGGGGCATCTCGAGGCCGAGTTCGCCGAGCTCGGCCGGCTGGCCGAGAATGTGCGCACCACGCGGCGCCAGACGCGCTGGGAGAGCCGCAACCGTACCTCGACGCGCACCGGGCAGCGGCACGAGCTCTCCGGATTCACCGGCGAGTGCGAGTTCGCCGGCGACCTCGCTCCGTTCTGGGACTGGCTGCTGCTGGGGCAGTACTGCCACGTCGGCAAGCACGCCGTGTGGGGCAACGGCTGGTACCAACTCGCCGCCTTGGTACCATAAAAATTCAGCCTCCATGGCGCTGCGTTTTTACAACACCTTGACCCAGCAGGTCGAAGTCTTCACTCCGCTCGAGAGCGGCGTGGTGAAGATGTACACCTGCGGGCCGACCGTGCATAACTACGTCCACATCGGCAACCTGCGCACGTTCACCTTTCAGGACATCCTCCGCCGCTGGCTGCGCGCGCGCGGCTACCGCCTCGAGCACGTCATGAACATCACCGACGTCGAGGACAAGATCATCCGCAACGCGGTCGCCGAGAACAAGACACTGCGCGAGTACACCGCCGTCTACGAGCAGGCGTTCCTGGAGGATTGCGAGACGCTGCGGCTGGAGAAGCCCGAGCGTCTGCTGCGCGCCACCGACCACATCGCCGAAATGGTGGCGGCGGTGGAAGCGCTCAGCGCCGCCGGCTACACCTACCAGAGCGACGGCTCCGTCTACTATCGCATCGCGCGGTTCCCCGGGTACGGCAAGCTCTCCCACAGCGACTTCGGCGGAATCCGTGCCGGGGCGCGCGTCGACGTGGACGAGTACGACAAGGCCGACGCCCGCGACTTCGTGCTGTGGAAGCTGCGCAAGGAAGGCGAGCCCTTCTGGGAGAGCCCGTTTGGTCCCGGCCGTCCCGGCTGGCACATCGAGTGCTCCGTGATGGCGATGAAGTATCTCGGCGGGACGCTGGACATTCACACCGGCGGCGTGGACCTGACCTTCCCGCACCACGAGAACGAGATCGCGCAGTCGGAGGCCATCACGGGAAAGCCGTTCGTGCGGTACTGGCTCCACGCCGAGCACCTGATCCTGGAGGCGCAGAAAATGTCGAAGTCCCTCGGCAACTTCTTCACGCTGCGCGACCTGCTCGGCCAGGGACATGCGCCGGAGGCGGTCCGCTACCTGCTGGGAGCGGTGCCGTATCGCAACAAGCTCAACTTCACGATGGACGGCCTGCGGGCGGCGGCCACCTCGCTCGAGCGGCTGCGCAACTACAAGCTGCGGCTGGAGACGGACAAACTCGCCGCCGGAGCCAACCCGGCGCTGGCCGAGCGAACCCTCCAGGCGGGAAAGCAGTTCGAAGAGGCGCTGGACGACGACCTGAACACCGCCGAGGCGCTGGCGGCGATTTTCGAGTACGTCCGCGACACCAATACCGCGATGGACTCCGGCGAGTTTCGCGCCGGCGACGCGCCTGCCGCGCTCGAGCTGCTGGCCCGCTTCGACTCCATCTTCGACGTTCTCCGCCCGACCGCCGGCGCCGGGGAGATGCCGGAAGCCGAGATCGAGGCGCTGGTCGCGGAACGGGCGCAGGCCAAGAAGGCTCGCGACTTCGCCCGCGCCGACCGGATCCGCGCGCAGCTCCTGGAGCGCGGAGTCATCCTCGAGGACGTTCGGGAAGGTACCCGTTGGAAGCGAAAACCATGAAGATACACACCCGAGCCGTACACGCCGGCGACCGCAAGAAACCCGGGCCGGCCGTGGGCGTCACCACGCCCATCCACACCGCCGCTTCCTATTCCTACGAAAAGATCGAGCAACTGGACCGGATCTTCGCGCAGGAAGAGGAAGGCTACTGCTACTCGCGCTACGACAATCCGACGACCCACGCGCTGGAGGAGCTGGTGACCTCGCTGGAGGCGGGCCACGGCGCGCTGGCGTGCAGTTCGGGGATGGCGGCGTTGCAGACGACGCTGCTGGTGGCGCTGGCGGACCGGCGCAAATCGGTGGTGGCGGCTCACGCGCTCTACGGCGCCTCCATCCGGCTGCTCACCAGCGTGCTCGAGCCGTTGGGGGTGGAAACACGCTTTGTCGACATCTGCGACCCGGAAGCGGTCGAGCGCGCGGTCGCCGAAGCCCGGCCCGGATGCGTGCTGATGGAGACGATCTCCAACCCGCTGCTGCGCGTGGGCGACATCGACCGGATCGCGCAGCTTGCCCGCGCCGCCGGCGCGGCGCTGGTGGTCGACAACACTTTCGCCACGCCGCTGCTGGTACGGCCGCTCGAGCTCGGCGCGCACCTGGTGGTACACAGCCTGACCAAGTACCTGGCCGGCCACGGCGACGTCCTCGGCGGCATCGTAGTGAGCGACGAGTCGCACTGGGAGAGCCTCCGCGCCATGTCGCGCACAGCCGGGCCGGTCCTGGGACCGTTCGAGAGTTATCTCTCCATGCGCGGCATCAAGACTTTCGCCCTGCGCATGGAACGCCAGTGCGCCAACGCCTGCCGTGTGGCGGGCTGGCTCGCCGGCCACCCGCGGGTGAGCCGCGTCTATTTCCCCGCCGATCCGACCCATGCGGACGCGGCCACCATCCGCCGCCTGCTGCCGGAAGGTCTCTACGGCGGCATCGTGAGCTTCGAGCTGAAGGACGCCGGCCGCGACGAGGTGTTCGCGTTTATGGACCGGCTGAAACTGGTGGTGCGGGCTACTTCGCTCGGCGACGTGCACTCGATGATTCTCTACCCTGCCATGAGCTCGCACCGCGAGATCGCCCCGCGCCAGCGGGAGCGCATGGGGATCCGCGACAACCTGCTTCGGCTCTCGCTCGGGATCGAGTCGCCCGAGGACATCCTGGCGGACCTCGATCAGGCTTTCGCCGTGTAAGGGCTTGTTTTCGATCGTGACGACGAATCATGGCCCGCGGCAGTAGCCGTAACTTACTCCCTCGGGCCTGCAATCGGCAAGCTCCGGACGCGTATTCGGCCACGACGGAATGTAACCACGCAGCCAGCATCAAGCTCGCTTTCGAGCAAGGGCAGGCTTTCGAGGATGCGGCTGGCGTAGTCCCGGGCATGGATGATGTCGGCTTCGCGGAAGAGTATGAAGGAAGGGTTGCTACGCCGCGAAAGGGCCAGAAGCATGGCAAAGTCCGAGTCGGCTGAAACGACCACTCGCTCTTCGCTCCCGGCTCGCTCCAGAATCACAGGGTCCTCTTCGGCATGAAGACCGTAGTCGCGAACGTGGACGGCATCGTGGCCCGAGTCTCTGAGTAGGCGCGCGACCTCCGGCGAGAGTGCGTTGTCGATCAGAAACCTCACGCGGGCCGAGGCACCGGGAGTTCACGCTCCATCGCAGAGGCAGCGGCGAATCGGAGACACTCGCGAATGTCCTCCTCCTGGAGGTCGGGGTAGTCAGCCAGGATTTCCTTCTCGTTCATGCCGCCGGCGAGCATCCGAAGCACAGTCGCAACCGGGATGCGCAAACCCCGGATACAGGGGACACCGCCCATCTGGTTCGGATTCACGGTGATGCGCTCGAAGTTGGTCGCCTGCATATCTGGCCCCCCCCTCATTATCGCAACGCCCAGCCTCCATGTCACGACACTCTGCAACATCCCGCGGCGGCTTCCCGGCGTTGCGCGAGTGGACCCCGCCGCGGGTATAATCTACCAATGAAAAAGCTGATCCTGTTCACGCTGCTGGCCGCGCTCTCGTGGGCGCAGCCCAAAACCGAGACCGGCGAGATCAATGGCGCCGCCTTCCGCATCGACATGCCGGAGAAATGGAATGGCGGGCTGGTGATGTATGTCCACGGCTACAGCCCGGTTCCCATCCGCTACGACAACCCCAAGCCGAATCCCGTGCTGAACGTCTTCGTGAACGACGGCTACGCGCTGGCGCAGTCCGGCTACGCCGCCGGCGGCTGGGCCATCCCGGAAGCCATGCAGGACACCGAGGCCCTCCGGCGTTACTTCGCGAAAAAGTACGGCGTGCCCAAGGAGACTTACGTCACCGGGCATTCCATGGGCGGATTTCTCACCGTCACGCTGGTCGAGAGATTCCCGAACGTCTACGACGGAGGGCTGGCGCTGTGCGGCGTGCTCGCGGTGCCGAGCTGGTTCTTCAAGCGCTCGGCTTTCGACCTCCGGGTGTTGTTCGACTACTATTTTCCCGGCGCGCTGCCCTCGCCGGTGAAAGTTCCCGACGACTTCGTCATGACCCCGGCGCTGAGCGGGGAGATCTTCAAGCTTCTGGAAAGCAAGCCGGAGGCGGCCGCTGCCCTGCGGCGGTTCAGCGGCATCAAGACCGACAAGGAGCTTGGCGCCGTGCTGCCCTTCTACACGTTCATTCTGAAGGATCTCCAACAGCGGGGCGGCGGCAATCCCTTTGACAACCGCAATACGATCTACGAGCACGCCGGCGACGACAACGCGGTCAACGACGGAATCGCACGGTACGCCGCCGATCCGCGCTCCGCCGAATACCTGCGCGTGCATTCGACTCCCACCGGCAAGCTCTCCCGGCCCGTACTCGCCCTTCAGACCACTTACGACCAGTTGGTGCCGACCTGGCTGACCAATATGTACTCGACCCTCACCGAGCAGTCGGGAAACCCGGAGCTGTTCGTGCAGCAGTACCTCAAGCGCGACGGGCACTGCAACATTCCGGCCGCCGACGTCGCGCGCTCGTTCGCGCAACTGCGGGAATGGAAGTCGGGCGGCAAGCGCCCGCCGAGCGGCTTGAGCCGGTAGCCCCGCATCGACTTTGCTATACTGTGGGATTCATGCTTCAGCGGCCCAACGCCAGTCATCATCATTGCCACCACGCGAAGCGCGCGTGGCGACGGGCCGGCTGAGTAGATTTTCAAGCGACTCGAAACCACGCCCGCCGCAGCGACGGCGGGTTTTTTGTTTATGAACCTTGATTTTTCCAAGTGGAACGGCCTGGTCACGGCGGTGATCCAGGATCATGTCAGCGCGCGCGTGTTGATGGTCGGCTACATGAACGAAGAGGCTTTCCGCCGGACGGTCGAGACCGGCTATGCCACCTTCTTCAGCCGCTCGCGCAACAAGCTGTGGATGAAGGGCGAAAGCTCCGGCCACCGGCTCCTGGTCCGGGAGATCCGCACGGATTGCGACAGCGACGCCGTGCTGGTGCGTGTCGAGGCCCTCGGGCCGGGCGTGTGCCACAACGGTTACGAGAGCTGTTTCTACCGCCGCCTGGAGGGCGGCCAGTGGACCCAGGTGGACGCGCGGAGCTACGATCCGGAGATCGTCTACGGAGGCCGCCCGTGAAACTGAAGCTCGGGATTCCCAAGGGAAGCCTGGAAGCCGCCACCATCGACCTGTTCCGGCGCGCCGGTTTCGTCATCACCGCGAGCACGCGGTCCTACTTCCCCGCGATCGACGACCCGGAGATCGAGTGCATGATGATCCGCGCCCAGGAGATGGCCCGCTACGTCGAGGACGGCGTGCTGGACGCCGGGCTGACCGGGCGCGACTGGGTGATGGAAGTCGAGGCGCGGGTCGAAGTGGTCGCCGATCTCATTTACGCAAAGCAAAGTTTCGGCAAAGTGCGGTGGGTGCTGGCGGTGCCCGAATCCTCCCCGTTCCAGTCGGCGAAAGACCTGGAAGGAAAGATCATCGCCACCGAGCTGGTTTCGACCACCCGGCGTTACCTGGCGACCCATGGCGTCACCGCGAAAGTGGAGTTCAGTTGGGGCGCCACCGAGGTCAAGCCGCCCGTGCTGGCCGATGCCATCGTCGAAGTGACCGAGACCGGCTCCTCGCTGCGGGCCAACAACCTGCGGATCATCGACACGGTGCTGGAGTCGAACACGCAACTGGTGGCCAACGTCGGCTCGTGGAAAGAGCCATGGAAGCGGAGAAAGCTGGAAGATATCCGCATGCTGCTGGAGGGAGCCATCAACGCCCTGGGGAAAGTCGGTCTCATGCTGAACGTCCACAAGAAGGACCTGGCCGCGGTGCTGGGCGAGCTGCCGGCGTTGAAGCGGCCGACCATCTCCCACCTCAGCGACGAGGACTGGCTGGCGGTGAACACGATCCTGGACGAATCGACGGTGCGCAGCATCATCCCGCGGCTGAAGATGGCGGGCGCGCAGGGCATCGTCGAGTATCCGCTGAACAAGATCGTCATGTAGCGACCGATATGATTCGCATCGTGGAACAGGCCGGAGCGGGCGCCATCCTGCGGCGCCGCGCGGCGCGAATGAGAGACGTCGAGCAGGCCGTGCGCCCGATCCTCGAAGATGTGCGCCGCCGGGGCGATCGGGCGCTGCTCGAATACTGCCGGCGCCTGGATGGATTGGAGCGTCCCGGCGTGCGCGTCCCCTCCGGGGAGCTGGCGGCGGCGCGCCGGCGGCTGCCGGTGGAGTTTCGCCTCGCTCTGCGCGTGGCGGCGGCCAACATCCGAGCCTGTGCGCGGACGCAGTTGCCCGCGTCGAAAACCATCCGCCCCGCCCGCGGGCTGCGGCTCAGCCAGATCGTGCGGCCGCTCGATACCGTGGCCGCCTACATACCCTCGGGCCGCTACCCGCTGCCGTCCACGTTGCTGATGACGGTGATCCCGGCGCAAGTGGCCGGCGTGCGGCGCATCGCGGTCGCCACCCCGCGCGCGGTGGATGCCGTCTACGGGGCCGCGGCGTTCCTGCGGGTCGCGGACGTGTTTCAGATGGGCGGGGCGCACGCCATCGCCGCCTTCGCATACGGCACGCGCAGCGTGCCCAGGGCGGACCGCATCGTCGGGCCGGGAAGCCTGTGGGTGGCCGCCGCCAAGCGGCTTCTGGCCGGGGAGGTCGGCATCGATTTCATCGCCGGGCCCACCGAGATCGTCATCCTGTCCGCGGACGGCAACCCGCGCTGGCTGGCGGCGGACATGCTCGCCCAGGCCGAGCACGACGTGGAAGCCGGCGCCTTTTTGATCACATCGTCCCGATCTTTGGCGCGCGCGGTGGCGCGCGAGATCGAGCGCCAACTGGAGACGCTGCCGACGGCGCCGGTGGCCCGCCGCTCCATCGAACGCCGCGGCGGCATCCTTCTGGTGCGCACACTCGAGGAGGGACTGGATCTGGCCAACCGCTTCGCGCCCGAACACCTGAGCATCCCCGACGCCTCGCTGGTCGCCGGCGTGCGCCATGCCGGCAGCGTGTTCGTCGGCGACTGGAGCCCGGAAGCCGCGGGCGACTATGCCTCCGGCCCGAATCATGTCCTGCCGACCAACGGCGCGGCCCGCCTGCGCGGAGGGCTGTCCGCCGCGGACTTCGTGAAGGTGATCTCCGTGCAGCAACTGGCGCCGGCCGCGCTGCGTCGCCTGGCGCCGACGATCACGACGCTCGCCCGCGCCGAGGGTCTGGAAGCGCACGCGCGCTCGGTGGAGGTCCGCTGCCATGGCTGAGCCGCTGCGACCGCGACGCGCCGTTGTCGATATGGCGCCCTACTCGCCGCCCACCGCCGGGCGCGCCGGCAAGATCCGCCTCGACTTCAACGAGAACACCGTCGGCGCCTCGCCGCGCGTGGCGCGCCTCCTGCGCGAGCAGCTGGGCGAGGACGGCCTGGCCGTCTATCCCGAGTATGGGGAAACCAGGTCGCGCCTGGGCGCCTTCTTCGGCGTCGCCCCGGACCAGCTTCTGCTCACCAACGGCACCGACGAGGCGATCCAGGTGCTCGTGAACACCTACGTCGATGACGGCGACGATGTTCTCCTGCTTCGTCCCACCTACGCCATGTATCGCTTTTACGCCGAGTTGGCCGGCGCCTCGATCCGCGAGATCTGCTATCGGCCGAACGACCTTGCTTTCCCGCTGGATGAGCTGATCGACGCGATCACCCCGCGCACCCGGGCCGTACTCATCGCCAATCCCAACAATCCGACGGGAACCGGCGTGGCGAGCGAGGCCATCGAGCGCATCCTGGAGCGGGCCACCGCCGCCGCCGTTCTGATCGACGAGGCCTACTTCGAATTCTCGGGCGTCACCGCGCTGGGGCTCCTCGACGCGTGCCCGAACTTGTTCGTCAGCCGCACGTTCTCGAAAGCCTACGGCATGGCGGCGATGCGGCTCGGCTGCCTGTTCTCCCGCGCCGCCAACGTGGCTTACCTGCACAAGGCGCAGTCGCCCTATAGCGTCAACATGCTGGCCGCTATGGCGGCGGCCGAGGCCGTCCAGGACCCGGCGTACATCGAAAACTACGTCGCCGAGGCGCTGGCCGCCCGCCAGATGCTCTACGATGGCTTCGAGCGATTGCGGATCCCCTGTTTCCGCAGCCAGGCCAATTTCGTCCTCTTTCGCGCCGGACCGCGCGCGCGAGAGATCCGCGACCGGCTGCGCGAGGCCGGCATCCTGGTGCGCGACCGCAGCTACGAGCTCGACGGCTGCGTCCGCGTGACGGCGGGAACGCGCGAGCAGGTGCGGCGGTTCTTCCAGGAGCTGGAGAAGATCTGGTGAGCGAGCGCATCCTCGTCTTCGACATGGACGGCGTGCTGACGGACGTCGCCGACTCCTACCGCGAGACCATCTGCCGCACCGTGGAGCATTTCACCGGCCGGGCCATCACGCGCGAGCTCGTCCAGACCTACAAGAACCAGGGCGGCTGGAACAACGACTGGGCGCTCTCGCGGAAGATCGCCGCCGACCTGGGCGTCGATGTGGACTACGACACGGTGACCGCGCATTTCCAGCGGCTGTTCCTCGGCAACGGCGCCGACGGGCTGATCCTGCGCGAGCGGTGGCTGCCCGAGCCGGGGCTGCTCGAGCGTCTGGGCGCGAGCTACCGGCTGGCGATCTTCACCGGCCGGGGCAAGCCGGAAGCCGGTCTGACGCTCGACCGCTTTGCGGCGCGGCGCCTGTTCGACCCGGTCGTTGGGAGCGACGACATCGTCAACGGCAAGCCCGCTCCCGACGGCCTGTTGCTGATCGCCTCGCGCCATCCGGACAGCCGCTTGTGGTATGTCGGCGACACGGTGGATGACGCACGGAGCGCCCGCGCCGCCGCCGTCCCCTTCATCGGCATTGCGTCTCCCTCCTCTCACCGCGTGGAGGAGCTGCGCGCGCTGTTCCGCCGGGAAGAGGCGATTGCCATTCTCGACCAGGTCAACCAGATCGAGACGGTGCTCGAGTCATGAGAAACGACTCATGAGAAGCGCGCAGATCGCAAGGGAGACGCGGGAGACGCGCATTCGCGGCCGGCTGCGCATCGACGGTCGTGGGAGTTATCAGATCTCCACCGGCGTGCGCTTCCTGGACCACATGCTGGAACTGTTCGCCCGGCACGGGGGATTCGACCTGGTTCTCCAAGCGCAGGGAGACCTCGACGTCGACCAGCACCACACCGTGGAAGACGCCGGCATCGTGCTCGGTCAACTGTTCCACAAGGCCCTGGGCGACCGGCGCGGCATCAATCGCGCGGGCTACTTCGTGCTGCCGATGGACGAGACGCTGGCGGTGGTGGCGGTGGATCTCGGCGGCCGGCCGGCGCTGATCTACCGCGACCTGGTCCGGGCCCGCGCGGTCGGCGGCCTGGTGGTCGAGCTGCTGCCGGACTTCTTCGGCGGCTTCGTGCAGCACGCCGGTGCGAACCTGCACGCGCGGGTGCTCTACGGTCGGTCGAGCCATCACAAGATCGAGGCCGTCTTCAAGTGCTTCGCCCGGGCGATGAAGTACGCCTGTTCGAAGGATCGCCGGCTGCGCGGCCAGCTTCCCTCGACCAAGGGCCTGTTATGATCACCATCTTCGACTACGGCGCCGGCAACCTGCGCTCGGTGCAGAACACGCTCGCCGAGGTCGGCTCTCCCTACCTGCTGGCCGACGATGCCGACGGTCTGCGCAAGGCCACCAAGATCATCCTGCCCGGGGTAGGCCACTTCGGACAGATGATGCGCGCGCTCGATGCGATGCGCGTGCGGCAGACGCTGCTCGACCGCATCGCCGCCGGTGTGCCGTTCCTCGGCATTTGCCTCGGCTTGCAGGCGCTGTTCCGGTCGAGCCAGGAGGCGCCGGAAGTGGAAGGACTGGGACTGTTTCCGGAAACGGTGCTGCGCTTCGGCAACCAGGCGCGCGTGCCGCACATGGGCTGGAACCAGATCGAGGTGCGGCGGGAGAGTCCGCTTCTGGAGGGCCTGGGGCCGCTTCCGCACCTGTACTTCGCCCACAGCTACTATGTGCCCGTCACCGAGGCGACCGCGGGTGTGTGCACCTACACGGTGCCTTATACGGCGGTGCTGGAGGCCGCCAATATCTACGGCGTTCAGTTTCACCCGGAGAAGTCCGGGCCGCTCGGATTGCGGATCATGCGCAACTTCGTCGACCTGTAGCCATGCTCGCCAAGCGCATCATTCCCTGCCTGGACGTCACCGCCGGACGCGTGGTGAAGGGTGTGAATTTCGTCAACCTGAAGGACGCCGGCGATCCGGTGGAGCTGGCCGAGCGCTACAACCGCCAGGGCGCCGACGAGCTGGTGTTTCTCGACATCACCGCTTCGAGCGATGAGCGCAATACCATGGTGGACGTGGTCTTCCGCACCGCCCGGCGCGTGTTCATCCCGCTGACGGTGGGCGGCGGGATCCGCTCGGTGAAAGACGCGCGGCGGATCCTGATGGCCGGCGCCGACAAAGTCAGCGTGAACACCGCCGCCGTCGAACGGCCCCAGTTGCTCACCGAGCTGAGCGGGGAGTTCGGCGCCCAGGCGGTGGTGCTGGCGATCGACGCGCGCCGGCGGCCGTCGGAAGGCTGGACCGTGTACACGCGCGGCGGCCGCGTGGACCAGGACATCGACGCCATCGAGTGGGCGCAGCGCGGGGAGGCGCTGGGGGCGGGCGAGATCCTGCTCACCTCGATGGATACCGATGGCGTGCGGACCGGCTTCGACTGCGACCTGACCCGCGCCGTCTCCCGCGCCACACGCATCCCGGTGATCGCCTCCGGCGGCGCGGGCGGGCCGGAGGATTTTCTCCGCGTGCTCACTGACGGAGAGGCGGACGCCGCGCTCGCCGCTTCCATCTTCCATTTCGGCACATACACGGTCGCGGAGCTGAAAGAGTTTCTCGGCAGCCGGAACATCCCGGTGCGGATGGCGTCGTGATCATTCCGTGCATCGACCTGATGGGCGGCAAGGTGGTCCAGCTCGTCCAGGGTCGCGAAAAGGCGCTCGAGGGCGGAACGCCCGAGGAGATGCTGGCGCGATTCGCCGCGTTTCCCTGGATCCAGGTGATCGACCTGGATGCCGCCATCGGCGGCGGCTCCAACGACGAGATGGTGGAGTTTTTCGCCGCCCGCGCGGCAACGCGGGTCGGAGGCGGCGTGCGCACCGTCGAGCGGGCGAAGAAACTGTTGTGCCAGGGAGCGCGCAAGGTGATCGTCGGTACGGCCGCGTTTCATGCCGGCGGGATCCACGATGCCTTCCTGCGGGAGCTGGCCCAGGCCATCGGCGGCGACCGCGTGGTGATCGCCGTCGACAGTCGGGAAGGAAGGATCGTCGTCAAGGGCTGGCGGGAATCCACCGCGCTCGCGGCCGAGGAGGTGCTCTCCCAACTCGAGCCCTATTGTTCCGGCTTCCTCTGCACCTACGTCGACAAGGAAGGCATGCTCGCCGGCACCGACCTGGAGTGGTTTCGCCGCCTCCGCCGCGCGACTGCTCTCGAGCTGACGGCCGCCGGCGGCATCACGACGCTGGAGGAGATCGCCGAGCTGGCGCGCCTGGGAATTCACGCCGCGCTCGGCATGGCCATTTACACCGGTCGGCTGGATCTCGCCGAGCTGGCCGCCCGGAACGCCGGCCGCTAATTTCAACGAACGCCGAAACCGTGCCTTCAACGAACGCCGAAAGAGCCGCGACCGAAGGGAGCGGTCAACGATACCGTTTTGCTGATAAGATGGACGATTCCCCTGGAGGAACCATGTCCAAAACGTCCCTGATCCGGTTCGCGCTCCTCGCCCTGGCCTCGGCCGGCTTGTGGGTGGCCGTGACGCAGCAGCCTCCGGCCGTGGAGTTGACCATCGACAAGGTCGCCGACGATCTGTTCATCCTGGTCGGCGGCGGCGGCAACGTCGGCGTCTACATCACCGGCGAAGGCGTCATTCTCATCGATGACAAGTTCGACCAGCACGTGGTGCAAATCGTCGCCAAGGTCCGCTCGCTCACCGAACAGCCGATTCGCTACGTGTTGAACACGCATCACCACGGCGATCACACCGGCGGAAACCAGAAGCTCTTGCAGGGCGCCGATATCATTGCCCACGAGAACGCCCGCGCCAACATGGTGCGGCTCTCGCAGCCCGGAGTTCCGCGGATCACCTTCGCCGACCGCACCTCGGTCGTGCTCGGCGGCAAAGAGGTTCGCGCCCAGCACTACTCCCGAGGTCATACCAACGGCGACGCCGTCATTTATTTCCCGGCGCGTAAGACCGTCCACATGGGCGATATGTTCGTCGCCGGGGCGCCGTACATCGACTATTCGGCCGGCGGCAGCGGCCTGGAGTGGACCGGAACGCTGGCCGCCGTGCTCGGCATGGACGTCGAGACCGTCATTCCCGGGCACGGGCCGTTGATGAAGAAGGACGACCTGGCGCAATGGAAGAAGTCGTTCGAGACCGCGCGCAACCGCATCAGCGACCTGCGCCGCCAGGGCAAGACCAAGGAGGAGGTGGCCAAGCTGCTCAACCTGGACGACCTCGCCGGGTTCAAGCCCAGCCGCAACTGGAGCGAGCGCAGCCTCCCCGGCCTGTTCGACGAGCTGAGCCGCTGAACTCTACTGCTTGGCCGGCGCCGCCCGCTTGGCCGACGACGGCGACTTCTTCCCGCCGCCTTCCTTGAGCAGCGGCACCAGCAGCGCCCGCAGGTTCTTCTCTTCGTCGGCAAAAAACTTGTCGCTGCCCATGTGCTGCGCCCGGATCACGCCCTTGCGGTCAATCACCACCAGTTGCGGCATCTGCATGACGAACATGACCGGGTGCTGGAGGAAATTTATCGCCACGTCGCGATTCGCCCAGCCCACCGGGTAGGTCAACTGGAACTGGCGGATGTAATCGGGCACCAGCATGTGCGGCATTTCGTTGATCGCCACGCCCAACGGCTGGAGTCCCATCGCGCCGTACTCCTTGTACAGCTTCTCCATGAGCTGGGAGCATTTCTGGCAGTGCGGGCAGGTGGTGATCAGGAACTCCAGCGTGACCACTTTCCCCTTGTACTGGCTGAGCTGGATCTGGCGGCCGGCGGGCGCCTGGAAGACCAGCGGCGGCGCCTCGCGCGGAACGTCGGCGGCCATGGCGGCCGCGCCGGCCAGCAAGAACAAGACGGGTGGAGCGATAGACCTGCGCATGCACTCAGTGTATCGCAGCCAGCGGAAGCCGGCACGCGTATCTGGCCAAGCCGCAGCGGGAAGAGGAGCTCCGCATATGGGAGGATACCGCGGCGTGGCCGGAGCTCTGAGCAGAGGTGATGTCCGCCTTTGCCGGTTCGCGCCCCCCGACAGGCCGCGGCCGGTTCTGGTTCTGACGCGCGACAGCGCGGTTGGCCATCTGACAACCGTAACCGTCGCGCCGATCACGTCGACTATTCGAGGCGTGCCTTCCGAAGTGATCCTGGAGCTATGGCAAAGGGACGCCGGCTATCTGCCCCCGGCCGCGCCCGCCTCGCCGGCCTCCTCCAGTCCCTCCAGGCTGCTCACGCGCAGGCCGTCCAGACGCAGCAGGAAGTGACCGTCGTCGCCGCGCCCGGCCACCAGGTTCTCGGTCTCGCGCGACACTTCCATGCTCTTCCACTTGCCCTGGAGGATGCGGCGATAGAGCCGGAAGAATTCGCGCGCGTGCGTCTCCTGTTCCCAGGTGGAGGCGTAGGCGAGCACGGTGCGCTTGCTGTTGGGGTGCTCCCACAGCCGGTACCGGGCGCTGCTCCAGCGCGGCGCCAGCTCCCCGGCTTCCTTCTCGCCGGCGAACTGCCGCAGCATCACAGCGTGGTCGAACTCGCCCACCGTGCCGTCGATCAGCTTGCGGTACGAGCGCCCGCCTGGCGGCTCGGGAAGCGGCGGAGCCTTCGTCTCCCGGCGGGTGAAGTATTTCTCCGGGTGCAGCACTTCCTGCGTGCTCGCCGGCGGCCGGCGAAACACCTCGGTGAAGCCCGCTTTCCCCAGCTTCTCCACCACCGCCTGCTGGAACACCATGCCCTTCGTGTAGGGGAACAGAAGCGATTCGCGGATGTAGAGCGGCGAGCGGTCGAATACCGGGAACTGGCCGCCCGCGGCGCCCACCATCTTGCTCATCGTCTCGGCCAGGCTGCGGTTCTCGCGCAGCGACTGGCCCAACCGCTGCGCCATGTACTCGGACATCAGCCACGTGGCCTGGCCTTCCATCACCGCCATCCGCGCCAGCGCCCCGTCGTCGTTGCGGCCGGCGCGCTTCAGGTATTTCTCCAGTTGGAAATGTTGGTCGGCCAGCGCGTGCGCCAGCTCGTGCACCAGCACCGCCTCCTGCATGGCGTCCGGCGCCGAGTCCATCAGGAACAGCTTCTTGCGGCGGAAATCGTAGAACGCCGCCGCCTGCTCGGTGATCAACGCGACGGTGGACTTCTTCAGGTCGAAATCCCCGGGCACCAGGCCGAACTTCTTGAGCACCAGCTCCTCGGCGCGGATATCCTCCGGCTTGACGTGCTCGCGGATGCGTTCTTCGAGGAACTGCTGGAGCTGGTCTTTGCCCATGGTGTCGTGCTGGACTTTGCGCAGCGGCTGGAGCCCGGTGATCCCGGCAAGCTGCCGGACGATCCGCTCGATTTCGGCGAATGGGCGGGACGCCTCCGCGCTGCGCTCCGCCGAGGTCTGCGCGCCGGCGCGCCACGCCAGCACCGTCAGCAACAGCAGAGCCGCCCGCCGGGTTCGCATGGAGGTCCTATTCTGTCACGCTGCCTCGGATCAGCGGGAGATAGCGCCGGAACACCAGCGAGGCGCCGAGGCACAGCACGCCGCCGACGAGCACCGTCAGCCGCGCGCCGAGACGCTCCGCCATCGCGCCGGCGGCGAGACTTCCGAGCGGCAGCACGCCGATCACCGTCATCGAATACAGCGCCATGATCCGGCCGCGGTATTCATCGCCGATCAGGCTCTGGATCAGCGTGTTGGCCGATGCGTTCTGCCGCATGACGCTGAAGCCCACCAGCGCCGCCGCCGCCATCGACACCGCAAAGGACGGCGAGAGAGCGAACGCCGCCAGGCCCGCCCCCATCGTCAGCGCGCTCCGGTGGACGACGGATGCCAGCCGCGCCCTACCCGTCTGCCGCGCCAGCACCAGCGTTCCCGCCACCGCGCCCACTCCCATGGACGACGAGAGGATCCCCAGACCCTGCGAGCCCTTGTGGAAGATGGCGTCGGCGAAAAACGGCGCCAGCACCATCGCCGGCGCGCCGCAGACGTTCACCGCGGCGGTGATTCCCAGCAGCGCGCGCAGCGGCGGCGTGCGTTTCACGAACACGAAGCCGTCCCGCAGGTGGGCCCACGGCGAATCCGGAATCTCACGCTCGGTCTTCGGCAGCCGGATCGCCAGCAGGCACCCGATCACCGCGACGAAGGACGCGGCGTTCAACAGGAAACAGGCGCCCTCGCCCAATCCGGCCACCACGAACCCGGCGACCGACGGTCCCACGACGCGTCCGGCGTTGAAGATCACCGAATTCAGCGCGATCGCGTTCAGCAGGTCCTCGTGGCCCACCATGTGGATGTACAGCGACTGCCGCGACGGAATCTCGAACGCGTTAATGACGCCCCAGCAGGCCGCCAGCCCGAGCACGTGGACCACCTGTACGCGGCCGCTGAGCGTCAACGCCGCCAGCGCCACCGCCTGCAACAGAAACAGGCCCTGCGTCAGCAGAACAATCTTGTACCGCGAGTGCCGGTCCGCGGCCAGACCCGCCAGCGGCCCCAGCAGCAGGACCGGAATGTGCGCGCAGAACGCCGTCACCCCCACCAGCAGCTCGGAATGCGTCAGCCGGTAGATCAGCCAGCTCTGCGCCAGGTTCTGCGCCCAGGTGCCGATGAGCGAGATCACCTGCCCGATGACGAACACGCGGAAGTTCCGGTGGCGCAGCGCGCGGAAAGTCTGGCGCGCCTCGGTCAACTCATCCAGGATAGCAACCGCCGCGCTTCGTCGGGCAGCCCGCGCGTGCACGCATTCCCCGGCATTGAGTCAACGCCGGGTGTCTGCGACGGCGTGCCTTGCATCGTGGGTACGCGAATCCCGGTGTGGGTTCTGGAGCAGCTACGGCGCGCGCACGACGCTGCTCGGAGGGCGGTTTGAATCCACGGTGACCGGCCTGGACCTGTTCAAGCTGACGTTCACCAACTTGCTGCTGGTGCTTTTCACCTTGGGATTCGGTCTCCCGTGGGCAGAGGTTCGCACCATGAAGTTCCTTGCCGACCACCTCCTCCTGCGCGGCGCCGTGGATCTCTCGATCACCCGGCAGCGGGCGATGGCGGCGTCGGCCACGGGTGATGCGCTTTCGAGCGTGCTCGAAACAGACGGTTTCGACGCCGGCCTCGACCTGTGAAGACGAATTGGGAGGCTTGGTATTTCGATGGCGTCACGGCGCGGCGCCAATCCGTAATCGTCACGGTTACACCCCAGGGGCTTGCCGTGCGGAAGCCTGACGGTTCCACCGGTGTGTGGCTGTATGCCGACGCGAGACAGACGCAAGGCTTTCACAGGGGCGAGCTGCTGCGGTTGGAAATGGGTCTGGAAGCCTTGATGTTTCCGGACTCTTCGGCCGTGGAGGTTATCGCCGCCGTGGCGCCGGGAGTCCGCTTCAGGACGCACGGCAGCGCGGATGCGAAGCGGTGGACGCGGGTGGCCGTGTTCGCCGCATTGTCGCTTGCGGTTCTCGTCCCGGCCCTGATCTTCTGGGGAGTCCCGCTCCTCGGGGAGGGCCTGGCGGCGGTCGTCCCGGTTTCATTCGAAGAACGGTTGGGTGAGGCTGTGGTGGCAACGCTCGCCCCCGAGGAGATGACCTGCCACGACTCGCGCGTCGTGCAAGTTACCCAGAAGATCCTGGCGACGCTGCAACCGGCCCTGCGCGATTCGCCATACCAGTTGCGCGTCCGGGTTTCAGACGATCCGGCGGTAAACGCGTTCGCCGCTCCGGCCGGCTATATCGTTATCTGCCGCGGGCTGTTGGAGAAGTGCAGATCGCCGGAGGAGTTTGCCGGGGTACTGGCGCACGAGATTCAGCACGTGGTGCAGCGCCATTCCACCAAGGCGCTCTGCCGCCAGATGGCGCTCTGGGTCCTGATCGGCCTCGTCTTAGGCGACGCCCAGGGGACCATGACAGCCATCGCCGGCGGAATTACGAACCTCAGCTACCAGCGACAGGATGAAGAAGCCGCCGATCGCGATGGCATGATGCTGCTCCAACAAGCCGGAATCGATCCGCAAGGCATGGTGCGCCTGCTTCGCACGCTGGAGAAGGAGGCCGGAAGCCTGCCCCGGGCAGCACGCTACCTCTCCTCTCATCCGCTGCCGAAGGAACGTGTGGCAGCGTTAGAGCGCTTGGCCGCACAGGCGCGCTACTCGCCGATCGAACTGGTGGAGCGAGGTTTGTGGCAGCAGACCACGCGCTCCTGCCGCGGCCGAGGTGCGCTACAATGACGGGGAAGCACCCCTCGTTTGCGGAGAAAACCCAGTTGGCAGCAGAGAAGAACTACAAAACGACCTACGCCGGCAGCGGCACCTTCCTCATCAGCAAGCCCAAGCGGAAAGCGAACAAGAAGCGGCAGTCCCGCCTGAAGAACCGGCAGCGCGGCGCGCGCAAGTAACCGTCGCGCACTCGCATGACGATCTCCGGGTTGCGGCTCCACCCGGTGGCGGTGGCCGACGCGCCGCTGCGTAGCTCCTACGGCCGCCACGCACCCTACGCGCTGCGCACCATCGTCGAGATCACCACCACGGACGGTATTACCGGCATTGCGGAAACCTACGGGGGAGAGGCGCCGCTGGCGGCTCTGGAAGCGGCGCGCCCGCTGGTCGAAGGGCGGGACCCGTTCCAGCTCGCCCGCTTGTGGGAGGGGCTGAAACAGCAGGCGGCCGAATCGGGCGACCGCTCGCAAACCTACCTGGTGCCCGGCGAAAACCCGCTCGATCAAAACACACGCACCTTCGCGGCGCTCGAAATCGCCTCGCTCGACCTGATCGGCAAGGCGCTGGGAAAACCGCTCTGCGACCTGCTCGGCGGCCGCGCCCGCGACGCCGTGCCGTTTTCCGCCTACCTGTTCTACAAGCACGCCGGCGGGGGCGGCCTCGGCGCCGACGCGCGCCAGGACGAGTACGGCGAGTGCCTGGATCCGGCCTCCATGGTCCGCCAGGCGCGGCAGATGATCGCCCGCTACGGTTTCCGCGAGATCAAGCTTAAGGGCGGAGTGCTCGATCCGGACCTGGAGATGGAAACCATCCGCGCGCTTCGCCGGGAGTTCGGCCCCGTCTGCCCGCTGCGCATCGATCCCAACTGCGCCTGGTCGGTCGAGACCTCCGTGCGCGTCGGCTCGGCGCTCGGCGAGGAGCTCTCCGGCGGCGGCTATCTGGAGGATCCCACGGCCGGCCTGGAGGGCATGGCCGAAGTGCGTCGCCGCCTGCGTGCGCAGGGCGTCCAGACGCCGCTGGCGAGCAACGTCGCCGTCACCTGCTTCGAGCATGTCCCCGCCGCCGCCCGCCAGGACGCCGTCCAGGTAGTGCTCTCCGATCCCCACTACTGGGGCGGCATCCGTCGCCAGCAGCAGCTCTCGCACCTGTGCGAGGTGCTCGGACTCGGCCTGTCGATGCACTCCAACAACCACCTCGGAGTGAGTCTGATGATCATGGCCCATGCCGCCGCCGCCTGCCCGCATCTCACCTTCGGTTGCGACACCCACTACCCGTGGCAGACCGGGCGCGACGAGGTGGTCGCCGGCGGCCGTGTTCCCATCGTCGATGGCTGCGTCCGCATTCCCGACGCCTCCGGCCTCGGGGTGGAGCTGGACCGCGACCAGCTCGCCCGCGGCCGCGAGCTGTACGAAAAGCTGCCCTACCGCAAGCGCGACGACGAAGCCGAGATGCGCCGCCACGTCGATCCGAATTGGAAACGCGTTCTCCCGCGCTGGTAGACTACGGAGGAACTCTATGACGGAATCCGATCTGAGGGGGCGCCTCCGCGGCGTTCTGGGCTTCCCCATCACTCCGTTTCGCGACGACCTCTCGCTCGATCTGGAGGCGCTCGAGCGCAACGTCGCCGAGATGGCCGCCCATCCCTTCTGCGCCCTGGTCGCCGCCGGCGGCACCGGCGAGATGTACTCGATGTCGGTCGAGGAGAACGTGGAAGTAGTGCGCGCCACCGTGCGCGCGGTCGCGGGCAAAATGCCCGTGATCGGCGGCGTCGGCTTCAACGCCGCCCTCGCCGTCGAAATGGCGCGCGGGATGGAGAGGGCCGGCGCCGACGCCCTGCTCGTCATGCCGCCCTACTACACCAACGCGCCCGCCGAAGGCCTGCTCGACTACTACCAGGACGTCGGCGGCGCCTGCGGCTTGCCGCTTTCCATCTACAGCCGCGACTGGGCCGTGTTCTCTCCGGAGTTGGTGGCGCGCCTGTCCGACCGCGTCCCGACCCTCGCAATGTGGAAAGACGGCCAGGGCGACATCCGCAAGTACCAGCGCATCATGCAGCGCGTCGGCGACCGGCTGGCATGGCTCGGCGGCCTCGGCGACGACTGCGTGCCGGGCTACTTCGCCATCGGCGTGCAGGCCTACACCTCCAGCATCTCCAACATCGCCCCCAGGCTTTCCCTCGCGCTGGCCGAGGCCGGCCTCGCCGGCGACTTTCGCCGCCTGGACCATCTCATGTGCCGCTGGGTGCATCCCCTCTATGCGCTCCGCGATCGCCTGCGCGGTTACGAAGTCGCGGTGATGAAGACGGCGATGGAAATTCTGGGCCGGCGCGCCGGTCCGGTCCGGCCGCCGCTGGTCAACGTGAAGCCCGAAGAGGTCGGCGAGATTCGCCGGCTGCTGGAGAGCTACCGGGACTGGCTGTAGGAAACCGAGCCGCGACCGGTCAGTTCACGTCCACCCAGCCGTGCCGGGCGTGGCTTTCGAGCACCTTCTCGATGAGCCTCATCCCCAGCAGGCCGTCGGCGAAGGTGGGATAGGCCACCTCGATGGAAGGATCGGCCACGCGCTGGTAAAAGCGTCGGAACAGTTGCTTGTGCGTATCGTCGTAGCCTTCGCTGTGACCGCCGGGCAGATCGGCGAAGCCGCTCGCGCGCGCCTCCAGTAACGACGGGTCCTTCACCAGGAGCTGGTTGGGAGAGTTGCGGTGGCCGATCCAGAGCTGGTCGGGCGCCTCCTGGTTCCACATGACGCCGCCCTGGGTGCCGTAGATCTCCACCTGGAAGCGGTTCTTGTTGCCGGCGGAAACCTGGCTGACGGTATAGGCGCCGCGGGCGCGCTCGCCGAGTCGGACCAGCACGGCGCCGAAGTCCTCGGTCGAGATCGGCACCTCGTCGTAGTCCTCCGGCTGGAGCAGCTTGCCGGCGAAGGTCTCGATGGAGCCCTTCGGACGTTTGCGGGTGGCGTGGAAGATTTGCAGGTCCGCGCACAGCGAGGTGATGCGCAGGCCGGTGAGGTGCTGGATCATGTCCATCCAGTGCGAGCCGATGTCGCCGATGACGCGCGCGGGCCCGTTGGCGGCCGCGTCCAGACGCCAGTTGAAGTCGGTGTCGTAGAGCAGCCAGTCCTGCGAGTAGGTGCCCTGGACCACCAGGATCTCGCCGAGCTCGCCCTGTTCGATCATGCTGCGGATGTGCTGTACGACGGGGTAGTAGCGCAGGTTGTGATTGGTGGCGTGGACTAGCTCGCGGGAGCTGGCCAGGTCGAGCATCTCCAGCGCTTCGTCCGACGACAGCGACAGCGGCTTCTCGCACAGCACGTGCTTGCCGGAGGCCAGCGCGGACATGGTGACCGGGTGATGCAGGGCGTTGGGCGTCAGCACGTGAACGGCCTCGATGTCCTTCTCGTCGAGCAGCGTGCGCCAGTCGCCCGTGGTGCGATCGATGCCCATGGCGGCGCCGAACTGTTCTGCGCGCGCGGCCGAGGATCCGGCCACGGCGGCCACCTTGACGTGGCCCAGGCGGCGCACGGCCTCGGTATGGACTCTCCCCATGAATCCCGTGCCGATGATGGCGGTCTTGAGGCGGCGCATGCGTTTTTCTCCTTTCCGCGGCGTACGGTTCCCAATGTTATCGCAGTTGCCGCCGGGCTGGTAGACTGAGATGGCTGGAGACGATGCGCGTCAGAATTCAGCTCGGCGCCGGGCCGCACATCCACAGGAAGGTCGGGAAGAACCGGCGGGTGGCGCTGGCGCTGGCGGCGTTGCTGACGCCTGGGGCGCTGATGGCCTGCGTGCTGGCGCTGTGGCGGCTGGCGGCCGACCTGCGCTGGACCTCCGACTTCGCCATCTCGAGTGGGCTGTTTTCGCACTGGCTGGTATGGATCGGCGTGGCGGTGATTCTCCAGTTTCTCGCGATCCGGCTGAACCGGTATGGACACGGAGACGGCGCCGTCGCTGCCGGCCCGCGCAACAAGGTGGCGCGGATTGGAGGAAGATCCGGATGAATCGCACGTTTTGGTTCCCGGCGCTGGTGGCGATGGCGGCCGCTGCGGCGACCGCGCAGGAGACCGCCGAACAGATTCTTCCCGGCGAGGCTGCTTTCCGCGGCTACGTCACGGCGATTGCGATGCGTGACGGCAAGAAGCTGGCGGCCGATGTGTACGTGCCCAGGACAGCCGGCAAGTTTCCCGTCGTGCTGGTGCAGACGCCCTACAACAAAAACTCGATGCGCGCCGCGTTTCGCGGCGGCGGCCAGTACGGCGGGGATTCGCTGTTCACCGACACCAGCTACGCCTTCGTGGTCAGCGACTGGCGCGGACGATTCGCCTCCAGCGAGGCGCTGGTCGAGGGACGCGAAGCCAGTCTTGGCCAGGACGGGTTCGACACCATCGCCTGGATCGTGCGGCAGTCGTGGTCCAACGGCAAGGTGGCCACCTGGGGACCCTCGGCGCTGGGCCGCGTGCAGTACGAGACGGCGCGGGAGAATCCGCCGAACCTGCTGTGCGCCGTGCCGCTGGTCATGCCGCTGCGCCTGGACTACGACGTCTATTTCCCCGGCGGTGCGCTGTGGGAGGAGTTCACCGGGGTGCTGGCGAGGCTGGGGTGGAACCGAAGGCCGCAGTTGGTCGCCCAGCCGATGCGCAACGAAGTGTGGAAGGCGCTGGAGGCGGGCATGGTCCGCGGCGAGCACATCCGGGTTCCGATGCTGTTCATCGGCGGCTGGTACGACATCTACGCCGACGCCGTGGTGTCCAGTTTCCTGGAGGTGCGGGAGAAGGGCGGAGAGCGGGCGCGGCGACACAGCCGGCTGATCATGGGACCGTGGGTGCACCGGACGGACCAGGCGCAGAACGGCGAGCTGAGCTTTCCGGGCGCGGCCGGCTACGGGATGAAGCGAGCGCGCGCGTTCCTGGACGCCTGCCTCCGCGGAATCGGCGCCGAGGCGGTGGAGCGCGAGCCGGCGATTGCGTATTACCAGATGGGAAGCAGCCAGTGGCGATCGAGCGCCCTCTGGCCGCCCGCCGATGTGAGAACCGAGGAGTTTTATCTGCACCCCGGCGGTAGCCTTTCCTCGGCCAAGCCGTCGGCGGCGGCCGAGCCGGCCGTGTTCCGATTCGATCCCGCCAACCCCGCGCCCACCGTCGGCGGGCATGTGCTCGATCCGGGCCTGAGGCCGGGACCGGCCGACCAGAGGGAGAAAGTCGAGTCGCGCCGTGACGTTGTGGCGTTCACCGGCGCAGTCCTGGACCGGGACCTGGCGATTGCCGGACGGGTGACGGTGCGTGTGTACGTCTCCACCGATCAGCGCGACACGGATTTCACGGCCGTATTGACGGACGTGTACCCGGACGGCCGCTCGATGCTGATCGGTGAGGGCATCCGGCGCATGCGCTTCCGCAACACGACGTCGCGGGAGGACCTGCCGGCCTCGGGAGAGGTGTATGCGGCGACCATCAATCTGGATGCGACGGCGATCACGTTCCTCGCCGGCCACCGCGTACGACTGCTGATCTCTTCCTCCAACCACCCCAGGTACGCGGTCAATCGCAACGACGGCGGGCCGTTGTACCGCGAAGGGAAGGGTATCGTGGCCACCAACCGCGTCTACCACGATGCCGGGCGTCCTTCGGCGTTGATTCTGCCTGTAGCCGGCCAACCGAGCCGCGACCGTTAGTACCTACGTAGTAGGGTTCTTGCCAATCCTGGCAGAAATCCTCAGAGGGCGGGTGCTTGGGCGAGTTCTTGATCAGCCCGTGGGTGCGCAGGCGTTTCAATAGTCGGGAGACTTGTCCGCTGTTGAGCTGCGGCAGCAAATCGCGCAGTCGTTTATTCTGAAACCCACTGATGTTGAATTCTCCTCGAGCGATGGCCTGGAAGAGCAACTCGTCCTGCTCGTCGAACAGGTTGAACCCCCGATAGGACCGGGCGTTTTCGTGAACCGTCTGGCTGAGCTTGCCCAGCTTGTGAATTCCGCCGCTGGGGTCGTCGATGACGGAGACAAACTCCAGGTAGCGCCGGTTGGCCGCTGCCAGCACCTCCCGTAGCGCTCCTAGGCTGTAGATGGTTTTCTTCATTGGCGCAAATTTCATCGCGGTCGTGCCATCCCGATGTTCTACCTCGCGGTAGTGCTGAAAGAAGGTGACGTCCAAAGTGGTGGTTTCGATCCGCAGAATGCGGCCGAACTTGTCGTACATCTTGATCGAACTCATGCCCATGGAATGCCGGACCCGCGTGCCTTCGATGCGCACGTTGTAGCGGTTGCCCATCTCGTCCTGGTAGTTGCCGTTCAGCTTCTTGCCCAGAAACGTGGCGATATCATCGGGCTTGACGGTGTGAATCGCCGTGCGGATCAGCTCCCCATACAGACCCTGCAAGTCCGCTTGGCGGTGGAACACGATGTCGGTGGCGTACTCGGCCGTGTCCAGACTCCAGTGATAGGACGCCTCAATCCGAGGAAAAATCGGACAGTAGCGCCGCGCAAACTCATCCAGTCTCCGGTGCAGCCGCTCAGGCTTCCAGTCATCGGCAATCTGTTGGGCCCTGGCCCAATCTCCGATCTCCACAAAAGCGTTGTCCAGCATCTGGTAGGCGATCTTGCGCCGCTCCAGTTGCCGCGCCAACCAGTTGTGCCCGTTGCAGTAGAATTGCAGCCGGAAGGGACACCACGTCGGCACCCGCACGTAGCACAGCCCCAGTTCCTCATCGAGGAAATAGAAGTAGTAGTGCAGACACTTGCCGTCATCGAAGCGCAGATACGTTCGCCCACTGCCTTTGTCGTGCCAGGGCTGATAGGTCGTACAGGGCTCCAGTGCAGAGAAGATCCACACCAGGCCCGGCTGGTTGCCGCGCTCTTTCAAAACCGCCTTGATCTTGTCCTCCTTGCGGAAGTTCTTTTTGCGGATGTAGTCCACCTGCAACCCCGCGGCAGCCGCCAGGGCTTCCGCATTCGACTTGATGGCCTCGGTCAGCGGCTTGACGAAGGAGACACAATGGCAGTACACGATGGCTTTGGAAGCCACAACACGTCTCGGCGGCAATTCAGTATGTAGTCGGCGAGCAGGTGGATACCATGTCCGTGTTCGAGTCTCACGAACTTTAGCCGCGTGGCCCGGCATCCGCTCCCTTACGGTCGCGGCTCCGAATCGGGCCTTTCTCCAAGCTCCTCCAGTTTTTTGTCGCGCACCCCCTCGACCAGGCGGGCGCGGATCCGCGCCGCGACACGCGCGTTCGGCGCGACTACCAGGATGGTGTCGTCACCGGCGATGGTGCCGAGCACCTCGGGCCAATCGGCCTGGTCCAGCGCGACGGCGAGCGCGTTGGCGTTGCCGGGCGAAGTCTTCACCACCACCAGGTTCTGGGCGACGCGCGCGTCGCGGAGGAACTCGGCGGCCACGGTAGCCAGGTCCGGTCCGGCGGCCGGCGCCTGCGACATGGGGCGATAGCCGGCCGGCGTTTTCACCAGTCCCAGCTCGCGCACATCGCGGGAGAGAGTCACCTGCGTGGTGCGCACGCCGAGCCGCGCCAGCTCCGCCGCCAGATCCTCCTGCGTATGGACAGGCCGGGAGCGGATCAGCTTCAGGATCTGGCCGTGTCGAAAGCTCTTGTTCATCGCCCTTGTTCATCGCCGAAGTACGGCCAGCCGCGCGGCCGCTTCTTCCAGCGCCGCGGCGACCGAGCGCGATCCCGTGCCTCCCGGAATCTCGCGCGACTTCATGCCCTCGGCCGGATCGAGCAGGCGCGCCATCTGGGGGCGAAACTCGGGAGCGAATGCGCCCAGCTCCTCGGCGGTCCACTGGGATGGCTTCCTGCCGAGGCGAAGGCTCTCCAGCACGAGCCGGCCGACCAGTTGGTGCGCGCGGTGGAAGGGCACCCCGTCGCGGGCCAGCGCTTCGGCCAGGTCGGTCGCCACCAGCCAGCTCGCCTCAGTGGCGGCGGCGGCGATCTCGGGCCGCAGCCGTGCGGAGCCAACCACGGCGCCCGCCATCTCGAGCGCGGCCGCCACGGTGGCGGCGGCGTCAAACAACGGCTCCTTGTCCTCCTGCATGTCGCGATTGTAGGCCAGCGGCAGGCCTTTCATGGTCGTCCACAGCGAGGTAAACGAGCCCAGCAGACGGCCCGCCTTGCCGCGGATCAGCTCGAGCGAATCGGGATTCTTCTTCTGCGGCATCAGACTCGATCCGCTGGTGACCTCGTCGGCCAGCTCCAGCCAGCCGAACTCTTCGCTCGAGTAGAGGATCCAGTCCTCGGCCAGCCGGCTCAGGTGCAGCAGCACCAAGGAGGCGGCGTAGAGGAAATCGAGCAGGAAATCGCGGTCCGAGGCCGCGTCCAGGCTGTTCCGCGTGATGGTCTCGAAGCCGAGATCGGCGGCGATGGCGGCGCGGTCGAACGGGAAGCCGCTGCCGGCGAGCGCGCCCGAGCCCAACGGCAGTGAATTGACGCGGCGCCGCGCCTGCGCGAGCCGCTCCCAGTCGCGCTCGAACATCTCGAAATAGGCGAGCAGGTAGTGCGGCCAAAGCACGGCCTGGGCGCGGCGAAGATGCGTGTAGCCGGGGATGACGGCGTCCGGGTGGCGTCGCGCCTGCTCGATCAGCGCCTCCATCAGGCCCCCGAGCAGGATCGCGATCTCGTCTATGCGGTCGCGCAGCCACAGCCGCACGTCGAGCGAGACCTGCTCGTTGCGGCTGCGGCCGGTGTGGATCTTCTCCGCCAGCCCGCCGACGCGCTCGCCCAGCTTGCGGATCACCAGCGTGTGGACGTCCTCGTCGGCCGCGCCTTCCCAGAACTCCGGCCGTGCCGCCTCTTCCCGCATCCGCTCGAACGCTTCGACGATGGCGCGGCACTCGGCCGCCTCCAGCACGCCAACGCGTTCCAGCGCGCGGGCGAAAGCGATCGAGCCGCGGATATCGGCGTCCGCCAGCAGGCGATCGAAGTGGAGCGAGCCGGAGAAGCGTTCGAACACCTCCGAGGGCCCCTGCTCGAACCGGCCGCCCCAGAGCTTCACGGCTTCGCCTTCAGCGCGGCGCGCATGCGCATCGGCAGGCCGATCAGGTTAATGAAGCCGAGCGCGTCCTTCTGATCGTAGCCGGCGCCCATGGTGAAGCTGGCGATGCCGAGCGAGTAGAGCGAGTTGGGCGAGCGGCGGCTCACCGGCTCGACCAGACCCTTTGACAGCCGCAGCGTCACCTGGCCGGTGACCGGGCGGCTGGTGACCTCGAAGAAGGCATCCAGCGCCTCGCGCAGAGGCGTGAACCAGAAACCGTTGTAGACCAGCTCGGCGTAGTCCAGCGCCAGCTTCTGCTTGTAGTGGAGCGTGGCGCGGTCTAGCGTCAGTGCTTCGAGCTCGGCGAAAGCGCTCATCAGCAGCGTGCCGCCCGGGGTTTCGTAACAGCCGCGCGACTTCATCCCGACGAAGCGGTTCTCGACCAGGTCCACGCGGCCGACGCCGTGCTCGCCGCCGATGCGGTTCAGCGTCTCCAGCAGCGCCACCGGCCCCATCGCGGTTCCGTTGAGCGAGACCGGACGGCCGGCGTCGAAGCCGATGGCGACCTCGGCGGGCGTGTCCGGCGCCTCCCGCGGGTGGCGCGTGAGCATCCAGATCTCGTCCGGCGCGGCGTTGGCCGGATCCTCGAGCGCGCCGCCTTCATGGGAGATATGCCAGATGTTGCGGTCCCGGCTGTAGATCTTGGTGGTGGTGGCCGAGACGGGCACGTTGTGCCGCGCGGCGTAGTCCAGCGCATCCTCGCGCGAGACGATGTTCCACTCGCGCCACGGCGCGATCACCGAAAGCTGCGGCGCGATCGCCTTGTAGGTCAGCTCAAACCGTACCTGGTCGTTGCCTTTGCCCGTGCAGCCGTGCGCGAGCGCGTCGCAGCCGGTGCGCAGAGCCACTTCCGCCTGGCGCCTGGCCAGCAGCGGGCGCGCGATCGAGGTCCCCAGCAGGTACTTGTGCTCGTAGACGCCGCCGGAGCGGACCAGGCGCCACAGGTACTGCTCGACGAACTCCTCGCGGAGATCTTCGATGTACACTTCCGAGGCGCCGGTGGCGCGCGCCTTCTCCTCCAGACCCGCCAGCTCCTCCTCGCCCTGCCCGATGTCTCCGCAGACGGCTACCACTTCACATTGGTAGTTTTCTTTTAACCACGGAATGATGACGGAAGTATCCAGCCCGCCCGAGTAGGCGAGCGCGACTTTCTTCGGTTTGTTCATTGGTAGATTATGACGCGCTTTCTACTTCCGCAGAGCGCCGGGCCAGTTCAACACGACGGTTATTGGCGGCGGCCCAGCTTCCTGCACCGGCAGGCCCATGAGGAACTTCTGCCCGTTGGCGGCCACCGAGTACGGAAACACGGGCGCCCCGGCAAGTCCCCGCCAACCCGGCACCTGGAACAACCGCACGGGAGAGCCCGCCTCGAACGTAGCGCCGGTCTTGACCGGAGCGGCCATCAGCGCGCCATCCGCCGCAACGAAAAACAGCTCCTTGCCATCCGCGCGCCAGGCTGGAAAGGTTCCACCTTGCAAGGAAACCTGCCATTTCCCACCGGCGGCCGGCCCGCCCTGGACCGCCTGGACTAACACTTCGCGTCGGTTCGACTCATTGGATGAGTAGGCAATCCAGCGGCCATCCGGCGAGAAGCGCCCCATGCTTTCGTCGAACCGCGACTTCAGCCACGGGAACGGCTCGGGTTTCTTGTCGCCGGTCGCCGAGAGAGGCAGAATCCACAGGTCTGCGGCTGCACCCATCGAGGTCATATGGTGGTACAGCAGGAACTTCCCATCGCGCGACCAGTCCAAGGGAATATCGAGTCCGTCGCTCTGGAGAAGCAGTTGCTCGCTGCCGGAACCGCTGACGTCCTTTTGGTAGAGATCCGGCAGGCTGCTCTGCCAATGCGTGAACACCACCCGCCGGCTGTCGGGTGACCAGACCGCCCCCATTTCGTTGCCTTCCTGGAAGGTGAACCGCGACAGGACCCCACGTTTCAACTCCAGCATCCAAAGATCGCCGACGGCGAAGTTCTGGTAGCGGGACAAGGCAACGTGGGTCTCATCAGGAGACAAACTGGCGGTCGGGTAAGGGCCGGTAACTAAGGAGTTGCCCTCCCTGCGACCCGTGCGGTCGAACCAGATAACTTCGGTCTGCGCGGATTCGCTTCCCGCAACATAGACCAGGACACCGTTGTCGGAAACCGATATTGACAGCCCCCAAGCGCCGCCTCCCAGATCCCCGACCGTAGCCAGCGAAACTGCCTCGCCGGTCGTGCGGAGGGTCTTGGGATCGAACGGCTGCGCCACCAGCCGCTGATCCCTGTGGAACAAAAGGTGTCCCGTCCCATTCTTGCCGGGTGCAAAACTGAACACATCGATGCCCGTCAGGATGGCACGTTGATCCTGGGATTCCGGCTTGGCATCGAGGGACCCCAGCAGGATGTTGCCCCCCGGGCCGAGCGGACCAGCCCGGTAGAGGAAACGCTTGCCGTCGGGCAGGAACTGCAGATAAAGGTGGAAAGTGTGCTTGGCCGGATCGGCCTTGGTCACCTGGACGGGCTTGCCGCCGGAGGCGGAAACGCGGTGGATGCCCCCCATGCCTGAGAACAAAATCACGCCTTCCGCGCTCCAGGCGCCTGAGAAGCCTTGGGTGTCGCAAAGAACCTGGGCAGGGCCGCCTGTGATCTCAACCTTCTTCAGTTTTCCGTCGCCGAAAAACGCGACCCAGCGGCCGTCGGGTGACCAGAAGGGCCTCGTTCCGCCTTCGGTCCCGGACAACTCGCGAGCTTCCAGGGAATCGAGCGACCGCACGTGAAAGGTCCAAGTGCTCTCTTTCCGCACGGGAAACACGATCCGCCGGCCGTCCGGCGAAATAGAGGCCACGTAGCCCGGCGTGGCGCCTGGCGGTGGCGGGATCTGGAAACGCACCAGCGGCGGGTCGGGCTGCGAGCGGGTGAACCAGGCGACTGCTCCTCCTCCGGCCAGCAAAGCGCCGGCGACTGCCGCCGCCACCAGCGCCGGCGCGCCGGCTCGTCGCGGACGCGCGGCCACTGCCGCGGGCGCGCCTTCGGCGATCCAGCGCAGCTCGTCGAGCAGGTCCCGCGCCGTCTGCCAGCGCGCCTCCGGATCCTTGGCAAGGCACTTGGCGACGACACGATCGAGCGTCGCCGGAGGGCCGATCCTCGAGCCGGCGGTGGAAGTCGAAATCGGCGCGGGATCCATTTCCAGAATCGCCACCATCAGGCTGTGGTTGCTCTCACCGGCGAACGCTTTCTTGCCGGTGAACATCTCGTAGAGGACGGCGCCGAACGAGAACAGGTCCGAACGCGCGTCGGCGTCCTTGCCTCGAACCTGCTCCGGCGACATGTACTGGATGGTGCCAAGCACCGTTCCTTCCACGGTCAGCGCGGAGCGGGTAGGGTCCTCGCCGGAGGGCGGCACGGTGACTTTGGCCAGCCCGAAGTCCAGCAGCTTCGAGCCGGACCTGGTCAGCATCACGTTGCCGGGTTTCAGATCGCGATGCACGAAGCCCTTGCGATGGGCCTGGTCCAGGGCGTCGGCGATCTCGATGGCCAGCCGCAGCGTCTCCTTCAGCGGCAACGGTCCGCGGCTGAGTCGCTGGGCCAGCGTCTCGCCTTCCAGGTACTCCATCACCAGGAAGTCGACGCCGTCCGATGATCCGATGTCGAACAGCGCGCAGATATGCGGATGCTGGAGGGCGGCGATGGCGCGGCCTTCGCGCTCGAAGCGGTCGCGGAGAGCCGGGGAGTAAGAGGAGAGAACCTTGATCGCTACCGTGCGATCCAGGCGCGTATCGCGGGCGCGGTAGACTTCGCCCATACCGCCGGCGCCGAGAGGCGCCACGATTTCATACGGGCCAAAGCGGGTGCCAACGTTTAATGCCATAGGTAGATTATGGCGCGGTACCGGCTATTGCTGCCGGTCCTTCGCCGCGGGCTCCTCAGCCGAGCAGCATCAGCAGCAGCGCTTTCTGCACGTGGAGGCGGTTCTCGGCCTGGTCGAACACCACCGACTGCGGCGATTCGATGACCGCGTCGGTGGTTTCCTGGCCGCGCCGCGCCGGCAGGCAGTGCATGAAGACCGCTTCCGGCCGCGCCTGCGCCATCAGTTTCCGGTCCACCTGGTAAGGCGCCAGGGCGGCCTCGCGCCGCGCCCGTTCCTCTTCCTGGCCCATGCTCGCCCACACGTCGGTATAGACGGCGTGCGCGCCGGCGACCGCCTCGCGCGGGTCGTGTGTGAGCGTCAGGCGCACCCCGGCGGTGTCGGCCAGCTCGCGCGCGGCGGCGGCGATTTCCGCGTTCGGGCCAAAACCGGGCGGTGACGCCAGGGCGAAGTCGACTCCCAGACGCGCCGAGTCCAGCATGAGCGAGTGAGCGACATTGTTGCCGTCGCCGACGAAGGCCAGCTTCAGCCCGCCGAGCCGCCCGAAGCGCTCCTCGATGGTCAGCAGGTCGGCGAGAGCCTGGCAGGGGTGATAGAGGTCGCTCAGCGCGTTGACCACCGGAACCGACGACCATTGCGCCAGCTCGTCGATGGTCTGCTGCGCGAAGGTTCGGGCGACGATGCCGTGCGTCCAGCGGTCCAGGTTGCGCGCGACGTCCTTGACCGGCTCGCGCTCGGCCACCGGGCCGATGGCGGTGACCGAGCCGCCGCCGAGCTGCTGGATGGCGAGCTCGAAGGTCAGCCGGGTGCGCAGCGACGGTTTTTCGAACAACAGGGCCAGGTAGCGGCCGGCGAGCGCGTTGCGCCAGCGGGCCGGAGCGCGCTTGACGTGGAGGGCGAGATCGAGCAGGCGGGCGAGCTCGGCGGCCGAGAGGTCGAGGTCCCGTGTGAGGTCGCCGGCGGCGATCGGCAAGGCGGTCTGGGGTGCGGGAGTGGCCACGGCGTTCACCTCGATGAATGATTATTCACTCATATGAATAATAATACATCGCGTGGGCTGCCGTCAAGTGCGGCGCCGCAGCTCGAGGATCAGCTTCATCACGAGACCCTCGATCTGCGCCGCCACGCGGCGATACACGGCCTCCGTCGCGCTGACCGGGTCGTCCACCTTCCATTCGCGCACCGCGCCTGCGAACTGCCGCGGGAAGGCGATGCCGCTCATGTTCACCACCACGTCGAAACTCTCCCGCCCCAGCTCGGTAAGCGCTTTGGGGAACTGGCCGTCGAGATTGATGTTCTTCTCGATCATCACCTTCTTCGTCAATGGCGCGACCATCATCGCGGGCGAGAACCCGGCGCTGGCCGCGGCGATGACGTCCTTGCCATAAGCGCGCGCGAAGCCCTCGGCCATCTGGCTGCGGCAACTGTTGCCGATGCAGACGAACAGCACCTTCACGACGGGCACGCGGCCACCTTTTCGAGAAAGTAGCGGTGGACGCGGCGGTCCGCGGCCAGCTCCGGGTGGAAGGTCGCCACCAGGTGGTCGCCCTGCTCGACCAGCACGGGCTGGCCCAGGTAGCGAGCCAGCACGCGGGCCCGCTCGCCCGCGCGGCGAATGATGGGGGCGCGGATGAAGACCGCCTCCAGCGCGCCGGCCGGCATGCGGGCGGCGAATTCCGGCTCGGGCTCGAGCGTCACCACGCGGCTGGCGAGCTGACGCCCATAACCGTTGCGCTCGATCAGCAGGTCCAGCAGCCCGAGCGATTCCTGCGCCGGCGAGACCACCTCGCTCGCCAGCAGGATGGCGCCGGCGCAGGTGCCGAAGATGGGGCGGCGCTCGCCGAAGGCGCGCAGCGGCTCGATCAGGCTCTCCGCGCGCAGCAGCAGCAGCATGGTGGTGCTCTCGCCGCCGGGGATCACCAGCCCGGCGACACTTTCCAGCTCGCGTGGCGTGCGCACCGGGACCGCCCGGGCGCCGGCCTGCTCGAGCGCCTTCTGGTGCGCTTCGAAGTCGCCTTGCAGCGCCAGCACGCCGACTTGGTGCATCCTACCAGCCTCGCGTCTGGAGCAGCTCGGATTCGGCGAGCTTGGAGATGTCCAGGCCGGCCATGCCCAGGCCCAGTTCTTCGCTCGCTTCCAGGAGCTTGGCCGGATCGTTGTAATAAGTGGCGGCCTTGACGATGGCCCGGGCGCGGTTTTCCGGGTCGTCCGACTTGAAGATTCCCGAGCCGACAAAGACCGCCTCGGCGCCCAACTGCATCACCAGCGCGGCGTCGGCGGGGGTGGCGATGCCGCCGGCGGAGAAATTCGGCACCGGCAGCTTGCCGTGCGCGGCTACATACTGGATCAGCTCGAGCGGCGCCTGGTGTTTCTTGGATTCGGCCACCAGCTCCTCGGCGCCGAGCACGGTGAGCTGCTTCATTTCCTTCACGATGGTGCGAATATGGCGCACCGCCTCGACGATGTTGCCCGAGCCGGCCTCGCCCTTGGTGCGGATCATGGCCGCGCCTTCGGCGATGCGCCGCAGCGCTTCGCCCAGATTGCGGGCGCCGCAGACGAACGGGACGCGGAAAGCGCGCTTGTCGACGTGGTGCTCCTCGTCGGCCGGGGTGAGCACTTCGCTCTCGTCGATGTAGTCGACCTCGAGCGCCTCCAGCACCCGTGCCTCCATGAAATGGCCGATGCGCACCTTGGCCATCACCGGAATACTGACCGCGGCCATGATCTCGCGGATCTTGCGGATCGGCGCCATCCGCGCCACTCCGCCTTCCTTGCGGATGTCGGCCGGCACGCGCTCGAGCGCCATCACCGCCGTGGCGCCCGACTTTTCGGCGATCAGCGCCTGCTCGGCGTTGGTCACGTCCATGATCACGCCGCCCTTGAGCATCTCGGCCAGGCCGGCCTTCACTCGAAACTCGTTGTCCAGGTACATCTGTGTTTCCTCCTTCGTAATACCGTCCCGTCCGGTCAGACCATCGCCGGCGCAGGCTCCAGGCGGCGCGCCGAGGCGAGCCGCTCGCGCTCGTTCGAAAACAGCCGGCCGAGAATGGCCATCCCCGCGCGGATGCGCTCCGGCGACAAGCCGGCAAAGCTCAGCCGCAGGGCGCCGGGCTCGGGCCGGGAAACGGCGAACCAGCTTCCCGGCAGATAGGTCACCTTCTCGCGATGCGCCCGCGTGAGCAGCTCGGCCGCATCCAGCGGCTCCGGCAGCCGCACCCAGATGTTCATGCCGCCCTGCGGCCGCGTCCAGCGGCTACCCGCGGGAAGCTCGCGCGCGCAGGCCTCCAGCGTCGCCGCCAGCCGCGCCGCGCCCGCCGCCAGCACCTTGCGGCGATGGGCCTCCAACCGTCCGGATTCGGCGAAACGCAGCAGGACGGCCTGCGAGAGATGGTCCGAATGCAGGTCGGACCACTGTTTGGCCTCGGCCAGACGCGCCGTCACCGCGCGCGGCGCGATCACCCAGCCGACGCGCAGGCCGGGGAAGGCGATCTTGGAATAGCTGCGCAGGTGGATCACATCGCGCCCGCCTTCCATCTGTTTGAGCGAGGGGGCGGCCGTGCCTTCATAGCGCAGATCGCCGTAGACGTCGCTTTCCACCACCACCACGCCGGCCCTGGTGGCGGCGCGCAGGATCTCCGCGCGTGCCGCCGGCGGGAGCGTAGTTCCGGTCGGATTCTGAAAATTCGGTGTGACGACCAGCAGCTTCGGCCGGTCTTTCTCCAGCAGGATGCGGAAATGCTCCGGCGAGATCCCATCGCTTTCCACCGGCACGCCGACCAGCCTTGCCCCGGCCGCCGACAACACCTGGCGCAGACCGTGATAGACCGGGTCCTCCAGTGCCACGGCGTCGCCCGGGCGGATGAGGATGCGCTGGATCAGGTCGAGCGCCTGCTGGCAGCCGTTGGTGATCACGATGTCGTCGCCGGGCCGGGCCAGGCCGGTGCGCCGCGCCTCCTCCAGCAGGTAGGCGCGCAGCGGCGGATAGCCGTGCGGAGAACCGAGCTGGAGAATCGCGCGCGCATGGCGGCTGGAAGCCACTTCCTGGCAACAGGCGCGGAACTCCTCGACCGGGAAGAGCCGCTCGGCGGGGCGCGAGGTGGCGAAGCTGATGATCTCCTCGCCCTCCGGCGGCGCCAGGCTCGGCGGGTAGGCAGCCGCCGGGGCCAGCAGTTGTTCCCATTCGAGCGGGCGCGCGGGCGGGGCCGGGGCATCGACAAAGCTGCCGCGGCCGACGTGGCCGCGCAGCAGGCCCTCGGATTCGAGCAGCGCGTAGGCGGCCGAGATGGTGGCGCGATTCAAGCCAAGTGTACCAGCCAATTCACGGGTCGGAGGCAGGCGCTCCCCGCGACCGATCCTTCCGGACTGGATCAGGGCACGGATCTGGTCGCTGAGCTGGCGGTAGAGCGGGGAGGCGCTCGTGGGATCCATGTGGAGACCGGGGACCATGCCAATACCAGACAACCATACCATATTGGATGGCCAGACGCAAGCCCCCGCACCCGCTCCTGCTTCTGCTAGAATCAGGCGAAACCCGATGCTCTCGCTCTCGCGCCTCGCACTGCTGGTTCCACTTGCCGCCCTGCTCGCCGACGACCTCGGCGCCCAGCGCAGGAAAAAATCCGAGGAAGAAATCACCCAGACGCTGGAAGTCCTCCCCGACCCGCCGGCGGTGGTGAGCGCGGAAACCTACCGCCTTGTGTTCCACGTTGCGCCGCATTCCGCCAAGGGCCTTCTCTCCCAGCAGGTCCGCGATGGGATCCGCGCCCTGTGGCGGCTGGGCAAGGGAGCGACCATCGTCAAGCTGCGCGCCTTCGTCGCCGGCACCGGCGACATGCGCCGCGTCCAGGCGGTGGTGAGCGAAGAGTTCACCGAGCGACGGCTGCCTCTGCCGGCGCTGAGTGTGATCCAGGTCGGCGCGCTGCCGGTGGAGGGGGTGCAGGTAGTGATCGAGTCGGTCGGCGTGGCGAAGAAAAAGGTGAACCCGCACGGGCTGGCTTTTCTGTCCGGGCAGGCGGTCAGCTCCGAGGAGACCGCGCTGACGGTGGCGCCGCTGGTCGCCCAGTCGCTGGCGCGGCTGCGCACGGCTCTCGCCAGCGCCGGTCTGGGGCCGGCCGACGTGCTCCGGGTCACCTGTTTTTGCAGCTCGCTGGACGACCTCAACGACGTGCGCGCTCTGCTCGCCCGCGGGTTCCCCGGCGTTACCGCCAATGTGCTGCGGATCCAGCGCGCCTACACCAGCGGGCTGGCCGAATGCGAAGCCGTGGCCCGTCTGCGGGCCGGTCCCGGCGCGCCGGTGAAGTTCCTCAACCCGGAAGGGCTGCCGCAATCGCCCAACTACTCCCAACTCGCGCTGGTCGGCGCCACGCGGGTGGCGCTCACCGGCACCCAGCTCGCCTTTCGCAGCCAGGATTCCGACGTGCGTCTGGCCTTCGAGCGCCTGGCCAAGGTGCTCGAGCAGAAGGGCGCGTCGATGAGCGGGGTGGCCATGTCCAGCATCTACCCGCTCAGCTCGTTCATTGCCGACAAGGTCCGCGCCATCCGGTTTGAGTTTTACGACAAGACGCGGCCGCCGGCCAGCACCATGCTGCTGTTCGAGGGGCTGCCGTCGCTGGATGCCTCGTTCGCCGTCGACGTGGTGGCCGTGCTGCCCGCGGCCCCCACGGCAAGGACCGGCTCATCCGGGCGATGATTCTCCCATGTTGAAACCCGTGGTCGCCTTCGGGGAGATCATGCTGCGTCTGGCGCCGCCCGGATTCGAGCGCTTCCTCCAGTCCCCGCAGTTTGTCGCCACCTTCGGCGGCGGCGAGGCCAACGTCGCCGTGGCGCTGGCCGGTTTCGGAGTTCCGGCCCGTTATGTCACCGTGCTGCCGCCGGGGAATCCCATCGCCGATGCGTTCCTCGGCGAGATGCGCCGCTTCGGCGTGGACACGGGCTCGGTCGTCCGCGCCCCAGGGCGCATGGGCATCTACTTCGTCGAGCCTGGCGCCAACCAGCGTCCCTCGAAGGTCGTCTACGACCGCGACCACAGCGCCATCGCGCTCGCCCGGCCCGGCGACATCGACTGGCGCCGGGTGTTCGACGGCGCCGGCTGGTTTCACATCACCGGCATCACGCCCGCGCTCAGCTCGAGCGCCGCCGAGCTGGCCGTGGAGAGCGCGCGGGTGGCGCGCGAGTGCGGCCTCACCGTCTCCTGCGACCTCAACTATCGCAAGAACCTGTGGAAATACGGCAAGCCCGCGCGGGAGGTGATGAGCCAGTTGTTCCGCTGCGTCGACATCGGCATCGCCAACGAGGAGGACTGCCAGATGGCGCTCGGCATTCAGGTCGATGTCGACGTCCATTCCGGCCAGCTCGATCGCGAACCGTACCGCAAACTGACCGAGCAGGTCCTGACCGCCTTTCCCGACCTGAAACTGCTGGCGGTCACGCTGCGGGAGTCGCGCAGCGCCTCGCACAACGGCTGGTCGGCGTGCCTCAACAACCGCCGCGAGTTCCTCACCAGCCGCCACTACGAGATCACGCACATCGTGGACCGCGTCGGCGGCGGCGACTGTTTCGCCGGCGGCCTCATCTACGGACTCCTGTGCCTGGAAAGCCACCAGCAGGCGCTGGAATTCGCCGTGGCCGCCTCCTGCCTGAAACACTCGATTCCGGGCGACTTCAACCGCTTCAGCGTCGAGGAGGTCAACGGGCTGCTCCAGGGCGGAGGCTCGGGCCGGGTCCAGCGGTGAGCCGGCCCGCCGGCTTTTGCCGGGTTGAACCGGAGTGTGACTCCGTTCGCGAGCCCCGGTTGTGGTTGGGGCGGGAGTCACAGATGAGCAAAAAGTGAGCCGCGCGGCCCACGCTTGGTTTATAATCGAAGCATAGCTTGGCATGTCGGCTAGTTGGGTGACCTTCCTGTGTCTGCCGGCCGCCTTTCTGGCGGCGCAGGCTCCGGCTTCGCAAATCCCGCCCGGGCAGGCGCCGATCCGCGTGCAGGTCAACGAGGTGGTGGTTCCCGTCACCGTGACCGACGAGAAGGACCGCTTCGTTACCAACCTGGAAGAGAAAGACTTCAAGATCTTCGACGAGGGGAAGGAACAGAAGATCCTGTACTTCAACCGCGAAGGGAAGCAGCCGGTGGTGGTGGGCTTCCTCGTCGATCTGAGCAACGCCAGCCGGCTGCACTGGAAGACCTACCAGGAGGCGGCCATCGACCTGGCCATGGCGCTGCTGCCGGGCGACAAGAAGTACAACGGCTACCTGATTTCCTACGGCAATGAGGCCGAATTGCAGGCCAATACCCACCACGACCCGGAAAAGATCGTCGAAAAGCTGCGCAAGATGAAGCCCGGCGGCGGCGCCGCCCTGTTCGACGCCATCCACATGTCCTGCACGCGCCGCGAGCTGGTCAAGGGGGAGCCGATCGAGCCGCGGCGCGTCGTCGTGATCATCGGAGACGGCCACGACAACGCCAGCAAGAGGTCGCTCGAGGAAGTGATCGAGCTGGCCCAGCGCAGCCTGGTCACCATTTTCGGCATCAGCACCGTGGCGTTCGGCTTCAACAGCGAAGGGGAGAAGAACCTGACGCGGCTGGCCGAGGAAACCGGCGGGCGAGTGGAGTATCCGTTGCGGAAGTTGTACAAGGATGTGGCCGGCTATCTCTCGACGCCCTCCGACGAGGGCAACTACGCGCTGAAGGTCGGCACCGGCGGCTATGCTTCCGAGATCGCCACCGGCATCTTCCGCGCCATCGCCACCGTTTCCGGGGAAGTGACCACGCAGTACGTGATTCGTTACGTGCCGGACACCACCGACACGGGAAGGGTGTTTCGTAATATCCGAGTGGAGGTTCCGCTGCCCAACGTGAAGATTCGTCATCGCAAGGGATACTATCCGAATAATCCTTAATGCCGATCCTGGCCGGCGCCGATCTGTGATTTGGATGGGCGCCTCGCCGTGGTGCCGACCCGATGAAGCCAGCCGCCGTGCTCACGACTCGACCAGGCCAGTTCCTGATCCTGGAAGTGGCTTTGCCGGGCGTGGAGCCGGATGCGGCCGGAGTGCTGCTGCTCGATCCCGAGGCCGGCCTGTTGTCCGTTCGGCTGCGGCGGGACTGGTCGCACATCGCTGGGCCGCAAGAGGCCGAGGTGCTCTCGCAGGTGCAACCGGACCTGGAGGGCAAAATCCACGAGTTGGGGGCGGGCCCGCTGCTGGAGTGGATGGAGGATTCCCTCTCCAACCTGATCCGCGTCAGCGAACGCCGATCGGTCCTGCTTGCCGATTTCGACGCCACGCTCAACCGCCTCTACCGCGAACACGTCGGCGCCACGATTCTGCGGTTTGAGACGCACCTGCCGCTGTACTCCTGCCGCGCGGCCGCCGGCCGCTGGGGCGACCAGATGGAGGTGGCCGAGGAGGGCTGGGTGGAGGCGCCGGTCCCGCTCTCGCTCACCGGGCCGATGTTCGTTGCCCGCGTGGTCGGCCGCTCGATGGAGCCGCGCATCCCCGACGGCAGCTTGTGCATCTTCCGCGGCAACGTGATCGGCTCACGCCAGGGCAAGTTGCTCCTGGTGGAAAACTTCGGCGAGTCCGAACAGGGCGGCCAGCGCTACACCGTCAAGCGCTACCATAGCCGGAAAGTCGAGACCGACGAGGGGGACTGGCGGCACCAGTCGATCCGGCTCGAACCGCTCAACCCGGAATTCGAAGCCTGGGAGTTGGAGGAAGGTGCGCAGTGCCGCGTCATCGCCGAGTTTCTCCGGCTGCTGGACTAACAGCCCGTGGCAGAAGTCACCGCGTGCCGAACACGACAGGCCGGGAGGCCTGTCCCACAATGCCGAATCAATGGTTTGCGAAACACGTGGGACAGGCGTCCCCGCCTGTCCAGACTTCTGCCACAGGCTCCTAGTTTAGAAGGGACCCTGGCAATAACGTGTTCAGTTTAACAGAGCCGCGCGCGTGAGCAAGCGGGTTACAACAGAATCAGACCGAGGCTGATTCTGATGGCGTCATCTACTTGCTCCAGGATCGCGGGGGTTGCGGCCCCGAGCCGTTTTATGAGCCGGCGGCGGTCAACGGCCCGGATCTGGTTGAGCAGAGCCACGGAATTGTAGGCAAGGCCGGTATCGGCGCCCGCAGGCAGAAGGACGTGGACGGGGTTCAGGGGAAACCGCACCGTGGAGGTGATCGGCGCCACAATGGTGATGTCAGAAAGCCGATTGGAGAAATCGTTTTGGATGATCAGCGCGGGCCGGGTTTTTCTAATCTCGCGGCCGATAGTCGGGTCGAGCGCCGTGAGGTGGATTTCGCCGCGGAGCGGGGACGCCGTGGTCGCGGGTGGGGATTTTCGAGTCGTTGCCATGTTTCGTGGTCCACCGCAAACCAGTCCGATGAGACTTGCCGATCCAGGTCGCGATCGCGCACCGCGGCCGCTTCCAGTCGCGCCCGCAAGGCTTCGGTGCTTCTGGTGGCCGCGAAGTACTGGACAGCCTGGTTGATGAAGCGGCTTCTTTGGCCTGGCCTGGCCAGGCGGTCCAGGGTGCGCACCGTCGCGTCCGGCAGCATGATGTTGATGCGTTTGCTCATGGTTGTGGGGTGAATGATCTGAATCCACATCGTATACACATATAGTGTGTAAGTCAAGAGGCATGCGAGAGATCGGCACCAGCCGGACGCTGTGCTATAAAAGTCCGAGCATGAATGCCGTCTCCAGAAGTTTCATCATGACGACCTGTTTCTGGGCCGCACTCCCGATCAGCGCTTCGGCCCAGCCGTCGGTGCCCGCCGGCGGCGTTCTGAATGCCGCCAGTTTCGCGCAAGCCGGCTTGCCGAACTCCGGCATCGCGCAAGGCTCCATCTTCGTGGTCTTCGGATCCGGGCTGGGGCCCGCCGTGGTCGTTTTGAACAGCGGTTTTCCACTGCCCACCGAGCTCGCCGGCACATCGGTCCGTGTGACCGTCTCAGGGACCTCGGGGTCGGCGTTGCTGCTGTACACCAGCGCGACGCAGGTCAGCGCCATCATGCCCTCCAACACGCCGGTGGGCGAAGGCACGCTCACCGTCACCTATAACGGGCAGACCAGCCCTCCCAGCGCCGTCACTGTGGTCGGAAGCAGTTTCGGCATTTTCACGCGGAGCCAGGCGGGCAGTGGTCCGGCCTGGGTGCAGCACGCCGGCGCGGCGCTGGCGAGCCTCTTCAATTCCCTGGTCAACCCCGGCCGGCCGGGGGGCGTGTTCACGATTTACGGGACAGGCCTCGGCGCGGTGGCCGACGACCGGAACCCGTCTCCGGTGCAGAACCTGCCCGCCGAAGTGAGCGTGCTGGTGGGAAACAGTCCGGTCACGGTGCTGTACAGCGGACGCTCGCCCGAGTTTCCGGGAATGGATCAGATCAATTTCCAGTTGTCCCAGGACCCGCCGGAGGGTTGCTATGTGCCGCTGGCGGTGAAGGTGGGAAGTGTGCTCAGCAATTTCACCAGCCTCTCGATCTCGCGCAGCGCGTCGGCCTGCTCGGTGGTGGGCGGGATCGCCGCGGCGGATCTGGCCAAGGCCGCCGCCGGCGAGAGCCTCAACATCGGCATCGTGACGCTTGGACGCATCCGGGTGCGCATTGTCGCTGGGATCCTCGGCACGATCGAAGGCAAGATCGACGCCGGAACCGGCACGATTCAAAGGTTCCCGCCGGCGACATTATTCGCCGCCCGCGGCCTGTTGGCCGGGTTCGGGTTGTCACCGTATGGCACCTGCACCGTGTTCCCATTCAAGACGCTGGGAACCATCGACGAGGTGGTGCAGCCGATCGGGCTGGACGCCGGGTCCGCCATCAACGTGAACGGACCGCTGGGCAGAAAAACGCTGGCGAAGGCCTCGCCGGGGATTTACACCACAGTGATCGGCGGGACACTGCCGCTGCTGCCGGGCCTACCGGGCGGCGGCTCGAATCTGCCGGACTATCTCGAACCGGGTTCTTACACCATCGACAACGGCGGCGGTGGCGCCGATGTCGGCGCCTTCTCCGCCACCGTGCAGATCGCGCCGCCCCTGGCATGGACCAACCGCGATGCGCTCACCGCCGCGCCGCGCTCGCAGCCGTTGACGGCGAACTGGAGCGGAGGGACCGCGAATCAGATCGCGGTCCTCACCGGTCTTTCGCAGCTCCCCGGCGGGGGCGGCGCCGGATTCAATTGCGTAGAACAGGCGAGCAAGGGCAATTTCACCGTTCCCGCGGACGTGCTTTCGCTGCTGCCGGTATCGGCGACGCTGTTCGGGGCGCCCCTCGGCACGCTCAGCCTCACCACCACGCTGCTGGTGCAGGATTCCGACAAGCCGAAAGTCTCCGGGCTCGACGTGTTCTTCGTCAACTACGCCGATTCGAACACTAGGAACCTCGGTTACCGGTAGCGGCGGCGGCCGTTCCCCAAATCCGTTCCATCAGCGCGCGGCTGACCTGCTCCAGCACGTCGGCCCGCGTATGGTGGCCTTTCTGGAGGATTTTGAAAACCCGGCCGCGGAGCTGCTCGCGCAGCTCCAGCGTCAGATCTTTGGCCGTCACCACGACGACGGGGATCGATCGCCACGGCACATGGTCCTGCAAGCGGTCCAGAAACTCGAACCCGTCCATGCCGGGCATCAGCAGGTCGAGCAGGATGGTGTCGGGCAGGACCTCGCCGAGCACCTCCAGCGCGGAGGCGCCGTCGGTCGCCTCCCGCACCTCCCAGCCGTTGTTTTCCAGTATGGAACGCAGGAGAATGCGGCTTTCCGCGGAGTCGTCCACCACCAGCGAAACGCGCGGCGGGCCGTGCTGCGGAACGCGCCTGGCCAGCACCGAAACCAGTTGGGCGCGGTCCACCGGCTTCAGCAGGTAGTCGGCGGCGCCCAGGGCGAAACCGGTTTCCTTGTTGTCCACCATCGTCAGGAAGATGACCGGAATGGCGGCCAGGGTCGGATCGGACTTGAGGGCGCCCATCACGCTCCAGCCGTCCATCCCCGGCATCATGACATCCAGGAGGATGGCGTCGGGGCGCAAATCACGCGCCAGCCGCAGGCCTTCCTCTCCGTTCGGCGCGCTTTCCACACGAAACCCGTGCCGGGCGATGTGGTGCCGCACGAGGTTGGCGATCGCCTCGTCATCGTCGATCACCAGGACGGTGGCCGTGACGGTCGCCGCGCCGGCTTCTTCGGTTTCCACAGACGGGGCGGGCTCCGCGGATCCGCATCTCACCGGGAGCACGATGGTGAACTCGCTGCCCACGCCCGGCTCGCTCCACACCGTGATGTCGCCCCCCATCATGCGGCAGAAGTGCCGGCTGATGGCCAGCCCGAGGCCTGTCCCGCCGAACTGGCGGCTGATGGAGGCGTCGGCCTGCTGGAAAGCCTGGAAGAGCTTGCTCAGTTGTTCCCGGCCGATCCCGATTCCCGAGTCACGGACTTTGAAGCGGATCCATTGGGAAGCGCCGTTCCCCTCGGGATCGCGTTCGACGCGGAGCGTCACTTTTCCGTTCGGGGCGAACTTGCAGGCGTTGCTCAACAGATTGAACAGGCTCTGGCGGAGCTTGGTTTGATCCGCGTGGATGACTCCGGGGTCGCCGGGACACTCCAGGGCAAGCGTATTGTTGTTCTTTTTGGCCATCGGATCGATGATCGTGAGCACGTCCTCCACCAGGCGCGCGGCGCTGAAGGTCTCCAGGTACAGGTCCATCTTCCCGGCTTCGATCTTGGAGATGTCCAGCACGCCGTTGATGAGCTCCAGCAGGTGCCGCCCGGCGGTGTGGATCTTCTTCAGGTCGGGAACGTAGCCCTCCTGGCCGTCCTCGGTTGCGATTTCCTGGAGCATTTCGCTGTAACCGATGATGGCGTTGAGCGGGGTCCGCAGCTCGTGGCTCATGTTGGCGAGGAAGGCGCTCTTGGCCTGGTTGGCGGCCTCCGCCGCCTTCTTCTCCTTCTCGAGCTGCTCGGCCTGTTCCCGTTCGGTGACATCGCGCAGGTTCGCCACCATGCCGGCCACCGACGCGTCCGCCAGCAGGTTGTTCCACGTGGCTTCCAGCATGCGATGGGCGCCGTCCTTGCGGAGGGCATGAAAACGGGTGGTGGCCAGGCCTCCGGGAAAGGCCACCGCGCGGGCGAAGGACGCGCGTACTTCCGCGGCCTCCGCGGGAGGGATCAGGTCGAACAGCGGCTTGCCCAGGTGATCCTCCTCCCAATAGCCGAGCACTCGACGCAAGGCGGGACTGGCGTAGCACAGCCGGCCATCCCGGTCCAGGATGGCGATGATGTCGGAGGTGTTCTCGATGAGCGAGCGGAAATGCTGCTCGCTGCGCCGACGCTCTTCTTCGGCCTGTCGCAGGCTCTGCTCGCGGGAACTGATCTGGTCCACCATGGTGCGGAAATCGCGCGCCAGTTGCCCCAGCTCGTCGCCGCGGGTCGCCACCGCCTCCAGCTCCCCGGCGGCCTTATAGTTGGCCGTGCTGACGCCGGCCGTGGCCAGCGCCAGCCGCCCTACCGGTTCGGTGATCTTGCGGGCGACGAACCAGACCAGCAGGACCATCAGCGCCACCGCCAGCACCGCCACCACCGCCGTGCGCAATGCCAGGCGCACCGCGGGCGCCACGATCAGCGATTCGGGCACGTTCAACGCAACTTTCCAGCCGGTGAGAGGGGCGGTCGCCCAATAGAGTCGCCGCGCCACGCCCCCAATGAGAATCCGCGCCGAGCCCTCGGGGGACCGGGCCACCAGGCGGCCGTCTTCCAGGGACGTGACCTCGGCGCCTGCGAAGTCTTCGCGCATCACCAGGCTGGCGTCCGGGTGGGCCATCACTTTCCCGCTGCGGCTGATGAGAAAGGCGTGTTCGCCGCTGGATTCGGCTGGCTGGGTTTCCGGCCCGGTGCGGAGGCGGAGGAAGCCGACCACCACGCGGATCAGGTCCAGCGACAGATCGGCGCCGGCCACTCCCAGAAAGTTGTTATTGGAGTCGTAGAACGGCTTGGTGACACTGACCACCATGGCCTTGGAACCTTGGTGGTCGAAATAGGGGTCGCTGACGTAGAGCCGCCCGGCTTTCTTGGCCTCCTGATACCAGGGGAGCGATGAATCGCGCAATCCTGTGACTGACCCGGGGAGGCTGTTTCGGTCCACCCACCGCATGAAATCGCGGCCCGAGTTCCGCTTGCCCTCGAACGCCAGATAGGCGCCGAAGGCCTCCTCCTCGGGCAGGCTTTCCAGCAGGCGAGCCAGGAAGGCGACCGTTTGCGCGTCCGGCTCCGGCCCCAACGCTTCCTGACGGGCGGCGATGCTGCGCGGCAGCACAGCGGCGCGGTCCACGTAGCCGTCCATGGTGCCGGCCGTGGATTGCACCTGCTTGAGCGCCTCGGCGTTGGTCTGCGCGTCCAGAGATTGACGACCCGCCGTGTAGCTTACCCAGATGGTCACGATGAGAACGGCGCAGGTGGCGGTGATGAAGTACCAGGAGAGCTTCTGCGCCAGAGTGGGTGACCGCCACAATCGCATTCCTACATATGATGACACAGCGCCAGTTGCCGGCCCCGCGACGATTGTGTATACTGCTCCCCGAACAGAATGCATCGGGCCGGTGACCTCAGGGGCTGGTCAGTGGGTCTGAAGATCGTCTCGATTTTCTTCCTGGCTCTCCTGGCCGGCCCGTCGCAAGAACCGCAACCGCTTCGCCTGGCCGAAGAGGAAGTCCGCCAGGCGGTTTCCTCCAAGGTGGAACCCGAATACCCGGCGCTCGCCCGTCAATTACGGCTGGCGGGCGATGTCCAGGTCGAGGTGACCATCACCATCACCGGCGGTGTGGAAAAGGTCACGGTGCTTCGCGGGAACACGCTGCTGACCAACGCGGTTGTCAGCGCCGTCAGGCGGTGGAAGTTCAATCCCTTTCAAACCGGGGGAAAGCCGGTTCGTGTAGTCGCGCCGATGAAGTTCAATTTCAAGATGTAGGAACCCTCGATGCCCCGCTCTTTGTTCATTCTCGCGCTACTGACCGCGGTGACCTGCCTGGCGCAGAACGACCGCGGCCGTATCGAGGGAACCGTCGTCAGTTCCTCCGGGATATCCATCCACGGCGTTAGGGTCGCTATTGTTTCCGCCTCCGGGGGCGACGCGGATTCGGTGGAGACGGATTCCGCGGGAGCCTTCCGGCGAGGCGATCTGGCGCCGGGGAACTACAGGCTGAGCTTCGAGGCCACAGGTTTCGGTGTCGCGCACCGCGAGGCGGCGGTGCGCCCGGGCCAGCTCACGCGGCTGCCGGTGGTCACTCTGAGTCCCGAGCAATCGCCTGCCGCAAGCACCGACGTGGTACGCGTGCCCGTCGTGGACCCGGAGCGCGTGCAGCAGGCCGACACCATTCTGCTCCGGCAGGTGCGGGAGCTGCCGGTGAATCGCCGCAACTACCTCAACCTGGCAGCGCTCACGCCCGCGGTCGCCGATATCAACGATTATGTGGGCATTACCGACGCACCGATGCTCCAGGCGCCGCCATCCGGACTCAGCTTCGGGGGAAACAATGGCCGCGGCAACATCTTCTGGCTGGACGGCGGCGAGAACTACCTCAAATCGGGCGGCGTACGGCCCTCGATCAGCCAAGAGGCGGTGGCCGAGTTCTCCGTGGTTCGCAGCAACTACTCGGCTGAGTTCGGCGGCGGCATCGGCGGCATTGTCAACATCGTCTCGCAGTCCGGGTCCAACGAGTTTCACGGCAACCTGTTCGGCTTTCTTCGCCACCGGAGCGTGCAGGCGCGGAACTATTTCGACCCCGGCAAAGGCGCGTTCACGCGATCCCAGGTGGGCGGCACCCTGGGCGGCCCCGTCCGCAAGGACAGGACTTTCGGCTTCCTGGCTTTCGAGCGGCTCCAGCGGCAGGAATCGAGCTTCGTCCCGATTCTGCGCGACCGTTCCATCTTCTCGCGGCTGACGCTCTCCCAGGAGCAGTTGGTGGATTTTCTGGACGCCTCGGGAATCCCCACGCTCAGAGCCCTGGCGGCGATCAGCCGGCAGGGGCTGGTGACGACCACCTTCCCCGCGACGCTGGCATTGTTCGATGCCAACAGCGGTGTGTTCCCTTTCAGCGAAGCCGACACCCTAGGCTCGGTTCGCCTCGACCACCGCCTCTCCGACAACCATCACTTTTTCCTGCGCTTCAACGCCGGCAACAGCGACAGCCAGAACGGTCAGGTCGAGGGCCTCACCGGATTCAACCGCGGCCAGATCTCCGATGACAGCGACCGCACGATGATGCTGAACGAAACCCACGTGATCTCCGCGAATCTGGTCCGCGAATCCCGGCTCTCCCTGAATCGCAACCTGCACTACCTCGGCAACCGCGACTCGATCGGTCCGTCGCTGGAGATCAACGGGTACGGCTATTTCGGCAGGGATTGGTTATTGCCCAGCCTGCTGCGGGAGTGGCACGGGCAGTTCCAGCAGAACCTGTTCTACACCTCTGGAAAGCACAGCGTCCGCTTCGGCGTCG
>Ga0247727_10000426_pt1 | contig 102588 bp, 90 predicted proteins | sample WisWelCaveWW1625_FD_202498 | JGI IMG/M metagenome (GOLD analysis project Ga0247727, IMG submission 202498) | Biofilm microbial communities from Wishing Well Cave, Virginia, United States - WW16-25 | ecosystem: Environmental > Aquatic > Deep subsurface > Groundwater > Cave microbial mat...
AACTATACGCCCAAGTGGCGGAACCACGTACCCAAAACTGCACGATGCGCTGTCGGTTGTTAAAGCTCAAAACTGCACGATGCGCTGTCGGCTAAAAGTGAACGATGCGCTGTCGGTCAGCAACTACAGTTTTGCTCATCGATATTCAATGGTAGTCTCAAATTACTTCGGTGGATTATCCCGCCATCTGGAATCCATTGCCGATTTGATTGCGCCTGGCGGAAAGTGCCTATATGTCTTAGGGGAACAACGATCATATCTGGGCGTACTAGTTGCTGCGCCCGATATCTTTTCTGAAATAGCATGTCACAAGTTGAAACTCTTTAAGGAATTAAAAAAGGTCGTTGTCCGTCAACGGCGAAGCACAAACGGTACAATTGGAAACGTTGGTGAAGTCGCTGTGGTTTTACAGCGAAGATAACTAGATATGATCTTCGTTCCCAAAAAAGAGACCACCGCAAAAATACCGCGGTGGTCTCTTTTTCAGGTTTTTTTGATCTAGAGTTTAGATTGTTCTCCGTTAGGACGCCCCGCAAATTCCACATCACACACTCCAGCTAAACACGCTAACTCCTGCGCCGCGGTGGTCAAGTCCTCTTCTTCGTACCGATACAATTTGCTGAAATCAATCGCGGGAAATTGCGCCGCGAGTTTTTCGTATTCCGCCGCGTCAATTTCGTGATACGGCATCTGATCGTACAGCGCATCGAACGCGGGCAGGAACGTGATGCCGCCGAGATAATCAATGTGTTCCCACACCCACTTCATCAAATCGAGAACCTCGTGCGGATAGTATGTGATCGTCGCGCTTGGATTGTGTTCGGTCCAATTCAATTTGTTTTGCAGCCAGTATTCGCATTGTTGCACCGCGGTGCGGTCTTTACGCGTAATCGCGCCGTCGGGAGATTTCACAGGAAAATGAATCACCCACGTATTCGCGTCTTCAGGCGTTTGTCCATTTTCAGGATCCATTGGCGCGCCCGCGTCGCGCAGCACTTTGTAAATGGGCGAATGAGAGGCAACGCGCACATTGCGAATATAGTACGGCGCCCAGCGCGCGTGAATGCCCGATGAACAATTCAACAACTGCGATGAATTGCCCGAAGGTTTCACGCACGTCACAGCGGCGGATTGATTGATGTGGAGTTGTTGCGCGACGACGCGATTCGTTTCAATCGCCACCTCGCGCAGCGCGCGTTGAATGTTCACATCTTGCGCGGCGGGGCTGTCGAGTTGCCCGTTAATATCCACGCCGAGCAACCGTTCCTCCTCACAATTCTGTTTCCACTGTTCGCGCAGCCCGGGGAAATTTGTAGCAAGCGATTGAATCGTGCCAATGATCGCGGCAAGTTCCACTTTGTCCTTGAGCGTTTCGTAGGTGTCGGGTTGACGCGCGACGGCGACAGAGAGGTTGCAGAACGCCATGGGGCGCAAGGAAATCTCACCACAGTTGTGGACGACAATTCCATTCGCGTCAAACGCGTTGACTCCAGGCACCGAGCAATCGTACACCTCCTCCACTCCGTCCTCGTGACTCGAAGTGACAGTCGCGCGGAACAATTCGCGGTTTGGGCGGCGCAAATACCTCTTCAATATTTCGGCGAGCTTTGCCGCTTTCTCTGGTTCAGAGAACCCCACTCGCTCTGCAAAGACTTGAAGATTGTCATTCGCAATGGCGAGTTCATGATCAGCTTCACACCCGTATTCGGCATATCCACCGCGTCCATTTGGTAAGTTTCGATACCCGGCTGGGCGACGATTCTTGTAAATGGTTGAAACAATTCCCAGACGCAGCAACATTCGTTGAATGGAATAAAGGGTATCCAGATTGGATTGGCTAAGGCGAACACTCACTCCCTTGATCAACGTGCCTTGCACCGAACCGTCAGTATTGAATAGCCCCTGTAGCATGCCGCGATAAAAATCGCTCGAACCCTTTTCTACGGCGTCTGTAATATATTTCGCGCCATGCAAAATTCCATATTGTTCGGCTAGATCAGCGAGTCCCGCCGATTTAATGCGGATTTTTTGCGCGGGCGCGTATTCAACCCCTTTCAGATCGGCGCGCGTTTTGACAATCTGTCGAACCATCGTGAGGGCGTGCGCCGCCATCTCGTGACGTGAGCCACCCCAAAAATCGAGCGCCGCTTCTGTGTTGAGTTGTCCCGACATACCCTCTTTTGACGCGAATGTGCCATCTCCAATCAGATGCCCGAGAAGCCAACCTTCCTCGAAATTTCCATACCCCGCCCAACCTGTAGTTTCGCGATGATTGTGCAATTTGATCACATCGCCCGGACGCAATGCACCTGCCTCGCGCCATTCGACGCGCTCCACTTTGGACGTCGCGTAGGTTACAACCTGGACGGGATGATTTGCCGTGAGCCGTAATGAGTACCCCTCATGCGTTTGCAGATTCAAGACAGACTTGTGACCTGTACTCCAAAAACCCTCGGCAGTCGTCGCATTTCCTTGCCCATTCACTAATGCGACATGAGCTTGACCAAGCAGCTCATTGACGCGGTGAGGTCCATGAGCAGTCATTATCCAAGTATCACCCGTCACGCAGGGGTTTGTGCCAAAATCCGCATCCTTTCTTCGTTCGGGTTTCATCAGCGTCGCGCTTTCGCGATTAAAAATCCCCGGTTCCCCGCGTCCGCCCTTTGCCATATCCAAAAAGAATTGCGCGAACTCGAGCTGCGTAAAGCCACCGCGCGGCAAAACAGCCGAATTGTTTGCGTTCCAACGCTGACTATTTTCGCGTTCAAAGTCGCCGTCTTTCGCGTGCCGCATTTCCGCGTCATCGTAATCGAACAGCGAAATCATTGCCGTTCGACGCACGCCGCCGCTCACAGCTGCATTACCCACCGCGCACATCATGTCATGCCCGTCGAGCGGGCGCAAGAAACTGCCTTGCCGCGCGAGAATGCGCGCGCGAATAAATTCAAACATTTTGCGAAGCGGTTCGGGTCCGGATGCGCGTCCGCCTTTGGTTTTGAGCGGCGCGCCCGCTGCGCGCAACAAGCCCAGATCAAATTTTACATCGCCACCGTCGAACCACGTTTCTAAACCAAAGCGCAGCGCGTCCGCCCATCCTTCAGCTGAATCTTCGACAATGTATGTCGTTGGCGCGTGACCCGTTTGACGTTTGATGCGCGAAAAATTTTCCACGTACTTGCGCTCGACGGAATATCCGACGCCGCAGCCGCTCATCGAAATAATCAGCGCTTCGACAAACGAGTCAATACTTTCGACGGGCATGTACGAACAATTGTAAATGGTAATGTTGTTGCGCCGCGCAGCTGCACCTGCCATCGCCAGCAAACGCATCGAAGGCATCGCGCGCATTTCCAAAATCCCGCGCCGCACGCGTTCATACATTTCGCGGGACAAGCGTTCGCCCGCGAGTTCATGCAAAAAATCTACCGAACGGTCAACGGTTTCAATCCACGTTTCGCGCCGCCCCAAGTCGTAATTGAAACGCGAGTACTTGTCATAGAATTGGAATTTTTGGAGATCGGTTGGAAAGTACTGATCGGACTCATCAAACGCCGCGCGCACATTTTCGGGAATAGGACGCTCCGCCCGCAATTTCGCGTGTTCGGCGCGATACAAGATATAGCGTTTCGCCGCTTCAAATTCGCCTGCGGCTTGCAATACCATTTCAGCAATGTCTTGCACATTTTCTACCGTGGGCTGATCATATTTTGCCGCAACAATGTTCCCAACTTGTTTTGCCAAATCAGAAATTGGAATTGCGGGCGTGCGTCCAAAACTTGCAAAACAGCGCGCGAGCGCATTTTCGATGCGTTCGATTTCAAAGGGCATGAGCCGACCATCGCGTTTCAGGATCGTTGTCGGCATAATGACGGGCGCGTTCAAATCCAGCCCATTCGTCCTCCGAACGTTCGCATTCGCCTGACCGTTGCCGTTTGAATGTCCATTCCCATTACCAATGCCATTTACTTGCGATATTATGCGCGCGTCGACGCGCGGTTGTGCGCTGCTCATTTCGAGTCCTCCAAAGAATTTTTGATTGAGCGTTGCGGCGAAGGTCAAGATAGATCCGCGAAAAAAAACGGCGGGCGAATCACGCTCACGATTCGCCCGCCGCATGTGTATTACGCGAAAAATTTACGGGGGCGAAACGACACTGGTACTCGAACCGCGCGCGCGCGTAATCCGTGCGAGCGTTGCAACGGGGCAACAGTATTTTTTCACGCTCGCAACGTGTTCGGGGGGAAACGCAGTGGGGAAAGGAAAAATGCGCGGCTCTTTCATTTTGGATTGACGGAACGTTACGGCGAACGTTCCCTACATCAGCTTTAACTGTGCCTTTGCTTCTTGATCGCGTTCTTTGCGTTCGCGCAGGCGTTGGATTTCCGCTTGCAAGCTTTCGAGGTCAGCGAAGCGGCGATAAACGGAAGCGAAACGCACGTATGCGACATCATCTAACGTTCGCAAGCGCTCCATCACCATTTGCCCAACGCGCTGCGAATCTACTTCGGAACGCCCGAAAGTGTGCAATTGCGTCTCGATGTCGTCAACAATCGCTTCAATCGCTTGCATTGGCACGGGACGTTTCGCGCACGCCCGCGTAATGCCGCTCAATAACTTTTGCCGATCAAATGCTTCGCGCCGCCCGTCCTGTTTAATCATCATCAACGACGTTTGCGCGACGCGTTCATACGTCGTAAAGCGATGCCCACAATCGAGACATTCGCGCCGCCGTCGAATCGCGTCTTCCGATTCGCGCGTGTCAATGACTTTGCTATCTTCTTTGGAACAGTACGGACAACGCAAGGGGAAGGGATGAAGGACGAGGGATGAGGGATGAATGGCGATGGTTTCTATCGCATCATCCTTCATCTTTCATCCTTGATGAAAATAGGGCATGAGCAGCCCCGCCCAGACCCTAAATGTTGTAGTATTTTTGGACAACCCACAATATATCGTGGTTCTGTGTGCGAGAGTGTAGCACAAACCGCGCGGCATTTCAAGGGGTGTACCTTAAAAATCTGGCGCATGACGAAATTTTTATGCCGCGATTTGTGGGCAAAAAAAGAACCAGAGTCGAGGGACTCTGGTTCTCATTACGACATCATCTCTAAATCGTACTCGTTCCGCGGGAATTGCGTTTCTATTGTGCGCCGCTCGCGAGACCTAGAGCCAGCACAATCGGCACCGCGATGACGAGGAGGAGCACAACTCTGATGACAATACTAATGACTCCGGCAATGATCGCGGAAATAATCGCGTTACCTGTCGAAAACTCGGCTGCTTCGCGAACCCCGATCACAAAACCCACAATGCTTAGGATGCCAACGATTGCGGAGAGGCACTGACCAAGGCCTCCAATTCCGACGAGCGCAAGCAACCCCAGAACGCTGACCACTCCAAAGAGATTGACAAACCCTGTCACGCGCAGCATCTCTTGGGTGTTGGTTTTGCCGCCGAACCATTTGGACACAAACGCCAGAACCCACGCGCCAATGAACCATCCAATCAGGCCCAAAATCACCGCGATGATCGCAAAGACGATCGCAGCGAGAATGTTTCCCGCTGGCACCAGCACGTTGCCTGAGCCATCTGTAATGGGCGTAGCCAACCCTCCGACAAAACCTGAAAGTAGCGAAATGACTGCGACGATAATCCCCGCGGGCTGCGTCGCGTTTGGGTCATCCGCCACTTGGCGGTAGGTTGGGGCTTTGAGTGTCAAAATCCCCATAATACGATCCATGTCCATGATACGTGTTCTCCTTTACTGATGAGTGGAAAAGATAGAGAGTGTCATTCACTGCCGTTTGAATTGAAAGAATGGATGGGGGTGAACGATCACTCAGTTACGTGCAAGGATCGAACACTGCTTTGTTTCAAGCAGCAACGAGTTGAATCATTTTCAACTCGCGAGAGAGTGAGGAAAAATAAATCGCGCCGCTTGGCTTACCTCCTTTTCGTACCGGATTGAAAGCTTGGAATCGCTACTGTCTTGCCTGACGATTCCGCAAACAAACTAGCGCGCTAACGTAGGACAAAATTATATCACGAAACAGAGAAAAAAATCGTCAAAAAAATTTTGCGTTTTGAAAAATATGTGCCACGCACTTGGCAAGTGCGTGGCACATATTTTTCAAAAAAAAGAAGCGGGGTCCCACTACCCCGCTTCTCCGCCGGTTTCCGCCGCACCACATTTTGCATGTCCACACAGACGCCCAGTGTGTTTCCGCGAGTGTAGAGCGAGCGGTTCAAACTTTTAATTAACCGCGCTTTCGCAAGAAAGCGGGAATGTCCAAATCTTCACGATCAAATTGCCGCACCGGAAAATCAATCGTTTTCTTGCCCGGCGCGGCGACTACGTTTCCCGTCGCAACGCCAAAGCCAGTGCCTGGCAATCGTTTCGCCTGCGCTTGGAATCCTGTCGCGATCACAGTGATGCGAACTTCATCCTTCAAGTCAGGACTAATGACCGCGCCAAAAATCAAATTCACTTCGGGGTCCGCGACACGGCGTACAATTTCCGCCGCCTCATACACTTCATGCAGCGTCAAATCTTCGCCGCCGGTGACGTTGAACAAAACACCGCGCGCGCCGTCAATGCTCACATCCAGCAACGGCGATTTGATCGCCATCTCTGCCGCCGCGACCGCGCGATTTTCGCCGCTGCCGCGTCCGACTGCCATCAATGCCGCGCCGCCCTCGCCCATGATTGTTTTGACATCGGCAAAGTCAAGGTTGATCAAACCCGGGACAGTGATCAATTCGCTGATGCCTTGAATGCCTTGCCGCAGCACGTCATCCGCCAAACGAAACGCGGATTGCAGCGATGCTTTTTTATCCACAATGTCAAGCAAGCGATCATTCGGAATAATGATGAGCGTGTCCACGTTATCCTTCAAACGATTCAACGCTTCATCCGCCACACGCTTGCGTTTCGCACCTTCAAACATGAACGGCTTGGTGACGACGCCGATGGTCAAAGAACCCATCTCGCGCGCGATTTTTGCAATGATCGGCGCGGCGCCTGAACCTGTTCCGCCGCCCATGCCCGCGGTGATGAATACCATATCCGCGCCTTTGACCGCTTCGCGGATTTCGTCGGTCGTTTCTTCGGCAGATTTCATGCCGCGTTCGGGATCGCCACCTGCGCCGAGCCCGCGTGTCAGTTTATCACCGATGCGAATTTTTGCTTGCGCTTGCGAATGAATCAACGCTTGCGCGTCGGTATTGATCGCGATGAAATCTACACCGCGCAACCCTTCAATGATCATTCGATTCACTGCATTTGTCCCACCACCGCCGACGCCAACGACTTTGATCGCGGCGAAATTTTCAAAACCGTTAAAAAGCGGCTCATTGCGCTTTTGCGGAACGGGCGGACGTGGGGGGGGATTGAGGGAATTTCGCTCCATCGCTATACCTCTCGTTGGGGAACGTTGTTGGGGGAACGTTATGTTCCCCACTAGGCGGGACTAGGATAAATTCGATCTCGGCACGACACCTGTATCTAGTGGAAAATAAAACGGAAAACCACTAGATTTAGGTTTAGTGGGGAGATTATAAGCCCCAATATACACTATGTCAAGACCCAATTTTCAGAACAGCTGCGAGTAGGAACAAAGTAAGGATCAGCCGCGTCAGCATTGCGCGCCACGAAAATTTACTGACAATCATGCTCGTTTTTAGTTTGTCCATCGCTAGCATATTCCTACTCCTTTGTTGGAAAAAATGGCATCCCAAATCACAAATTTGTCATTTTAAGCCAAATATTTGTCGTTTCGAGCTGCAAGATTGTCATTTCGAGCCGTAAAATTGTCATTTCGAGCGGCTCTTGCGAGAAATCTCGCGCGGGCAAAACCGAGATTTCTCGTTCCACTCGAAATGACATTTGCGCCTCAGCCCTCGCCGCGTTCTGGCAACAACGCGTTTCGCAGCCAATTTCCCGCGTTCAACAAGGGCGCAAGCACGCCTTCTTCACTGCGCCGTTTCGCGCGCGCGGCAACGTTCGTTAATTCCACCGTTTGCCGATCTGCTTCACGCACGCCCCAATGCGCGAGACCTACACTCGTCGCGTATGCGGGCGAACTCACGCGCTCGATCATCCCATCCATCTTTTGCGGTGAACCCACGCGCGTCGGCAATCCGACAATTTCGCGCGCCAATGCTTTGATGCCAACAAGTTGCGACGCGCCGCCGCACAACACTACGCCCGCGGGCAATAATCCATCGTACCCCGAACGCTTGATTTCGGTCAGCACCATGTTGAACATTTCTTCTGCGCGCGCTTGCAAAATTTCCGCCACCTCGTGCCGCGACACGACGCGCATTTCTTCATCCCCGAACGCGGCAAGTTCAATAATTTCTTCAGGACGCGCATCGTCCACCATCACCGTCCCATATTTCATTTTAATTTCTTCCGCCGCCGCAAAGGGCGCGCGCAAGCCCACCGCGAGATCATTCGTCAAATGCATTCCGCCAATTGGCAACACAACGGTATGCCAAACACTGCCGTCAATGAAAATTGCAATGTCTGTCGTCCCGCCGCCAATGTCAACCAGCGCGACACCGAGATCGCGTTCCGCAGAAGTCAGCACCGCTTCGCCCGCCGCAATGGGTTCAAGCACGAGTTCGATCACGCGCACGCCCGCGGCTTCAACGGCTTTGTACAAATTTTGAATGGACGCGCCCGCGCCCGTCACAATGTGCGCCTCCACTTCAAGGCGATAACCCATCATCCCAATCGGATCACGCACGCCGTCTTGTCCATCCAGCGAATACCCGCGTGCAATCGCGTGTACCACTTCGCGATTGTCCGGCACCGCGATCGCTTGCGCCGCGTCCATCGCGCGTTGAATCACATCCTGCGTCACCGCGCGCCCGTGTGGAATCGGCGCAACCCCGCGCGAATTGATGGATGAAATATGCGCGCCCGCAATCCCCACATACGCGCCCTCGATGGACATGTTCGCCATGCGTTCCGCTTGTTCCACCGCGAGCGCGATAGACTGCGCCGCGAGTTTCACATCTACCACAACGCCTTTCCGCATCCCCTCACTCGGCGCGAGTCCTACGCCCAACACGCGCACCCCATCGCTCGCCGCTTCGGCGATCAATGCGACAGTCTTGGTAGTACCAATATCAAGTACGGCAACAGGAATACTCATGTGTCCTCCGAATTTAGACAAGGATTAAGGATGAAGAGCCTGTCCTGAATGAAATGAAGGAATGAAGGATGAAAAATATTTCGATGACAGTTCGCTCCACACTCGACGCTCTTCGCTCCACGCTATTTTTGTTTTTGCGCGATCTCTTGATAGTACGGCAATCCACTCCCTAAATCTACAAACGCGACAGTCCGTTTGTCTTTTAACAATTGCGTCGTGACGATATTCAACGCCGTCACTTTATCCTGCATCTGACTCGCGCTGCCGAAATACACGAGCCAGCCATGTTCCTCGCGCAGCGTCAGTCCGTGCGCTTTCGTCCATTCAAAATATTTCGGTGAATCTTTCCACACATTGATCAACGACACAGCTGCATTGAATGCGTCCGGATTTATGCGCTCACCGTACTTTACCACTTTGCCTTCCGAATCGCGCACATGCCAACCGTTCTCCACCATCCCGCGCGGACGCATCGCAATGCCATCCTCATCAATCCAAAAATTTTTGCCCGCCACTTCCCACACAAAACGCGGCGTGCGCTCCGTTGTATAAATTTCAATCGTGTTCGGCAGCGTCACATACACTTGCACCTCTTTGAACTCGGGCAAGGCGCGCACCGCGTTCGCAACCGCGTTCGGTTCCACAAAAAAGATATTCCATCCGCGCATCCCCGACACTTGGACAATCTCTTCACGCGGCACAATTTTGTTGCCAATCACAATCGGTTCATTCACAAAAAAGTATTCCAAGTTAAACATCGCATACAGCGCGCCGAGCAGTAACGCAATCAAAACCCCCGCCGCGAATTTCGGACGACTCGCCTTCCAATCGCGCATCGTGCGCCACGGATTCAACACCAAACGCGGCGCGGCAATATCAAACGTCGCGCGTTTTTGCACACGCGTTGATTTTTCTTGCGCGCGCGGTTCCACAGACAACACACGCACCCGCGACGTTGCGCCCACCACCTTCCGCGCGCGTCGCGTTCGGCGCGGCGTCGGTGTTTCCTCTCTCTTGGTTTCTTTCCGACGAATGTTCATTATCAGTTCCCCATTAAGAAACCTGATACTGACGACTGACGGCTGACGACTGGCTACTGATTACGGCGATGATTACATCGCATTACTCTTGCCTCTTTAGTACGTCACCTTATTCCGCCTCTTATCTTCATGTCTCTCCAAAGCTAATTGAATCAACCGATCAATCAATTGCGAATAGCTCACCCCGCTTGCTTCCCACATTTTCGGATACATTGACAAGTTCGTGAATCCCGGAATTGTATTGAGCTCATTCACCAAAAATTTGCCATCGCGTTTTTCCAGAAAAAAATCCACCCGCGCCATCCCATTGCAATCAATCGCTTGAAACGCGCGCACCGCGAGTTCTTGCACCGTCCGCGTTTGCTCACCAGTCAAATCGGCGGGAATGATCAGCTGTGTGTTCGCGTCCGCATATTTCGCATCATAATCATAAAACTCACGCATCGGGATCACTTCACCGGGCAGCGATGCCAATGGCGCATCATTCCCCAAAACACTGCACTCGATCTCGCGTCCCTCAATCGCGCGCTCAACCAAAATTTTTCGATCATACAACGCCGCCGTCGTCAACGCTTGCGTCAATTCGTCCCAATTCCGCACTTTGCTAATCCCAACGCTCGAACCCATATTCGCGGGTTTCACAAAGCACGGGTAACGAAGAATCGTTTCAATCTCGTGAATCGTCTCTTCGGGATCGTGTTCCCACTTGTGCCGCAGCACCACAAGATATTCCGCGACAGGCAAACCCGCGTTCCGAAACAGCGATTTCATCAACGCTTTATCCATCCCCACCGCGCTCGCCGCGACGTTCGCGCCCACATACGGCAAATCTGCCAATTCCAACAATCCCTGAATCGTTCCATCCTCGCCGTTCGGTCCGTGAATCAACGGAAATACCACATCCACCGTTTCATTCAACGCGTTCGCCGTCGTCATTTCCGCCGCAGCATGCGAAACCATCGCGCTCGTCCCATTACTCGTCGACGCGGAATCTTTTCCCGCACCATTCATCGCTTTCAACAACGGCGAAGTCGTCGCGTTCACTAACTGCTTCAACGGATTTCCGCCCGTCAACCATTGTCCTTCCTTCGTCACTCCAATCAACACCGCGTCATATTTTTCCGCGTCCAACGCGCGCAACACCGCTTGCGCCGAGGCCAGCGAAACTTCATGCTCGCCCGACTTGCCGCCAAAGATCAACCCTACGCGAATTTTCTTCCCACTGCCGTTGCTCATTCGTTTATTCGTTTCCTATTCGTTGACACCGACCACCTGAATCTCGAGCTCTAGTCCCACCTTAAATTTTTCGCCCACTCGCCCCCGCACGATTTCCACCAGTTCCCGTATTTCCCTTGCCGTTCCCTTCCCCACATTCACGAAAAAATTTGCATGCACTCTCGAAACCTCAACATTCCCGACCCTCATTCCCTTTAATCCCGCTTGCTCAATCAATCGTCCCGCGTAATCCCCTTCAGGATTTTTGAACATCGAACCCACACTCGGTTCCGTCGGCTGTGTGTGGCGGCGATGTTCCGTGTACTGATTCATCCGCGCGATACAATTCGCCGCGTCATCGCGCTCCAATTCAAATTCCGCGCGCAGCACAACAAATTCTTTCGGATGCGCTTTTAAAAAACTCGCGCGATACTCGTACCGCAATTTCTCCCGCGTCCACCAACTGATCTCATTTTGCGAATCCAAAATTTCCGCGCGTACCAAAATATCGCTCACCGCGCCACCATGCGCGCCCGCATTTGTCACCACCGCCGCGCCCACCGTCGCAGGCACCCCAATCGCCCATTCCAACCCGCGCCACCCTTGTCGAGCTAACCGATTCGCCAGCCCCGGCAATGACGCGCCACTGTCCGCAATCACGCGCACCCTTTCGCGGCTTTCCCTTTCGCGGATTTCGTCCTCAAGGTTTCCGCCCCTTTCGCGGCTTTCCCTTTCGCGGCTTTCCCTTTCGCGGCTTTCGCTTTTTTCGCGGATTTCGCGTTGATCCGCATGATTCTCGATCACCACTCCGCGTATCCCCGCATCACTCACCAAAATATTCGAGCCATTGCCCAACATAAAAATTTCAAGCTGCTTGTCACGCGCCCATTGGACTGCTTCAATCAATTCCGCGCGCGAATCCGCGCGCACAAAATATTCTGCAGGTCCGCCGATTCGCAGCGTCGTGTGGTGGGCAAGCAATTCATTTCGCAAAATTTTTGATTCCAGCATCTCAGCGTCACGCCGTTTGCGTGCCCGTCAAACGCGACATCGCCAAGAGCGCGCCCACAATTCCCCAAATCACGCCAAAAAACAGATTCGAGGAGAGCGTCGTGCCAAACGTGGCAAGCGCGCCAAAGAATCCTGCCAAAACTCCCGCCGTCTGCGTGGGGAGCAAAAAGAGCGCGATCAATGATGCTTCGAGCAGCCCGCGCCAAAAGGCGCGTCGGCTGTTCACCCCACCGCCAATAAAAATCAACACGAACAAAGCCAACATCAAAATCCAAAAGCCCGCTAACGGATTTTCAATCAACAAAGTGCCTGCGCCCTCCAGCGGACCAACATTCGTAAAACCGATGATGTGCCCCTCCAGCCGCAAAATAAAATACAACCCAAACAACGTCAAGATGTCATCGCCAACCGCAGAACTCTTGAGCGCGCGCACGTACAACGCAACCGCGCCCGCCAATACCAACAAACCAAAAATCACTGCCAAGATCCAGTTCGGAACAAAAATCGGTGAAGTCAACAACGGCGCGTTGGGGTCAAACTGCACCGCATCCGCGATCCCAATCGCGAGTTGATCCAACCACGCATTGAGTCCCGGCACTAGACTGAATGGAAATTGAGCTGGCGAAAAAAAACCCGTGTCCCGAAAAAAGCCCTCAATGGCGGGCAAGACTTGCCAACGTAAAAATACCGTCGAAGTCAGCGCTGCCCACCAATAGACCCAATTTTTCGATCCAAAAACATCGCGCATTTCAATTCTCGCTCAAACGAGTTGCCACTTGATTTACATCGCCCGCGCCGAGAGTGAGCAAAACATCGCCCACGCGCAGTTCCGCGCGCAAAATGTTTTCCGCCGCGTCCAACGTTTCCACAAAACGCGCCTCCCCTTTCATTCGCTCCACAATCATCCCACTGCTCAATCCCGAATCATCCTTTTCGCGCGCCGCATAAATTTCCGTAATCAAAACGCGATCCGCATCCTCAAACGCATTTGCAAATTCATCCAATAACGCGCGTGTTCTCGAAAATGTATGGGGTTGAAACAATGCCCAAATCCGCGCCTGTGGAAACCGCTCACGCGCCGCGCGCAGGTTCACGCGAATTTCCGTCGGATGATGCGCGTAATCGTCCACAATCATTGCCCCATTAAAACTGCCGCGCACTTGAAACCGACGCCCCACCCCGCCAAATCGAGCTAATGTTTTTAACGCCGCTTCCATTTCGACGCCCGCGCTTTGTGCCGCCGCGAGCGCTGCGAGTGCATTCAAAACGTTGTGTTGTCCCGGAATTTGTAACGATCCCGATCCAACAAAATCGTTACCGCGAAAAATTTCAAAATCACTTCCACCCAAATCATTCGCGCAAATTTTCGCGGCGCGCCATTGATTCTGCTCACCCGTCCCATACCGAATCACATTTCGTCCGGACGCCTCTGCCAATTCTCCCGCCGCGCGCTCATCCCCGCACACCACTACTACGCCATTCACCCGCATTTGTTTCAAAAAATCCGCGAACGCGTTTTGATAAAGTTCGTGCGTCGGGAACAAATCGGGATGGTCATAATCCACATTCGTCACCACCGCGATTTTCGGATCGAGCCCCAGAAATGCATAGTCGTACTCATCTGCTTCAATTGCGAACCAGTTGCTTTTTCCAACCCGCGCATTCGTCTCCCACTCTGGCACCATCCCGCCGACAACCACTGTTGGATCCAAACCTGCATCCGCAAGAATCAGTCCAATCATCGCCGTCGTCGTCGTCTTGCCGTGCGATCCCGCAATCGCAATCACATCATTCGCACGCGTCACCTCGCGCAAAAATTCGCGCCGTTTCAAGATCGGAATGTTTTGTAAATGTGCGGCAACAATTTCAGGATTATCGTTCTCCGCGGCGGATGTGACGACAATCAAATCCGCGCCCGCGATATTTTCCGCATCATGTCTCGAAAAAATTTTCGCGCCTAGTTTTTCCAATTCAGTTGTAACGCGATTCGGCGCAGCAGGGTCCGAACCACTCACGCTATATCCGCGCCCCAACATCACTTGCGCTAACGCCGACAATCCCGCGCCACTAATTCCAAGAAAATGAATATGCATCTTGACTCCCCCTCTCCTGAAAACATCTTTTTGTTTTCAGGAGAGGGGGCGGGGGGGTGAGGCGTCATCGCGCGTACTCGATCAACAACTCACCAATTCGCTGCGCCGCCTCTGGTTGCGCCAATTTTTTCACCGCCGCGCGCATCCCATCCAATTTCACATCATCCTTCAACAAATTCGCAACCGTCCCCACAAATTCAGTTTCCAATTTTTCCTCGCGTAATTTAACCGCCGCGCCCCGCGACGCCAAAAAATCTGCGTTTTTTTCCTGATGCCCTTCCGCGAATAGCCCTGGCACCAAAATACTCGGTACACCCACCGCAGGAAATTCGCCCAATGTCGCCGCGCCCGCGCGCGCCACAATCACATCCGCTGCCGCGAGTGCGGGAGGCATGCCCTCATTCAAATAATCGAAAACAAAATAACGCGATGCGAGTTCAGCATCAAGTTGTGCGCGCTCCGCGTCGAGTTGCATTTTGTCGCGCGTTCCGCAAACGTGAATGATCTGTGTTGCGCGCAACAATTCGCGCAAATTATTCCGCACCGCTTCATTCAACGCGTGCGCGCCTTGACTTCCGCCGAACACAGTAACCACAGGAAAATTATTATCGAGTTGGAAATGTTCGCGCCCTTGTTCCCGCGTCGCCTGAAAAAATTCCGCGCGCACAGGATATCCTGTCATCGTCGCGCGCCCCACCGCAAAAAATTTCAACACCGTGTCAAACGACACCGCGACTTGTTTGCTCAATCGCCATGTTGCGCGAATTGCCCACCCCGGTTCCAAATCGGGCAATTCGATCACAATCGGAATTTTTTTGCGCCACGCCGCCCACAACACCGGGGCACTCACGTAGCCGCCCGTTGCCAAAATCACATTCGGTTTGAAATGTGCGATTGCCTCTCCCGCCACACGCGACGCTTGCGCCATCTGCCGCATATTGCGCGCTTGGGTCGTTACATTTTTTCCAACTAACCCACCGACGCGCATTGGACGGAACGGAATTTGCAAATCGGACGCGATTTTTTCTTCCACATTCCCCGCGCGTCCAACGTACAAAACCTCATTACTCAGCTTCAGTTTTTGCGCGGCGGCGAGGTGTTGCAGCACGGCGACGAGGGGATACACGTGTCCGCCCGTTCCCCCCCCCGTAATCAATAGTCGCATTCTTTTTCAACGTCAGAGCATTTTCTTTCAACGGCGCGCCCCCCACGGTCGGCACACTTTTTACCACCGGCGGTTTCGGCAGCGCGCGCGAAATACTCAACAACATACCCACACTCGCCAAACACATCACCAGCGACGAACCGCCATACGAAATAAAGGGCAGCGGCTGTCCCGTGAACGGAATCAATTGCGTCACAACGCCCATGTTCAAAAACGCTTGAAACACCAACCAAAATGTAATGCCCGCCGCGAGCACGCGTCCAAAATCATCTGGCGCATTGCGCGCAATCAGAAAACCGCGATAGGCGAGAACCACGAACAAGCCCACCAAAACAATCGCGCCAATCAAGCCCGTCTCTTCACCCCAGATCGCAAAAATGCCATCCGAATGGGCAAGCGGCACGTAACCGTACTGCCCCCCCCCCGTCCCCAAACCTTTGCCAAACAATCCGCCCGACGCCAGCGCAATCAACGTCTGCGCCGTCTGCCATGAACCATCCGTCAATTCTTGCGACGGCTCGATAGCCAACGTGCTAAACCGCGACATTGCGCGCGCCGATTGTGTCACCACCAACACCGCCATCGCGCCGCCAAACAATCCCGCGCCGATGAATTGTTTCAAATCTGCGCCCGCAATAAAAAACATCGTGAACGCTACACCCGCGATCAAGAGCGCCGTGCTGTAATTCGGCTGCAAAATAATCAAACCCGCAACAAATCCGATCAAAATCGAAAACGGCATTAAACCGTACACCAGCCGCTTTAATTTTTTCCCTTTCGACGCCGCCCATGCTGCAACATAAATGATCGTAATCAGCTTTGCAATTTCACCCGGCTGCACCGACGGACCAAAAAGCCAACGCCGCGCCTCGTTCTCTTCATGCCCAAACAGCAGCAGCGCCACGAGCAGCGCCAACGTCACTAACATCAACGGCACCGCATAACGCATCAACAAGTGATAATCCAGTCGCGCAAAAATAAACAGCACCGAAACACCAATCACCATCATCACCAGATGTCGTTCCACCAAACTAAACGGATCGTCACTCCCCACTTGCAAATTCGGTCCCACCGACACGCTATAAATGATCATCAACCCAATCAACACCAACAACCCAATCACGATTGCCAACACATAATCCGCAGGCCGCGTATTATGCCGCGTCCACAAACGCGCGCGGAGGGTATCGAACAAAGAAGTTTGTGGTGAAATGGAAATTGCCATGATTGAAGATTAGAGTGCAAGGATAAGCCAGCTCTGTACGATTTTCATTCGTTTATTCGTTTCCTATTCGTTGACACCACAAGCCATAATTACAAGCGATTAACTATCTCCCGAAACCTATCCCCCCGTTCAAACTCATTCACAAACATTCCAAAACTCGCCGCGCCCGGGGAAAGCAAAACAATGTCGCCCGCATTTGCATTCCCCTTCCCCATCTCAATCGCCTCTTGCAAATTTTCCGCGCGGTGTACGATTTGTGAATCCGCGTCTTGCTCATATAGCGCGCGTTCCATTTTTTCCGTTGCCGTTCCTTCCAACAAAATTACCCGCGCGTTCGTTTCCTTGATCGTTCGCGCCATGTCCGCATAAGGCAATCCTTTATCAAAACCGCCCGCAATCAAAAAAATGATGCCTCCGCGCGGGACAAATGTTTTCAAAGCTGCAATCGTCGCGTTCGGTGCCGTCGCCGTCGTATCGTTGATGTATTGCACGCCATCCAATTCGCGCACCAATTCAAGCCGATGCGGCACACTCTTGAACTCGCGCAGCGTTTCCGCAATCACCTCGTTCGACGCGCCCCACGCTTTCGTAATCGCAATCGCCGCCAGCGCATTTTCGATATTGTGCTGCCCCGCAATCAATTCCGCCACAGGCAAAATTTTGTGCAAACCAGTTTCATCATTCCAAATGAGCCAATCGCGTTCAAGCCGCGCCCCCTGTTTGATTGCCCGCGCCCGACTAAACCAAATCACTTGTGCAATCGCTTTTGGGCGCAGCCGCGTAGAAATTCCATTGTCAAAGTTCAAAATCAAAAAATCGCGCGGCGCTTGGTGCAAAAAAATTTGTGCTTTTGCCCACGCGTATTCGTCCATATCGCGGTAACGATTCAAATGATCAGGATACACATTCGTCAATGCCGCGATATGTGGGCTGCGTTTCAATTCTTGAAATTCTTCCAGTTGAAACGACGACATTTCCAAAACCACCGGCGTATCCGCATCAATCGTCTCCAACAATTCCAACGCGGAAATTCGTAAATTTCCCGCCACCACCGTTTTCGGCTGCGCCCGTTTCAAAATCGCGCCCGTCATCAGCGTCGTCGTCGTTTTCCCTTTCGTCCCCGTGATCCCAATGACCTGCTCCATCCCGCGCGGCAATAATTCCGTGAACAAGCCCAACTCCATCCGAATCGGGATATTTTTCTCGCGCGCGATTTGCAAATACCTCGATTCGCGCGGCACGCCCGGATTGCGAATAATCAAATCTGCGTTCAAGAAATCCGAATCGCGATGTTCGCCCAAAACATATTCCACATTCGCATCGTCAATTTGATCGAGCGACGCCTTCAATTCATTTTCTTTTTTAAGGTCCGTAACAATAACCCGCGCGCCCTGTTTCAATAACCACCGCGTCACGCCCAAGCCCCCGCCATGCAGCCCGAGACCCATGACGAGGACGCGATTGTTTTTCAGCTCCATGAACGTTCAACAATTGTAAGAACTCTTGAAAGTCGCCCGGTAGCTTTATGTCCATAATTCATTCGGCGCAGCATTTCCAAATGTCGCAACCGTTCTTCAGGTGTCCGCGACCTCCAGTACGCTCGAATTTCCGAGACATCTCCAAGCGGCACAATCGAAATCACATTTCGATTGACTCGCATCGCTCTCTCTTCTTCCTCAATACTTGATTTCATTCCCTATTTCCCTCATTCCCTTATTTCCAGACTTGGCAACCTGACCAAATTTCGCCGCTTTCGTACCCTTTCGCGGTTTTCGCGCCCTTTCGCGGCCTTCGTGTTCCAAATGCCTTCCCTTCTCACAACAACGCCAACGCCACCCCCAACATCGCCGCCAACAACCCCACCAACCAGAATCTTTGCACCACTTGTGTTTCACTCCAGCCCAACAAAAGAAAATGATAATGAATCGGCGTCTTGAGAAAGATGCGCTTGCCTTTGGTCAACTTGAAATAGCCCACTTGCAAAATCACCGAGACCATTTCCGCGACAAAAATAATTCCAATCAACGGCAGCAAAAGCCACTGCCCCGTCATCAACGCGACCACCGCCAGCGTCGAACCCAACGCGAGCGATCCCACATCGCCCATAAACAATTCCGCAGGATGCGCGTTGTACCACAAAAACGCCAGCAGCGCGCCGACCATGATGAAACAAAACGTCACCAAATACGTCTGCTGTTGCAAAAATGCAATCACCCCGTAGGCGACAAAACCAAACCCTGTCACCCACCCCGCCAACGAATCCAGTCCATCTGTAAAATTTACCGCGTTGGATGTCCCCACAATAATAAACATCGCAATCGGAATATAAATCAAACCCAAATCAATTTTTTGCGGAATCGTCGGAATTGCAACGCTGTGAATGTCGAGCAAAAAATACAAAATCAACGCAATCACAAACGCCAACGCGAGCTGCACCAAAATTTTGTAACGCCCCAACAAACCCACCGCGCCGTTCACCCCCCCCCGCAGTCCGCTCCAATCATCATACGCGCCCAACGCGCCGTACCCGAGCAGCGTCATCAACGGCACCAAAATCGAACCCCCAATAATCGTTCCCCCAATCAAGTTGAAAATGTTCAGCGTCACCGTCACGGCGACCACCGGCACAATGATCATAATTCCGCCCATCGTCGGCGTGCCCATTTTCACCTGATTCGATTCTGGTTCTTCAATGCGAATTTGTTTGCCCACGCGATTTGCGCGCAGCAACCGAATCAAGGGCGAACCCCAAATCACCGCCAGTAAAAAAGAGAGCGTGCCGAGCGCGAGAGGAATTGACATTGGGAGTTTTGATTTTTTTGAAACCCGTTTTTTGGACAAAAACGGGTTTCAAAAAAATCAATGCATCATCCCTCCATGCGCTTCCGTATCCTCCGCCAATGCCTGCACAATTTCTTCCATCTGCGCGCCGCGTGAACCCTTGATCAACACCATGTCGCCCCGCTGCGCGACGCGCTGGATTTGCGCGATCGCCTGTCCGTTGCCGTGCGCGTAATGCACCTCCGCGTGTCCATGCTCTCTAGCTGCATCGCCAATCAATTTTCCCAACGTGCCAACCGCAATAATCACATCCGCAATTTCCCCCGCGCGGATCCCCACGAGCTGATGTCCTTTATTTTCATATGCGCCCAATTCGCGCATGTCGCCCAACACCGCAATTTTGCGCCCACTCATTTCCTTCAACAAATTCAACGCCGAAAGCGTCGAAGGCGGACTCGCGTTGTAGGTGTCATCCAAAATCGTGATCCCATTTTTTCCCGGCACCGCAATCAAACGCAACTGCGCGGACACATCCATCAAGCCGCGCAAAATTTCTTCCCACGCTAAACCTTCCACAATTCCAACTGCCGCCGCCGCCAGCGCGGTATGAACACTGTGCTGTCCGAGCAACGGCACGCGAACGTGCAGATGTGACTCTTGATAATGCAGCGCAAACTCCATGCCGCCCAACCCTTGACTTGCAATTTCGTCCGCCCATACATCATTCGTCCGATCCAAGCCAAACGTCAAAACTTGCGCGCGCGTTTTTTCGCGCATCGCGCGTACGCGCACATCATCCCCATTCAAAATCGCCCAGCCATCCGCAGGCAATGCCTCTACCAATTCCGCCTTCGCGTCCGCGATCGTGTCAATCGTTCCCAAACGTTCGAGGTGAATCGGCGCAACGAGTGTAACGACACCAATTTTCGGTTCCGCGATTTCGCACAGCGTCGCAATTTCGCGCGGCGCGTACGTGCCCATCTCTAAAACGGCGCGCGTATGTGTTTCGTTCAGGTCGAAAAGCGTAAGCGGCAAGCCCGTTTCGCTGTTGAGATTGCCTTGACTTTTTAAGGTGCGATAGCGTTGCTTCAAAACCGCCCAAATCAATTCTTTTGTCGAAGTTTTGCCAACACTGCCCGTCACACCAATCACTTGCACATTCGGAAATTTTCTGCGCCAATGCGCCGCAAATTTTTGCAAGGCAAGCAAACTATTTTCCGTAATGAAACACGGCACCGTCCCAACACGCGAGTTGGGGTTCGATTGTAACCCGGCGACATCTATTAAAGTTAGACTGCGGTCGAACCCCAACTCGCGCGCGCGCGCACTTCCGACAATGGCGATTGCGCCGCGCGCCAACGCTTCGCCAATGAATTGATGTCCATCGAGCGCTTCACCCTGTAGCGCAAAAAATACCGCACCCGGTATTACTTGCCGCGAATCAATCGCCACTCGCGTGATCCGTTCCCGAAGGAACGGCGCAACCGACTCACTACCCGATGGTTTGATTCCCGTTACTGCTTCAAACAGCTCCCCCAAGGTCAACATGATCGTTCGCGTATCGCGTGTCGCGTATGGCAAATCGCCTATCGCAAATCGCTCACCACTCCACGCTCCACGCTCCACGTTCTTTAGTCAATTCGTGTACCACAGGTTCCACGCGCGCCCGCGTTTTGAATCCCAACTCGTACCGCAAATAATTCAATACGCGCAGCGTGTCCATTGTCGCATATACAATCTCATCCGCCACATACGCGCTTATCTCGCGCGCGTTCGTCCTCAAACTTCTCACGACGCGTTGCAATACATTTGGTTCGCGTCGTTCCACGCGTTTCGCTTTCTCTTTATATCCGCGCGTCACACTCACTTGCCGTTGTGCGATTGCCATAAATTCTATCTCCAGAGAGATTTAACGTTTGCCGTTTCTCGTTTCTCGTTTCTCGCCTCTCGGAACGTTACGGCGAACGTTCGCTACCTCTTCGCCGCTCTCACCGCATCCGGCGGCAGTCCCGTCAATTGCGCGAGCTGCTGCGCCACACTTGCAAAAATCGGCGATGCCACTTGCGAACCCCAGGGCGATTTTGTCGGGCGATCAATTTTTACCAAAATCACATATTGCGGATTGTCTGCCGGAAAAAAACCGCCGAACGACGCAATCGTCCATTTCGGATCGTAACCGCCAGGGATCGGAATTTGCGCCGTCCCTGTTTTGCCTGCGATTTTATAACCCGGCAAATTTGCTTTGTTCGTGGACTCTTTGACAATCGAACGCGACAAAATATCAATCACCGCGCTCGACGTTTCCGCTTTCAACACCCGCCGAATCACGCGCGGCTGCCGCACTTCCATCGAACCGTCGGGATGAATGATGCGATCCACAATGTACGGGCGCATCAAGTTCCCGCCATTCGCCACCGCGCCGAGCGCGTTCGCCATTTGCAGCGGCGTCGTCGCAATCCCCTGCCCAAAAGAATTTGTCCCCAGATCCGATTCATACCAAATCCCATCCCCAGGGTTTTTTACCGTCCCCGCAATTTCACCCGCAAGATCAATCCCGCTCAACGATCCAAAACCGAAATCGTGCAGATATTGATAAAACGTTTTCGCGCCCGTCGCCAACGCGATTTTTGTGGCGATCACGTTCAACGATTTTTCCATTGCCGTCACCAAATCTACATTGCCATTGCCGCGTCGATCCGAATTGTAAAAACGCCGCCCACCGATCGCTACGGAACCCGGATCATTCAACACCACCGACGGCGGAATTTTCCCCGAATCAATCCCCGCCGCTAGTGTGATCACTTTGAACACCGAACCCGGTTCATAAGGCAAACTCACGGCGGGATTCGCAAAGTGATCCAATTTTGTCGTCGCAAACGCGTTCAAGTCGGGCGCGGGATAACTCGCCAGCGCCAGAATTTTTCCCGTATAGGGTTCAAGAATAATGATCTGTCCGCGTTGCGCGCCAAACTCGCTTAACCCTTTTTGCAATTCGCGTTCCGCGATATTTTGCACCGCGCTGTTGAGTGTCAAAACAATTGTCGAACCATCCGCCGCGGGCGAACCTTGCGGCAAATCGAATGGCAGCGTTTCATCGCCCAACGCGTCCGATTCCGCGCGAATTTTTCCATCGCGCCCGCGCAAAATTTCGTCGTAATACTGTTCCAAACCATACGCGCCCAAACGACTCGCGCTCGTGAATCCGATAATGTGCGCCGCCAGCGAACCGCCCGGATATCGCCGATTCGGTTTCGCCACAAAATCAATCGCGCCAATTTTTCCCGCGTTGCGTAACGCCGTTAATTCTCTGCCCGCGCTCGTGGACGCGTTCAGCGTGAGCATCACTGTATTTTCGTTCGAGCCAAGTTTTTCAGCCAATACGCTTTCGCTAATGTTCAAAATCGGCGCGAGAAATTGCGCTTGTACTTTTGGATTGTTGATCAGGTTCGGATGCGCCGCGACTTCATACGAATAAATATCCGTCGCCAACAAAATCCCATCCGCCGTCAAAATGTCACCGCGCCGCGCAAATTCCGTAATCGTCCGTTCGCGCAAATCCAGCGACAGTCTGTTCAAGTCCTCATGCCGAAAAAGCTGCCAGTACCCCAGCCGTCCCGCGATGACGAGTGCCGCTGCCACCATGATCGTGAACAGGACATAGGTACGGCGAGCGAATTGGGCGGGAGTGAGGGCGGACATGAAAGGAAAGGTTAAAGGCGGAAGGATGAAGGATGAAAAGCGATGCACTTTATCGCATCATCCCTCATCCTTCATCCCTCATCCCTTACTTCGTTTGCGCGTTCACCTGCTCGGTCAAACTTTCCAAGCCAAACAATTTGAGTAATTCTTGCAGCGTGTCCGAATCCGTTTGAATCGTTTGCGGCGCAGTGACCACTTGTCCTTGCGGCAAAAACGCGGGCATCAATTCATTGGGCGAGGGCTGAATCCAAGGCATCTCCGCATACACAACGCGTTTTGCGGGTCCCAAGCCAAGTTTGCGCGCGCGTTGTTCAATCGCAGAGGGCGACGCAAGTGCAGCTATTTCATAACGCAGCTGCGCGTTCTCGCGTTCCACCTCTTGAATTTTCAATTGCTTTACGCGCAAATCCCGCGCAATCAAAGCCGCGTTCGACGATTGCGCGAGATAAATCAACGCGACCAAAATAAACATTCCCAACGCCAACAGCGCAATCCGCGCCGTTCCAAATTTAGGCGCGGTATCCCACCGCCACCGCGCGTCCTTCATCAACGCGCGGTAACGCCGCTTCCATTCCTCTCGCCATTCCCCGATTCGTTCTCTCATTGTCTTGTGTAACCCGTGTCGCGTATCGCTAATCGCTAATTCGTTCTCGGTTCTCGGTTCTCGACGTTAGAGAACGCCTCCTACGCACGCGCTTTACGCTTCACGCTTCACGCCCTCTCCGCCACCCTCAACTTCGCGCTCCGCGCCCGCGCATTTTCGCGCGTCTGTTGATACGTTGGTTTAATCGGATGCTTTGTCAGATTGCGCCACTGATCATTTTGTTTGAAAAAATTTTTCACGATCCGATCTTCAAGCGAATGAAATGTAATGATCGCCACGCGTCCGCCCTGCCTAACCACCTCCGCCAATTGTGGCAACACACCTTCCAAATTTTCCAATTCGTGATTAACCGCGATGCGTAACGCTTGAAATGTTTTTGTCGCAGGATGAATTTTGCCGCGTCGCCCCACAGCTCGTTCAATCACCTGTGCGAGTTCGTGCGCCTGTTGAAACGGACGATTCGCCACAATCCAGCGCGCAATTTTTTTTGAATAATGTTCCTCGCCCAATTCAAAAATCAAATCTGCCAATTCCGTTTCATCATACTCATTCACAATTTCCAATGCTGTCAGTTCCGTTCGATCATCCATCCGCATATCCAGCGACGCGCTCAAAAAAGAAAACCCACGTTCCAGATTCGCCAACTGCATCGAAGACAATCCCAGATCGAGCAGCACACCATCGGCAGGCATAAAATTTTGCGCCGCCGCAACATTTCTAATTTCAACAAAATTCGAGCGCACCAAAATCGCGCGTTCCCCAAATTTTTCCAATGTCTCACGCGCAATATTCAACGCTTCAGGATCCCCATCCAGCCCCAGCAATTTCCCATCGGGCGCAGTCGCCTTCAAAATCGCTTCCGCGTGTCCCCCCGCGCCCACCGTCCCATCAATATATTTCCCCCCCCCCTTGAGCGCGAGCGCGTTCAACACCTCATCCAACAAAACAGGAATATGCGGTTTCACATTTTTGATTTTTGATTTTTGATTTTTGATTTCAGATTTCAGATTTCAGATTTCAGATTTGACATTTGACATTTGACGTTTCACGTTTCTCGTTTCTCGTCACTGACCACTGACCACTGTCCACTGACCACTGTCCACTGTCCACTGACCACTGACCACTGTCCACTGACTACTTTTCCCTCACCCCTCGCAGCGCCATATTCACCCGTTCCGACATATCGGGAACATTTTTCACCAACTCTTCATCCGCCGCCGCGTATTTTGCCGGACTCCACAATTCCACATGATCGAACGCGCCCACCACCATCACCTCGCCGTTCAACGTCGCAAACTCGCGCAAATTTTGCGGCAGCGAAATACGTCCCTGCTTGTCCAATTCATCATCGGTTGCCTTGCTGCTAAAAAAGCGCGATAATCCGCGCGCATCGGCGGCGGTCATGCCGACCGTATTGATTTCCTTCAAAAACATTTCAAATTTCGCGGCGGGAAAAACCATCAGGCACGGTTCCATCCCACGCGTCACAACGACGGTTTGCCCCAATTGCTCGCGCCACCGCGCGGGCAGCGTCAACCGTCCTTTTTCATCAATGTTGTGAGAATATTCGCCGAGAAACATATTCGTAGGGGCGGGGTCATCTCGCCCATTCCGCGAAACATATTCGTAGGGGCGGGGTCATCTCGCCCATTCCGCGAAACATATTTGTCGGGGCGGGGTCATCCCGCCCATTCCGCGAAACACATTCGTAGCGGCGGGGTCATCCCGCCCGTTCCGCGAAACATATTTGTCGGGGCGGGGTCATCCCGCCCACCTAGAACACTCGTTCTAAAATTCCCCACCAGAGATAGCAAGCGGAGGAAAATTTCACCACTTTCCCCCACTTTGCCCCACGATGCGCCACATTATCACTTATTTTTAAGGGTATGTCAATAGGTCTCCCCCACCTATTTGTCCCCCGCGCGCAAATTTTAAGGATTTCCCGTTTCAATGAATCAAATTACCCTGCTCGTCGAACTTCAGCACTTGGATACACGAAGCGATGAAAACGCCCTTGTGCGCGTTTCCCTCGAAACAAAATTAGCAGACGCGTCAGCTGTTCTCTCCGCGCGAGCTGCATTCGAAACATCCGCCACGCACGCGCACGAACTCAACGCAAAACTCCGCGCGCTCGAACTGGAAACCAGTGGTCTCGCGGAAAAATTAAAAGGCGTGAACGAACGGCTCTACAGCGGGCGCATCACCAACGCCAAAGAACTTGCAGGTTTGAACGCGGACGAAAAAATGTTGCAGCGCCGCAAAAGTGAATTGGAAGATCGCGAACTCGCGCTGATGGAGCAAATCGAAAACGCGGACAACGCGGCGAGGGAAAAACGCGCGAGATATGAAAAACTCGCGGCGGAAACGAACACGCGCAATGACAAGGAACGCGCGGAATTGCACGCGCTCGACGCGACGGACGCGGAGATTACGCGCAAACGCGAAACAATTCGCGCACAACTCCCTCTCGAAAGTTTGCGCGTGTACGACGATTTGCGCCGCTCGAAAAAAGGACGCGCGGTGGTGATGATGAAAGCCGCGTCCTGCGCCGCGTGTGGCAATGCCGTACCAAGTGGCTTGGTTTCGCGCGTGCGCGCGGGAAACGAATTGGTCTTGTGTACGAATTGTGGGAGAATTCTTGCGCCATAATCAAACCTCCGCTGTTGGCACTGCTTATTTCGCCAACCGCGGAGATTTTTATTTCCTCGTCCTTTTTTCATCAAACCTCCAACATCAACGCAAAATCAACGCCTCTCTGCCAAACTGCTCCCACAACTGAATACTGATTACTGACCACTGATTACGCTTTACTCTTTACTCTCAAGGGGGTTCTCCCATGCTCCAAGTCTGGCTTCTCGGTCAATTTGAAATCAAACTCGACGGCAGACGCGTCGTTCTTTCCGCGCGCGCCGCGCAATCGCTCCTCGCGTACCTAATGCTTTCTGCTGGCACTTCGCATCGCCGCGAAAAACTTGCGGGCTTGTTTTGGAGCGAACTGCCAGAAGAAAACGCGCGGCGCAATTTGCGTCACGAAATTTGGCGCATCCGCAAAGCCCTCGTCGCGCCCACCACCACCGCAGCTGATTACCTCCTCGCCGACGAACTCACGCTCACCTTCAACCGCGAGTCCGAGTATTGGCTTGATGCTGCACAATTGCAAAAGCCCGATACCGATCCCGAATCTCTAATCTCTAATCTCTCTCTTTATCGCGGCGAACTTTTGCCCGGCATGTACGACGATTGGGTTTCGTTGGAGCGCGAACGTCTGCAAGCGGTGTTTGAAAATAAAATGCAAACGCTTTTGGAAAAATTGATTGACGCGCAGCGGTGGCAAACCGTGATTGAATGGAGTGAACGCTGGATCGCGCAAGGGCAAACGCCCGAACCCGCGTATCGCGCGCTCATCGTCGCGCACGGCGCGCAAGGGAATCTTTCCCAAGTCGCACTCGACTACGAACGCTGCGTCGAAGCATTGCGAAACGATCTCGGCATCGAACCATCGGGCGACACGCGCGCGTTGTTCGAAACCTTGACGCGGGGCGGCACCAGTGAGGCGCGCATTGCCACTCCCCTCCCCACCGTTTTTGTCCAAACCGCTGGCACGATCACCTTTTTGTTTTCCGACATCGAAGGTTCAACCAAACTGCTCGAACAATTGGGCAATGAGTACGCGACACTGCTTTCCGATCAACGCGATTTGTTGCGCGCGGCGGCGGAAACGTTCAACGGGCATGAGGTTGACACGCAAGGCGACTCGTTCTTTTTCGCGTTCTTTCGCGCGGCGGACGCGGTGAATTTTGCCACAACCGCCCAGCGCGCGCTCGCCGCGCACAAGTGGCCCAACGACGCGACATTACGCGTCCGCATGGGTTTGCACACGGGCGAACCGATGCTCGCGCGCACGGGCTATATCGGCATGGACGTGAATCGCGCCGCGCGCATTGGCGCGGCGGGACATGGCGGACAATTGTCGCAGACGACAAGCGCGCTCGTGGAAAATCAATTGCCCGCAGGCGCAAAATTGGTGGATTTGGGCGAACACAAGCTCAAAGATTTGCGTTATCCCGTTCACATTATTCAATTGAGCATCGAGGGTTTGCCCTCTGAATTTCCCCCTTTGAAAGCCATCAGCAGCGGCATCGAACCGCCCGCCCCCGGCGAGCCGCCGTTCAAAGGATTGGAATTTTTTGATGAAAGCGACGCGGCATTGTTTTATGGGCGCGAACAGCTCACGGCGAAATTGATCGAGCGCCTCACCCCCCGCCCCCCTCTCCTGTCCACAAAACACGTGGACAGGAGAGGGGGAGATGATTCGCTCCCCTCTCCCGAAATTTTTGCGGGCAAAAATTTCGGGAGAGGGGCCGGGGGTGAGGAGCAATTTCTTGCCGTCATCGTCGGAGCATCCGGCAGCGGCAAATCCTCCGTCGTCCGCGCGGGCGTTGTGCCTGCGCTAAAACGCGAAACAACCGAATGGCAAACCTTCATCATCACCCCCACCGCGCGCATCCCCTCGAAGCCCTCGCCACCGCGCTCACCCGCGACAGCGAATCCGTCACCGCCACCGCGACACTTGTGGACGATCTCACCAAAGACCCGCGCGCCCTCCATCTCTTTCTGCGGCGTCGCGCAACAGAGGATGCGCCCCGTCACCCGTCACCCGTCACCCCCCACGCCCTCCTCGTCGTTGACCAATTCGAAGAACTCTTTACCCTCTGCCGCGACGAGTTCGAGCGCGAGGCGTTCATTGACAATTTGCTGACTGCGCTTTCGTATGGCGACGATGGGCTCGTGACTGTCATGCTGACGATTCGCGCGGACTTTTACGCGCATCTCGCGCAGTATCCCGAACTACGCGATGCGGTGGCCAAGCACCAAGAATTTATCGGCCCCATGACAAGCGAAGAATTGCGCCGCGCGATGGAGGAACCCGCGCGCGTCGCGGGTTGGGAATTTGAACCTGGGCTGGTGGATTTGATTTTGCGCGATGTGGGCGATGAACCCGGCGCGCTGCCCTTGCTCTCGCACGCGCTTCTCGAAACATGGAAACGGCGCAATGGGCATACGCTCACGCTCAAGGGCTATCACGACGCGGGCGGCGTGCGCGGCGCAATCGCGCAAACGGCAGAAAATGTTTTTCAACAATTCACGCCGCAGGAACAAGAACTCGCACGCGACATTTTCTTACGGTTGACAGAGTTGGGCGAAGGCACCGAAGACACGCGCCGCCGCGCGACGTTTGACGAATTGATTCCGCGCGATGAAACCGCCGCGTCCGTTCACGCCGTTTTGCGGCGTCTCGCGGACGCGCGTTTGATTACGCTCAATGCCGATAACGCCGAAGTCGCGCACGAGGCATTGATTCGCGAATGGCCCCAACTGCGCGAATGGTTGAATCAAGACCGCGATGGTTTGCGTTTGCATCGTCAAATCACCGAAGCGGCGCAAGAATGGGAAATGCTCGAACGCGACGCGGGCGCGTTGTATCGCGGCTCGCGTTTGGCGCAGGCGCGGGAATGGGCGAATGTAAATTCGCAAACGCTGAACGCAGCGGAGCGAGCGTTTTTGGAAGCGTCGGAAGAAAACGAGAAACGAGAGGCGAGAGATCGAGAGGAACAGCAGCGGCGTGAGTTGGAACAAGCGCGCACGTTGGCGCAGGAGCAACAACGCGGCGCGCGGCGTTTGCGTTGGTTCGCGGCGGGTCTCGCGCTCTTTTTGCTCCTCGCGCTGGGCGCGGCGTGGTTCGCGTTTAATCAAAGCAATGTGGCGCAAAATAATTTTGTCGCGGCGGAACGCATCCGTCTCGCGTCGCAAGCGCAAATCGCATTGGACAATGGGGAAGGCGGCGATTTACCGGCGATGTTGTCGCTGCACAGTTTGAAACTTGACTATTCGCCAGAGGCGGATGCTTCGCTGTTGAATGCGTTGAAACGCGGTTTTACGAAACAGATTTATGTCGGGCATACGGATTTGGTATGGGGCTCATCTTTCTCACCGGACGGACGAAAGATGGTTACCGCAAGTAACGATGGCACGGCGCGTTTGTGGGATGTTGAAAGCGGACAAGAATTGTCTCGCTTTGCGCCCTCTGTTGATTCTTTCACTTCAGCACTTTTTACGCCCCATGGTCGGCATGTGATGGTCGGGGGTCCCGGCGATGCGATGCGGTTGTGGGATACAGAAACGAATCAAGAAGTACGTCAATACAAAGGACTAGCAGGCGGCGCGTGGGGATTCGATATTTCATCGGACGGGAAATTTGTCGTGACAGCGGATGACGAGGGGGCGAAACTTTTTGATATGCAAACAGGAGAACTCATCCGCGCCTATTCATTGCCATACTCTACCCCGGCGATTTTCTCGCCTGATGATCGGTTCATTGCCATTTCGAGCGCGGATAATATCGCCCGACTGTGGGAGGTTGCGACCGGAAAAGAGCTTGAACAATTTCCTTCGGATGCGTTTGTGCCTTGGCTGGCGTATTCACCCGATGGCAAATTCTTGCTAACCATGGCAGGTGACATTGCCCAACTCTGGGATGTGCAAACGGGTGAGGAGAAACAGCGGTTTCTGGGACACACCGGAATCGTGCTCTTTGGGATTTTTTCGCCTGATAGCAAATATATCGTGACGGGCGGCGCTGACAAGACCGCCCGAATTTGGAATGTTGCCACCGGCGAGGAGTTGCACAAATTCACCGGACATACCGGAAGAATCCTCTGGGTAGAGTTCTCGCCTGACGGAAAGTATCTTTTAACTGCCAGCGAGGATCGAACCACGCGGCTTTGGGATATTCAGGCGAAAGCGGAACCGCGTCGTTTTTTGACATACAACAAGGAGGTTTGGGGCGAATTTCCAACCGCATTATCACCTGATAGTCAATCTCTCCTCTATAGCTTTGATCGGACAATCAACGCCGCGGTGGTGTGGAACACGCAAACTGGCGAGCGGAGTTATCCCAAGCTCGAGGGTATGACCAGTTTTACTCGATTTCCCGCTTTTGCGTTTTCGCCTGATAACCGTCTTTTGCTAGGCGGGGACGATGATGGCGCCGTTTGGTTGTGGGACGCGCAGACAGGGAAAAAATACATCACCTCTCCGGTCACACTGCGCCCATTCGCACCGCCATCTTTTCCCCAAATGGGCGCTTGCTTTTGAGCGGTGGCGATGACAAAACCGCGCGGCTATGGGATGCACACACGGGCAAAGAATTGGAGCAGTTTCTTGGACACATTACAGCCGTGCGCGCAGTTGCTTTTTCCCTCGATGGTAAAATCATTTTGACCGGTAGTGATGACAAGACCGCGCGGCTGTGGGAGGCAGCGACTGGAAAAGAATTGCAACAATTCGTTGGACACACCGCACCAATCCGCGCCATCAATTTTTCGCCCGATGGTAAATTTATTGTGACAGGCAGCGATGACGAAAGCGCGCGCGTATGGGATGCACAAACCGGAAAGCAAGTGCGTCAACTCATCGGGCATACCGCTCCGATTTTGCAAGTTGCTTTTTTAGCGGATGGATTGTATGTGTTGACAGGCAGCGCGGATCAAACCGCGCGGCTTTGGAAGGTTCAAACCGGACAAATCGTGCGAGAGTTTGCTGGTCATGCTTCTCACTTGATGTTCATGGGCTTTGCAGATAGCGGTCACACTGTCATCAGCGGCGATCTTGAGGCAATCTACCGCTGGCGTATTTCGCTCGACGATGTGATTACGTTCACTTGTTCCCAGCTCACGCGCGATTTGACAGCGGACGAGCGCGGACTGTATGGCATCAAAGACAGCGCGCCGACGTGCGCGAAGTAAGACAGCCAACAGATTTTGAAAACGGAAAAGACAGCCAACGGATGAGCAAAACGGATAAGCGGATAGTCGCGCGCGCTTATCCGCTTATCCGTTTATCCGCTGTCCTATCCGTTGGCAAATCCGCTGAAGGCAGACTCGACAAATTGGCGAATCACGCCATTGAACATTTTCGCGCGGGCAAGCTTGAGAAACTATCATCTGGAAATAAAAATTGCGCGCATCGCTCGCATTTTTTATTTCAAGAGATCCTCTTGCAAACGTTTCAATGAAACCCCGCGCACGCGTATCACTTTATTTCTCGCTGTCTCCCCGCGCACAATCTCCACCTTCGTTCGCGCCACGCCCAACATCTCGGCAAGAAATTTTATCAACGCTTCATTCGCGCGTCCCTCAAGCGGCGGCGCGTTCAAACGGATTTTCAACGCGTCGTTTTCGACACCAACAATTTCATTGCGATTCGCGCGCGGGATGACTTTGACATTGAATGTAACGCCATCATTCATTTCATGAAACAGAGTCGCCATGTGCCGCGCGTATTGTACCTTCACACTCCCCAAACCCCACGCGATACCCATCACGCTGACACCACGCGGTCATCGTCACCGTATCACCATCTTCCAACCAACTCCGTGTTTCCCCATTCGCGAATTGCAGCGGACGCGCGCCGCGCCATGCGAGTTCCAACATGCTCCCATAAGAATTTGGATCCGCGCCGCTAATTGTTCCCGAAGCTAACAAATCGCCCGCGCGCAGATTGCAGCCATTGACCGTGTGATGCGCCAACTGCTGCGCCATGTTCCAGTAGAGATAACGAAAATTGCTTGCGGAAATTTTTTGTCGTTCCTCCATCCGCGCGGTTTGCAATTCAACGCGCAATTGAATATCAAACGTCCCGCGCCCATTTTTCAAATACGCCAGTGGTTCGGGTGACTGCGCGGGACTTTCACAGCGAAACGGTTCCAACGCCTCAAGCGTCACCACCCATGGCGAAATCGTCGTCGCAAAATTTTTCGCGAGGAACGGACCCAACGGCTGATACTCCCACGTTTGAATATCGCGCGCGCTCCAATCATTCACCAACACCATGCCAAAAATAAATTCCTCCGCGCGTTCAATCGCAATCGGTTCGCCTAACGCGTTGCCGCCGCCGATAAAAAATCCCATCTCCAATTCAAAATCCAACGCGCGCGTCGCGGAAAAAATTGGCGCGTTCGCGTCGGGCGGTTTGATCTGTCCGCGCGGACGCCGAATCTCCGTGCCACTCACCACAATCGAACTCGCGCGCCCGTGATACGCCACAGGCAAATGCAAATAATTTGGCAGCAGCGCGTTTTCCGCCCCCCGAAACATCGTTCCCACATTCGTCGCATGTTCGCGCGAAGAATAAAAATCGGTGTAATCACCAATCTGCGCGGGCAGCAACATTTCGGCAGACGCTTGCGGGACAAACGCGCGTGCGCGCAACGCGGCATCATCGCGCAATGTCGCGGTTTCCGCGTTCAATAAATGAGAAATCGTCGCGCGGGTTTCACACCACGCGTCGCGCCCCAACGCCATGAACGTGTTGAGGGATAATTGCTTGAAAATGTTTCGACGCGCGAAAATGGTTTGATCGAAAAACCCCGCGTCATCCAACACGCTCAAATCCAAAACAGCGTCGCCGATGGCAACACCGACGCGCGGTGCGCCGCCCGCGCGCGGTTTGAAAATGCCGTAGGGCAAATTCTGAATTGGGAAATCGGAATCAGGTGAGATCGCGAGAAAAGAATCCATGAAAAAATTTGCCCGCACAAAAAAATCAAATTTCAATTTTCAGCGAAAATTGAAATTTGATTTTTTATGTTTACTCTACCCAACTATACGCATACCTTTCATCCTCACACTCTAACGCCAACGGCGTCAGATGCAGCGGATGAAATGTATCCATCATCACCGCCACCTCTTCCGTTTTCGCTTTGCCGATACTTGCCTCGACAGTACCGGGATGGGGACCATGCGGCAAGCCGCCGGGATGCAAACTGATGTCGAATTGGTCAACCCCTTTGCGACTCATGAAATTTCCTTCCGCATAATACAACACTTCATCGCTGTTGACGTTCGCGTGATTGTACGGCGCGGGAATCGCGAGCGGGTGATAATCAAACATACGCGGCATGAACGAACAAATCACAAAGTCCCAACCCTCCCACGTTTGATGCGTCGGCGGCGGCTGATGCACGCGCCCCGTGATCGGCTCGAAATCATAAATGTTGAACGCGAACGGATACAAATACCCGTCCCAGCCAACCACATCAAACGGATGATGCGCGAGAATGTGACGATGAAATTCGCCGCGCGCTTTGACGCGCACTTCAAAATCCCCGCGCTCGGTGTGCGTTTCCAAAATTTTTGGCACGCGCATATCGCGTTCACAAAACGGCGAGTTTTCCAAAAGTTGTCCGTACTCGTTGCGATAGCGTTTTGGAAATTCAAAATCATGTCCCGATTCAAACACGAGAAAGCGATGATCATTGCCCGTCAATTCCATACGCCATGTCGTGCTGATCGGAATGTTGATGTAATCGCCCGCGCCAAACGGCAGCGCGCCGTACTGTGAATGTAAAATTCCTTCGCCCGCGTGAACCCAAAACAATTCGTGCGCTTCGCCGTTTCGATAGTGATACTCCATGCTCGACGTAGGACGCGCCAACGCCATCGTCACATTCGCGTTGCCCATCAACACTTGGCGCGCGCTCACCGCGTCGCCGCCCTGTGCAACGTCGCGCGTTTTGAATAAACGATGCCGCAGCGCGCCGTCCGCGACGTAATCAATTTTCGCCGAACCCAAACTTTCCGCGAATATAATTTCCGTCGGTTGATGCGCGTGATACAAAAGGGATTGAATCCCCGAAAATCCCTTTGTCCCGATCACCTGTTCGCGATACAACGCGCCGTCAGGTTTGCGAAATTGCGTGTGGCGTTTGTGGGGGATTTCGCCGAGGGTGTGGTAGAAAGGCATTTTTAATTTTCGATTTCTGATTTTCGATTTTCGATTTGGGCGCGCTCGAATTCGGCGCAGCAATCGAAAATCGAAAATTGAAAATCACAAATTCCCCCTTCGCGCTTGCTCTAACTCAATACTCTCAAACAACGCTTTGAAATTGCCCACGCCGAATCCGCGCGCGCCGTGACGTTGAATCACTTCGAGAAACATGGTCGGACGATCTTGGATCGGACGCGAAAAAATTTGCAGCAAATATCCTTCATCATCGCGATCCGCGAGAATGCCCAATTCGGCAATATCAGCGTAATTCTCTTTGATCTTGCCGATGCGTTGGGGCAGCGCGTCATAGTACGCGTTCGGCACGCGCAAAAATTCCAAGCCGCGATTTTTTAATTCGCGCACCGTTTTCACAATATCACCCGTGATGAGCGCGAGATGTTGGACACCCGGTCCGATGTAATAATCGAGATATTCTTCGATCTGACTTTTCTTGCGTCCTTCGGCGGGTTCATTGATCGGAAATTTGATGCGCCCGTTGCCGTTGCCCATCACCTTTGACATGAGTGCGGAATATTCGGTGTGAATCGTCTTGTCATCATAATGCACGATTTGGCGAAAGCCCAACGCCTGATGAAACCAATTCACCCAAAAATTCATCTTGCCCAATTCCACATTGCCGACAATGTGATCAATCGCGGCGAGTCCTGTGGGCTCGACTGTTTCATCTTTCGGCAATGCTTTGAACCCGGGCAAAAAATTGCCTTGATAATCGGAGCGGTCCACAAACTTGAACAGCGTTTGTCCGTATCCTTGAATACACGCCACGCGCATCAAGCCAAATTCATCGCGCGTTTCCGTCGGCGCATGCGCGCCCTTTGCCCCGCGCGCGGTGGATTCACGATACGCCAATTCGGCATCGTCCACATCCAACGCGATCACTTTCACGCCGTCACCGTGCAACAAGTGATGCGCCGCCATTTCATCATGCGGCGAATACGCGGTACTCAACACAAAACGAATTTTATTTTGTTCGAGCAAGTACGATGCATTGCGCCGATTCCCCGTTTCCAATCCCGTGTAGGCGGTGGGCGCAAAACCCCAATACTTCCAATAGTACGCGGACTGTTTCGCGTTGCCCACCCAAAACTCGACATGATCAATCGCGTTGATCTGAAATAAATCCGCTTCTTGATCCAGCGGGCGCGTTGCCGCGCGTTCTTGTAATTGTATAATCATTATTCTCCCTTTCAGGCGAATCTAATTCGCAACAACAAATGCACAAAGTCTGCCTACGCAGACTCGATGTGTGCAACGTGCGTAGGCACGTTTCGTGATTTTGTTGGCGCGATTTCAATCGCCCGCACAAACTCGCACACGCGCCGCACGCCCTCCAACAACGCGCCCGTTTCCGCCGCCAACGAAACGCGCACGAACGCATTACCATTGAACCCGAACGCGCTGCCCGGCGCAACTGCAACATGCTTTTCATTCAACAGCCGCAGCGCAAATTCGCGCGACGGCAAACCCGCGCGTGAAATATCCAGCAACATATAAAAAGCGCCGCGCGGGGTGTACAGATACGCGTCGTTTTCGCGCAGCACATCGAGGACCGCATCGCGGCGTTTGAGGTACGTCGCGCGCATTTCGTCAACACATTTTTGCGATCCTGTCAGCGCAGCTTCGGCGGCTTTTTGCAACGGCGCGGGAATGGTGGCGACGATGGCTTCTTGAATTTTCATCAACACGCGCGCCATTTCGCGCGAGGTGATGGTGTAACCCACGCGCCATCCTGTCATCGCGTATGTTTTGGAAAAACTATGCACACTGATTACGCGTTCGGCATCGAATTGCAGCGGGCTAATGTGTTCGCCTTCAAAAACAAGCTGCTCGTACACTTCATCCGCCAAGACCCACAAATCATGGCGCAAGGCAAAATCCATCAATGCGTGAATCACCGCGCGCGGAAATACCGCGCCCGTCGGATTGCCCGGGCTGTTGATGACCAACAATTTTGTGCGCGCAGTGACAAGTCGTTCGAGGTCTGCGAGGCGCGGCACAAATTCATTTTCGATGCACAGCGGATACCGCACATTCACACCGCCGCGCGTTTGCACTGCCATCGCCACATTCGGGAAACCGGGGCCGGGAATCAATACCTCATCGCCCGTTTCGATCAGCGCGGTCAATGCCGCGTAAATGCCCTCCATCGCGCCGAGCGTCACTGTCACTTGATCGGCAGAAATCGGCAAATTCATCTGGCGACTCGAATATTCCGCGATCAAAGTCCGCAGCGAAAGCAAACCCGCGCTGTGCGTGTAACGCGTGAATCCATTTTCCAACGCGAGAATCGCTTCATCAACAATATGCTGCGGTGTGCGAAAATTCGGTTCGCCAATTTCAAGGCGAATCACATCAGGCATCGTCAACGCGAGATTGACAATTTCGCGGATGCCCGACGCGGGCAATTCGTAAGCGTGCTGCGCGAGAGGTTTCACGTACACGATGATACAACGCAAAACGCGCGCGAGCTCCCTTGAGTATCTTTTGCATTTCACAATTCGCGTTGTGTTGTAGAAAACAATCGAAAGCGCGCGTGCAAAATTTTTTATTTTGTTTTGTACGCGGGGCGAATCAAAAGGAGCGTGAGCCAACGCACGAACGCGAACGCGGCGAGGAATTGAATGCCGCGCAGATCGGGGACGAGCAACGCATAGCCGATGGCATACACGCCCGCAAAGGAAACATACGCGGCGGCTACGAGTCCCAAAATGAGCATCGAAACGCGCGCGACGAGGCGAAGCAGCGCAATCATCATTACGACAATCTCGACAAGCGAAACCGCAAACATCAAAATAAAAATGACAAACCCCGCTTCCTGAATCAACAGTAAGAAACTCAACGCCCCTTGCATTTGCAGCGCGGAAAAATAATAAAGCGCGGCGAGAATGAGTCCCGCCGCGCCAAACAACATCACCCGAATACGCGCCCTCATTTCATTCGTTTCACGTTTCCCATTGCTCGGCGTTAGAGAACGCCTCCTACGCGCGTTTCACGACTCATATTTTACGATTTACGTTTTACGCTTCACGTTTCACGTTTTACGCTTCACGTTTCACTTCGCTCGCTCCCCATTCGTTTATTCGTTGCGATGTAATCATCGCACTATTCGTTGACACCGCCTTCTCAATCACCGCGCGCGTCCACGAGGGCAATCCATACGCTTCCAAATCACTCGGCGCAACCCAGCGCGCGTCCATCACATCATCGCCCGCGCGCAATTCACCGCCGCGCCATTCCGCCCAAAAATCAATCAGCGCATAATGAAAGCGCACGCGCCCGTCCTCATCACGCGAAATCAAATCCACCACATCCACTAACTCGCGCAATTCGATCTCGCCGCCGCACTCTTCAAAAACTTCGCGCCGCGCCGCCTCGCGCATCGTTTCGCCCACTTCCACCGCGCCGCCCGGAATACTCCACTCGCCGCGGCGCGGCTCCTTGCCGCGTTGAACCAACAACACCGCGTCATCCTTGAAACAAACGATGCCGACGCCGGGGATGGGGAAGGAGGGATACTCGCGCGAACTCATTTATGATTTTTGATTTGCGATTTATGATTTCAGACATTGCAGAGTCAAAAATCATAAATCAAAAATCATAAATCTGAAATCCTCAAATCCTTCACTTCCAATTGCAACCGCGCTTCCCCGCCCCACACTTTGGACGACAAGTTGTACACCACGTCCACTTGTTTGGGCAGCGGCGCGAGTTGGGAGAGCGCGTCTTTTTGGCGAAACGCGATCGCGTCCCACACCACAACGCCATCGGAAACGGTGAGCGCGAGATGATCGGTGCCGACGACGCGCGCAGCTTTGACGATCACATTGCGCGACAGGAAAACGGGTTCGCGGTTGCCGTAACCGAACGGCGCGAGTTGATCGAGATGTTCCAACAATTTCCAATTCATGTCCGTCAGCGACGCTTCCGCGTCAATCGAAATCGTCGGCGTCAATTCGAGGCGCGACAGTTCGCGCGCGGCAATCTCGCGCAAACGCGCATGGAGCGCGTCAAAATTCTTATTCTCAACCGTGAACCCTGCCGCAGCTGCATGTCCGCCATGACGCACGAGCAAATCCGCGCACTCATCCAACGCGGCAATGAGACTAAATTCAGGAATACTGCGCGCGCTGCCGCGCATCACGCCGTCCTTGTGCGTCATCGCAATCGCCGGGCGATACGCGTCCTCTTGCATCTTGCTGGCGATGAGTCCGATGATGCCTTCAGGAAATTCGGGCGAACCCGCAATCAAAATATATTCCCCTTGTGGCATAGCCGCCACCATCGCGCGCGCCTTTTGCGTCATCTCTTCCGTTAATTTTTGACGCTCGCGATTCGTCGTCTCTAATAGCGCGGCGAGGTTTTCCGCTTCGCCCGGATATTGCGTCGTGAGCAATCGGTACGCGGTGCGCGCGTGTTCGATCCGTCCCGCCGCATTCAAACGCGGTCCGAGAAAAAAACCGATCGTCCCCGCATTCATCGCGCGATTTTTCGCGCCTGCTTGCTGCATCATCGCTTGCAAACCGGGGCGTTCCGTTTTATTCAAGCGCATCAAGCCGCGTTTCACCAGCGTTCGATTTTCGCCAATCAGCGGCACCAAATCCGCCACCGTTCCCAACGCGACGAGATCAACCAATTCATCCATGTCGAGCGTTTGCGCGTTCGGCATGGGTGATTCGTTTTGCGCGATGGACAATGCTTGCGCGAGTTTGAACGCGATCCCCACGCCCGCAAATTCTTGAAACGGATACGCGTCGCCCACTTGTTTCGGATTGATGACGGCGACGGCGCGCGGCAACGTCTCACCAACCGAATGATGATCGGTCACGATCATGTCGAGACCGAGCGCAGTCCCCTTGTCCACTTCAGCAAGCGAACGAATCCCACAATCCACCGTAATGACGACGCGCACGCCCTTGTCATTTTTTAGTTCTTTCAGCGCGTCTTCATTCAACCCATACCCTTCGTTGATACGATGCGGAATGTACGGCATTGCTTTCGCACCCAGCGTTTTTAACGCCTGCGTCAACAGCGCAGTAGAACAAACACCATCCGCGTCAAAATCGCCATACACCGCAACCATTTCCCCATCCCGAATCGCGCGGCGAACCCGTTCAACCGCCTGCGTCATCCCATTCATCGAGAACGGATTTTCGCCAACGCTTTTTCCATCAAACGCGTCAACCGCGCCGACAAAACGCTGCGCGTCATCGAGTGTTGTAATTCCGCGATTGTAAAAAATTTGGGCAATCAGCGATGGAAATTGGGGAAACCGCGCCATGAAAGTGGAAGGCGCGGATGGGGCAACAAGCCAGCGGCGTTTGGGCATAGGTGGAGTGGATTGTAGTGAGGATAGGGGCGCAAGTCAAACGAAAAATGGAGCCGCTCGCGTTGTCTCACCCCCGGACCCCTCTCTAGAAATTTTTTTAGCGAAACGAGTTTCGCAAAAAATCTTCAGGAGAGAGGGAGCAGATTTCTCCCCTCTCCTCAAAATCATCTTTTCGATTTTGAGGAGAGGGGTCGGGGGTGAGGCGGGTTGTGATACAATCGTCCGCATGACTCGCATCGTTTTCATGGGCACGCCCGAATTTGCTGTTTCCGTTTTGCACGCCCTCGTTGAACAATACAATGTCGTCGCCGTGTACACGCGCGCGGACAAACCTGCGGGACGCGGCAAACAAATGATCGAAGCGCCCGTCAAACATTTTGCGCGCGCGCATAATTTACCGCTCGAACAACCGCGTTCTTTACGCAATAACAGTGAGCGGCATCGCATGCGCGAATACAATCCCGATTTGATCGTCGTCGCCGCGTATGGCTTGCTTTTGCCCAAAGCGATTTTGGACATCCCCCCGCGCGGGGCGATCAATACACACGCGTCGTTACTCCCGCGATGGCGCGGCGCGTCGCCGATCACATACGCGATTCTTTCGGGCGATCACGAAACGGGGGTGACGATCATGCAAATAGATGAAGGTCTCGACACGGGCGCGATTCTCACCGCGCGTTCCATTCCCATCTCGCCCGATGACACGACAGGTTCGCTTATGGAAAAATTATCGCAACTCGGCGCGGACTTGTTGCTCGAAACAATCCCCGCGTATCTTGAAGGCAAAATTATCGCAACACCTCAAGAGCACGCGCAGGCGACAATGACGCGCCTCGTCGCCAAAGAGGATGGCAAGATCAAGTGGGAAACATCCGCGCCGTACATTGAACAAATGGTGCGCGCGTATCAGCCGTGGCCCACCGCGTTCACCCACTTTCGCGGCGAAATGTTAAAAGTTTTGCGCGCGTCCGTTTTGGAAAACAACGCGCCCGAAAATCCCGGGACAGTCCTGCAAATTGGCAAAGATATCGGTGTGTCCACGGGCAAGGGTATTTTACTCTTGCACGATGTTCAACTCGCAGGCAAGCGCGCGATGAGTGCCGATGAATTTGCGCGCGGACAGCGCGAGTTTGTAGGAAGTCACCTTGAATAAAATCCAAAATTTTCGGAGAAAATTTTGGATTTTATTCAAACAGATAAACCCCCAAATTCTTTTCTCCCATCCCCCGCGTCACCGCGCACCCCGTCGAAAAAATTTCCAACAGCTGCGCGTCTCGCGCCAGTTTCGGATACCACGTTGGAAAAAAAATCGCGTACCGCGCGCCCCCCGCCCTCATCCACTCTTTTAACTTTGTTTCCTCGCGAATAAACGGAATCACTTCAGGCGACACAAGCCCCGCCAAATCCAACAGCGGACGCGGATCAAAATATCCTTGCGCGCCAATATCGTGCGCGGCGATCAAATCGCCTTGCGGCACATTCACACGCGTCCACTTGGCGACCGCGACCATTTCGCAATTGATGATGGCGACCGATTGCGCGTAAAAACTCGCGCCCAAAAATAGAAACACAATCAGCAACACCGCGATGATCATGCCCCACGCGCGGCGCAGCACGCGCAATTTGATTTTCTGAAACAACATCGCCGTTCCCACAACGCCATAAATCATCACGAACGGAATGATCGGCATCATGTAACGCCCGAACTGATATTCGACGGGCAAACGCCACGCGTACAGCGCGGGTAACAATACAATCCACAACGCGGGCAACAAGCGCGTCCAATCTTTTGCGCGCGCGAAAAAAAACATCGCGTACAACAATCCCGGAATCATCAACAACTGCGCGCCGATCAGCGGCTGGCGATACATGATTAACCACCGCGCGAAAAAATTTGTGTTTGTCGTCAATTCTGCATATTCGCTTGCTTTGGCGTAAAAAGTGTTTGGGAGAAGCGTGCCGCTGGTTTGGAGATTGAAAAGCAAGTATGGAACGAGGGTTAGCGCGAACACGAACGCGAACGCGGCGACTTGCCACAGACCCAAAGGGTTTTCGACGCGCGCGTGTATCGAGTCGCGGGCGCGGGTAAAATCCTTTGGGTCTTGCACCGCGCGCAACAGTAATCCAAACCCAATCAACCCCGCCAAGACAATTCCTTCGGGACGCGTCAAAGTCAACAAGCCCGCCAGCGCCCCAACTCTCCACACATTCCGTTCGGCAAAAAAAGATTCAACGAGCGCAAGCGCCAAAAACACAAACAACAAAATCTCCATTCCACTTGCCGCCGCCCAAACGAGATGCCATTCCAAAAGAATCAACAGCGGCGCGATCCAATTCGCTACGCGCGCCGATCTATACATCGCACCGTCCGTCAAATGCCGCGTGACGCGCTGCGTCATCCACGCGGACGCTCCCAAAAACAAAACCCCCATCAAGATCGCCCACACGCGAAAATCAATCCGCAGCAAATAGCCGAGTCCCAACAGGATCGCCCACAACGGCGAAGTGGAACCTGCACTCGGCTGCCCCTCGAAAAATGAAAATTCAAAGCGCGTCCCAAGGTTGCGCGCATAAACCTGATGAATCCACGCGTCATCAAGGGGAAAACCAAATTCGCCGTTCTGGAGAAACGCGACGAGGAGATAGAGCCCGACAGCTGCAAAGGAAAACAGGAAATAGAAGGTAGGGAACGCTCGCCGCAGCGTTCCCTCGCGCCGCAGCGTTCCCTCGCGCGCGGGAGTACTCATACGCGATAGAGTAGAAACGCGCCGCCGAGCGCGAGGAGGAGTGCGGTAACGAGGGGAATGACAAACCGCGCAAAAATTTCAGCAACCGTCCCTTGCGGCGCAAGAATCAACACAACCCACGGTTTCGACACCAAGCGCTGCGCGGCGAACGCGTCGGCATTGAAATCAGATGCGATTAGCTGATCGAGCGCGCCTCGCGTGATGAGTTGCTGCGCGCGATTCAAATTCGTCGCGCCCAGTTGCGGCAGTTGCGCGCCATACAATTGCGCGTTCACGATTTTCCCTGCCCGTCCAGAGTCAAGCGGCGCGAACGTTTTAAGACGACGCGCGGGATCGCCCGAATCGTCGAGGCGCGCGCCGTTTTCGTCGCTCAAAACCGCGTGCCAAGATTCACCCCGCGGCGTCACACCCCACAATTCCTGCGCGGCGACGCGTATCCCCAACGCGCCCGCGATTTCATTGGCATTGTTCAAGATCGGCGCGGCATAGTAAGTGGAAAATTCGCCGCGATCTTGCGCGATGGAGGAAACGGCGATTTGTCCAGCTAACGCCTCTTGAATAAATTGCCGCGAACTAACCGACGCGTTCCAACCTTCGAGCGTCGTCATGATCACAATACCGTTCGCATCCACGATGAACACTTCGCGCACATTCGTATCCGCGGCGACCCATGCTTGCAGTTCGTTCAATGCGATGGCGGCGCGCTGCGAACGCGTTGCGGGCGTGGAGGACGCGAACGCTCGAATTGAGGGAAATGTAGCGATGGTAAAAACTTGCTGTTGGCGCATTTGCAACAAGCGATCCCATTCGCGCGCGGCGCGCTGCGCGATTTCTTTAAGGTCAGTTGGCTTGGGCGTGAGCGCGGCAAAAAGCAAAACGGGAAGGAGCGCAATCAAAAACAATAATGCAAAGCGGAACCAAAAAGGACGAAGCATCAAATTTATCCCCTCGCGCGGCGCAGGAGGCGCGCAGGATTGCCGACGACCACACTTTGCTCTGCCACATCGCGCAGCACAACACTTCCCATTCCAACCAAAGCAAAATCGCCAAGCGTGACACCATCTTTGATACTCGCGTTCGCGCCAAGATAACACGACTGCCCCACGCGCACGTTTCCTGAAATGCACACGCCCGCGGCAATGCTCGAATACTCCCCGATCACATCATCGTGACTAATCACTGCCGCGGGCAAAATCATGACGTGATCGCCGATTTCGACGTTATGTGTGATCGTAACGTTTTGAAAAATGACAACCCCGCGCCCCAAACGCGCCGTGCGCGAAACACTGGCGGTGGGATGAACAATCGTTTCAAACCGTTCACGCGGCAGTTGTGTCCGCGCAATAATTTCGTGTTTGCGCCAGTAATTGTTCACGCTGCCTATCCCATTCACAAAAAAACAATCGGGGAATTGCGCGGCGGTGTCTAGCGCGCCCAATACGGGAACGCCTAAATTTTTTTGTCCCCATTTGTTGGCATCGTCGTCGAGGAAACCAACCCCCTCGTACACGCGTTCCCCGCGCGCGTCATTCAAATCCTGCAGCGTCTCGAGAATGTCAACGGCATTACCGCCTGTGCCAAGAATAATAATGTTGCGCGTCATGTCGCTGCCGATTATAGCACGGTGAATTATTCGCGCACGCGCAGCACGCGTTCCCACAGGGCTTTTACAAAGTCGGGTCAACTGTCATTGCGAGCCGTTCTTGCGATGCGATGCACTCAATCGCCGCAATCCCGCACGCGACAACCCAGATTGCGGCGATGATTACATCGCATCCCTCGCAATGACAACCGCCCTGTCAAGAGACTTTGCAAAAGCCCTACCCGTTCCCACGCCTCTATCATTGCCTTTGTGCCATATGGTGTCGCGGCGCGTTGATCGCCTTCGCCAATCAAGATCAATTCCACATTGCCGCATTCCAGTCGCTCCATCGCGTCGAGCAAGACATCGTATCCTTTCTGGTGCGTCAATCGTCCCACACTCCCAATAATGGAGGCGTCCGCCGCAACCCCAAATTCGACGCAGAGTTGCGCGCGCGGAATGGGATGACGATAGTCGGCAACATCAATCCCGTTCGGAATAAAAAAAAGGCGCGCGGGCGGCGCGCCTTCGTGCTGAATCGCAAACGCGCGCACGTGGACACTGTTGAGAATCACCGCATTGCGTCCGAACGAAAAACGATCCGCTTTCACGTTCACGCTTTTTCTCCATACAAATAAATTCCCAGCGCCACTAAATGCTCTTTGCCCAGCGTTTGAAATTCGGGTTGGATGCGCGTCCAAATTTTTTCCAACGCCGCGCGATCTTGCAGGAACGTCCTGAGCCGCACATTTACAAATTTTGCCTCAACTAGCGCGCGCAAATAATTTGGCGCGCGCCAACGGTTCAAATGAAACCCGCCGCGCAAATCCAACCACTTGTCCCAAACCGCTTGGCGATAGGTCAGCATCTCGAACGGATACGCGAACGCGAGATTGTGATCGCGCAGATCAACAATGTGGAACGTCACGCCATTCGGTTTCAACCACGCATAACAGCGCCGCAAAATTTTTTCAGGATCGCGCACATGCTCCAAAACCGCTGTGCTTACCACAAGATCGGGCTGTTGAGCTATTTGAGGGAGAACTAATGTCAATATATCTTGCGAATAAATTTCGATGCGCGCAAGCGCGGCGAGGGGCAATCCTACATTCGCGCAATCCTGTGCCAATACCGCGCGCTGCGCGGGATGGTTCAGCGGCAACGCGTATGGATCAACGAGCATGACGCGCCGCGCGCCCGCCGCGAGCATCTGCAATGCCAAACGCGCATAACGCCCGCTGCCCATTTCCAACACCACCTTGTCGGCGAGATCGATCCTTTCTTGCGCCAGCTGCGCGTTCCATTCCAAAAATTTTTGAGCGGGGGATATTTCCGCCGAGTTCACGCCCCCGCGCAAATTCAACCACGCAAACAAAAATTTTTCAGGCATGCAGCGGCGCACAATGCCCAACGCGATATATTTCCAATTTTTCGTACGCGCGTGAGGAGAAAGCATCGCTTCGCTTGATCGTTCGGTTCGCATCGCGCTACGGTTTCCTGCCAACGTACAGCAAGTGCGGAAATTTTTGCTGTTGCAGCGTGATCGCCAAGCGATGAAGGGGTCTCACCCATACAGGATAATCACTAAACAACGTGGGATAGCACGCCATCGTTTCAAAGCCATGTTGCTGCATCTCATTCTCTAGTGTCCGCGCCGACCACGCGCGTACGTGCTGCCAACGGTGAAAGATCACGCCGCAGTTCGGACAAAAATGTTCTAACGCGCTCAAATCCTCTTCGTTCGGCGTCGTGACGACGACGACGCCTTTTCTTTTCAAAACGCGGTGCGTTTCCCGCAAGAGCGCGCGTAAAGCTGCCTCATCCAGATGCTCGACCGTTTCAATCACAAACGCGAGATCACCCAAACCATCTGCGAATGGAATGTGATCCATCGTACTTGAGCGTGCGCCCAAAAAATTTTCGTGCGCTCCCAGACGTGCTTCGAGTTTGGCAACCGATTCCGCCGAAGTATCCACCGCAAATGTTTTCACCCCACGCGCCACCAATTTTTGGGTCAAGTATCCGGGACCCGCGCCGACATCCAGAGCCACTCCCTGCAACTTTACAAATTTTTTTGTCGTATCGAGCAACGCATCGCCCGCCAATTTTGAAAAATAGAGCGCTTGCGTGGCGGGATGCGCGGCGTGCCAATCCCAAAAACGTTGGATCTGTTCGGGCGTCCAATCGATGCGCGGCGGCACGTTTGCTCCCTCTGTCATGTTCAAACTCTCAACTTTCTGCGCGCGACGTAGCGAGCGGATACACCAGCAAAATTCCATTCAAGAGCCATGAATAAAGCCGCGCGCTGAGGACAAATGCCAGCACCTCAGCGGCGGGCAAGCCAAAGAGCGTGTACAAATACAGCGTCGTCACTTCAAATACACCCAGACCACCCAAAACCTGAATCGGAATGTACGAAATGACGAGCGCGAGCACACTCACAAACAAAATCGCGGGCAGCGGCAACGCGAGCGCAAAGAGTTGAAGGTTCACATACGCAAAGAGCAAACTCATTGCCAAAATCAACACTGCATACCACAACGCCGCGCGAAAAATTTCACTCGCGCGCGCGGGTTCAATTTGCGCTAATTTATCCAGCGAATTTAGGGCGCGCCGCGCCCAGAGCGTTTCTTGCACACCGAACCGATGTGCGAGCCATTGCAAAAATTCTATTGCGCGCGAGCGTCCGATCAAGACGGCGAAGGCGATCAACATGAAACTCGCGATGCCGGTCACCACCAGGGCGACCAACCCATGCAGCACTTCAATCTGTGACCACACGGTCACGCTGCTCACAATGAGAATGGGCAACAGCACGATCAAATCACACACGCGCGCCAACAACGCCGAAGCAACACTCGATTTCAATTCAACCTGATGCCGCGTCTTGAGCTGTGTAACGTACCATGCTGCGCCCGCAACCGTCGCTACAAGATTCGTTAATGCGGTTTGAAAAACGACCACGCCCAACACGGCACGAAATATGGGACGCTTGCCGATCAAAATCCAATAGCGCCTCGCATTCAGCCATGTCACCGCAAAAAAAATCGCGATACTCGGCGCTACCCACACGAGCGAGAGACGCCGCCACAACGCGAGCACATCTTCCCATCGCACATTCCACACCACAACTCCCATCAACGCCAACGCGAGCGCGATTTTGGCAATCACCCAAAAATTTACACGCTGCATCCGGAACCGTTCAAACCGTTTTACCATACAAAACTCTTTCCCATTGTTCCACCATCGCGTCCACACTAAAACATTTCCGTGCGCGTTCTTGCGCGGCGCGCCCGCGTCGGTGCGCCTCCCGCTCCTGCGCCAACGCCTCGTTCATTGCGCGCGCGAGTTCCGCCACATCGTCGGACGGCACGAGCCACCCTTCGACCCCATTTTCAATCAGTTCCACATTCCCATCCACCGCGCTCGCCACAATTGGACAACCCGCCGCCATCGCTTCCAAGACCGCGTTGGACATACCCTCGAAACGCGCGGGATGCACATACACATCCAACGCGCCGAGCAGCCGCGGCACATCGCGCCGATACCCCGCGAAATGAACGCGTGCCGCAATTTTCAATTCCGCCGCAAGCGCGCGCAATTTGCTTTCGTGATCGCCTTCCCCAATCAGAATGAGATGAACGTTCGGTTCTGAAACGTGCGCGAGCGCGCGCAGCAGCACATCCAGACCCTTTTGCGGCACAAGACGTCCAACGCTTGCCAACACTCGCGCGTCACTCGGCAAATTCCATTGTGCACGCAACGCGGCGCGCGCGAGGGGCGACAAATAGTCTTCCGTGCAAATGCCATTCGGAATGACGACCAGCTTGTGCGGGGCAGCGCCTTCGCCCACAATGGCAAACTCTCGCCCTGTCCCGCTATTGAGAACGACGACATCGGCGAGAGGCATGGAAAGCCGCGTGAGGGCGCGTTTCAACGGCGAGTAATGAATGTTGCGCGCCCGCAAGGAGGAAATCAAACGTGGCACGCGCGCCGCGCGCGCCAACGCGCGTCCAACCAAGTCTGCCGCATAAAGCAGCGTGACCGCGACATCAAATTTTTCGGCGCGCAGCCATTGATGTGTTTTGACCAATCCTACCCCACTTAACAAAATTTTTTTTCCAATTACGCGAACAGTAACCTCTTGCGCTTGCAAACTTTTGACGAACGGCAGATCGACGCTTTCGTTCAAAGACACAACCACTTGGGCATGTCCGCGTTCCTGCAGACCGCGTGTCAATTGTCCCAACATGCGTTGTGTCCCATCCGCGCGCAAATGATCAATAAAATATACAATCTTCATGCAAAACGGTCAGCCCATACGGCAAACATCAACAATGCCCACAATTTCTTGCCATGATTCGCGCGTCCGCGCGCGTTCTCCTCAAACAAATTTCGCACGGTTGTCGGCTCAAACCATTCATCCAACGCGCGATTGTTCACCAAGCGTTCGCGCGCCCACGTTTGCAAATCCTCGCGCAGCCACCAACCGATGGGAACCCCAAAGCCCTGTTTGCCGCGCGCCAAAATTTCGTCGGGCAATTTATCCGCAAACGCGCGATGCAAAAGCCATTTCGTTTGCGAACCGCGCACTTTGAATTTTTCAGGCAAACGCGCCGTCCATTCCACCCATTCCGCGTCGAGAAAGGGCGCGCGCCCCTCAACCGAATGTGCCATCGTCATGCGATCCGTTTTCGGCAAAAGATCGCCCGCGAGATAGGTAACATGATCGGTATACAAGGTGCAATCGAGCAGACTCGTCGCGCGCGCGTGATCATACGCCCGCGCCAACACATCCACCGTGCTCACATCTGCCAATTCCTCGCGCCAACGCGCGTTATACAATTCCATTTTTTCCGCGTGATTAAAATAAGAACCCCAACGCACAAGCGATGCTTTGTGGGTGACGGCAGAAAATTGGGACAAGCGTTTTAAACCTGTAATCGGATTGCTGTCTTCGGGCAGCCACCACGGTTCGGGCAAACGCGACGCGGCAGCAGGCACAAGCTGTTGCGTCAGCCAGGTTGGCATTGCGGCATAGGGGCGCAGCCAACCATCCAACACATAGCGCCGATACCCCGCCAGCGTTTCATCGCCGCCATCGCCGCACAACGCGACCGTCACATGCTGCCGCGTTTCCCGCGCAAGTTCGTATAAAGGCAATGCGGCGGGATCGGCAAACGGTTCATCCGCCGCATTTGCGACGCCTTCGATCACGCGCGTCAAATCGTTCGGGCGAAAAATAAATTCGTGGTGTTCGGCGCCATACCGTTCCGCGATCAGACGCGCGTACTGGGTTTCCGAATAATGCGCCTCCTCGAAGCCAATCGAAAAGGTTTTGATGGGCGCATTGGAATGTTCTGCCATCAAGGCAACGACGATGGACGAATCCAGCCCACCGCTCAAAAACGCGCCGAGCGGCACTTCCGAAATCAATCTCCGTTGGACTGCCGAGTTCATTAATTCGCGCGCGCGTTCCACCGCGTCGTTTTCGTCAAGGTTCCATTTCGGCTCAAATTCCAATTGCCACCAACATTCGACGCGCGGCGCGTTTCCATTTTCCAAAACAAGTTTGTGCGCGGCGGGCAATTGAAAAATGTTTTCAAAGATGGTGAGGGGATCGGGAGTGTATTGCAGCGTGAGATAATGATGGAGCGCGTGGGCGTGGATGTGACGTTCAACCCACGGCGCGGTGAGAATCGCTTTTGCCTCTGAACCAAAGACCAACCCGCGCGCAGAATGATGCCAATATAACGGTTTCTTGCCCATGCGATCACGCGCAATCAACAATCGCTTTTTGTTTTCATCCCACAACGCGAACACAAACATGCCGTTCAATTTCAACAGCGCGTCGTCACTCCATTCTTCGTAGGCATGCACAATCGTTTCGGTATCACTATTAGTTTTGAACGCGTGTCCGCGTGTTTGCAAATCTGCCCGCAGCGCTTGAAAATTATAAATCTCGCCATTAAATACAATCGCAATCGAATCGTCCTCATTAAAAATGGGCTGCGCTCCGCCCGCGACATCAATGATTGCAAGCCGCCGCATCGCAAGACCCACATGGTCATGCACAAAAACACCTTCGCCATCGGGTCCGCGATGACGCAGAGAATCATTCATACGCTGCAAACATTCGCGTTGGGCGCGCTCGCCCGTTACCATAACAAAACCACAAATGCCGCACATGGTTACCCCTGCCGCTCAAACACAAATTGATTGTTGCCCGATTTGCCGCCCGCCGTTGCAAGCCGACGTAGAATGAAACCGCGCGCGGAATAAAAATCAAAAATTTTTTCGGGTGTCGCCACTTCAAACGGAAAGCCGCCCACCCAATCCACAACATCGTGCCATGGTGACATGCCGCGCGACTGATAGTACCTGCGCCACGTATGGAACGGTTTGCCACGCATCAAGTCAAGAAATGACACGGGTCCCCACGTTGCAATTCCAACAGGCACTGCGAGCAGCGGCTTTGCAAAATGCGGCAACCCGCCATACGTTTTCTTGATCGCTTTCCATACGTTACTGATCCACCCTTGATCATTGTAAATCGCAACAAAAAGTTTGCCGCCCGTTTTGACAGGCAGCATTACCAGATCAAGCGCGCGCCACATCTCGCCGCTATGGTGCAAAACTCCCCAACTGTAAACAATGTCAAACGCGCCCAAGCCGCGCACATAATCTTCATCCAAAATGGAGCCGCGTTCGACGCACCACTGTGCATCTCCGTGAAAAAAACGCTGTCGCAATTCTGTCGCGCATGCGACCGACGACGGATCAAAATCAAACGAGTGGACGCGCGCGCCCAAACGCCGCGCCGCCAGCGAAAACAACCCGCTGCCCGAACCGACATCCAGAAAGGTTTTGTCGCGCAAATCGCTGAGCTGGAGCATCTCTTGTAACGACACTTCTGCTTCACGAATTCGCGTTTCGTCAAGATGTTTTAAAAACTGTCGCCAATTTTCGCCAAATGCAAATCGTTCGCCGCGCGCGAGCTGTTGCTCAAGCTCCAATTGCGCGCGCCCCTTCGTCGTGACCCCGTTCGATGTGTCCAATTGTAACCCCTTCACCCGACTGCTGAGGAAAACATTTTCTTGGAACCAAATACCGAAACCATCTCCAGAAACAAATCTTCCCAGCGCGCCGCTGCCACGTCCCATCCAAAATTTTGCGCCCGCGCGCGCGAATTTTTGCCCATCTCTCGCGCCTTGCCGCGATTCAGCGCCAACCCTTTCAAATGCGCGGTCAACGCGTCCACATCGCCCCAATCAAACAACAACCCATTCCCATTTTCCTGCACCAATTCTTTTGTCCCCGGCGTGCGTGTCACCACCAACGGCAAACCCGCCGCCATTGCTTCCAACGTAGCTACGCTCATGCCTTCATTGTACGACGCAAGCACAAAGACATGCGCGTTGGCGTACTGTTGCGCGATTTTTTCGCGCGGCACATAGCCCACAAACTTTACGCGTTCCGCGACTTCCAACGCGCGCGCAAGTTGTTCATTTGCAGATTGCGCGTCACCCGTTCCCACCAAATCCAACGTCACATCCATTCCTTCCTCACGCAATCGCCTCACCGCTTGAATCAAATGATGCTGCCCTTTGCGTTCAATCAAACGCGCGACGCACAACAAACGTAACACGCCGCCATCAGGAATGTTTGCGACAGTGAACGCGTCGGTGTCCACACCATTCGCCACAATGGAAACGGGAACGCGCACATCGACGCGCTGAATCATTTTCGCCTCATCGTCACATTTTGCAATCACATGCGTCGCGCCGCGCCACGTTGCGCGAATCATTGGCGAAAGCAGCAGATACAACGAGCTGTAACGTTCTTCAAAGCCGGGAATGTCGGGACCGCAGACGCGCACGAGATAGGGCAAGCCCGCGATTTTTTTGAGAGCTAACGCCACCGCGCCCGCAGGCACCGCGCTCCACGCGAAAACAAAATCGTATTTTTTCGCGCGATGCAATTCCAACGCGTAGGGCAACGCCCGCGCCGCATACCTCAGCAGTTCACGATTCGACGAATGATGCAAATTCTGGTTGTTGACAGGAACAAAATGCAGATGTACGCGTTCGGCAAATTTTTCTTGCTGATACGCGCGTCCCACCGCGGAGGTGACCAAATCAATTTCCAGATTCGGCACGCGCGCCCACCGCGTCAATAACGCGCGATTGACTGTTCCCGTTCCACCACCCAGCGGCGGAAATTCATTGTTGAGCATGAGAATTCGCATATCGCGTATGGCGTATCGCGTATCGCTTATCGCATATCGCTTATCGCCCCATGACTGACCACCGACCACTGCCCACTGCCCACTGCCCACTGATTACTGACCACTGACCACCGACCACTGACTAGCTCTTTCGTATCACTTGCCGCACTACGTACATCGGTCTGCGCTTCACTTCTTCAAAGATGCGCCCAACATATTCGCCAATGACGCCGATGGTGATGAGTTGAATGCCCGCGAGAAAAAAGATCGCCACAATCGTTGTGGGAAAACCGGGCGGCGAAAGACCCAAGAAAACTTTTTGAATCGTGTAGAGAATGGCGAGCAAAATGGAAAGTATAGAAACCGCAATCCCAATCATCGAAATCACGCGCAAGGGAACATAACTGAACGAAATGAGACCATCGAGCGCGAGCGTGAGGAGTCGTCCATAACTGTATTTTGTCTCGCCCGCGTAGCGCTCGGCGCGTTCATACGCAAGCCCCACTTGATTCAAGCCGACCCAACTGCGGATGCCGCGCACAAAGCGATTGCGTTCGGGCATGTTCACGAGCAAATCCACGACGCGCCGATCCATGATACAAAAATCCCCCGCGTCGAGTGGGATGTCAATGTTCGCCACGCGTTGAAGCAAACGATAGAACGTCGCATAGGACGCGCGCTTGAACCAACCCTCTTTGCGATGCACACGAATTGCATACACGACATCATTGCCCTCGCGCCATTTTGCAATGAATTGCCCCAACACTTCGGGAGGGTCTTGCAAATCTGCGTCCATCACGATGACTGCATTGCCGCGCGCCTGATCGAGCCCCGCGCTAATCGCCGCTTGATGTCCAAAATTGCGCGCAAAGGTGATGACCGAAACGCGCGCATCGTTTTGCGCCAGCCGCGCCATAATTTCTAAACTGCGATCGCGGCTGCCATCATCCACAAAAATAATTTCATAATCGGGTTCAACGTCAGCGAGCACACGCGCGAGACGTTTGTAGAGCTCCTCCAGATTGCCCTGCTCATCAAAAACGGGAATCACTACCGAAACATTCGGGCGATTCAATCCCGCCTGCACCGCGTTCGTATTCGCCAATGCGGTTTGCCCGCTCATCAATTGCGCGAGCGCGCGGCAAAACGCCAGCGCAGCGTCCGCGTCCGCGTCCTGCGTCGGAATTGTCTGCGGCAGAGTTGGCGCGTTAAAATTCTCCTGCCGCGAATTGGGTTCAGCGATCACGCCCGAAAGCATAGGTCTCCTGTGAACCGTAGGGCGATTTGGCAAATCGCCGTACCAGCCCATTGTGACACGGAACACGGCGAGTATAAATAGGATTCTGGGGCGCGTCAACGCACAAACACCCACGCCACAAACAACATCAGATAAAACATTTGAACGACAAACGAAAACGCGGTGAGGGGCAACTGCCACCAACCTTTCGCGAGCGCGCCGAGTAAAAGAAAGAATGGAAACGCGACCAACACATAGCGCGCCATCGCGGTCAGCGGATAATGTTCCGAATACGTGGTTGTGACAAATAACGGCGGCAGCACAATCGTCGCCAAATACGCGGTCATGGAAAGTGGCAGACGCCGCGCGCTCCAAACGATGCCCAACAAAAACACGACGGCGAAAAACGGATCCATGAAACTGATCGCCGCTTCAAGCAGTGACGGCGCAAAAATTACGGCGCGCCAAGCTGCGCCTAACGCGTCCCACGGCAACGCCGCGCGATGCCACACCGTTTGCGCTTGAAACCAAATCGCGGGCGAGCTAAATTGAAACGCGAGCCAGAGCAAGTGTCCAATGCCGCCCAGCGCGACGAGCAACAGCGTCCACGCGTTTCGCAACGCAATTTCGTTACGGCGATATTGTGCCAGAAATTCAATCGCTAACGGCAGCAAAAATAAAACGCCTTGCGGACGCGTCAGCGCAGCGAACCCGCCGAGCAAGCCCGCCCACGCATAATGTTTTTGCCGCGCACACACAAACGCGCCCAACACCAATGCGAGAAATAATGCTTCGGGGTACGCGGCGAACAAAAAATACGCGGTGGGGAACACCGCGAGAAAAATCAACGCGCGCCGCGCCGCGTTTTCGTCAAACATTTCGCGCGCGAGGCGATACAACAAAATGAAACTTGCAAGTGTGGCGATGCTCGAAAGCAGCAACCCTGCCGCGACCACATTGTTTCCGGTCAGTGGACTCACAACGCGCATCAACAACGGATACAGCGGCGCAAACACGACGCGTTCATCCGCCGCGTACCCCTCCACCGCGATTTTGGAGTACCAGATCGTGTCCCACCGCTGCCACGGCGCAACCACCGCATCGCGCAAGGGTTCAATGCCGTAATAGTGTTTTGTCGCTTCGGAAGAGGGGAAAACGAACGCGGCGACGAGCGACGCCCACACCAACGTCCACACGCGCAAGACGAGAAACAACGCGATCGGAAACGCGTTCGCGCGCGCACATGCGATGACGCGGCGCGTCAGAGCTGCGACGTTGGTTCGCGTTACGCGAGCTGGGCGCGTTGTTGGCTCCATATTTGATTTGGTTTTTTGCGTGTTCGCTGTATCCAAAATGGCAAGGGGTCGTGTCAGCGTTGTCGAACATAGATATGATATACGCCAAAATCTACGAGCGGCATAAACTCGCCGTTCGAAAGCACGGCGTCATACACACCCCAACTGCGACTGGAAGGACCGTCTACCAAATAATCGGGGTTTGATTCCAGGGGATTGTATTCGATGGGTTGTTCCGGATAAAGCGTGCGCCGGATGTAATCAACATGCGTTTGATCGGGGGGATAATGATACGCGCGCTTCAAGTAGAAAAAGAGTTCCGCTTCGTACGTTTCAATCCGCGCGGCGGCGACGGTTTCCATATTCAAATAATCGGCAGTCTGCTTTGCGGCTTGATTGGAATCGAGGGTAAACGACCAAAAGAGCACCAGCAGTGTAAACGGCACGGTCAAGGCGACCAAAAAAATTGCTGCGAGCGCCGCGACAGCGTCCCTGCCCCATTGACGGGTTCGCAGCGCAGTCCTGACACGCGCGAGGGTTTCACGCGCGCTGTAATGAAGCGCAAAACGATCCAGCAGCGCTGCCACAAACACCGCGCCAAAGAAAGTTGGCGGATACAGATAACGTGGGATCGAACTATTTGCCAACACCACAAACCAAACAAGCCAACTGCATACAAGCGTCCAGAGCGCGAGCTGAATCCATTGTGCCAGACCCATGTCCGAACCTATCCGAAACCAAGCAATGCTTCCATAGGCAACCCCGCACACAAGCGCGAGACTAAATCCAAACACCAACGTAATTGCTTTGACGCGCATCTCATACAACGGCACGAATGCCAATGCCTCCAATAAGCCGGAGAGAGAGGGGGCAGCGATTGTGTTGTCACCCAGAATCCACACCAACAGCGGCGGAATGAGACGATAGAAGAGATACGCGATTCCACCTACAGCGACAAAGACAATGGTTGTCCGCCACTTTTGCGCGAGGGCGGATGCCACCGCGACAACGACGATTGCAAGCGCGAGAAATGGGATGGTCTGCGCTTTGCTAATGAACGCTAAACTCCAACACAATGCGGTGAGTGGAATTACCAACCCCGCCTTTTGCTCTGCGTACGTCAGGGCAAAAAAACCTGCGGTGACAAAAAACAACTGTGCCGCTTCGCCCAACACCTGGCGACCCATAATCAACGGGTGCATGTGGGGATGCATGGTCATCCAGAACAGAACGCCCAGCGTCCCCCACGCAACCGTACGGTTGTAAAGTTTTCGCGTCAGAAGAAATAACAGCGTCAAGGCGCCGCCCGTGAGCAACGCGCTTGCCAAGCGCCCTTGCGCTAAACCGATCCCGAAAAGCTGCATCCCCAACGCGCTGAGCCAGGGGGTTGGAAACGCAGCGGCTAAACCGACAGGCGCCATGGCGTCGTCCCGCAACATGCCATAAAATCCGCGTTCAATCCATGTTCGCGCAACCGTGAGCGTCCAACCCTCATCCCACCAGGGCGGCGGCATCCGATCCAGACCCACGCTCAAAAAAATCACCGCAGGGAGGAGCGCCCCGATCTTGAGAATCCGTCGAAACATCAAATCACGTCTGCCGGTCATTTGTAGAGGTGGAGCGCGCGCGTAATTTCAAACAGCGTCACCGGGCGTCCCAACGCGTCTTGGGTTTTGAAAATCGGTGTCAAGCCCGCAATCATCGTTTTTCCTTCGTACAAGTCGCGCAAGGTAATCGGTTTGTCCACTTGCAGCACGAGATAGCGCGCGCCAAATTGATGCGCCACGTCAAAAATCGCGTCAATACTTTCGGTGGGCACATAGATGGAACGACGTCCCGTTTGGTTGATGAACGACGGCGGATCAACGGTGATGATCGGCACATCCTTCAACACATTGCGCGCGTCGAGAGCGCGATCGATTTCCGCGTATTCGATGTCGCGCTGATTCCATAAAGGCGTCGTCGCGTTCGGCGCGGGCGGCAGATAGACTCCCGAAATAAAAAAATAGACGCTAAACAATAAAGTCAACGCCACCGCGCCCGCGCGAAAAAATTTCTGCGCGAGGGTTACATCCCACGCGGGCCGTCGTTTGCCAATCCACGCGATCACCGCATCGAGTCCGGGGGGCACCGCCACTGCGCCAAACGCAATCAACGCCGTCGCGGAATGTAGCATACTGCCATGTGTTGCGGGAAATGTGAACACGAACGCCATCGCCAACACGAGCAGCGCGAGATAAATCATTGCTGCTTGCATCTCGACGCGCGCGCGCGTGATCCAGAATCCAAGCGCGGCAAACGGCGCGAGAAAAATTTGCCACACGCCGAATAAAAGCACGAGCAGCACAAAGCCGAGCGCGTCGAATTTTGAACCGATGATATTTCCGAGTCCCCAGTCGAGATAGCGTGAAAGCGTCAAGCGTGAAACGTCGAACGAGAAAAATTCATCATAGTTCAAGAGAAAGAGTGTGCGCGCGCCGCCGGGGGCAAAGAAACTGCCGACGGTGAAATAGTTGCGGAGGAGCCAGGGGGAGAGGGTGAGGAGGAAACCGAGCAACAGAAAAAAGAGAGGAGAGAGGAGAAAGGAGAGAGAGAGGGCGCGTCGGTTCAGCCACAAGAGGATTGGCGCGACAAATAAGATGAGTAACGCATCGGCGCGCGAGAGTTGCGAGAGCGCGATGAAAATGCCGGTGATGAAAAAATGTTTCCATGGGGATTCAAGAAACCTGTTTTCGTGCAAAGGGTACTTTGCTTTGAAAAAACGGGTTTCTTGAATCCCCAGCGCGAGAAACAACAGCGCGAAATCTGTCGTCACGGCGAACGGGGTAAAGTTATCGGGGCTGCTCCAATAGATCGTGTAGAAACCGCTGAACGTGGTGAGCAAGCCCGCCATCCACGCGTAATCATCGCGCGCGTAAATGCGGCGCGCGAGATAAAACGCGAACAGAGGCGGAATAATCGAGAGGAGGAGAAATGGGAGTTGCGCCGCGCGGTACGAAATGCCGAACAACATCATCGAAATGCCCGCGAGGAATGAGGGCAATGGCAGCCAATACAAATTGCTTGGCTGGGGAATTGTTTTCGATTCGTCGAGATAATTCCAAACAATGTCTTGGACGAAGCCGCGCCCTTGCGCGAGATTGCCGCCGACATGCTGCGTGTATGACGCGTCCATGTACCCCGCGCGTTCCAGCGGCAGCGCGGTGGCAAGACGAAAGAGGAGGACGATGAGCGCGAGGAGAAAATAGGGGCGCAGATTTATTTCACCAAATAGCGGTACTTGAGCAGTGTATAAATCGCTTCAATGCCGTCGGGCCACGAAATCTTTTTGCCTGCGAGCTGCGTGCGCGGATTGTATTTTACAGGCACCTCGACGATGCGGCGTCCCGCGCGCAAGAGCTTGCCCGTGATCTCAGCTTCAAAATCAAAATTGACTTGACGCAAGCGAATGTTTTCCAGCGCTTCCGCGCGAAAGACTTTGTACGCCGTTTCCATGTCCGTCAAATGTCCGCCGTACAAAACATTGGTGAGTTCGGTGAGAAAACGATTCGCCCACCGCGTCGTGCGCGAGATATTTTCGTTGTGGTTTTTGAAACGCGAACCGTACACCACTTCCGCTTCGCCTTTGATAATCGGTTCGAGCAGGCGAACGTACTCTGATGGATCGAGTTCCAAATCCGCGTCCTGAATCAAGATCACGTCGCCCGTCGCATATTTCAATCCAAAGCGCACCGCCGCGCCTTTGCCCAAATTGATGATGGATGAATGTGCCTGCACGACATCGGAGTGCGCGGCGCGTTCGCGTTCAATCACCGCGCGCGAGCCGTCCACCGAACCATCGTCGCACACGATAATTTCTTTGCGGATGCTGCCCAAGTCCACCGCGAGGACGCGTTCGATCACTTCACCAACTGTGGATTCTTCGTTATAAACGGGAATGATGATCGAGAGTGTGAACGCGTGCGGCAAGGGACGCAATGCGAGGGCATTGACTTGTGTTGGCGCGTGCGATGTCGCAAAGGGCAGACGGAGTGTAGCGGGAAAAAGATTGGCGTGCATACGAGACCTCACAGAAAATTGAGTGGAAATGAATTGCGACTATTTTGTCATTTTTTTGTGAGAGTGTAAATAGGTCATGGGGTTATGCGGGTATTTGCAAAATCGCTCGGCTTTGCAAACGCCCTAACAGCGTGCTAGGATTACCCAATACCCTCATCAACGCCGATGCGATGCCTTTCACCTATACAGCGCGCACAAAAGCACGCGCAAGTACTATTACTTTGGTTCGCAACGCATTGCGATGCGAAACAGCACGGGCTTGTATTATTTTCACGGCGATTATCCCTCAATTCTTTGGGACAAGTCTGGGTTTTCGACAAGTATCGTTGTGAAAAATGGCGGCTTGCTCGTGTCGCGCCAAACCTATTATGCCTTTGGACAGCCGCGCACAACCGAAGGCAGCGCGCTTCCGACGGATTACACGTTCACAGGACAAAAGAGTGACGACAGCACAGGATTGATGTATTACGGCGCGAGATACTATGACACGGGGTTGGGGCGGTTCACGCAGGCGGATACGATTGTGCCGAATCCGCTGAATCCGCAGAGTTTGAATCGGTATGCGTATGTGTCGAACAATCCGGTGCGGTATACTGACCCTACAGGGCATTACGAATGTGATGGCGGAGACGACTGCACGCCCGGCGATGGCGAGGATGACGGAGATGGCGGTGGAAATAACGACAACGCAGGTAATCCTGGGGGAGGTGGTGGTTGCGGCGCGAATACGAATGATGTGGATTGCGATGGGGTGACGGATTCGGAAGACCAAGCCCCTGCGGACACTGGTGGAAATCAGTATCCAAATGGAAAGGAGTGTTGGCCCCCTTGCCGAGTAGACCCCGATGATCCAGAAAATCAATTTAATGCTGTCAAGTACGATGGGATTGCTACAGCCCTTGATGCGATGAGCATCGTAATCAGCGGGATGGGCATTGCAGTCGAGACTACGGGGTGCATTGGTGGCACTGTGGTTGCACCTGGACCTGGGACAGCTGTTGGCTGCGGGTTGGGATTAGCTGTATATCAACTCGTAAACGTCGTAGAGACGTTGGCTGGTGCCCTCAGTTTTGGTGCAACAGCCATCTCTGATTATTACTCAGGAGATAATTACTTGGACGTTACAGGACACGAAATGTCTATTGGGATGGACACCGTGGTCTCAGGCATCTTTTTCGGTGTTGGCACCGCCTCGCCAGAGGCATTCATAGACACCGTGATAAATGGACTCGCATTAGGCTTTGATGTCGGGCGACTAACGGGCTTAACACCTGACCTTGGTCCCATCGTAATTGAATGGTAGCAACCTTAATGCAAGGCAAATTCCAAACGGATTAGTGATCACGAAGCGGAGTCAATTATCATTTCTCTGAATTGTGCGCTAACAGTGAGTTTGGAATTTGCTATAGAAAGGACCAAATCTAAAAATGAATACGACATTAGAGATGATTGCCAACCAAATAGAGAGCTCTATGGGTGTAATCCTAGCGATCTGTGCTCTGATAATTGTTCTGTCAGTAGTCAGATTTCTTGTACACTGGTTTTTACTTTTGGGAGGTCTCTCTATGAATAAGTTGCCCGCAACCATTCCCATCCCACTTGATGTATGGCTCGGTATTGGGCTACCATTGTTTGTAGCGTGCGCCGCGATTGATTTGGTGTTCCTCGCACACGACCGAACTTTCGGAACAATCGTAGTAATTGTGATTCTGAATTTGATGCTGCTGCTAACTATCGGCAGCATTGTGTTAGTGCCTCGGTTTTATTATGCGGTCTTTCTGCGGAAAGCAAGAGAGACTGGGCAGATAAGGACCAAAGAAAATTTGTGACATAATTGTCCATTCAGTTGGCACTTTCAACAATGGCGCGAATAATGGTGATGGCGCACGCGTAACGCGCACGGTAACGAACGGCGCGAATCAATACGCGCGTGCGTGGACCTACACACCCATCGGCAACATGCAAACGCGCGTGGAACAAGGCGCGACGACGACGTATGCGTATGACGCGTAGCACAAACACGCGGTTGCGAGCGCGGGCAGCAACTATTTTTGTGGAGTTTATCCCGAAGGCTTGCCCCGAAGTATTGAGGGGATTGAGGGGACCAAAACGGCAACATGAGGAATCATATTTGTTTCCCACACTCCTACCGTTCTGTCTTTCCCCCTCCCCGCGCCCCCAACGCGCACGCGTACAACAACAACGCCAACCACGCCAGCGAACCTATCCCCAAAATCAGCGACACATATTCGCAGGACTTTCGCTTGTCATTTCGAGCGGAGCGAGAAATCTCGTTTTGCCCAGCGAGATTTCTCGCAAAACCGCTCGAAATGACAACTAAGCGAAAGCCCTGATTCGATCAAACCGCCCAGAATCGCGCCGAGCAAATTCGACGCCATCGCGTTTTCGATTTTTGTTACGCGCTGCAAGGAGCCCGAAAACACCATCCCCGCGAAAAAAATCGGCAATGCCAAAAGTAACGCCGCGACGATGCCGCCTTGCACTTGGCCCAAACTCAAAAAGAGCGCGGACGGCGTGAGCGAACTGATGACGAGTGTGAGGATCAACAAAATCGCCCACGGGCGAATGTCCCCCACATTCAGCCGCGCAATCAACACATTCGCCAAAATCGCCATCAGCAAAACAGCTGCGATCGCAGCTGCGTTGACGAGCCATGTTGAGCCAAACAGCAGAGCGACTTGGGCGATAATTCGCACCTCCATCAACAAAAATGCCGCGCCGAGAAAAAAGAAACGCCACTCGATCTGCCACGCTGTCCCCATCACGCGCCGCGCGACGACGAGCGACACCAAAGCCAACAGCGGCAGCATCGTCCAATACGCGAACGGCAGCGTGCGCTGGCGCAAATACAAATAGGGCCAATCGTCGGTAATGAGGGAAATGTTGTTCCTCTCCAATGGCAACGGTTTCACCACATTGCCCAAACGCGCGAGTCCAGTGGAAATTTCTTGATCCGAAAACACCGCGCCGTTGCGGATCATGAAAACCGTCCCGTGATGCGCGCTCAACACCAGCGGCGTCTGTCCCGTCGCTTCGCGCAGCACACGCGCAATGCGTTCCCCCATCCACGGTTGAAACAATTCAAACGTCACAACCAACACCCCGTTCGGTTTCACGCGCGCGTATGCCGCGCGCATCCCCTCCACCGTGTACACAAAATTATCGAGCCGCACCGAACCGAACGCGGACAGCACCTGCTGCGAATCCAACAAGCCAAACAACACCAAATCGTACTGCGCCTCCGCGTTTTGCAAAAAGGCGCGCGCATCATTCGCGTGCGGCGTCACTTGATTCGTCGCGTAGGGTTTTTCGGGATGCAGCCGTTTGCCAAATTCGATAATGCCCGGGTCAATATCCACCGCGTCCACGAATTGCGCCCCATGCCGCCGCGCCGCTGCCACATCATTCCCCGTCCCCGCGCCGAGAATCAACACGCGTTCGGGCTTGGCGAACGCATAAGGCACTTCATATTCCGAAAAACGAAATTCAAGCGGCACGTTCGGATGTGCCGCAAAAAAATTTTCTGACAGGTCCAACAGATCCTGATAATAGTATTCACCCACGCCCAATTGATAGCCCCATTGAAATTTGCTGCCGGATTGATCTTGACCGTACAACGGCGTCACCACCAATTTGTTGTACGGCGACCACAGCGCATCGCCGGGCAAACCTTGAACCACAATCAACGCACCCACAGCAACAAGCTGCGCGCGCCACAACCATTTTGGAAATGCGCGCGCCAGCGGCAAACTCAGCAACGCGATTATGGCAAACCATACAATCGGCGGCAGCCACACGAACGAAACGATCGCAAACAGCAGCGTTCCCGCTAACGCGCCGACGAGATTCATCGAATACGCGGGGATTGGCGCAAACGCGCGCATACATTTGCCTGTGTATTGTCCCAATGGAATAAACACCAACACCACGCATAAAAAATAAAGCAGCGTGATCGCATAATACGGAATCCACGTGAGCACGCGCAACAGCAAGGGGAATGCTTGAAATTCGGGCGCGCTCAAACCCACCAACACCAATTCATCCCCGGGCAGAACCGTTTTTGTCAACAAACCACTCGCTGACCCTAACGCGACCGTGACGATCACCATTGCGGACGCGGGCAAAAACAACGGCAGCAAACCCACGCGCCGCGACGCGAGGAAAAAGCCGAGACCCAAACCCAGAAATGCGGCAATCAATACTACATTTTTCAAAAACGCAAAAACCTTTATTTCCGCGCCCAGCCAGCGAATCAATACCAATTCAAAAAATAGCCCCAACACACTCACCAACACCAACGCGAACGCGCGCTGCCGCATCGTCAACGCCTCGTCACGCGTATTCCATTCCACCAACGCGCGCGTAATTTTTGCGCGCCACAGCGTTTCCAGCTGCGCCGATCCACTGCGCCGCAACACTATCCACACCAACGCCGCGCCGCCAACACCCAACACCACGCTTCCCAAAAGGGTCGCGCGCGCCAGATCATCAAACAAAGACGCGCCGCCAAACACGCGCGCGCCAATCAAGAGCAGCAGCGCGCCCACCAACATGGTCGCGCCAGCTGCAATCGCAACGGCGAGTCGGAGTTTGTTTGTTTGTTTCATCAAGGCAGCACCACGCGATAAATTACCGCGTCCCCATTTTCAAACACCCGCTGCAAATACGCGGCGCGCGACGGATCGAAATTCCCCGCTTCGCGTTCTGCGCGTCCGTAAAACAGATATGGAATTTCATGCGCGCGTAAAAATTCGCGGCGCGTGGCGTCGTCCGTTTGCGCGTCAAAAAAATTTTCCGTCGCGCGAAATTTTTCAAAAAAATTCGTGGTCTCGTAATACTGCCCAATGTACGCGCGCGTCCCCGCGCGGTGCGGCAGCCACGCGCCTGTATAGTACGTCGAAAATACAACCGCTTCACGCGACACATTTTGAGATAACCAATCCATCGCCGCTAACTCCTCGCGTGCACGAAAAAACGGATAGGTTTGCAACACCGTCGTCGTCAATACCGCGCTCGCAAGCACAAACACACTCGCTGATGAAACGACGCCGACATACAACACCGTCAACAATTTTCTTAATCCCGCCACACTGTAATTCGGACGCCGCGCCAAATTTTGAAACCAACGCGTTTGCGCCAAACGCGGCAACACGGTTTCATACAACGCCATCGTCGCCAAAATCGCCAACGGCACTTGGACACCTTCGACAAAACGCCGCTGCGCGTTCAACGGCGCGTACAACAGAATCGCCACCACCGCGAGCCAAATCCACAAAAACGCGCGGTGCGGGATTTCCGCGCCCTCGCCAAAACGCGCGCGCCACAAATTCCACAACGCGGGAACAAGATACGCGCCGTAGGTCAAAAAATAATGCAGCGGGTTGGGCGAATAGGTAATCACCTGCTCATTCCACAAGCGAATAATCTCATTCGTCGCCAAAACGCGTTGATAATACAAAAGCAACGGCGCAGCTGGCAAAAATAAAATGACCAGAAAAACTCCGTCACGCCACAAAATTTTTTTCGCGCGCCACGCGAGAAAAAAATAAAAAACACCCAGCACACTCGCCGTCAACAAAACCAAAAACGGATACACCATCGCCACGCCCACGTTAGCTAACGCACCACCAAGCGCGAACGCGATCCATTTCCCACGCGCAGCGTTTTCCAACACCCCGCGCAGCGCGCACCAAAACACAATCAACATCAGCGCAATCGCCGCGCTGTAATGCGGATACGTGAACGCCGAAAAAAACAAATGCGCTTCGGGCATCCGCAAATCGAGCGGCACCGCGCTCGCGGGATCAACCGCGTCAAACGGCAAATGAAACAAATCAAACCCCGCGCCCACCAGCGCCAACACAAACGCGACGAGTCGCCATTTCGGATTCTCGATAAAATACGCAATGAATCCAAACAACACCATGAACATGCCAAAACCGATCACTGCGCGCGACAAATGCCACATCATCACCGCGTCCAGATTCAACATGCGCGCGAGATGTCCCAAAGCGAGATAGAATGTGTACAAAAACGCGCCTGCGTGCAGTTCACTCGTAAAGCGAATCCGATACAACCACTCGCCCTGCCTCCCCAATTGAATTCCCACGTAATACGTCACATCACTCAAATTCACCAGCAGCCCCGAATACTCGGTCCCCGTCCGCGCGCTCCAATAGCCCAACGCATACGGAATTTGGAGCAACAGCGTCACCCCAAACGCAATCAGCGCAGCAGTCCCCCATTCGCGTTTTTCAATCTTCATCCGTCTCCCTCGCCGCGCTAGTACTCTAACTTGATGAGATTGCGTAGTCGAGTCACACAGACCTTCGAGGTTTCCGAAGAAAATGCGTCAATTTACGCGTCCGCGTGGAAACCTCGAAGGTCTTGACCCCGCAACTTCATGTTGATCAAGTACTAGAGAGCGCTCCCTACGCGCTGACTTGCCCTCTTTTCATTCTGCATTCTGCATTCTGCATTGTGCATTGTGCATTCTGCATTTCATCCCTCATCCTTTATCCCTCATCCTTTCCCTCACGCCACCCATCCCCACAGCCAAAACTGCGCGCTGAAATACATGCTCAACAAAAAGGACGGATAGATCACTGCGCGATTGATCCACGAGTTTTTGCCCCACTCGCCCCACAGCATAAACACAGGAAACAACACCAACACATAACGCATCATGCTTACCAACGGCTGCGTCGTCGTCATCCGAAACAGCGGCGCGAGAAACATCAGCACGGTATAGATCGCCAACGCGCGCGGCATTTTTTTCCACACCCCAACGCACATCGCGCCAAACAAAAACGTGATCAATAAATTAAAAACATCCACGATGCCCGCGCGCCCTTCCAAAATCAAACTCACAGCTGCCCAGACATTTTCCCACGGCAGCACAAAACGCGCGTGCAATTCGCCCTCATAACTCGCCAGCAGCGAAAGATTCGCGTACAACAAAAAACTAAGCGTAGCTAACGGAATCAACGCGAGCGGCACAAGTGCGCGAATCACGTTTCCTGAAACTTGAAACTTGCGCCCTGCCACCTGTTCCCACACCATGTACGCCAGCGGCGCGATCAGCAACACCCCTTGCAAGCGCGTCAACGCCGCGAACGAGCTCAATACACTCGCCAACAAAAAATTGTTTTTTCGCGCCGCGCACAAACTTCCCAACGCCAACGCGAGGAACAACGATTCGGTGTAGGCCGCGAGAAAAAAGAACGCGGTGGGAAACAGCGCGAGATAAATCAACGCGCGTTTCGCCGCGCCCTCGTTCAACACTTGTTGCGTGAGCCGATACATCAGATACAGCACAATCACCCACGCGACATTTGAAATCAAAAACGCCGCAAACAAATCGCGTCCCAAAAAGAGTGTGCCAAAAACACGAATGAGCAACGGATACAACGGCATGTACACCGTACTGCCATCATCGCTCGCGTACCCGCGCTGCGCGATACTCAAAAACCAATTCGTATCAAACCGCTGCCACATGGTCATAAAAACATTGCTCGAACGACGCGTGCCGCGATACGGAAAAATATCATCTTCGCCGTATGGCGCATCCTTCAACGGCGCGCCGTTAAATGATCCACTCACCGCGCGCCGATGCCGCAAATCCCACACACTCCCCGTCTGCGTATCCACCATACGCGTCGAACTTGTACTCTCAAAGGTCAAGACTTGCCCATTCACCTCACGCGAAAAAACATACGCTTGACTCCCCAGTGTATTGAATACCGCGACGACGGGCACGCCAAAGACATTCAAATTTTGCAGTACTGTTGGGACAAGCAAAACGACGGCGAGCGACCACGCGCTATAAAACACGCGCATCACCAAAAAGACATTGAACGCCCAACGCCAGGGCGCGGGAAATTGAATGTTCCTCATTTTCCGACAAATCACTTTGGTACGGCAAATTTTTTATTTGCCTTTTCATCTCTCAAACCGATAAATTTCCAAATCACGAAACGCCCATTCCCCATTCAAACGAAACTGCGCGCGCAGCCATTCCAAATTCGCCGCTTGCACCGATTCCTCGCGTGCCTCACGAAACATCACAAACCAGACTCGTTCACTTGCGCCAACTGCGGATGGCAATGACTCGGCGTACAAACCCAACGCCGCTTGCGTCGGCAACGCCAGCGTATCACTTCCCTCTCCCTTTGGGTCCTCGACAAATTTTTGAGGCAAGGGCTTTGCGCGCGCGTAATAGTACATCGGAAAATACGACACTTTGTTGTCATGCACAATCACATCGCGCGGTTGAACGTGCGTGGACAAAAAATTCAGCGCGTCGCGAAACGGCGGGCGCGGAAAATCCGCATAGCTGTAATAGAACGCGAACGAACTGAGCGTCAACGCCGCAAGCCCCATTCCCAAACCCCACGCGAAAGTTTTTGGCACCCGCGTCAACAGCCACGCCACCAAAATCGTCAGCATCACAAAGGATGGCATCAACGCGCGCGTGAGATAGATGGGACGCCACAGCGAAACGAGGAAAACCAACAACGGCAGCAATGTCACCAGCAGCGCGAAAAATAAAACGCGCGCGTCACGCCAACCCCCGCGCGCAATTTCAAAAATCAACAGCAACACAATGAGCAGCGCGGCGATCAACGCAAATGGCAACAACAGCGGCGGCAAACGCGCGTTATCAAAATCCACTGTGAACGTCAACAACGTTTGCAGCACCGTCAACGCGTCGGGCGCGCCAATCCAATATGCCTGCTGAATTTTTCCCAACTGACTCGGCAGCAAAGTCAACCACGGCAACCACAACATCAATATCGCCGCGCCCGCGAAAATGGTGGAGAGGATGTGCCACGCACTTTCGGAAGTGCGTGGCACATAAACAACGCGCGCTAAAATCCACACCGCCAACGCCGCGCCAAAAAAGACCGCGAGATTGTGCGAATACAACATTGCCGCGCCGCTCAACACAAACACAATCCACCAACTGCGCCCGCGTTCTTGCTCAATCATCACATACGCCAACACAAACCACGAGCTCGAAAATCCCAACAGCGCATACATCCGCGCCTCTTGCCCATACGCAATCGCAAACGGCGCAAGCGCCACAATCAACGCGGCGAGCAAAGGCACATTCCTACTCCCCTCTCCCAAAGGGAGAGGGGTCGGGGGTGAGGAGAACACCGCACGCGCGAGGCGATACACCACCGCCACCGTCCCCACACTAAACATCACCGAAAAAAAGCGCACCGCAAACGCGCTCTGCCCCACCGCCTCCATCCATTGATGCAGCAGTGTATAAAAAAAGAGCGGATGCACATCCGCCGCCGCGCCCTCCACCAACGTCACTGTGCCGTGCCACATTTGCGCGAACGATTTTTCCGCGTACAACACCGCGAACGCTTCATCGTACCAAATCGCGCGCGTGTCGAGATTCAGCACACGCAAAAAAAACGCGAGCAGCAAAATCCCAAGCAAAGACAAGCGCGTTCGATTCATTGTGGCTTTAGCAGATAGATCGCGTAGGGTTCCGCGTGCGCGTTCGCCAACCCAAATTTTCCATCTCGCATTTCCAATCCAAAATCGCGCGCGCCATAGATCGGTTCCAACTCATTCGCCACAAACGCGCGTAACGTTTCCACGTCCGCTTTCGTGATCGGGTCAAAGCCCGTTTGCAAGATATTGTCGAGACCTTCGCGATAAAGCAGGACGTGCGTAAAATTTTGCGCGCGCAACGCGTTTGCAATTTCTTGCTCATCGCTGTACACAAAATTCAGATGCACAAAGCGATCCAGAATCGCGTCCGCTTCCGCACCGCGCGCAAAATAGTACGTGCGTGGTTCCCACAAAAATAAAATGCGCGCGTCGCGCGGCAATTTTTCATTCGCCCATCGCGCGGTCTCGTAATGCGCGCCCAATTGTCCCGCGAGATATTCGTCACGCGACACCGCGCCGAAAAAATATCCGAGCGCGCGATCATTCAAAAACGCGAGGGTGTAACTCAACGCGGTGAGCGCGAGCACGAACGCCACCACCATTGACGCGAACCGTTGAATTGAAAATTGTGGCAAGGCGAGCGCGCCTAATTTTTCTAAACCGCGCGCCGCGAGCAAACAAAAAATCGGAAACGCAGGCAAAAGCAAACGCGCCTGCCACAACAAATTCGATTGCGCCACACCGAGCAGCCACGACAAATACAACACGCCCGCAAAAAACCACATTTCCCTGATTGGCGCGCGCGGGGTCAATTGGTTTTCGCGCGACGGAATCAAATTCAACGGCAGCAGCGCGAGCAGCAGCGGACCCAAGGTTGCTTGAAACAAATCACTCTGCGTGCCTTGAATCGTCATCGTCCACGGCACGGCAAGCAACTCCAACGGACGCTGTAACAAGCCACTGCCAAAGCGCGTGTACCAAGCGGTGCGAAACGCATCCCAGTATTTTCCCCCAAAAACAAACGGATAAACGGGGTTTCCGACAAAAACCAAATTTCTCAACCACCATGGGACAGCGAGTGCGCCTGCGATCACAAGCATCCAAAAGATATTTTGCAAAACGGCGCGCTGTGGGCGAAATAGCAAAACCGCGAGCGCGAGCGGCACAAAGAACGCGGTCACTTTTTCACCAAACGCGAATCCGCACAACACGCCGATCAAAACAAAATCGCGCGTCTGCCCCGTTTCCCGCGCGCGCAACGTGAACACAAACGCGGTGAAGGTATAAAACGTGAGCGCGAGATCGTTGTACGCCCATGTCGAAAGCAGCAGCGCCGTCGGCACCGCGCAAAACAACGTGCACGCGAGATAACCGACGCGCCACGAAAAATAACGCGCCGCGAACGTGAGCATTGCGCCGAGCGTCAACGGCAAAAAAATCCAGTGAAACGCTTGCGCCGCGCCGTCGCCTTTCAAGATCATGCCGAGCAAAAAAAGCATCTCGACCAGATTCGGATTGTTCAGCGACAAATTATCGGGAGGGGCTGTGATGCGCCCATTTTCGAGAATTAGTTTTGGCGTGATGAGATGATATTGAATCCCATCCCAACCCCACGGCGGCGTGAACGCAAGCAAAAAGGTAATGACGAGCGCGAGCGCGCAAAACCACGCCAACGCGTTGTCGCCGCGCGTCGGGCGCGGCAGAGAAATTTCGCGCAATGTGTCCAAGACCGCGCGCAGATCATTTCGCAGCAACACAAAACACGCGACGATCAAAATCCAAACAAGCCACTGCTGCACAATTCCAACAAGCGCAAGCGCAAACACGATCAATCCCAACGCGCCTAACCCGATCCCACACCACATCACACTCGCTTCAAGCGCGCTTGCAAAATTCCAACGCGTCGACACACGATGTCCCAACACACACGCAAGCAGAATCGCAACCACCACTGTCGCCACATCACCCAAAAAATTCGCCAGCGCGAAAAAAATTTCCGCCGCGTTGTTTCCCAAAATGTTGCCGAGCGCGTTCGGCAGCGCGAGAAAATTTTCCAGCGCAAAGGGTTTGTGGACGAGATAATAACTGACGAGGACAACAAACAGCCACATCACCACCAGCACGCTAACGACGACGCGACGCACAATGGTTACATTCATGGCGTCACCTGATACTGTGTCAACATCAACCCGGGGAACCATTTTTCTTGCAGGACAGAATAACGCGCATCCATCGCGCGCTTGAACGCATCTTGTTTGGCAAAGGCGCGCTGCCCCGCTTCGTCGGGATAAAAACGATGCACATTGATCGGCATCGCATTCGTCACGAGCCACACGCGGGGATAGCCGCGAAAATTTTCCGATGATGCTGCCCACGCGTCCACACTTTCTTGATCTGAAAAAGGACGCTCGATGCGCGTGAGCGCGTCCCGTTGATACAAATCAAAGGGCAGGTGCAGCGACAAATCCAGCAACACCGCCTCGCGCGACGCGTCCGCGTTTTGTTGTAAAAAATTTGTCATGCCGCGCCAATCGTCGCGCGCATAACGCGGCACGAAATACATATTGGCGAGCGACAACCCAAGCGGGATCAGCGCAAGCAGCGCGGCGATGCCTAGCAGAACGCGCTGGCGGCGATACAACGCAACTGCGCCCATTGCGATCAAGATCAGGAGCGCGGGCGCGTAGGGCGTAAGATAACGATCCACGTACAACGAACGCTGTGGAATGGGAATCGAAAGTAGAAAGAGAAAGAGAATCGGCGCGAGCAGCCACGTCAACAAATATCGCGTGTTTTCGCGCGCGTCAGTTTTCCAATGCTTAACCACACCATACACCGCGAGCGCGAGCCCAAGCAGCGGCGTCATCCAATTCCAAAAAACATTGGGGTCTTGCGCCGCGCCGAGCAACACATGGTAAAGCGACAACGCGGGATCGTACCATTGCGCGTTCGGAATCCACGCGAGATTCGGGCGTCCTTGAATCGGCACGAGTTGTAACGCGACGAGCCACGGCACAAAAAACGCGCCCGCGCCAAATGTCGCTGCAAACCAGAGCCGCAGCGCGCGCGGAGAGCGTCCGCGCGCCATCGCAAAAAAAATAAATTGCGCGAGCAAGAAAATCCCAAACAAATAATGGGTGTACATTCCAAACAAATTCACCGCAAACAATCCTACCGCAATGCGGACACGCGGACGATGCAGCAATTCGACAAACAGCCAACTTGACGCCACCGCCGCAAATGTCAAGGGCGCGTACATTCGCATTTCTTGGGAATACCAAATAAAAAACGGCGAAAGCGCCATCAAAACTGCCGCCACAATGCCAACGGGATCCCCGCCCACGCGCCGCCCCAACCGCGCGAGCGCAGGAATCGTCAACGTGCCAAAGCTCACAGTCACGATGCGCGCAAAAAATTCACCCGCGCCAAATTGCATCCACGCAGTCATCAACAAATAAAACCCCGGCGGATAGCCGCGATCTTGAAACACCGGCTGAAACCACTGCGGAAACGGCAATTGCGCGATCAGGACGGGCATAATTTCATCCCACCACAAACTTTGCGCGTCCAGCCGAAACACGCGCAGCGCAAAAGCGAGCAGGGTGATGAGGAGGATACTCCAAAAAAATTTGCGAGTCACATTGAGCGATGTCAACCCTCCGATGTTTCCGAAACATCGGAGGTTTGACATCAAGATCACACACGCGGCGCGGGCTCGTACTCGCGCCGCAGCGCATCCAACGCCGCGCCGCGCAGTTCAATTTTATTTTCGTCCAGATGCCCTAACCCTGCCCAAGCCATGAACGCGAGAATTTCAATCGCGGCAGGATTCATCCCCATCAAACGCGCGCACGTCGCATCCACCGCGAGAAAATCACCGCCCGCGATCAATGCACCGCTTGGCACCGCAGTGCCGAATAGAGGTCCATCGCCTTGCAGACCAACAATGCCGTCCACCAGCGCGAATCGTTTCGGCGTCGGCAGCGAGTCGAGCAATTCCGCGAGGAACGCGTCAATGCCTTGAATGTGCAATGTGTTTTTTGGAAAACCATATTTCGCGCCGGGGACAATGCCGAATAAATTTTTGATACTGGCGGAAATTTTCGTCCAGTGATGCGTTTTCAATTTCGGCACCGAGATCAACGCGTCTGCTTCCGCCACCGTGCGCGCCATGAACAACGAATCCATTTGTGCATACCCGCCGCGCAATTTTATTCTGACTAGATCGTCGTAATTCAAATCCACAAATTCCACGCGCTGCCGTTCCAACATTTCGCGATACCCCGTCTCGATCAGGATCGCGTGCGGATCGCGGCGAAACGTCATCCCTTCCGCGACCACAACCGATTTTACGCGCACCTCCTCGCGCAAAAATTGGAGCAACGCCTCTGTCACTTGCGACATTGTGAAACACGGACGCGCGGGAACAAAATCTACCAGATTCGGTTTCACAACAACACGCGCATTTTGCAAATCCGGCGCGTCCGCGTCGCGCCACAACGCGCGAATCGCGCTCAACAGATCGGCGTCATACGACGCGACAGCCGCAAGCGCGACGCGCGCGGAGGGCGTAAAGCGCGCGGTTTGCCCCCGCACCATCCAGCGCAGCCATTTGTCGAACCCGACCGCTTCGGTCTGCTTGAAAATGACCGCGCTACCCGCGACAATGCCGCCGCCGAGGGCGAGGCGGAGAAGTGCGCGACGTGAGAGTTTGGGGGGAGACATGAGTGTCAGTAATCAGTAATCAGTAATCAGTAGGTCAGTGATTTGCGATTTGCGATTTGCGATTTGCGATTTGCGATTTGCGATTTGCGATTTGCGATTTGCGATTTGCCATCCGCTATCCGCCATCCGCCATCATCACAATCGCCGTCGTAAAGGGATTGTCATCCCAACTGCCATCGGCGCGCTGTAATTTTTCTAACGCGGCGCGCGCGCGCTCCAGCGGCGCGTTTGTTTTTTTCCAAAACCACGCGCGCCATGCCCATTCAAATGCGGTGTTGGTAAAATTTTCCTGCGCGAGAAATTTTTGCGCGCGCTGTGTGATGTCGTCATCAATGTCAAACGCGCGCAGTGCGATCAACGCGAGCGCGGTATTTTCCACCGTGGGCGGCAAACTGCCTGTCACCATGAACGGATTGCCGATATTCCAGCCGCCTGTTGAAATCGCGCGGTCAAGTAGGTATTGAAGCCCTTCGCGCACGCGCGGATGATCGCGCACGTTCATTTTTTTCAACGCAAGCAGCGAAAGTGCGGTGGGAAAAATCCACGCGGCATCGCCTTGCTGCCACGCCCATCCCGTAATCGTCGCGTCAATTTGCAAAATTTTTTTAACCCCCTCGATCTGTTTTTGATCCGTAACGCGGATGCCGGAATTTTCGAGCAAGTAATTCACGCCGCGCTGTGCCGCGGTTGCCTCGCTTGCCGCCAACGCCCACACCGCCCACGCGGTCATCCAGCCGCTTTCGTCGTCGAGCGCGGCAATGCCCCACCCGCCATCGGCGCGTTGGAGTGATTTCAGAAACGCGCGCGCGCGTTGAACATGCAGATTCGATTGTGCGTCTAAAGGGAGAACGAGGAGCGCGGTGGATGTTGGCTCGACAAATGACATGCCGCCGAGTTTATAGCCCCAGCCGCCATCGGCATTTTGGGCGGCGCGGAGAAATTCGAGGGCGCGGCTCATGGGGCAAACGTACCACAAGCGCGTGGGGATCGTCAATAGGCAGAGGGGGGAGTTGCCACGCACTTGCAAAGTGCGTGGCAACTCTATCCTAGTAGCTTTGCCATTATCCACACCACAGTTATAATCTTACACGGAGGTTCGTTTGAACAAGTTTTTGATTGTTCTCATCGGCGCGCTCGTCCTGCTCGTCACTTTCTCTGCGTGCGGTGGGATTCCATTCGTCGCCCAAAATAGCGCAACGGAAACGCCTACACGACGCGCTGCGCGTCCGACTTTTACCCCCAAAGCGAAAGCATCACCCACTGAGGAAATCGAACCGACGGAAGAACCCACCGAAACGGAAGAGCCACAGCCGACGGACGAGCCAACCGCCATTCCTGCCACCGTCAAGCCGACAAAACAAGCCGCAGCTCCAAAGCCCACAAAACCGCCCGCGCCCACCGAGCCGCCAAAACCGAAATTTAGTATCAACATCACCTCGCAATTTATTTGCTCGCAAGATGGGATCAATGAAGTCGTCGTCAATGTGAAAAAAGGGCGCGCGCTTGTCGAAGGCGTGTTCTTTGCCGCGTTCGATGCGGGTGGACGCCTGCTCCAAGATGGCGCGGAGAAAAACCTGATCACCTCTACTTATCCCGTCTCTGTTTCTACCGCGGGGAATTGTCGGCTGTCGGGGAGTTTTGAAAACCCTGTCATTAACAACGGAAAACTGGATGTCGCGGATGTAGTGCGGCGAGGCACGAATCCCATCATCATTCGTTTTGTGAAATCCGAAACCGATCTCACGCCCATTTCGGAAGATATTCGGATTGATTTTGGGACCGGGGGACGGTATTGGATTTACACGCAATCGAATTAAGGTGTAAGCATTGCTAATTCTCAAGGGCGTTCGTTGCGCGCTGCCGCAAGGACGCCTTTTTTTTATGACCCGCGAAAATTTTTTCAATCCCAAATTTGCGCTCCCCGCAATCGTTCTCCTCGGATTCGCGCTGCGTCTCATCCAACTCGATTTTCAACCGTTGTGGTGGGACGAAGGATACAGCGTCTTTTTCGCCACACGCGATTTTGGCACAATGCTCGCGCGCACGGCGATTGATATTCACCCCCCCTTCTATTACGCGTTGATGCAAATGGGGATCGGCGTGTTGGGGCAGGACGCACTCACATTGCGTTTGCTCTCTGTCGTCATTGGCGTTGCAACTATTCCCCTTTTGTATCTTGTCACGCGCGAATTGTTCAATCCACGCGTCGCGCTCGTGTCTGCGTCTCTTCTCGCCCTCGCGCCGCTGCACATTTATTATTCCCAAGAATTGCGGATGTACGGATTGGTGACGCTGCTCGCGTTGGCATCGGTGTATTTCCAACTGCGCCTCCTTCATTCGCCATTCGCAATCCGCAATCCGCATTTCATTCTGTATGTCGTCGTCACCGCGCTGGCGTTATACACCCAATACTTGTTCGCGTTTCTGATCGCCGCGCAAATTGCGGTCGTCCTTGACCTTACATTTCGCGCGCGCTGGAAAATCGAATTGCGCGAATGGATGATCGCATGGCTCGCGATGGGCGCGTTGTATTTGCCGTGGGTGATTTATGCGGGACCAAAATTGTTTGTGTATGTGACGGATAAAGTTGGGATTGAACAATATGCGCGCCTCGATCCCGCGACGTATCTCTGGCAACATCTCACAGCGTTTTCGACCGGGCATGTGACCGATTGGAGTTGGCTCGCATGGGGCACAATTCTTTTTGTCGCGCTCGCTCTCCTTGGATTTCTCGCAAGCCGTCACTATCACGTTGGCGAAGGCAATTCGCAATTTGCCATTCGCCATTTGCTATCTGCCATCTTGCTATTTGTCCCACTCGCGCTCGGTTTCCTCGTCAATCTCGTGTACACCTTTCATCCGATTCGGTACGAACGCTTGCTGTTGTTCGCCGCGCCATTTTTTTTCATTTATGTCGCGTGCGGCATCCTCGCCCTGTGGGAACGTGAACGTGGGTTGGGAATTTTGGCGGGCGCGGGGATTGTGATTCTGTCCGCGTTGTCCTTGTACGATTTTTATGCCGTGCCGCGTTATCCCGAAGAAGATTATCGTCCGGCGATTCAAGAGATGGAAAAGATGGCGGTGGAAAATGATTTGGTGTATGCGATCTATCCATGGCAGATTGGGTATTTGGAAGCGTACTATCGCGCGGCGCGGTTGAATGTGGTGGAGGTGGAGGGAGAGAGGTGGATTGAGAATACGGGAGAGATGGGAAGGGAAATTAGGGAAATGCGGGAATTGAATCCGCGCGCGTGGATTCTCGCGTATCAAAAACAGGGGCGTATTTTGGAAGATCGACTGCTGAATGAATATGTCAACGATTATTTGATTTTGGATCAAACCTTTGGCAATACGCGCGTGGCGTATTTCGCGCAAGGCAATGCCACTGATTTTGAATTGCCCGCCATCACTTTTTCACCTGAACTGACCTTGCGGATCCAATACGCCGCGTTTGATCCGCCCGCCAAACCCAATCTCGCCCTCGCGCGTTTCGCGTGGAACGCGGCGAATAATCAATACGCATATTCGCTGCGCGTGGTGGATTCAGCAGGAAATAAAATTTCGCAGCAAGACGCGCCGATTCCAAACGGCGCGACGACCTTGCGCCGCGCGCTGGCGTTACCGAAAAATCTCGCGGCAGGCGAATACACCTTGCAACTCGTCGCCTATCGCCGCGCCGATGGTTCGCCCCTCAAACAATCCAGTGGCGCAACAACCATTTCGCTTGCCAAAATTTCCATCACGCATTGAAATCAGATTTGTGCTAGAATCGTTGCGCCAACGTTCGCGTGTGGCACAGAGACGTTTCACCGAGACGTTTCACCGAAACGTCTCTACATCCAATTTCCAACCTCCAACTTCCAACTTCCAATCTCCAAAGGAGTTCCAATGAACCTCGCCGATTATCCTCGCCCCAAAAACGACAACGGCATCGGGCTGCACTTTCGCCTCGATCTCGTCGAAACCGACAACAAGCCGCACATTTCGCAAGGTGTCGAATGGCTGCAAAGCATCCACGCGAAATGGACGTTGATTGCGGGACAAGATTGGATGCAGATCGGCAAAGCGGCGCGCATGGTGCATGATGTCGGCATCATGCCCGTCTGTCGACTCGTGTGCAAAATTGATAAACCGTTTATCGAATGGGAAGACGGCGTGAAAACGCTGCTCGATCTCGGCGTCCCTGCCTACATGCAAATTTTTAATGAACCGGGCGATTATCGCGAATGGCGCGATGAACGTCCGAAAATTGATGTGTTTGGTGTGAAATGGGCGGATGCCGCCGCGCGCGTGTTTGGCGCGGGCGGAATGCCCGGCATGGGCGGTGTGTTGGGCGACGATGAATGGCTCGCCGCGTTCAACGCGGTGGAGGGCGGCGCGACGAATCCGCTTTGGAAAAGCGCGTGGTTCTGCGTTCACAATTACGGCAGCAATCATCCGCCGACGTATCCGAACGATGACGTGAATCAAAAAGGCATTCCAGTGACGGAGGAAGAATACGCGAAATATAAATTCTCGGTGCCGTTCGAGGAATTGAATGAACGCCGCGCAAAGGATGCAAACCCCGGCGACACAATTTTTGAAGATGATACTTCGGTGCTGCGCGTGCACACATTCAAAAAATGGATGGTGGACTCGCTCGGTTATTGTTTGCCCATGATCGGCGGCGAAGGCGGCTGGCAGTGGCAAACGGAAGAAGATTTGCGTTATCCCAAATTGCCCGATGAATTTCACGCCGCGTACACGCGCGAAATGTTTGAATGGTTCCGTTTCGGAAAATTATCCGACGGCGCGCCCTTGATGGACGAATTGTTGTGCTGCACCGCGTGGATTCAAGCGGATGGGCAAGCCGATTCGTGGTGGTTCGGTCCACTCGGCACCAAGCAAGGGACGATTGATGCCGTCGCGTCCATTCCCGCGTTCACACGCAAATTTAGTTGGGATGAGACCGACGCGCCAATCATCAGCGAGCCAGTTGATGTCGGCTTGCCGCCCGCCATAGAAATTCCTTCGCCCGTTCTCACCGATCCGAACCTCACACAACCCTTGCCCGATCTCGATGTCAATGTTCCCACCGAACCCGAACCGCTGCCCGTGCTGGAACCGCCAGAAAGTACGGAACGCTCGCCGCAGCGTTCCGATCCCCCGCCGCAGCGTTCCGATCCCCCCGCGCCCACAATTTCGTACACGATTCAACAAGGCGAAACGTTATGGGGCATTGCGAAAAAATTTGGGACAACAGTGGACGCCCTCGTCGCTGCAAACGACATCGAGGATCGAAATAAAATTCGCGCGGGCATGAAATTGACGATACCGAGATAAGGGATAAGGGATGAGGGATGAAGGATGAGACTTCATTTCTTCATCCTTTATCCCTCCGCCTTCATCCTTTGCATTTCCCTCGCCCTCCCCGCGACAATGGCATTGGCATGCATTTGGGCTTTGACCTTTCCGCGTCAATGCTCGAACGCTATGTGCCTGCCCTTCAACAAATTCGCGCGACGTGGTGTTTGATTCCACATCGCGGCGAAGACGATCTGGGCCGCGCCGCGTATGCCGTTGCCACACGCGGCATCATGCCGATTGCGCGTTGGCTCTGCACGATTGACGAGAACGTGATTGATTTCGCGCGCTATGCGCGCCTCCTGCGCGCGATGAATCTACCCGCGTACATTCAAATTTTCAACGAGCCGTCGAATCCAAACGAATGGCGCGATGGCTTGCCCAAGCCGCGCGCGTTCACCGCGCGGTGGTGTGAACATGCCGCGCGGGTGGTGGCGGAAGATGGCTTACCGGGGTTGCAAGTGCTGCATGTGGAAGAATTGGAGGCGGTGCTGCGCGAATTGAAATTGCTCAACGCGCAAAGCGTGATCGAGCGCATGTGGTTTTGTCCGCATCCGTACGGCGCGAATCATCCGCCCGATTATCCGTATGATGCATTGAATCAGCGCGATCATCCGGGCGCAACGCTGAACGATGACGCCAACACGGTTTCGCAATTTTTAGAATTTGCGCCGGTCTTTGAACGGGAACTCGGATTCGTGCCGCCCGTTCTCGCCGGCGAATGTGGCTGGCAGTACGGCAACGCGTCGGATCCGCGTTACCCAAAAATTGATGACGGTTATCACGCGCAATATCACGCGGCGTTGTTCGATATGATGCGTACCGAAAAATTGCCGAATGGCGCGCCGCTGCCCGATTTTGTGTACGCGTTTTGTCCGTGGATTTTGTACGGCGCGGAAGCGGATGCTTGGTTCAGCGCGACGACGGGGATTCGTCAGCGAACGCTTGATGCGGTTCAAGCAATTCCACCATTTCAACGCGGCGCTCTCTCCCCCGAAACATCTACTCGCACACCACGCACCATAGCTTCGCCCCCCCCCGCACCGCCGCGCCCGCCGTTGCGCCATTATTTGTATTTTGGTCCACTAAACCGCGCCAAATGGCATCGCCTCGTCCTCGCGCGCAATTACATTGCGCGTTACAAACTCGCGTTTGGATTTTCGCTACAAGACGCTTTGCACGCGCAGCGCGTCACGATTGTGGGCGACACGTCCCAAGTGAGTTTGGAAGACGAAGCGCAATTAAAACGCGCGGGCATTCGCGTCGAACGCTGGCTCGGCGATCTAAGTGCGTTGGAAATTATTTTGCGCGAGCGGATCGAACGGCATGTCGAGTTTGAAAAATAATAAATACCACGCACCTTGCGCGTGCGTGGTATTTATTATTCCATTTCGGTTCACGAAAAAACAATCGGGTCAGGAATAAAATCGGGGGCAACATCCACCGCTGGCGGCGCAATTGGCGGAGGCGGCAGCCGCCGCGCCGTCCACACATTCAACCGTTCTCCAACAGGTTCCACTTTGAAAAAACCTGACGCCTCCAACATGCCGCGATATTCTGTGCGCGTGAACACATCCGCATCCACACTTCCGAGCAATACATCCAACGCCCACAACGGCACCATCCCAGGTCCGCGCCGATCATCTTCCTCCATCGCCGCGCGCAGCACGATCCACCCGCCCATCTTGAGCGCTTCGTGCGCGGTATGCAAAATGCCAATGTTCTGTTCGATGTTGTGCGTTTCCGTGATCGTGTCCACTATTACCAAATCAAACGTGTCGGCGGGCAACGGGGCGAGCCATTCGCTCTCTTGGTATTCGACGCGTTTGTGGAGCGCGAGCGTTTCGACCATCGGACGTAGTCGCGCAAATTGTGACGGCTCATCCAACACCACCAATTTCGCGCGCACAAATTTTTGCAGCAGCGTCAATCCGCGCAAGCCCGCCTCGATGCCAAACGCTAAACATTGCAATTGTGCATTTGGCTGAAACTTGAACGCGATCTCATCCCACACCGCCTCAAACTCTTGACGCGCCGCTTCGGGATCGTGCCAAGTCATCAACGCGCGCGGCAATTCGCGATATATTTCAAGCCATGTGTTCAACGGTTTGTTGGAACGCACCGCGCGTGCCACATTCCCACGCGGTTCCCATGCCCACTGTGCCAACAACACATCGCCCACGTATTCGGATTTCCCCTTGACCAAAAATGTTTCCGCCGTCGGCGACAAGGTGTATTCAAAATCCGTGCGAGCTAAATACCCCGTGTTCGCCAACGCATCCAGCAGCAACCGCGCCGCGCGTTCACTGAAACCCGTAACACGACAAAACGCGGGCAGCGAATAATTGCCCTCTGCAATCCGCGAAAAAACATCCAGTTCCAGTGCCGCCCTTAACGCCGCCGCTTTGCGAACATTCGTGGTCAGTTCATCCAGTTCTTTACGCCCCGTCAACAGACGCGCCATAAATCAAACTCCATTTGCACATCGCGTATCGCGTATCGCGTATCGCCCAGAGAGACGTTTCACCGAAACGTCTCTACGTCACCCCTTCATCCTTCATCCTTCATCCTTCATCCTTCATCCTTTATCCCTCATCCTTCATCCTTTCCCTCCCCCACCCATTCCACAATCGTCGTCTCCCCTTGCCCCACGCCCACACATAAGGTCACCAAGCCATAATACGGACGCGCTTCGTTCGGCGCGCGGCGTTCCATCTCATGCAGTAGCGTCGTCATCAAACGCGCGCCCGAACAACCGAGCGGATGTCCTAACGCGATCGCGCCACCATTCACATTTGTAATTTCGTGGCGAAAGCCCGCGTGCTTCATCACTGCCAACGCTTGCACGGCAAACGCTTCATTGAGTTCGATCAAACCAATGTCTGAAATTTTCAAGCCCGCGTGCGCCAATGCTTTTGCTGTTGCGGGAACAGGTCCATAGCCCATCGTGCGCGGATCAACGCCCGCCGCGGCGGATGCAACAATGCGCGCTTTTGGTTTCATCCCCAGCTCACGCGCTTTACTTTCGCTCATCAACAACACCGCCGCCGCGCCATCGTTGATGCCCGATGAATTGCCCGCCGTCACGCTGCCCTGCGCGCGAAACATAGGTTTCAACGCGGCAAGTTTTTCCAACGTCGTCTCGCGACGCGGATGTTCGTCCGTGTCCACAATTTTCGCGTCACCCTTTTTTTGTGGAATTGCAACGGGCACAATTTCTTGTGCGAATTTTCCCGCGTCCATCGCCGCAATGGCGCGTTGATGCGATGCCAACGCGAATTGATCTTGATCCGCGCGCGAAATTTCCTGTTCCATCGCCGCGATATTTTCCGCCGTCTCGCCCATCGCTTCAAGCGGAAACAACTGCTTCATGCGTTCATTCGGAAAACGCCAGCCGAGCGTCGTATCGTACATCGTCGCGTTGCCTGTCGGAAAACCGTTATCGCTTTTCGGCAGCGCGTACGGCGCGCGCGTCATGGATTCCACGCCGCCCGCGATATACACATCCCCTTCGCCCGCTTTAATCGCGCGCGCCGCTTGATTGATCGCGGTGAGTCCCGACGCGCACAAACGATTCACCGTCACCGCTGCAACGCTTTGCGGAAAACCCGCGAGCAGCGTCGCCATACGCGCGACATTGCGATTGTCCTCGCCCGCTTGATTCGCGCAGCCGAGATAAATTTCTTCAATCAGCGCGGGGTCAATTCCCGCGCGCCGCACCACTTGTTGCAGCACCAGCGCGGCAAGATCATCGGGGCGCACTTCTTTTAACGCGCCGCCGTGACGACCGATGGGCGTGCGAACAGATTCGATAATGACAACATTTTGCATATTAGTTTCTCGCGTTCAAAGATGTTTTTTGATTATACGCAATCTGTGGATGCAAACAATAAAGAAAAAAACAGAATCGCTTGGTTGCGATTCTGTTTTTAATCATCAACATTGTGTCCATTTAGCACAAGCTCGACACCGCGCTCCTTCGCAATCTCCCTTGCGCCAGCGCTAGCAAGTTCTCCTGCTGCCACTGGAACCACAGTTGGATAAACCTTTTGCAAGAGCGCGGCACGGCGTTCTGCGCGAAAGACATCGCGTTCGCGGACTGTTTTGGAAATTTCGACGGCGAGATAAATCTCTTGACGATCAGGACGCCGCTGCCCACGCGCGAGCAGATCCAAGAGCGCAATATCTTTTACTTCATACTCGTTCAGGCGGCCTTCATCTGCTGCATCTTGTACATGCGCCATAAATTCTTCATGGGAGACAACGCGAATTTTTAGCGCCAAGCCACTCAAATACGCTACGGCGCGCCGTGAATAGTCAAGCTCCAACAAGAGCCCGACTACAGTACCTAATTCCGTTTCCATGCGCTGCTGAGCCGCCGCGAATTTGTCCATTCGCTCGACCAATGCCGCAATTTGTTCTTCGGTCCGCTTTTGCGCCTCCGCCAACTCGCGCACAATTTCGGGGAGCGAGCGGAACTCGTCACCCAACAAGGCGCGTTCCATCTGCGCGCGCCAATCGGGACGTTCGCGCAGCAGTTGAAGCAAATCTTGAAAGTCTTGAATCGTGAAGGACATTTTGAAACCTACGCTCGCTATTATACCACGCCCACCGCGTTTTTCCGTTTCTCACCCACCAAAAACCACGTCGCCATTTTTCCTTTGCCTTTCACTTCCAAAATGCCGCGCGGTTCGCAAATAAATTCATTGTGAATTAACTGAAACGTCGCGTGTCCAATTTGAATTTTGCCAGGCACGCCGTATGACTCCATGCGCGCGGCAACATTCACGGGATCGCCCCACAAATCGTACACAAATTTTTTTGTGCCAATCACGCCCGCGACGAGCGCGCCCGAATTGATGCCGATGCGAAAATTCAGCTGTTTGCCGTTACGCGGCGGACGACTGCGAATGTAGGCGCGCATGTCGAGCGCCATGCGGGCGAGCGTTTGCGCGTGATCGGGGCGCGGGGTTGGCACACCCGCGGCGCACATGTAATTGTCGCCAATCGTGCGAATTTTTTCGACGCCGTACGTGTCGAGAAGCGAATCGAAATACGAAAAAATTTCATTCAACATTTCCACCATTTCATCAGGCGGCAACTCCGCCGACCACGGCGTAAAATTTACAATGTCCGCAAACAAAATACTCGCGCACTCGTACGAATCGGCAATCGTGCCATGATCGCCCTTGAGGCGCGGCGCGATTTCTTTGGGCAAGATATTGAGCAAAAGCGTTTCCGATTTGTCGCGTTCGATGCTGACTTGGACGAGGGCGCGATCGCGTTCGCGCATAAAAAAGTAGAGCAGCAAAAACGCGACGAAAGAGATCGAGCCAATGTTCATTAGAAAAAAAGCAAGCACAACCAACGCAGGCAAATTACTTGGCAGCAAAAAAGGTTCCGCCACGCTGCTGATCAGAACCAAAACCAGATACGCGACGAACCAACTCAGAGCTTGGCGGGGTCCATAAAAAATCAGCGCCCCGATGGGCGCGAGCAACGACCACAAGACCACCGCGCTGGACGGCACAAAGCCGCCGAGCGTTAAACCCAAAATAAAGGGAACGATCAAGATCAATCCCATTTCCGCAAAACGAAAGAACGCGTAATTGGCGATGAGGGCAAATATGAAAATACTCAACGCGGAAAGCGTCAAATACGCCCACGGTGGCAGCGCGGCGATGGGTTCCCCAAAAACCCAATAGATCGCGCCCCACACCGCGCCCGCAGGCAAAATGATAAACGCCATCAGTAACAAGTATCGTTTGCGAATCCGAACCTCGTCGGTGTCGTCAGGGCGCGCGCCGAGATGAAACAAATTGGGAAAAAAATCAGTGAGGAGGGTGGTCATGGTGTTTTTCGCAGTACGATTTCAAAAAGATTCTAGGCGTCGGCTGAGCTGTGTAAAATCACTCAGTATAAAATAAAATTTGCCACGCACGTCAGACATGCGTGGCGAATTTTATTTTCCTGTATAACTCGCCGCGCGTTTTTCCAAAAACGCGTTCACGCCTTCTTGATGGTCTTGTGTTTCAATCGCAATGTTCTGCACGTAGGCTTCATAATCTAGCGCGCCTTCCAAATCCGTCACGAGCGCGCGATTGAACGCGCGTTTGGTGAGCCCGATGCCGCGCGTCGGCGCGTTCGCCAACTGTTTCGCCAGCGCCAATGTCGCGGGCATCAATTCGTCGGGCGGAAAAAGTTTGTTTGCCAAACCCGCCGCGTGTGCTTCGCGCGCGTCCATCAATTCATTCGTCATTGCCATTTCGAGCGCGCGTCCGTAACCAATGAGACGCGGCAAGAGAAATGACGTTCCCGAATCGGGCGCGAGGCCAATTCCGATGAACGCCATGCGAAATTTCGCGTTCTCGGACGCGTAGCGAAAATCACACGCGCAGCAGATACCCAAGCCCGCGCCCGCCGCCGCGCCATTCACCGCCGCGATGAATGGTTTTTCAATCGTCCGAATTTTCGTGACGACTTTGTTATAGCCGCGCAATAAATGTTCGCGTACCGTGATCGCGTCGGGCGCGTTGCGCTGTTCCAAAAACGCGGTGAGGTCTTGCCCCGCGCAAAAATTTTTCCCTGCACCCGTCAACACAACAGCGCGAATCGTTTCATCGCGCTCGATCTGTTTCAACGCGTCCAACAATTCGCGCGCCTGATCATCATCCAACGCGTTTGATTTTTCGGGACGATTGAGCGTGAGCGTTGCCACGCCAGAATCGAGGGAGAAGAGGAGTTTGGTGTAAGCCATTTATGATTTTTGATTTATGATTTTTGATTTATCAGCAAGCACCCTCAATCCGAAATCAAAAATCATACATCATCAATTCAGACGCTCGCCCACAGCATATCATCCGCCGAGCGTTGAATCGCTTCCATAACTTGATGGGTGTGGAGCGCGTCTTGGAAGGTGGGCGGCACGCGTCCTTCGAGTTCTTGCCCTTGCAGCTGTTTGGTGAAATCCGTCGCGAGTTCGCACCATGCCCACATCAACGGTTCGCGCGGGCGATCAGGTAATTCAAGGCGGCGCGGAATTTCGAGCAGTCCAAAATCGCGTTCGGTGTCGCGTTTGCCCGCTAACGCGCCGCTGCTGATTTGCAGCGTCGCGCGCGAACCGATGAGCGTAATGTTCCACGCTTGATCTTGGCGCGCGCCCGTGATGAAGTTCAAAATCGCCGTGCCGCCGTTTTCAAATTTCAACAGCGCCAAAAAGGTATCGTCCGCCGTCGCCGTGAATTTTTCAATTTTCGTTTCGCGCCCCATCACGACAGGGCGGCGCACTTCCGAGAAAAGCGTTTCGCGATCCGCAAACGCCGATTGCACTGGTCCGAACCACCATTGCAGCGCGTCGAGAAAATGCACCGCGACATTTCGCATCACGCCGCCGCCGCGTTTTTCGTCCGCCACCCAATTGCCGTTCAACCCCCACGGCTGCGCCGACACAAACGTAATTGTCGCGCGCAAAAAGATGCCGAGATATTCTTCGTCAATCAATTCTTTGGCATACGCGTAGGCGGGCAGATAGCGCGTTTGAAACGCTACCGCGTTTTGCATTTTGCGCTGTCGTGAAGTTTCCAGCAATTGTTTCGCGTCTTGCGAATTTAAGCCCCCCGGCGATTCGAGCAGCACCGCCTTTTTCGCCAGCAGCGCTTTGTTCGCCAATTCTTTTTGCGTGGTGGGCGGGGTTGCAATCGTGATCAACTCAATATCGTCGCGCGAAAAAATTTCTTTTGGATCGCTAAACGCGTTTTTGATGCCCGCGTTTTTTGCAACCACCTTTGCGCGTTCCCCGTGCGCGTCACACACCGCCACAATTTCCACATTCTTGATGCGCCGCAGCGCGTCAATGTGCAACTGTCCCCACGCTAACCCGATGATTGCCGCTCGAATGTCACTCATGCGCGTTCACCCCAGCAAGACGTTGGCAATTCATTGTGCATTGTCCATTGTGCATTGTCCATTGTCCATTGTCCATTACGCCTCATCTTCGTCCAAGCGGCGCGGGTGGTTGTCTTGAATCTCGTGCGGTTGATGGCGCACCCACAAATTCAACAAATCGCCTTCGGGCAGTGGATCATAACGCGCGGCGACGATTTCTAATTTTTTGCGTAAGCCGCTCAACGTCGGAAAATCGAGATGAATCGGGCGCTGCGTGTGCCATGCGCGTTGACAGCGTTCCATCAACACTTGTCCTTTCAACGAACGCACTTGGCACAGCGAAATAAAATACGGGCGCGCCGAATCCATGAGCGAATACATCCACTCTTCATTGACCGTTCTAAATTCGGGCGGCGGTCCTTCGATGATCGTGATCAGTTGAGGGTCTGCTTCCATGTTCATTCTGCTCCAAACCATCCTTTTAAAATTCCATTCACGGACAAATCTTCGTCCAAATCGGACCAATGCAGCCCCGTTCCATAACAAATGAGTTCGATATTGTTCAGTTGTTTTGAGGTTGCATTCCGCAAACGCCGATTCTTGGCGACAGGAAAACGAATTTCGAGTCCATCTTCGAGATGAATCCAAATCCAGCCCTCCTCCGCCCATGCGCGCGTTGCGCGTGCGCCAATTCGCCTGTCGCCTATCGTGAATCGCCTCGCAACATTTTTGCCATAAGCCATTCGCGATACGCCATACGCGATTCGCGATACGCCATTCGCTATTTCCCTTTCCACTCCGCTTTGCGTTTTTCCACAAACGCCTTCATACCTTCGTGTCCATCCTCTGTGCTAAACAAAAAGTAAAATAATTTTCGTTCGTAATCCAAACCGTCCGCGAGCGACGACTCAAATGCCTTGTTCACTGATTCTTTGGCGAGGCGAATTGCAATCGGCGCTTTGGACGCGATTTCGCGCGCGAGATTTTTCGCTTCGTCCAAATACACTTCGGTTGGAAACACTTGCGCGACAAGCCCGCGCGCTTCCGCTTCACGCGCGCCGATGGCGCGCCCCGTCAAAACCATTTCCATCGCTTTCGATTTGCCAAACGCGCGCGTGAGCCGTTGTGTGCCGCCCGCGCCAGGAATGACGCCGAGATTGATTTCGGGCTGCGCGAATTGCGCGCTTTCGGACGCGACGATCAGATCGCACGCCATCGCGAGTTCGCAGCCGCCGCCGAACGCGTAACCACTCACAGCTGCGATTACGGGCTTGTTCACTTTTTTGATGCGATCCCAGTACGCGATCCAATTGCGTTCCAACATTTCAACCGCGCTCGCGTTTGACATGTCCTTGATGTCCGCGCCCGCGCCAAACGCGCGTTCGTTGCCCGTGACGATTAAACAGCGAATCGCCGCGTCCGCGTCCAATTCTTCAAGCGCGTTTGTGACCTCTTGTATCACGCGGCTGTTGAGCGCGTTGAGTTGCTGCGGGCGATTGATTTGGACGACGGCGATGGGTTCGTCGCGATGGACGAGGATAAATTCGTAATTCATTTTTTTTGGACTTGTGTATGTCATTTCGAGACCAACATCACCCGCGGGCGTGATGTTCAAGGACAGAAACGGGTGGCATGTCATTGCGAGGGATGCGATGCACTTCATTGCCGCAATCTCCGCGCGGCGAACACCAAGATTGCGGCGATGTAATCATCGCATCGCTGGAGGGCGCTCCTCGCAATGACAAGTGGAAGTTTCTGAGCAGATGGTCAGCCCATTTGAGCTGTATGAGCGCAGGAACTGTCATTCTGAGGGACGAAGAATCTCTGGTTTGGCATAAAGATTCTTCAGTCCCTTCAGAATGACATCTCGGAAGTTTCTGTGCAGCGGAGCGAGAAATCTCGGTTTTCCAGCGAGAGATTTCTCGCTCTGCTCGAAATGACAGCGGCGCGTAGTTTTTTATCGGACGCGGACGAACGCGGATTTACGCGGAAAAAATAAATCAGGGTTCTATCCCAAGAGCTCCCACGTTTCGTTTTGGATTCTGACGAGATACGGCAATAAACCGTTTGCGTTTGCGCGCGCGTCCTCTGCAATTTGCGCGCGTAACGCATCGAACGCGGGATGCGCGCGCGAAAAACCGAGCAACAAATCGTGTGTTGGCAATCCTAACACGAGTTCGCCTTGCACACGCGCTTGCCAATCGGCGCGGCGTGAGGGCAGCAATGCGCGCGTCGCGGCGTTCGCGGAATGATCCATCCTCAGAATTTCATTCGCTCGTCCGTTCACGGACGTTTGAACCGTTGCCGATGCGCGTTCAAAATTTTCTAGTGCGATATTATACGCTGTTTCCGAATCTACGCCCCACGCGGGAATCGCGTCGAGTTGCACATATTCAAACGCTTCTCCCTGATCGAGTATCAATGCCACGCCCAAATCCTGAACGAGGGAACGAATCACGAGACGCAATCCGTCATCGCGTTTCTTCATCCATTGCTGCGCCGTCATCAAGCGCGGCAATAATTTTTCGCGCACGCGCGCAAATGCTTCATTGCCTACATTTCTTTCGCCCGTGCCTTGCACCAACGTCGCGATGAACTGATCGATCACGGGCGTCAAGTGATCAGGGTTCGCGCGATAGCGTTCGTATGCGCGTTCCAGCTGCGCTGTCGTTTCATTACCGCGCACGCGCAATTTCAATTGCAATCCTTTGCCGCTCTGAAACTCAATGTCTTGCGTCGAACGCAAGCGCGCCGTGACAAGCGCCGAAAACATTTCCGCGCTCATGGGCGGGATTTCGCGTTCGTCAAGGGTGTTTGAGTTCCACATAAAGTTTATCTATTCCAATTCCCCCCACCGATACACAGGATGCAATTCCGCGTGTCCACCATGCCACAAATCCAAAACCCAGCGTCCCTCTGCCCAAATTCGCGCACCCGCACGCGGGAGTTTGAAAAGCGTTTGCGTTTTGTCCTTCGCACAAGTGTAATGCGACCAATGCGACACTTCGGGTTCGACAAAGCAAACAATTTCGAGATGCAGATTTCCGCGCGTATTTTGCGCGTTCGCCGCGTTCAACGTGAAACGATAGGGTGCATCCAATTCCACATCAAACATGCCATCGCCTTCCACCAAACTAAACGCGCCGCCGCGCACAATGCCCGTTACGCGCACGCACGGCGAGAGAGTCAAGAAGCGTTCGGGCGAATATGTGTATTCATCCCGATCCGTTGGCGCACATTCCGCCGCGCGCATGGGAATACTTTTCGCGGGAAACATGTACACGAGCGCGGCGAGCAAGAGCAAGGACAAGAGGATTTCGAGAAATTTCAAACGCGATAGTCCATGTCATTCTGAGCGGAGCGAAGAATCTCGTTCTGGCTAGGCAGAGATTCTTCGCTCCGCTCAGAATGACAAACCTACTCAATGAGAATCCTACTTGTCTGGCGGATTCAACCTCAAATAATCCGCCACTTTCCCATCCCCCACGCGATACACATCCGCTACCGTTTCCGAAACTTTGCTGGCAATGTCGCCAAAAATTTCGAGCAGATCGGTGAAATCGGTGTGGGCGGAAATTTTGTACCACTTGCCGCCGTTCTTGACTGCCATTTCTTTGTAGTATTTTTCAGGCGTCGAAACGACGAACGTGAGCATTTCGCGCGCGCTCAACTGCTCCATCACATCGCCCACTTTTAAATTGCGGCTTTGCAGCGCGGGTTCATCGGTGATCAACAACAACACCTTGACGACATTATCGCGAAAATCCAACGCCATTGCTTTTTGCAATGCTTCAAGCGCAGACTCGCCTGTGTTGCCACCGCCGCTGTAACGCGGAATTTTTTGCAAACTAGTTTTCGTCGTTTCCAGATTACGCGTAAAACCCGTCGCCACGATTTTGTCGCCTTTGACGGTGAGATCGCCGAACGCGACGATGGCAATGCGCGCATCCATTTGCAATCTGCCAAAGCGATCGAGAAATTTCGCGGCAGTTTGCAGCAGCCCCTTGATTTTGTCGGACATGGAACCCGTCGTGTCAATCACAAAAACGAGATCAACACTTTTCCCCCGCGTCGCAAGCAGCGTCTCTTCGGTAATCGGACGTTCGACGCGCGCGAGAGCACGCGATTCATTTTTTCCGCTGCCCAACAAATTCGCAAATAATTTTTTGCCTGTCTTGCCCATTTTATGCTCCTACAATTTCTGCACAACGTTTCACTTTTCTCGACATTAGAGAACGCCTCCTACGCACGTTTGACGTTTGACGTTTCTCGTTTCTCGTTTCTCGTTTCTCGCCTCTCGCATTATACGGCATCTCACGCACATCGCGCCTCACTCTTTCAACATCACCACACGCCACAAACTCACACCTTCACAATCATACACGCCGCGTAATACGAATGCGCCGCGCCATCCGTTACCACTGAATTGCGATTCCGCTTCAATGGATTCTTGATCGCCATAACCCAATTCGTACCCCTGCTTGGGCAATTCCTTGACGAGATAACTAAGCCCGTCGAACAATCCCATCGGCGCGTAACCCAACACCTGCAACGAATTGGGATCATTGTTGAGCATCCAAGATTTGGTAATTTTTGTTCCTTGCGGAAATGGGAACGCGGGAAAATCTTGAGGGAGCTCAATCACATTTTCAAGCGGCGGTGTACAAGATGGCAGCGCAATATCGGCGGATGGATCGCGCGTCACGGGAATATCTGCGCGCGGCGTCACCGTCGGGCGTCCGCTAATGACGAGATTGCCGCCTGACGCGGACGGCGTTTCAATCCCAATCGGCGTATCTTGTCCGCACGCGCAGAGGAAAAGAGTAAAGAGAAAAAAGTAAAAGTGTGAGAATCGCAACATGAGAAAAACATGGACGCAGAAATTCGCAACTTCCTCAATCCGCGCGCAGAAAATGGTTAAGCCAGGGGATAGAAAACGCGAATCTCCGCGAATCAAAACGCGAATCTGCGCGAATTTATTTTGTTTCTAGAACATTCGCGTAGATTCGTTGCAATTCGCAAAGATTCGCGTTTCCAGACCTAATACCAACTACGTTTTCGCCGATTCATATTGCACCGCGTCATGATTTACGCCTTGAGCGTAGGGAAGTTATATTTTTACGGCGAACCCAAGTCAATCAGATTGCGCTTGAAATATTCGCGCGTATTCTCCACCGCCGCTTTTGCCGCCTCCGCCGCCGTCACGTCGCCCCAGAACGCGCGCGTGATTTCTTGATTCAGCGCGCTTTCCACTTCGAGCCACGTTGTCATCAACGGCAAAGGACGAACCGCTTGCGCCATGTCGAGATACACTTGATTGCCCGCAGGCGGATTCGATTTCAAGAACGCGTCCGATTGCGCGACAGAAATCAACGCGGGCACCGTGCGTCCCGTTTCCGCGAGCGCGCGTTGTCCTTCCTTGCCCGCCATAAATTCGATAAATTTCCACGCGGCATCTTTTTTCGTCGAATCCTTGAGGATGCAAAATCCGTCGCTGTGCAAAATCGTCGCGCGCGTTTTATCCATCGGCAGCGGCGCAACGTCCCACGCAAAATTTTTCACGGTCGCGCGCAATTCAGGCGTCAACACGCGGCTTTGGAAAAACATTGCGAGTGTGCCATTTTGAAAACGCGATTGCGAATTTTCCGTCGCCTCCGCTTCTTTGTTCGGCACAACTTTTTCCTTAACTTGCAAATCCACAAACCATTGGAACGCTTCCAACGCCACACCTTGATCGAGAACCAGTTGCGTCGGACGTTCGGCATTGTCAACCAATTCGCCGCCGTGCTGCCAAATAAACGGCATCAAGCGAATCGCTTGCCGCGCAATGCCCACGCCATATTGATCCGTTTTGCCGTCGCCGTTTGTGTCTTGCGTCAACGCTTTTGCGGTGGCGAGAAAATCCGCCCACGTCCAATCCTTTGTCGGCAATGGCACATTCGCCGCCTTGAACAAATCCACGTTGTAATAAATTTGCAGCTGCGACAAATTCAACGGCACGCACATTTGCATCCCTTTGAATTTGAAGGCATCTATCGCCGTCGCATAAAAATCGGCGGGCTTGATGCTTGCACTCGCCGCAAAATAATCGTCAACGGGCTGCACCGCGCCCTTGATCACAAACGGACCGATGCGGCGATAGTTGAACAAAATTAAATCGGGTGGCGTTCTTGCGGCAATATCCGCCGCGAGTTTTTTCGTGAACTCGTCATCATCGGGCGTATTCGCCAGCGTCACCTTGATACTCGGATTCGCCGCATTAAATTTTTCGACGACGGATTGAAACGCGGTCAATTCTTCAGGTTCTTCATTCACCGCAAAAACAATTTCTTGCGCGCCACTTGTTGTTTGTGTCGGCGCGTTTCCACACGCCGCAATCACCATCACGCTTAAACCAATGACGACAAGAATTAGGATACGACGTAACATTTTCCCTCGCATTATTTGAGCCATCGTTCTGCAATTTTTCCTTGCAAAAAGTATGGCTGCACGAACAAAAACAATACCAACACAGGCGCGACCATTATCACCGCTGCCGCCATCATTAACGGAAAATTGTTGGCTTGCGCCTTTTCCAACAACTGCACCCCAATCGGCAGCGTGTAATTGATTTCGCGGCGCAGATACAACAACGCGTCCGCATAATTGCTCCAATAATACGCAGCGGCAAGAATCGCCACGGCGAGCAACGCGGGACGCGCCAACGGCAGCGCAATACTCCACCAAATCCGCAGCGCGTTTGCCCCATCCAAATACGCGGATTCGTACACCTCGCGCGGCACGCGGCGAAACGCCAAATAAAATAATATCACGAAAAATGGATTCGTCCCCATCACCGCAGGCGCAAGCACGGGCAGGATCGAATCAATCCAGCCCAACTGCGCAAACAACACGAAACGCGGAATCCACGTCGCCAACGCGGGCACCAGCATCAACGCAATGCTCATGCCCAAGAAAAAATTACGCGCGCGCGGCGGCAACTGCGCGATGGCGAATCCCGCCCATGACGCGGTGAGCAGCGTGAGCGGCACCGCGAACGCGACGATCCGTAACGAATTGAGCGCAAACTGTGACAGCGGAAAAAATTCATTCAGCCGCGCAAAATTTTCAAACGCCAAGGGGGGGGTGAAAAATTCCAACTGCGACGGCGCGGGCAAATTCACCGAACGCACCGCATACGAAAACATCCACACCAGCGGAAATAAAAAGAGCGCGATCACAATTGCCAATAGCGCGTAGGTAATGAGAGTTCCTACGGCGCGCGTAGTGACGAATTTATTCGTTCCCCTGTTAGTACGAATAAATTCGTCACTACGGGGGATGCGTGAATTATTCAAACGCATCGTCGCGCCTCCATCGCCGCACCGCAAAAAATAAGCCCGCGACAATTGCAATCGTCACAACATACACGAGTGAAGTCGTCGCCGACGCATAGCCATACCGAAACAAACCGAACGCTTCATCATAAACATAATGCGGCAAAAAATACGTTGTGTAATACGGACCTGTTTCTGTCGTTAGCAAACCCGCGACAAAGACGCCTTGAAAACTCAATGCTACATCTCGAAAGGTCAGCAGCAATAACGCGGGCACCATGAACGGCAAAATGATATACCGAAATCGCTGCCACCGATTCGCCCCATCCAGCAACGCCACCTCCAAAACATCCTGCGGAATCAGTTGCAGCGCAGCGAGCATCAGCACAAAACCCTCGCCCAATTGAAACAGCCACATCACCGTCACCGAAACGCGCGCGGGGAATGGCTCTAACGTCCACCCCACACTTGGCAAGCCCAACGCGTTGAGCAGCAAATTCACCGCGCCGAATCCTGGATTCAAAAGCAAAAGCCAAATCAACGCATAAGCCACTTCGGGAATCATCGTCGGCAAATAAATCGCCGCGCGCCCCACGCCAAACGCGCGCCCGCTGCGATTGAGAAACATCGCCAACAGCAACGCGCCCAAGACACGCAGCGGCACCGCAATCAAAACAAACCACGCGGAATTGTACAACGCGCGTTGAAACAACAAATCCGCCGCCCAATTTTTGAAATTTTGAAAATCGTTCCAGCGCGGCGGGGAAAATAAATCGTACTCGGTGAAACCGAGCGCGAGGGTGATCGTCATCGGCACAAAAATCAACAGAAATGTTCCGACGACGAACGGCGCGAGGAGCAGTACAAGTTGCGTGTGGTACGCGGACAAACGCCAACGTGAGGAAAATGCGCGCCTCATTTCGAGCGCGCCCCAACAAAATTTTCCATCAAAAATTTTCGGGTATTCATTCCCAATTCAATAAACCACGCGCGCGTCAAAATAATTTCAACCAACAAGAGCGCCACCGCGACGATGAGCAGCAACGGCGCATCCAAATAAATTCCCGTCGCGAGCAATGCCAACAAAAACAATCCATGAATTATCAACCGCAGCAGTAACAACCAATGATCGGCAGATTCGCGCGCCGCGCGCTTTTGCATCATCGCCCACGCCGTCACACCAACAAAAGTTGCGAGCGTCAGCGCAAAGATGACCCAAACTGAATTGTTGTACACCGACGCGTTATCTGGAATGAAAGGCAACGCAGCTGTATTTTCGATTGCGACAAAGGGGACGAGCGTGGCGATCAATCCCGCGAACGCGAGGAAGGGGACAAACCACTGCGAAATTTGAAACCCGTTTTTTGGCAAAAAACGGGTTTCAAATTTCGCACGGACTAATCGCGTAAAAAACGAAAACCAAAACGCCACAAACAACCACGCAAAAAAATTTCCCCACGGCACTCCGAACCAACCTTCATCATTGCGAATCGTCCACGTCCACAACCCCAATCGAATCGCCACCGCATCAATCGCCAAATCCAACAAAATCGCCCACACCGCATCCGCAATCGGCGCAGGCAACCCGCGTATCATCCACAAAATTTCTTTCCGCTTTGCCGGTTCTCGCTCCTCGCTCCCCGCTCCCCGCTCCCCGTTCCTCCCTCCCCGCTCCCCGCTCTCCGCCTCCCCAATCCCCAGCGCATCCGTGATATTCATCGCGCCCGCGATAATCAACGCCCACGTCAACGCAATCGCAATCGGCACATCGCCAAGCAAAATCCAATGTTCGTTATAGCAATACGTGCCAAACAAAAAAATATCGCCTTGCTCCAACAGCAAGCCGAATAGGAACGCGGTGACAAGTTCGACAAAACGCGCGCGTGAATGTTTCCACGCGCGCAACGCTGTTATCACGAACGTCACCAGCACACCGAATTGCAAAAACGCGTACCAGAACGCGGGCGACGAAAAAAAATCCAACATCAAAGCAATCTTGTCATTTCGAGGCGGAGTGCGATGTAACCATCGCACTCCGCCTCGAAATGACAGAGCAAGTCTCGAAATGACAGCGCGCCCTATTTCCCAAAATACGCGTAATTCATTTTGATAAACCGCTGCCACTGTTCAGGCACTTGGTCTTCAGGAAAAATCGCGCTCACGGGACATTCGGGCGCGCACGCGCCGCAGTCAATACATTCGTCGGGATTGATATACAACATATTATCCGCGTCGCCGCCGTGAATGCAATCCACAGGACACACCGCGACGCACGACGCGTCTTTAACATCAATACAAGGTTCGGCAATAATGTATGCCATTCCATTTTCCTTTATTCTTGATGAGGTTTCTTACGTCAGAACTTGACGCAGTTCATTGGGAGCCGCCACTTGATTTTTACCGGGCAAAAACACAACGTTGTCTCGCGCACAATAGAATAACGAATTCCATAAATTCATTTGATACGACCAAGTGTCAATCTTGGGGGTCAATCTTTTTTCTGGTTCGCGAACATAAACGACCAATCGCCATATCCCAATCACGATGCCTACCCACACGATACAAACCAGTGGAATGTTGATGTTTATGATTTGCACATCATAGCGCCAGAAGAGAAAGACGGAAGCGACAATAAAGATACCAACCAATTGACGTATGAAAGGCAATTCAATAAAACTGTCGCTCAATTTGGCGATGGACTCTAGTTCGGGCTTTTGTGGAGGTCGCAGCTGTTTGGCAAGTTCATTCCACGATGCTTCTTTCGGCTCGCCGCGCCATTCTCGCGCATCCTCACGCTGCACTGCCGCATGCAGTGCATCAACTTGTTGCGGCGTCATCTCGCGGTCAATCTGACGGACCAACATATTTACGCGCATTGTCGCGTCGCGCTGGTGGCACATGGGGCAAGTCACTTCACTACCAAGAAACATATCTCCTCCACTATTCTTTTCTCAAATGCACTTGCGGCAATTCAATATCCTTCAAACCCCCAATCCGCTCCTCACCCTTTTCCCACACCCGCCAATACACCTCACTCGCCTCCGCAATCAATCGCGCCACATCCACGCCATAACATTCGGGCGCGTACGGTTTTAAATAATTGATCCCGCGCCCCAACACTTTTATCACACCATTGTAATTCCCATTCCGCAAGTGATGAAATCCCACGCCGATTTGCAAAACCCCTTTGTAAAAATTGCGAATCGTCGCATCCGTTTCGGCGCGCCACACCAATTCCAAGGTCTCGTGCTGATGCCAATACTCGCCGCGATTAAATTGCCCGAACGCGCGTAGCATTTCGGGCGTCGGCGCGCGTTCACAGCAATCGCGCGTGGGCGGATCGCGGGGGGAGAGGGTGGCAGGGATTTCGCGCATTTCAAGGAAATCTAACATTACCAACAACACGTCCGTTGCTACCGTACATTTCTTGTTCGCCACTCATAGCGTCAATGATGTAATAGTGTTCATCGCCTCGATATTCTGCTTTTCGGTATCCTGTTTCACCCTCATTAGAAAAAGGAGGACTCCATGACCAAAATGGCGCTTTCACTGTGACGAACCAAACTAAACCCTTTGCATCTTTATTGAAAATCTGCTCGATCTTTTGAAATGCTTCCACACGCGGCAGAATTTCTGCTTCAATGGATTGAATTTCTTCTACCTCGCCGCCATGCAAATACAAGATTGTTTCGACTTGTTCTCGTGCTATGGCTATCGCTTCCTCGCGTGAAATCTTTGTGACTGCTTCTGACGGTATCAGGGTTGTACTTTGCGCGCCACACGCACTCATCCAGACTCCCAAAAACACAAGAGCGCATACTCTCGACCATACGAAAAGCATTTCGGCTCCATCGTCCAAATCCAAAAATTTGTTTAACATGCTATTCTGCTTTCTCAATCTTGAGATACGAAAGCTCCATCCACTCCCTCATCGGCACCGCTACACGCGCGAACGAAAATTCTTTGCCCGGTCCCATCGTCGTCGCGTTATTGTCCACCCACGCGACAAAACCAAGCGGCACATTCGGCGGATTTTTCGCGCGGAATTTTTCTTGCGCGTCAATCCAAAAAATCGCCTCATCTGCGCGCCATTCGATTTTGTATTCGTGCCACTGCGTCATGTCAATTTCATCCAACAAACATTCCGCCGCATCCATCATTTTTTCCGCCGCGCCAAAAATCAATTTGTCCACGCCAGGGATCCGAAATAACGCATTGCCCACAGCCATCGTCACGCCGTCGCGTTTGCCCCCATTCAAAAATCCCGCGCGCCAACCGTGTCCGCGCAGCCCGCGCACAAACGACATGTCACTGTGCGGCGACGCGTAAAAAAACCACAGCGCGTTCGGCGGCGCTTGCACGTTGCCTGACCAATCGAACGGATCATTCCAAAAACCAAAACCAGCTGTGCCGATCAATTCACCCGCAGGATGACTAAAGCGCGCGCGAATCGTCAACGTCAACGGCGGCGTCCAATGCAAATTCCAACGCGGCGCGGTGCGATGATCGTCAATTTCCGCGTCCGATAATTCATTTGCCACCGCGCCCTCAATGACCAAACGCGCGCCGCCTGCTGATAATTCAATCTCACTGTGTCCAATCGCATAACGGACCCAATGCGGATGAAAAGCGTTGTCGAAACGATCCTCGATCAAATCGATTTCCTTCCCCCCTCTCCTAAAAATTTTTCCCGAAAAATTTTTAGGAGAGGGGCCGGGGGTGAGGCATCAGATCGTCAACACAATTTTTCCAAACTGTTCATTCCTGCTTAGCCGTTCATGCGCCTCCGCCGCGTGCTCCAACGGCAAGATCACATCCACCACAGGTTTCAATTTCCGTTGAAACACCAACTTCATCACGTCCATAAACTCGCCTTGATTCGACATCGTCGAGCCGATGATTTCGAGCTGCTTCCAAAAGATGAGCCGAATTTCTTCAGCAGGATTCGGACCCGTCGTCGCGCCATACGTCACGAGCCGCCCGCCTTTTCGCAGCGCGCGCAAAGATTTCAACCACGTCGCTTCGCCCACCGAATCAATCACCATATCCGCGCCGCGTTTGTTCGTGATGCGAAACACTTCTTTTTCCCATTCACTCGTCGCGTAATTGATCAAAACATCCGCGCCCAGTGCGCGCGCGCGCTCCAATTTTTCATCCGTATGCGATGTGGCAAATACGCGCGCGCCCGCGTATTTTGCAATTTGAATCGCCGCCGTTGAAACGCCACTGCCCGCGCCGAGAATCACCACATCATCGCCCGCTTGCAAACGCCCGCGCGTAATCAACGCGCGCCACGCCGTTTGAAATGCCAGCGGCGCAGCGACAATTTCCGTAAATTCAAAATCATCGGGAATCGGCAAAATGTTGCGCTGCGGCACGCGCATAAATTCCGCGTAGCCGCCGTTCAAATGTTCGCCATAAATTTTATAATTCACACACAAAGCATGATCGCCGCGCTGACAAAATTCGCACGTCGTATCCCACCACCCAGGATTGATCGTCACACGCTGCCCCGCGTGCAATTGCGTCACATTCGCGCCCACCGAGTCGATCACGCCCGCCACATCCGAGCCGAGCGTGAACGGCATCTGCAATTTCAGTCCGGGCAATCCTTCGCGCACCCACACATCGAGCCGATTCAACGCCACCGCTTTGACCGCGATAATCACCTCATCGGGCGCGGGTTCAGGTTTTGGTAAATCAACGAGCTGGAGTTTATCAATTCCACCGTGTTCGTAAATCGCGATTGCTTTCATCTGTACCTCGTTTGGAAAAATTACGCGTACTGCGCGCGTGGATTTGCAATCCACGCTCTCCCCCCACCCGCGCGCGTGGATTTGCAATCCACGCTCTCCCCCCACCCGCGCGCGTGGATTTGCAATCCACGCTGGCTGCGCGTTTGCTTCAACGGATATTAACACGCCCTCTTTTCATGTCCAACAAAAACATTGAAAAATAAGAAACCCGTTTTTTTACAAAAAAAGGGTTTCTTACTTTTCAATAATCATCGTCCAACATCCCGCCGCCTACACTCGTCCAATTGTCATTTGCGCGCGGCTCAAGCGTTTTTGCATCCAGCCAAATAATGCGCGTCCCATCCCACGTCAACGCGATTTCGTTCGGCGTGTACGCTTCGGGCAATTTCAATTTCAATGCCCGCGCTTGACTGTTTGGCAAAGCCACCGCGTCACCTTGAAATTGCACCGTATCGGCAATTTCCACCGCGCGCACGCGCCACCGCATCTCGCGCGTATAGATAAGCCATAATGTCTGTCCTTGATTCGACGATGCGCGACCTTCTTGCGTCACGACAAAAAATTCATTCACCCCATCGCCATTCAAATCTGTCGCCGCGCGCGGCAATAGTTTGAAACCCAACGCGTCGAGCGCATTCCACATCGCCTCGGGATTTTTGTCCGCGTCGCTGTGTGTATTCAAATACGACGCCACAATGCCGCCTTGCCAATAAATTTCGCGCGCCTCGAAGGGAAAGCCAAGCGTGCCATTTTCGTCGTTATACAAAAGCTCATAGAGGTCAATCGTGTTGGGCAAGGCGATCCATGCGCGCAACGCGCCCTCTTTTCCAGAAAAATTTTTGAGATAGGCGGCGACAAGTTGCTCCAACGCCCCTCCACTCGAACGCGCCTCGCTCAATAATTTCTTTGCCTCTTGATCGCGCCCCAAGAGTCCGTGGACCATTGCTTCGCGGAATTTCGCAAAATTGCTTGAGTCCGCCTTCGATTCCGTAAATGTTTCTTTCTCTAGGGATGAATCGCTCCAGGCGCGATGGTACGACGCCAACGCCATTTCTAATTGACCGTCGCGAAATGCGCGTTCACCCTCATTCAATTGGTGACGCGGAAATTTGGCAGATTCAATCGTTTGACTCACTTTGACGAAGCGATCTTGCGTGTCATCATACTCCCACCTCTGAGTAGCCGTTGGGTGTTGGGTCATTTTGTGATCAAATGTGCCAAACCATGGGAACGTGAGTTTGATGCTAGATGCGTCCGCCGTAGTTTCAATCTGATAATCCGACTCGCCTGCCCAATTGATCAAATCCGCGTGAAAAATGGTGTGCAGTTCTCTTTTGTCCGCAATCCAGCGCGCCACCGTCAATTCATTCGTGGTGCCGCTGCCCCCTGGAAATTCCAACACATAAATCAATTCATGCTGTCCGTCACCTGTCATGTCGCGCGCGTCGAGTTGCGCGGGATAAAAGTATCGCGCGTCTGTCGTTGCAATTCCATTAAACGAAATCGGCGCAAGCGGTTCATACGACAAGCCCAAACGCTCCAAACCAATGATCGGCAAACCCATCACCCCTTGCATCGCCACAAAAATCAAATCGCGGCTGCCGCCTTGATCATCGCCCGTGTGAATCGCCGTCACTTGCGCTTGCGCCTTGTCGGGCAAATTTTTTATTTGCCCCAACGCGTCGCGCAATTGTTCGAGCGCGGGTTGTTCTTCCAGCGACACATCCCCATTCGCCGTTGCTGTCAAAAATTCGCCAATGCCACGCGCCAACGCGTCGTACAATAGTTTTGGATCCGACTCAGGTGGTTTGTAATTTTTCAATTCATCGCTGACGCCGCGAAATATTTCCGCCGCATTTTCAGGTGTCGGCAACGTTTCAACCGTTGCCGATGGCGCAGCTTGCGCGTGCGGCGTTTGTGGTTTGGGTGTAACGGGAATGCCTGTCGCAATCGGCAGTGTGGGGGGGGGTGAAGGGGGGGGCGTTGCGCGCGTGCTGACACAGCTGGCGAGGGTGATGAGGGAGAGAAAAAAGACGAGGCGAATAAACACGAATCCTCCGTTCGGGCGATTCCAAATCGCAACAACAAAATCACGAAACGTGCCTACGCACGTTATACATCGCGCGATAAAAAACCGCCCTGTGCGACACAGCGGCGTTTTGCAACTTCAAGACGATTCAACCATCACATCTGTTCCCTCATTTTTCTTTTCTGCTATCGCCTCCACCATTTTCGCATTTGTCACCCGCACCAAATCGGCGACGCGCAATTGAATGTCAACCCCGCGCACGCCGCCGCTGACGTGAATCGTTTCCAAATTCAACGCGGGTCTATCGAGCAGCATTTCAAAACCCTTGTTCAATTGCGCCAACGCCGAAATCGCGCCAATCTGCGCGCCCGTTAATTGTTCCGCCTCTTTTTTCGTCGCCATCCGCAATTTTTTTTCGCCGATGCTTTTCGCCAACAAGCGCAAGTCCACTTCACGATGCGATGCCACCATCACCAACAGCGGTTTCGCGCGCGGCGTCCCTTTCAAAACAACAAGCGTTTTATAAATTTGTTCCATCGGCGCGCCAATCAAAACCGCCGCGTTCTCCGCCGAATGAAATTCGCCCGCGTCGTCGTACATTTTTGTTTGATACGAGATTTTTTGCGCTTCCAACATCCGCATCGCATTTGTTTTATTCACTCACGTTACGCACAAAATGTAAAAACGGGTGTAAAGTGGGGTCATGAATGACCAACTCCTCGACCTCTACACGGATTACTTGATCAGTTCGTTCAGTCTGGTCACGGCGACCGGACTTTCAACGT